>Ga0182014_10006464_pt1 | contig 12584 bp, 10 predicted proteins | sample 612S2DmetaG_FD_120489 | JGI IMG/M metagenome (GOLD analysis project Ga0182014, IMG submission 120489) | Permafrost microbial communities from Stordalen Mire, Sweden - 612S2D metaG | ecosystem: Environmental > Terrestrial > Soil > Wetlands > Permafrost | place: Sweden: Stordalen | collected... | reverse complement strand
GAACTACACCGATTTTCACACATTTCGAGCACGAAGAAGGCAGGCCACAGAAATGACCCACAGAAACGGTGGGTGCCCCGGCCTGCCCCACTGTATAGCTAATTCCTGGACACAACGCTACATGTTCGCCAGTATGATGTCCCGAATGGTTCTTGACATCGCGAACGGGTCCGGGGGCGGGCCTCCGGCAGCGGCGCCCCTGCCGCCACCGCCCCCGGCTTCGATCGTAAAGAGCCCCTTGTATCCCACCCGCTTCGCAATCTTGATGCACTCGGCCGTGTCGTATTGCGTGGGATTATACTTCACGTGGCTGCCGCCCGCCGTGTGGGGGTACATCAGCGGCAGTCCTTGCATCCGCTCCGTGTTGTCAAAGAAGTTCCCCGTATCGGGATTCAGATACGTCCCGCTGGCCTTGCAGACTTGGAGCAGCACATCCCACGGCGCCGAGTAACTGACGCCACCGGCGCCCTGCCTGCCAGCGCCCGGCGCGCCAACCTGCCCGCCGGGAGCGCCCGGCGCACCGGTGCCCGGCGCGCCAGCTTGCCCGCCAGGAGCGCCCGGCCCGCCGGCGCCCGGCGCGCCCGCGCGTCCCGCCCCCGCACGGCCGAAGCCGTCCTTAGACGAGATATTGAAGTTCTCCATCGTGATGCGGACCTTCTTCGGCTTTCCGTAGGCAGCCATCGCCTTCAGCGCCGCGATCCCGGCCGGCCGTGTGTCGGGCTGCAGCGCGTTGCCTGTGAGTATCATCACGCGAGGGCTGCCAAGCGCCGCCGCTTGATCGATTACGTCATGCCGGGCCTGCAGGATGGCCGTCATTTCCTCAGGCGTGCCGGTCAGCGCCCCTAAGTTGCCGATGACTTGAGTGATCTGCGAGTTGGCCTTTTTCAGCCGCTTCAGGAAATCCGCGATGAGCGCGGGCTCGAGCGGCGTGCCAAGATCTCTGGGGTAGATTTCCAAGTTGTGGATGCCGAGCTTGTCGGCGACGAGATCGGGAAAGTCCATGATGTCCGTCCCCGTAGGGTTTCTCGCGGATTTGAGGACTGAGTTTAAAGAGAGGGTCATGACCGCGATGCGCCTCATCTTGACCGGATCCAAACTCTGTCCCCAGGCCCTGCCAACAGCCACTGCCGCGGCCGAACCGAAAAGAAACTCGCGCCGGTTCACGGCGCCGTTTATTGAGATTGCCATTTATGCCTCCAAAGAACATTCAATCGACAACCGCTTCGCCCGGTTCAGACTGACGGAACCGGCGCCTGAATCGAGGCGCTGCTGTATTTGACCACGTATTCCTTATTGAGGCCGAACTCATCCGAGTACCTGCCCCACATCCCAACCACCATCGTGTCCGTGGACTTGATGTTCGACAGGATGTACTTGAACCGTTCCTCAATCGCGCTCTCGTTCTGGGCCAGCCGGCCGCTGGCCAGCATCTTGTATACCCAGCACGGTTTCTTGCACTGCTTGACCACTTTCAGCATCTCCGGTGGGTCGCCCGCCACGAAAAGGCTCCCCCCGCCGTACAACTCAGAGGCGCCGATTTCGTCCATGATATCAACGGGCATCATTCCCGGATTGGACTTGAACGCATCGAGCAATTCCGAGCGGGTGCGCCCGTACTTGTACAGGCAGCACATGTAGTAATCGAGATCCCAGCCCTGGGATTCGATCTCCATGATCACTTCCGGCCTGTGGCTGGTGACGGCTACCAACACGCCCGAGTCGCGAGCCATCTTGCACCATTCGCGGACGTTATTGAGCTTCTTCTGCCGCCACCAGGCGTCCGTGCCGGTGTTCCCGAATCCCACGTGGTGGATGCTGATCGGTTTGACAATCGCGTTCGCAACCAGGTCCTTGGGAGACTGCCAATTCTGCGCCGAACTTCCCTCCGCCTTGGCCGTACCACGGGCGGACCACAACGTCTTCTCGCCGGTTTTCGCGGCGTGTTGGGCAAAGCGGTTGCCGCCCTCCATGACGTTGATGCCCAACTCCAGCATGTGCGAGTTCTCTTCCGCGGTCTTCTCCGGCGTGAGGTACGTCCGCCCCTCCGCGCTTTCCTTCGCCGAGAAGTGCATCCCGGGGCCATTGCATCCCAGAATGAGGCGGCCGATTTGGTAAGGGCCGTACTTGACGGTCGGCATCGGCAATTTTGCCTCAGGGCCCGGCGCCCTCGCGGCGGCGCCCCCACGGCCTCCTCCACGGCCCCCGCGGCCGCCCGCCGGCGGTGCGCCCTGCGGCGGGCCCGCCTGCGGATCCTGGGCGTGCGCCATACTGGACGCCGCTGCCAGCGCCCCGACCTTTTGCATGAAATTCCTTCGTGAACTCATTGGTATCTGCCTCCTTATGCAGATCAGTTCAGACTTACCTTTCCCTCAACCCGTATGTCGCGCGATGAGGAGCCAACATAGAGCGGACGAGCGCCCTTGGCAAGCGCCCATTCGTGTTTTTGAGTTGACCAATAGGACAGCCCGCGCGCGTCGATGTGCATCGTCACGCGCCTGGTCTGGCCCGCATCCAGATCGATGCGCTCGAATCCTACGAGCGATTTCTGCGCCATCGGGACCGGAGCATTCGCCGCCGGCCCCACGTACGCCTGCGCGACCTCGGCGCCTTTCCGCGACCCCGCGTTGCGCAGGTTGAAGCTGACATCCAGCCCGTCTCCATGGCGCTCGACCGCCAGCCCGGAGTACTCGAAGCGAGTGTAGGACAAGCCGTGGCCGAACGGGAATAGCGGCTGAATGTTCTGCTGGTCGTACCAGCGATAGCCGACGGCGATCCCCTCGGAGAAGTTGACTGCGGGGGGATTCGCACTGATGCCGGAGCTGCCCGGGGCCGGCGGCGTAGTCCATCGCTCGGGATGGCCGGCGGCTCGGGCGGGGGCATCCTCAAGCCTGACGGGGAATGTGACCGGCAACTTGCCGCTTGGGTTCGCGCGGCCCAGCAGGATGTCGGCGGTTGCCCAGCCGCCCTCTTGCCCCGGAAACCACATCTGGAGAATGGCGCGGACTTTGTCTCGCCAAGGCATGGCGATCGGCCCGCCGGTGTTCAGGACCACGATGGTGCGCGGGTTGGCGGCGGCCACCCGTTCGATCAGCTCGTCCTGGTCCTCCGGCAGCGCCAAGGCGTCTCCGGCCTCATTCCAGGCGAAGACCACGGGCGTCCTAGCCGCCTTGGCCGCTTCTACCGCGGCCTCCACGCCGGCCCGCCGCAGATCGGGCGTCATCCAGGCGAACCGCACGCTCAGCGGCGCCTCGCCGGTCGATTGAGCCGAAGCCTCGATCCGGTGCGCGCCGGCAGCCAGATGGATCGCGCCGTGGGCGTTATCCCGTCCATCGGTTGTCGGCAGGAGGCTGGACCACTTCTTGGCGGCCACGCCGCCCCCGCCTCCGAAGCCGGGACCGGTTGTCCGCGCGACCACACGGCCATCGACCGCGATCGTCCCGCTGCCCCTGGAGGCTCCGCCGGTGGCCGGCTGTACCATAAAGGTGTAGTCGCCATCGCGGGACGCATTCACCGTCCCGGTCCAGGATCCCTCACTATCGGGCGCAACCGACACCAGGCTCTTGAAGTTCGGGATGGGGACGCCAGTCAGGTCAACCCCCGCCGAGTAGCGGATTTTCGCTTTGGGTTCGAGCTTCTGGAGCGCGGTCAGAGGAGCCACCAGGCGGGATTCGAAGCCGTATGCCCGTTCGCCCATGAAGCCTGCCGCGACCTGCCCGCCAGTCGGACCGATGACCGCCAGCGAACCCAAATCGTCCGCCGTAAGAGGCAGGGCATTGCCGTCATTCTTGAGCAAGACCGCGCCCTGCCGGGCAATGTCCCGGACGATTGCCGCATCCGCCGCAACATCGATCGACGCCGGCCGGGCAGGTGGATTGCGGCCGAGCAAGCCGAAACGGTCCATCTGGCCCAGGATGCGGCTTACCGCCTGATCGACGGCCGAAACCGGGATCGCGCCGGTCTCAATTGCGGCCTTGAGCGAATCGGTGAAGTACGGGCCATTCCGGCCGGAAATCTTCCTTCCCGGCATCTCAAGGTCCAGTCCCCGTGTGATTGCCGAAGGGGTGTGCACGGCCCCCCAGTCGGAGGTAACAAACCCTTTGAAGCCCCATTGCCCGCGCAGGATGCCGTCCTGCAGCTCGGCGCTCTCACACGCCCAGGAGCCATTGATCTTGTTGTAGGCGCACATCACCGAAGCGGCGCCTGCCTTGACCGCCGCTTCGAAAGCAGGCAGGTAAATCTCATGCAATGTGCGTTCGTCGATAACCACGTTGTCGAGGCCGTTGTACCCGGCCAGGTGCTTGACCTGGGCCATGACGCCCTGATTCTGGATGCCGATGGTCATCCCGGCGCCCAACCGCGCAGCGAGAAGCGGGTCTTCGCTCAGGGTTGTATGGTTCCGGCGAAACAAGGGGTCGCGAACGATGTTGACGTAGGGCGCCAGGAAGACATCCTGCTCAAGCGCCTTCGCCTCCCGTCCGAGCACCACCCCAAAGAGGCGGGCGGCTTCGGGGTTGAAGGTCGCCGCCAGCCCAACGGGCGCGGGCATGGCCGTGGCGTCCTTGTTCAGGTTCACTCCGGCAGCGCCGTCGGCGAAACGTAAAGGTGGGATCCCCAGGCGGGGCAGCCCCGGCCAGTAGCCGGCCTCACCGACGGGCTTCGGATCGAAGACCCCGTGGACCAGCAGCAGTTTCTCAGCCAGGGTCATCTGGCGAACAAGCCCCTCGACGTCCCTGCCTGGGGACTCGCCGGCACTCCGAGGCCCGCTGGCCATACATGCCATCAGAACAGCGAAGAACGCTACTCCGAGCGTGCTACCATTCCGGGTCACTGGCGCCTACATCTCGGTATAGGGAGACGGAAGCGACCGTGTTCTCCCACGCCAGCTCAAGCTTGGTATACACACCCGCCACGCTGGAGAGTGTAATCTTGCAGGTTTCGACCGGGGTCTTGGCTGCGGTCACCGTCATGGGAACGCGGCCCGCATCCATTTTCGGGTCGTAGTTCAGGGCCTGTGCGCCAGTCGCCTTGCTGAAGATAAGCTGCCAGCCGTCGGCGGCAGGCAGGACATAAAGCGAGTAGTCTCCCGCCGGGAGGCCGCCGCCTTTGAACACCAGATCCGAATCCGTACTAAGCGTCGCAACGGCATTCTCCCCGATGCCCCACGCCTTGCCGTAAGGCACTACGCCGCCGAAAATCTTACGGCCCTTCACGGACAATGCGGAATACTTAACGGTGATGGCGCTGCCCCCGATGTTGACCGTCGCCGTTGCAGGCGGCGCCTGCTGGGCAAAACCGCTCACTGCCAGGACCGCTGGGATAATAGCGCCAATTAAGGTTCTTTTCTCTACTTCGGCCTCCTGGCTAATTCTATGGAGTTTTCCATCACCCTGTCAACAAGAATTGCCAGAACGACGGCGACAGCCTGTTCCGCCTGATCCGGCCCGCCATCCACCACAGGGTGGGGGTGTTACGGGGCGCTCTGTCTCTTGTAGATGTAGAAAAAATCCTTCTGATAGCCGTTCAAGTATTCCCTTGCGCCGTCCTGCATGTCCGGATTCAGTGGGGCTGAGTCATAACCGCTGTCTCCGTTTGCATTGAAAAGATTAAATCTTACCCAGTGCGGGTTAATATCAAGCTGGATGGCGTTGTCCGCGCCGGCAGCGCTCAATGCCAGCGCCAAGGTCTGAGGACTCAAGTTGTTTCCCGCCGCAAAAATCAGCTCGCCCTTAGCGGCTATCCCAATTCCAGACCGCCAGGTGAAAGCGCCGTCTCCCACCACCCGGCCCCAGACCTGCTGGCTATCCGGATTGGTGACAGCAACATGGGCGTCCTTTATAAGCATTGGGCCGTTCTGCCTCACAAAAGTTGCGTCGTTTCCAAGCGGCTGTCCCGTGTATTCAAGAATCTTGACCGACCCATCGCTGTAGCCGGCAACGGTTCCGAGACCACATTGCAGCGGCAGATAGGTTGTCTTGCCGACAATCATGCCATAGGCGCCGTCGCGATACTGAAAACCTCCATCGAAGGCCGCCACCAAATTGCCACTCTGCACAATGGCTTCAGGCACACGGCCGGGGCCATACTTGCCTACCTTGCCGCCGGGCTCCACGGTTCCCGCGACGCTGCCGATTGTCAGCGCCGACATATCCATCTTGACTATCGACACTATGGCAAAAGACCGGCTCGAGTCCGGCCTGACAAAAGTGCGGGCCATGACTTCACGGTTAGGGAAAATAGCCAACGGGATGCTATGCCATACGCCCTCGCCGCTTAAGGCTGAGAAGGCCGGATTGGGGGCGATGGGCCGCAAGTCGAGCGAGGTGGACATGCCGGCGTCCGCGCTGGAAGTTGTGAATCGGGGCGCTATAGGCTTTTTGAAATCATAAATGACCTTGCTCGTATTGTCCGAGAGGTTAAGGAAGATCTTCTCTAAGAAGACAATCTGCCGATCGCCGAAGACCGGCCGCAGGTATTTATCGGTGATTTCGGCGGCGGCGGGGGTCCACAATGTAACAAAAATGAAACTGATAATGACGGACACAAGCAAGCCGATAACGATAAGCGCTAGATACCTTTTCATTTCGGCGGCGGAGGGTCGTTCACCTGGGTTCCCAGGCCGGCATATTCCTCCTTCACGGCGATGGCCTTGTCCCCTTTAAACGTGACGAACGTGAACTTGCCGGGCGCTTCTCCGTAGGTCCAATACTCCAACTCGACGCCGTCCTCGGTCTGGCGCTCCTTGTGCGCGGGGATGCCCAGCGCCAGCTTCACCTGCTCGCGGTCCATCCCCACCAGGGCGTGATTGGTCTTCACGGCAGCCTGCAATTCGGGCGAGAGCGTGTCGACGTAGATTTCCGTGACGCTGTGTTTGTCGAAGTCCAGGAGCGGCGCCAGCATCTTCTTGATGTCCGCGGACTTGATCGGCTCGAGGGGCTTATGGAAGAGAATGGCGATGGAGGTCCCAAAGGGCGCGTTGTCGTCGACGCCATCGCCGATTCGGGTCGGGTCCGGGCTGCTGCTCGGGCCGGCGGCGATGGTCGCGTTCCGGTACCACTTCCGGCCGCCATTGTAGCCGCCGTCGATCTGGAGCACGATCCGGTCCTCGCCGATTTCGACCTTGGTTACCTGGACCGTGGCGCCGGGGCGCGCCGCAAGGCCATCTTCCATGGCTGCCTTGGCCCATTGGTTCTTGTCGATTCCGCTGGCTGCGTCGAAGGCGAGCGCGCTCTTGGCGTGGGGAAGTCCCTGCTTGAGGACGCCGTACTCGGCCATCAGGCCGCGGGTGAGTTCCACGCGGTCGTCGAAAGTCAGTTTGTTGCCCGCCAGGCACACGCCGGGCAGCAGACTCAGGATTGCAAGGGCGGCGAAGGCTCGCATATCGCACTCTCCCCCGGCAGATCCGTGAGGGGCGAAGTTTGCCGGCGAATCGGAGCCTTCCATAGATACACAAACAGGGGAATCAGCGCCGCGGAAGTCAGAATGCTGGCTTCCGGGCCGTACCCCCCGCCGCTCCACAGCACGCCGGCGCGCCAAACCATCTCATGGCCGGTAATCTCTTTAAATATTGTAATCCCGCTGAGGTCGGCGCCAAATAACGGTAATGTGAAGTTCCAGCCGAAATGCAGGCCGATGGGCAGCCACAGGTCGCGGCTGCGAAGGAAGGCGTATCCGAACAGAACGCCGAAGCCGGCGGTGTTGATCAAGCCGAGCGGGCTGGCGTTCGGATTGGCGCTGTGCATCCACCCGAAAACCAGGCCCACGGGTAAAATGGCGGCCCAGGGTCCCCAGTTGGCCATCAGAAGCTGAAACCCGTACCCGCGGAAGAATATTTCTTCGCCCACCGATCCGGCGGCTACGCAGAGGGCCGAGAACACGATGGCGCCGTATTCGGGGGCATGCGTCCCGGAGATATGGGCCGCGCCGGTCAAAAGCGGTGGAACCAGCGCCAGCGCCGCCGCCCCCACGCCGCCCAGCAGGCCGAGCTTCAGGTTCTGCGCCGAGGAGGAGTTCCACCACAGCCCGACCGCGAAAACCGGAATATCCTCATAGATCCGCAGCGACAACCAGGTCGCGAACACCGCCGATACGAGGACGGCGAACGTCGGCCCGGCCAGGGCGCCCGCGAACCAGCGCAGCAGCGGGTCCAGGACAAACCATCCGAGGCCGTAGAAGAGCACCACGAAGACGGTCACGCGGATGGCCAGCCGCAGCGGGTCTTTGCGCTTCCGCGCGGGGGCCATCGGCTGCGCCCCGGCTGGCCTGATATCTTCGTGAGTATGCCCACCCGCCGGATTATTCAATTGGGAGACCCGCTCCTTCGGGTTGTTTCCGCGCCCGTCCCATCGCCGGAGGAAGCGGGCGCGCTATTCGACGACCTCCGTGACACCCTGCATGAATTCCGCCGCACGCACGGCTTCGGCCGCGGCATTTCAGCGGTTCAAATCGGCGAACCGAAACGACTAATATATATCGAACTGGACGGCCGTGCCTGGCGCCTGCGCAATCCCGCCTGCGAATTCCAGAGCGAAGAGAAGCTCCGGCTGTGGGACGATTGCTTCTCTTTTCCGAACCTGCTGGTGCAGGTGGAGCGCTCCGTGAGTGTGCGCATCCGCTACGACGGTGAGGCCGGCGACGTACAGCGCTTGGAAGCTTCCGGCGCGTTTTCGGAGCTTCTGCAACACGAGATGGATCACCTGGAGGGCGTTTTGGCGGTGGGTCGCGCGATTGACCGGAACAGCCTGAGGACCAGGGAGGAACACGAAAGGCAAGCGGGGGTGGGATCGTAAAGCGGGGGAGGGTCGGGCATGCCCGACCCCTACAGCAGTTTTCCTTCCGTTGTGACTGGCAAGGACGAACGTCAGCCTCTCGCTATTCCGTTGGCCAAGCGGCCTCCGATTGCCAGGCGTCCACCTCATCGTCATCTTGAGGCCGCAGTTCGTAGCCCTCTCGGTCGCGCTCCTCCAATTCGCTAATCTCAGGCCTTCTTAGGTGCTCACGGGGTGTCTCCATATCGATCTGTTGCTTGTCAGCCAGTGTAGCGCGGCGAGCGGATGAACGGCGGCAAAGACGCCGACGTGGCAACCTAAAAGGTCGCTCCACGCCCGCGCGAGCTGTTACCCCGTCGCGCCCGGACCGTAGTCGCAGTAGGCTTCCTTGACGCTCAGGCCGGCTACCTCGATCCTGGAGAGATCCGTCGTGCCGATCCCCACCGCTTCGGCCAGGCGCAGCGTGTTGTTGCCGCGCAAGAAGGGCTTCGTGCCGCGTTCCGCCCGAGGGTCGTAGCCCATCACCGCCATGCACACGGCGTCGGTGCAGACCGGGTTCCGGCCCACCAGTAGGATGCCGGGCTTAATGAGGGAAACCCCCTGGTTCCACACGCCTTCTCCGCCGCGGATGGACTCGACGCCGTCCACGATGGTCAGGTCCACCGGGCGAACGCCCGTCAGGTCCGTGACGATGCGCGGGATGCGGTAGCCCGGCTCCCTTGGGGATTCGCGGTTAAGTTCCTGCGGGACTCCCTTCGGCGGCGTGGCCGTGCCATTGTGGCATACCGGCCCGCGCTCGCCCTTGGGGTCCTCGTTGCCGTCGGGGCCGCAATCGCCGCCGTATAGCGAGCAAGGCGTATTCCCGAAGTTGTTCTTGAGAGTCATAGTGACGCCCGCCAGCCAGTGGTGCTTCAGTTTGGACAGGGACGCGTACACATCGCAATCGGCGAATGAGTGATTCAGGTCGAAGGCCGGGAATATGTACCCTCCCCACGGAACTTTCATGCGCGTGTACTGCTTGGCCTGTCCCATGTTCTGGACATTCTCCCACTCCACCTTGCAGCCGACGTTGTTGATGGCGTTGACGTCCAGGCCGTAGCGCGCCCACAGCTCGAGGTCCTGTTTCGCTGGAAAGAAGGACTCGATCAGCCGGATGCGGGCCGCGCCGGCGCGCGCCAGTTGCCGCGTCACCGAGAGCACCGTGTAGGGATTGTTGCGATAAGGCAATTCCGGCCGGTTGGGGTACCGGGTGATGTTGCCGGTCAGGTTCAGCTTCAGGGCCACCGTCTTGCCTTTGACGAGCGACCCGATGCCTCCGATCTTGTCCAGACTGGCGCTCAGAGCATCGTCGAAAGTCCCGTCGTAAGCGCGGCAGCGCGCGATGGCGACCGGCGACGCCGGCGCGGGATCCGTCTGTCCTTGCGCCAAGCCGGCCGCGGCCAGTCCGCCGGCCGCAGCCAGCAACTCCCTGCGCGACATCATCTTCTGGGGAACCATAGGCCATTCTCCTTGGCCGGAGCCTCTCGGTCCCGGATAAGCTAGACGTACAACAGTTCGCCCTCCATTGCAAGCGGAAACGCTTCCGGCGCGAACACTAGTGGGCTAACATGAGCTATCGACATCCGGAGGTCGACAATGCGAAAACGCTTTCTCGGTCTGATCCTCCTCTCGGCGTCTTGCGCCATTCCAGCCGCCGCCCAGGCTGCCAGGGCCGGCGGCCTATGGGAGCCGTTCGAAGTCGAGATGACCGCCAAGGCCTCCTTCGGTAACGCCTATGTGGAGGCGCTGCCGGAGGGCGGCAAACCGTATGTGTCGGTGACGTTCACTGGCGTGGCTGGAGAGGCCCGCGGAATGCGGTATACGGTGGCGGGTTTCTGGGATGGCGGCCAGAACTGGAAAGCCCGCTTCGCGCCGCCGGCGTCAGGCGAGTGGTCGTACTCCGTGTCGTCGACCGATGCGGGCCTCAACGCCGTCAAGGGCAGTTTCCAATGCGCCGCATGGAGCGCGGACCAGAAGACCGCCAACCCCACGCGCCATGGCTTCATCCGCGTCGCCAAGGACGGCCCCCGCGCCGGAAGATACTTCGAATACGCCGATGGGACGCCGTTCCTGTGGATCGCCGACACGTGGTGGGCATGGCCTCGGAAGAACATCCCGTTCGCCCGGTTTCAGCAGGTGGTGGACGGCAGAGTAGAGCAGGGTTTCACCGCCGGGCAGATGTTCTTTGGCGCCAATAACGGCATTAATATGCTGGGCAGCGCCTACGACACTCCGGATTTCGACCAGATCCACGAAGCCGAGCGGCTGGTGGCTTACGCCAACAGCAAGGGGCTGACGATCTGGATTCACCCATGGTGGAGCGCCCGGAATCTCAACACGCAGGCCGGCCCCGAGAAGGTGCGCCGGTGGGCGCGCTACGTGGTCCAACGCCTGGCCGCTTACAACGTGGTCTGGACGGTCGCCGGTGAGTACAACATGTACGACTACGGCGGCATGGGCCTCCAATTCTGGAAGGATCTCGGCGCCTTGATGCGCGCCGAGGACCCCTACGGGCACGTGATCGGCGTGCACAACACGCCGCCGGGCTGGTCTGCCGGGGATATGGGCGATTCGCAGCAGTGGTCCACGGGCGAGAAGTTGCACAACGAGCCGTGGCTCGATTTCAACCAGAGCCAGGTTGGCCATGGCAAGTGGAGAAACGAGATGGTCCCCCAGATTGTGGCGGCCGATTACGCGCGCACGCCGGCCAAGCCCATCCTGGTAACCGAAGCCTGGTACGAGTTCATTGTGGGCGCCGCGCCGGCCGAAGATATCCGGTTCGCCGCGTGGTCGGCGTTTCTGTCCGGCGCGGCTGGCCACACCTACGGGGGCGGCCACCAGTGGTGGGCCTACATACCGGACCCGACTCGGCCCGCCCAAGCGCGGCTGGGATCCAACCCTATCGATCCTGCGGATGTGGATACCATCCATTACCCCGGAGCCAATTCCATGGGATTCATGGCGAAACTGCTGCAGGGCATGGAATGGTGGAAGCTCGAGCCACATCCCGAGCTGGTTTCCGAATACGCCGCCAGGTATTGTTCCGCCGTCCCCGGCGAGGAGTATCTGGCCTATGCCCGCTGGGGAGGCACGCTGAAGCTTGACCTGCGGCCATCATCGCCAACCGACAGGTTCCGTTTCACCTGGACCGATCTGGTGAACCAGAAGGAAGCCACCCACGGCGAGGTATCGGGCGGGGGCATCCGTTCTTTCGGAGCGCCGGACGACTCCAGCACCCAATACAAAGACTGGCTTCTACGCGTGACGAAGGTTCGCTGACGGCGGCATTTCCAAGGCGGGCATGAAGGCAGGCGAAAGCACCTGCCCCACCTCAGCAGGCTGCCGAAAACCGCTCTCTTCGGATGCGATTTGGGCAAATGCCCAAATCCGAGCCCGTAACGCGCTGATTCTAAATGGCACCCCCTTTTGGTTTTTGGGCAAATGCCCAAAAATCGTCTGGTTCATGCGCCTTTTTTCAGCAGCCCGCTAGAGGCTGGCGGAAACGATCTGCCGCAGTTCGTCGGGAGTCAGGACGATAGGGTTGCCTTTCATGCTGCTGGCGTGGGCGGCTTTGGCCACCAGATCCGGAATCTCGGCGTCGGCGACGCCATAAGCGTGCAGGGGCGGAACCTCCAGCTTGCGGCAGAGGGTTGCCACCCACCGGACGCCATCTTCCGCGGTGGCGTGAGGCCGGCCGGTGAGCAGGCGCGCGACCTCTTCATAGCGGCGCAGGGGCTCGCCGCCAGGGGCGCGATCCCGCAGAGCCTGGACGTTCATTTC
>Ga0182014_10006461_pt1 | contig 12589 bp, 10 predicted proteins | sample 612S2DmetaG_FD_120489 | JGI IMG/M metagenome (GOLD analysis project Ga0182014, IMG submission 120489) | Permafrost microbial communities from Stordalen Mire, Sweden - 612S2D metaG | ecosystem: Environmental > Terrestrial > Soil > Wetlands > Permafrost | place: Sweden: Stordalen | collected... | reverse complement strand
GCATCCGCAGTTGCCCCGCCTGCCCCGGCTGTCCCACCCCGGCAGCCTAGCCTGTCCCGATCAGCGGATTCGGCGTCAGTTTTCCGCAGCCTCCCTCCCCGGTTCCCTGCCTGGAAACTCGGGGAATTCAGCAAGACGAGCAGTTCGGGACCGCGCCCCTAGGAGCAGCAGGTATGCAGCAGTCCCTATGCCCCTGGTCTCTATTGCCGGGCACGCAAAGGGAATTCAGTTACCTGAACCGTTCACTACCGGGCCCGGTAGTGAACGGAGGGCCCGGTAGTGCCAGTAGCTCATCTCAAGCCGAGGGCGTGTTCTGCGGTCTCCCAGTTGCGCGCAATGGCCCGCTGCGCGGGGGCCAGCTTGACGCGCCCGTCGCACACCGCGTGGTTCAGGGTGGATTCGACTCCGTCCTTGGTGTACGAGGAAGGGTGCGCCTCGGGCCAGAGGTTGCGGGCTGACGTCGGGCTGCCGCCAAGCTCCAGCGGGATCAGGTGATCCTCTTCATAGTTGCCGAGCTTGTTACCGGCATAGTCCCCGTAAAGGCCGAGCTGGGTGCGCTTGAGCGCTTCGGTGTAGCTCTCCGACGGCCGGATGGTCGCAGTCCAGCCGCTCTTGCAGATCGTGGAGCGGATATTGCCCTGCGTTACCCGGGACCAGGTGGCCCCCGGTGTGCAGTGACCGTCGGGCAAACCTGACGAGCTATGACAGGCTGTCCGGGCCGGCCCGGCGGATGATGCGAGCGCCGGGACCACCATGAACGCGGACGCGGCGAGACCGACACCGGCTGCGAGTGCCGGGATGACTACGATCTTCTTCATGCCCCTGTTTCCCCCTGTTTGTGACGATTCTGCCTGAACCGTTCCCCGTGCGCGGCGACCGCTTTCCTCGGGCCGCTGAAAAAGTCCGGCCTGGCGGTAACGGTGATCCGTCATAGGCCCTGTGTCCCAGTGCCCTTGGTCACCAAGTCCATGTCCCAGTCGACGCTCACCAAGCCGGCTGCCTCTAGGGCCTCAATCGGCTTCCTGGCCCGGCCGTTGTACGTGCGTGACCCGCGGCTGCGCTCCAGGGCGAGGCGAAACACCGCGCAGCACACCGCGCGCTCCAAGGCCCCACCCGGTGCAGGTAAAGCACCTCCGGGCCGGAAGAGGAAACTCGCCCAGATAGGCGGGCTCGGTCAGGTCCGGCGGTCCTTGACGTAAGTGCCGCGGCCCTGGACGCTGACGATCAGGTCGCGTTCACGCAATTCCTTCATGGCCCGGCGGATGGTCAGATAGGCCACCCCCCAGTCGTCCGCCATGGCCCGTTCCGCCGGCAGACGGTGACCTGGCTGCCACGAACCGTCTTTGATGTGCGCCGTGACGTAATTCACGATCTGTACATAGATCGGCGTCGGGCCCTCATGCACGATGTCGGGGCCGTGATCATTCACGAAAACCAACCGTAGGGCACCGTTGACCTGCGATAACACATGTAATGGTTCACATATGCATGCATTGCTATATATGATGTGAGGGCCGATCTAACGGTCCGTGACTGCCAGACGCGACGGCGGTCACCGCCAGGGCCGTCTTTTTTCCGGACCAGCTTTCTTTTTTCCGGACCAGCTTTCACCCTCCATCAGATTGGTCATCCGCGCATGCCGCGTGCTGACCGTGCCCGCGCAGCCGAGCCGGGCACCGCCCTGCGGCCCGTGCCGTGGCGGCGGATGGCGTGGGGCGGAGACCGGTTCGCAACCGCCCGTACCTACCTCGGTACGCTCCGTTACGCCGGGACCGAGAGCGACAGGCCGAAGCGGCCTTCGCTGTCGGTCCACCACTCCCGCAGCGCGAAGCCCGCGGCGGCGAGCTCGGCGGTGACGCTCTCCCGGCGGAACTTGGCCGATACCTCGGTGCGCATCTCCTCGCCGTCGGTGAAACGGGCGGTGAGCTCGATACCGGGGACGTGCACCGTCTGTGCGGTCGCCGCGCGCAGCCGCATCTCGATCCACTCCTGCTCCGCGTCCCAGGCGGCCACGTGCTCGAACGCGTCTAGGTCGAAATCGGCGCCCAGCTCGGTGTTCAGCACGGCCAGCACGTTCTTGTTGAAGGCCGCGGTCACCCCGGCTGCGTCGTCGTACGCGGCGAGCAGCACCGCGGGGTCCTTGACCAGGTCCGTGCCGAGCAGCAGGCTGTCGCCCTCGGCCAGGCTGGCGCGGACCCGGGCCAGGAACGCGGCCCGCGGGGACGGCAGCAGGTTACCGATCGTGCTGCCCAGGAACGCGACCAGCCGGGGTGCTCCGTCCGCGTCCCGGGCGGGCAGGCCGAGCTGGTGCTCGAAGTCGGACACCACGGCGCGTACCTCCAGCCCCGGGTACTCGCCGATCAGCGCCTGCGCCGCGGTCACCAGCGCGGGCTCGCTCACGTCGACCGGAACGTACGTCGCCAGGGTGCCCGCCGAGCGGAGCGCGTCGATCAGCAGCCGTGTCTTCTCCGAGGACCCCGACCCCAGCTCAACCAGGGTCCCTGCCCCGCTGAGCGCGGCGATCTGGCCGGCCGTCTCGTACAGGATCTCCCGTTCGGCCCGGGTGGGGTAGTACTCGGGCAGGCCGGTGATCTTCTCGAACAGTTCGCTGCCGGCCCCGTCGTAGAACCACTTCGGCGGCAGCGACTTCGGGACCGCGGTCAGCCCCGCCCGCGCGTCCGCCCGCAGGGAATCGGCGAGGAAGCCGCCGGGCAGCCGGCGTTCGACGTGCAGCGGTGTCGTCATTGACCGTGGTTCCTTCCGTTGGGGGTGTCGCGGGCGGCCATATCTTTGGCAAACCCAGCATCTTTGGCAAACCCAGCATCTTCGGGAAACGCAGTACCTTGGGGAAACGCGGCCGCCATGCCGTCGGGGAAACTCGCGCGCCGGACCCGTTCGGCGGTATCGGCCGTGACCTCGGTGGGCACCTCCAGCGGCCGGACCGCGACGTTGGCCGTGGTCGCGGCGAGCAGTGAGCGGTCCGGGACCTCGGTCCAGCCGGGGTCGTCGCCGGCCGGCTCGGACGCGACCATGACGCTGTCGCCCCCGGGCCCGCTGGTGTGCCGGTACCAGAGCGAGTGCCCGGCGGCGGTGGCGGCGATCATCTGGCCGTCGGTCAGCAGGAAGTTGAACCGCCCGGTCACCTGGGCCACGTCGAGCAGGCCGATCACGGCGGCCAGGGCCTCGTCCGGCGTGGACCCCGCACGCAGCCGGTTCAGCGTCAGGGCCCACAGCAGCGCGGAGTCGACGCGGGCCTCCAGCTCCAGCAGTTCCAGCGGGCTCAGGGTCGCGGCCAGGCCCGCGGCGGTGCCGGGCCAGCCCACGAGCGCGCCGTTGTGGCTGAACAGCCAGTGGTCCGCGCCGAAGGGGGAGCAGGCCGACGCGCTCGGCTCGGTGCCCGCGCTGGCGTCGCGGACCGCGGCCAGCAGCGCGCCGCTGCGCGTCACCCGGGTCAGGTCGGCGAAGGACGGATCGGCCCAGATCGGGCCCGCGTGCCGGTAACGCGCCGGGACAGGGTCAGCGTCCGTGTACCAGCCGGCCCCGAACCCGTCTATGTTCATCGTCCCGCTGTCGCGCATCATCCGCGGCGCCCACGCCTGCCGGTACAGGCCGTACGGCGGGTCGATGATCGCCTCCCGCAGGCTGACCGGGGGCCCGAGGTAGGCCAGATGCCGGCACATCAGGCGGTCTCCGGGGCGGCGGAACGCGCCGTGCGGAAGCCCGCGAAGATCTGGCGCCGGATCGGATAGTCCCAGTTCCGGAAGGTTCCGCGGCAGGCGTCCGGGCTGACCGCGAACGATCCGCCGCGCAGCACCTTGTACGCGAGGCCGAAGAACACCTCGGAGTACTCGCGGTACGGCCAGGCGCGGAAGCCGGGGTAGGGCAGGAAGTCACTGGCCGTCCACTCCCAGACGTCGCCGACGAGCTGGCGCGCGCCGGACGGCGCGGCCCCGGCCGGGAACGACCCGGCGGGCGCGGGCCGCAGGTGCCGCTGGCCGAGGTTGGCGTGCTCCGGAGCGGGCGCGTCGTCGCCCCACGGGAACCGGCGGGAGCGCCCCGTCGCGGGGTCGAACCGCGCGGCCTTTTCCCATTCGGCCTCGGTGGGCAGGCGCCGGCCGGCCCAGCGCGCGTAGGCGTCCGCCTCGTACCAGCACACGTGCATCACCGGCTCGGCGGGCGGGACCGGCTCGGTGACGCCGAACACGGTATGGACCCATTCGCCGGCCTCGCGTTTCCACGTCATCGGCGCGGACAGCCCGGCCCGCTGCCGGTGGTCCCAGCCGTCCGGCGTCCACCACCGGGGGTCGCCGTACCCCCCGTCGGCGATGAACGCGGTGTACGCGGCGTTGGTGACGGGTGTCGTGTCGATGAAGAACGACGGCACCTGCACCGTGTGGGCGGGCTTTTCGTTGTCCAGGGCCCACGGCTCGCTGGACGTGCCCATCGTGAACGGGCCGCCGGGCACGGGGACCTCGGCCGGGAGGCTGATCGCGTCGGCGGGCGGGGCCGCGGGCGGGGCCGCGGTCAGGACCGGCGCTCCGTTGCGCAACTGGTGCGTGATCAGCATCGTCTCGTCGTGCTGCTGCTCGTGCTGGACGATCATCCCGAACGCGAAGCCGCCGGTGACGAGGCGCGGGCCGCTGAAGCGGACCCCCTCCAGCAGGTCGAGGACCCGGCCGCGGACGTTGGCCGCGTAACTGCGTGCCTCGTGCGGCGGGAGCAACGGCAACGCGGGGCGCTCGGCGCGCGGGTGCTCGAACGCGTCGTAGAGCGGGTCGATCTCCGGGTGGATCGGTTCCTGGCCGCCGACCGCGCGCAGCAGCCACATCTCCTCCTGGTTGGCGATGTGCGCTAGGTCCCAGACCAGGGGCGACATCAGCGGCGAATGCTGCCGGGTCAGGTCGGCCTCGTCCACGCAGTCGGTCAGCGCAGAGGTGCGGGCCCGCGCGGTGATCAGGGCGGCAGCGATCTCCGAGCGCAGGGTCTCGGTTCCTGGGGTGGTCCCGGTTCCTTCGGCGGTCCCGGTTCCTTCGGCGGTCAATGCATCCCCTCGAGCTGGTCGTCGGCTGGGCATCGGCGTCTGGTCACGTATCGGTCGGCGAATTCGGCCACCCGGCAGCGGATCTCCGCGGGAACCCCGGCGCGGCCCAGGGCCGCGTCCGCCGCCTCGAAGCACTGCTGGCCGGCGCGGGCGAGCACCGGATCGGCCGGGCCGTCCCGCGCCGCCCGCAGCCACGGGTTCCTCTGCGGCGCGCCGGTATTCGCGTGCTGGCCGTCGTAGCCGCTGCTCACCGTGCGGCTCCGGCTCCCCGCCGGCGATTTGCTAGTGCCGAACGGACCTGGGCCGGGCGCCGCGCCGACTGTGACGCGCTCCCGGGCGGCCCACAGCGGCTCGGTCGCGGCCATCGCGTCGTCGGCGGCCCGCGGGTCCTCGAAGAGGGCCCAGGCGACCGCGGCCGGCACGATCCAGCCGTCCCCGCGCTGCGCGTCGATCATCCGCAGCTCCAGGTGGCCTTGCGGGCGCACCGGAGGGAACAGCGTGGACAGGTGGTAGGTGAGGTCGTCCACGGTGGGCGGCCGCTCACCGTTCCCGTCGCCGCGCAGCCAGCCACGGAACGTCAGGCCCCGGGGCGCTACCCAGGACGGCGACCCGGGCCGCCGGACCAGCATCAGCTCGGCGCCCAGGGCGTAGTCCGTGTATGCGTCGCGCGGGTCACCGTCGGTGGGCGGGGGCCGTGTGCGGCCCGGGTCGAGGTGGGCCCAGACCTCCTGGCGGGTGGACTTCCAGCCGGACGGCCGGCCTTGCCGCAGCCCGGAGTTGGCGAACGCGGCCACCAGCACGGGGCCGATATGGTGCGCGAGGCGCCAGCGCCAGCGGTACCCGCCGGTCGCTGCGGTGTCCCGCCCGGCATCCACGCAGACCTGCACCGAGGCGGTGTTGCACATCATCTCGCGGCCCCAGGGACCGCTGCGATCGAAGAATTCCTCCATCGCCGCGTAGCGGGGCAGTTGCAGCACCCGGCGGGGAGCGCGGAGCGGATCGAGGCCGTAGCCCTTCAGGGCCAGGCCCGCGCGCCGGACGGTCTCGCGGAGGGTGGTCATCTCGCGGCCGACGGCCGTCACGCACTCGCCGAGGCTGTCGGCGGGCGCGGAGCTTAGTTCCAGCTGTCCACCGGGCTCTGTGGTGAGCATGCTCCCGGTAGGCAGCGCGGCGGGGGAGGGGAGGACGGTCGGGGCGGTGAGATCGGCAACGGCCGGGAAGATGCGCTCCGCCGGGACGGGAAGCGCCGGATCCCGGGCGTCGCGGACCAGCCACTCGAGTTCAAGACCGACCCGCCTCGGCGGGCCGGTCTTGAAACAGATGCCGTGAACGTGCGCCTCGGCGTCATCTTCGGTCAGCCTGTCGTCGCGCGGTTCGTCACCTGGCGTGCTCACAGCCACCCCGTCCGTTGAGTTTGAGAGAAGAAATAGTGCTGAGCTTGAGAGAAGAGATACTGCGCCGGACCGTAGCAAGGGGGTCTGACAAAACGGGTCCGGGCGGGGCGTATCGAGTAAAGATCGCGGCAGATCGGGTAAAAATCGCGGCGGCGCCGGAGAGGAACGGGACGGAGCCGGGCAAAAAAACAGCCCCGGCGCGTGCATTGGCGAGCCGGGTGCTGCCGTTTTTGTTCCCGATCAGGGCGCGGGGCTCCGTTCTGCTGGCCGCGTGCTGGTCTTAGGTAACAACGATGCCACAGTTACGGCAATTCCCTACCTGGGGGTGGTCAGGCGCTAAGCGCGGTGCACGACAAGGCGCCGCCCGTGACGAAGCGCCGGGCGGGTGGTCAGGCCCTCAACGCGCCGGCCGACGTGGGGGCGCGACAAGGCGCCGCCCGTGGGCGGATGGTCAGGCCCTCAACGCGACAGGGGCGCGGGGGCGCGACAAGGTGCCGCCCGTGGCGAAGCGCTGGTCGGTGCCGCGAGCCGATGCGCTAAGAACTCCTCAACCAGGCAAGGGCCGGCCCTGGTGCACGGTCTGGTCGCCGCGCCCCGGGCTGGTCTGGGCTGTTTAGAAGTCTGTCTTGTAGGCGTGGGCGGCTGCGGGCATGGTGTGGCCGGATTCGTAGTTGCCGATGGTGCCCTGGAAGATGGTCTCGAAGGCCAGGGAGCGGGCGCTGGCGGTGAAGAAGGCCCGCATGTCGCGGATGTAGCGGGGGTCGTCGCCGCCGGCGGAGCGGCCGTACTGGCGGCTGCCCCATTCGGGGACGGATAGTTTTTTGCCGTGGGCGCGGGCGAACGCGAGCCAGTAGCTGAGTCCCTGGGTGCCGTCTAGTTGCTGGTGCCAGCCGCCGGGGGTGGTCACTGCGGGCCACCAGTCGTAGCTGTCGACGCCGATCATGGTGACGTAGCGGTTGCCGGGGTAGGCGCGGGTGGGGTCGGCGAGGGCGGAGGAGACGCCCCGGTTGACGTTCCAGTCCCAGCGCAGCCGGGGTGCGGTGGACCGGGCGGCGGTGACGGCCTGGCGCCAGCATTGTGCCCAGGCGGTGGGGTTGGTGGCGGCCCAGCGGGACCATTTGCCGTTGAATTCCCAGCCCAGCCGGATGATGGAGGAGCCCAGGCCGTAGGAGCGGATGACCCGGCCGAACTGCCGCCAGTGCGGGTTGTCGGCGCCGTCGGCGCAGCCGCGGATGGTGGCCCGGGGGGTGTCGGGCAGCAGGGGGACCGAGAAGGCCATGGTGTACGGGGATCCCTGCCAGCGGCGGTACAGCCAGGCCGGGTCGGTGATGGTGGCCCAGGTGGACTGGCTGAGCCAGACTTCCACGATGTCCAGCGGGCGGCGGCGCCAGTGGCCGAAGGCCCGGGCGGCGGCCGGGGTGCCGTCGGGCAGGTAGGCGCCGCTGGGCCAGGGCAGCCCGGACCGGTCCCGGCGGGACGCGGCCGCGGCCGCGGCGGTCCCGGTGGTGGCGTGCCCGCGGGTCATCGCCGCGCCCGCGCGGCCGGCACCGAGATTCACTGCCCCGAAGACCGCCACCGCGCACACCATGGCGACCACGGCGGCGAAGGCAGCGGCACGTACGGCACGGGCCCGGCCGGACGGCACCTGAGGTGCCGGTGACGTGCGCATGGCTGTGGCGGTGCTGCTGGGTTTCTCCCTGAATATCATGGCGCTTCCTCCCGTGAATACGTTTTGTTACTGAATTATCACTTTCTGTAACCGATTGTGGCCGCGTCAGAGCCGGACTCCTCAACTTGAGCCGGGTGTTTTCCCCTATTATTTTGGCCGGGTAATTGGGCCCGGTCTTAAGAGACGCCGCCCGTGGCGCGGACGGCGATCCGGCCCGCCCCGCCCGCCGGGCCGGCCTGGACGGTGCCGACGAGCGCGGCCTCGGCGCCCTGCGCCCGCAGGTCGTCCCGCAGGCCGTCCAGCGCGCCCGGGGCCACCGCGATCAGCAGCCCGCCGGACGTCTGGGCGTCGTGTAGCAGCACGGCCGCGACCGGATCGGTGTCCGGTTCGACGTCGACCGCGTCCGCCAGGTAGGACATGTTGGCACGGGTGCCGCCGGAGATGAAACCCGCCGCGGCCAGGCCCGCCGCACCGGGCAGCAAGGATACCTGGTCGGCCCAGATTTCGGCGTTCATCCCGCTCGCTCGCAGCATCCGGTGCAGGTGGCCGAGCAGGCCGAAGCCCGTGACATCGGTGGCCGCCACGACGCCGGCGCGCAGGGCCGCCGCACTAGCCGCCGCGTTCAGCATAGTCATGGCGGTCACCGTGGCCGCCAGCACCCCGGGCGGAGCCGCGCCCCGCTTGTGGGCCGTCGCGACCACCCCGGTGCCGATCGGCTTGGTCAGGACGAGCATGTCGCCGTCCTGGGCGCGGTCCACGGTCATCAACGTCCGCGGGTCCGCCATCCCGACCACGGCCAGGCCGTACTTGGGCTCGGGGTCGTCGATGGTGTGGCCCCCGACGACCAGGCAGCCCGCGGCCGCGGCCGCCTCCGCGCCGCCGCGCAGCACGTCGGCGAGCATCTCGATCGGGAGTGTCTCGCCGGGCCAGGCCGTCAGGTTGAGCGCGATCACCGGCCTGCCGCCCATCGCGTAGACGTCCGACATCGCGTTGGTGGCCGCCACCCGGCCCCAGTCACGCGGGTCGTCGACGATCGGGGTGAAGAAGTCGGTGGTGAATACCAGGGCGCGGTCCTCATCCAGGCGCAGGACCGCGGCGTCGTCACCCTCGGCCGCGCCGACCAGCAGATCGCCCGCCGCGGGGACGAGGCCGCCGGGATGATCCGGGCCGCTGCCGAGCGTCGCCATCAGGGCATCCAGGGCCGACAGCGGCAGCTTGCAGGCACAGCCCGCGCCGTGCGACAGCGACGTGAGCCGGACCTTCCCGCCGGACTGACCGTTTGCTGAACCGCCGGACCGGCCGGCCGTCATGCCCTCCGTCACCCTGTCGTCGACCACTGCGCTCCCATCCTCCGTTCAACCGGCGCCCGCGGGAAGCGGGACTCCTCCAGAAGGGCCCGCGCAGAGCGGGACTCCTCCAGAGGACAGCATCTGCCTACGTCCGTTACGGATTATCAGCGACCCCCGCCTTTTCCGCTACCGTTCGCCTGGCGCGGTGCTGACGGAGCATTTGCTGCCGTGCCGCATTATTGACAGCAGCACCGCAAGTGCCGTCGCCCGTGCGATCTGTATCTGCTCGATGACGCGCCGTAATCACCGAGATGACAGCGCGTGGTCGGGGGCTCTGGCAGGATGGAACAACGATGAAGGTGCCGTCCGTAAGGATCCCGATTGTCCGCCGTGGCAAATCTGATGAATTGCCCGGGGTGGTCGCTACCGCGCGCCTGGACCGCCGGACAAAAAACCTCACCAGGCGGCTGTTCCCCGGCGATATCGCCATCATCGACCACACCGACCTGGACCGGGTCGCGGCCGACGCCCTGATCAGCCGCAAGGTGGCCGCCGTGGTGAACGCGGCGGTCAGCATGAGCGGCCGCTACCCGAACCTCGGCCCGCAGTTGCTGATGGACGCCGGCATCCCGCTTGTCGACGGCGTCGGGCCGGAGGTGTTCAGCCGGCTGCACGAGGGCGCGACCGTCCGGCTCGACGGCGATACCCTCTACCTGGGCGAGCAGGTCGTGGCGAAGGGGACGCCCCAGACGGCCGAATCGGTCGCCGCGATGATGGCCGAGGCGCGGGCCGGAATCGTCACCCAGATCGAGGCGTTCGCCGCCAACACCATGGAGTTCCTCAAGCGCGAGCACGAACTGCTGGTCGACGGGGTCGCGCTGCCCGACCTGCGCACGGCGATGGACGGCCGGCACGTGCTCGTCGTGGTACGCGGCTATCACTACCGTGAGGACCTGGCCGCGCTACGGCCCTACATCCGTGAGTACCGGCCGGTCATGATCGGTGTCGACGGCGGCGCCGACGCGCTGCTCGAGGCCGGTTACATACCCGACGCCATCGTGGGTGACATGGACTCGGTCACCGACGAGACACTGCGCTGCGGCGCCGAGCTCATCGTGCACGCCTACGCGGACGGCCGCGCGCCGGGCCTGAAACGCGTGAAGGAGCTTGGCCTGAACGCCGCGGTCTGCCCGGCCGCCGGCACGAGCGAGGACGTGGCCCTGCTCCTGGCCGACGGCAAGGGCGCGAGCCTGATCGTGGCGGTCGGCACGCACTGGACCCTCGAGGAATTCCTCGACAAGGGCCGGTCGGGAATGGCGAGCACGTTCCTGACCCAGCTCCGGGTGGGCACCAAGATCGTGAACGCTAAGGGTGTCAGTCGGCTGTACCGCAGCCGGATCTCCGGCTGGGCCCTGATCGTGCTGGCGCTCGCCGCCGCGGTGACCGTGCTTGTCGCGGTGGCCGCCTCGCCCGCCGAGCCCATCCTGTTCCGATACTTCGACGCAACGTGGCATTCGTTCGTCTCCTGGCTGACCGGACTATTTAAGTGATTGATTTTCGGTATCACCTCGTCTCCATCGTCGCGGTTTTCCTGGCTCTCTCCGTGGGCATCGTGCTGGGCTCCACCGAGCTGCGCGGGGCGGCCCTCACCGCGCTCGAGCACACGTCCAGCGTGGTGAGCGCGAAGCTGAACGCGGCCAATAACGAGAACAGCGCGCTCCAGCAGGAGATTAGCGGGGACCGTTCGTTCGCGCAGGCGGCCGAGCCGGTGCTGCTGGCCCACCTGCTCGACGGCAAGCGCGTGGTCGTCATCATCGCCCCGGGCGCGCCGAGCAGCGTCGTCAGCGGCGTCACGACCGCCCTGGGCGACGCGGGCGCGACCGTGAGCGGGCAGGTCGACCTGTCGGCCAAGTTCGCCGACACCAGCGCCAGCAACCTGAGCCTGCTCGACGAGCTCACCCAGCGCGTGGCGCCCTCGGGCCTGACCCTGGCCAACGGGACCCCCCAGCAGCAGGCGGCGCAGGTCCTGGCCAGCGCGCTGGTGTCGACGGGCTCGTCGTCCGGAAGCGGCTCCGGCGGGTCGAGCGGATCGGGCGGGTCCGGCGGGTCCGGCGGGTCCGGTAGCCCTTCGGAGAGCGGCCAGGCGGCGCAGACGATTCTGTCGAGCTACTCGGCCGGGCAGTTCATCACGGTCTCCGGCCAGCCCGCGCAGGGTGCGACGCTCGCCGTCATCGTGACCCCCGCCAGCGTTCCGGCGGCTGGTGACTCCGATCCCGCCGACCAGGCGATCGTGTCGCTGGCGCAGGAATTCGGCTCGGGCAGCGAGGCCACCGTGGTGGCCGGCCCGTCGGCCGCGTCGGGCCCGGGCAGCGCCATCTCGGCCATCCGGTCCAGCGGGGTCGCCAACAGCGTGTCCACGATCGACAACGCGGATCAGGTCATCGGGCAGATCGTCGTGGTGCAGGCACTTCAGCAGCAACTGACGGGGCACAAGCCGGGCAATTATGGTACTCAGTCGGATGCGAACTCGGCCGGGCCCAGCCCGGCGCCCACCCCGAGTGGGTCGGCGTCCGCGAGCACCAGGCCCACCACCCCGGCGAAGGGAAAGAAATAAATGGCCAGCGCCCGGCGAGCTGTGGCCCCGGCCGTGACGGCGGTGGTCACGTCGGTTTGTGCGGCGGCCGCCGCGCGTGCCACGTATGCGGCTCTTACCCGGAACCCGCCGGGCGGTGCGGAACGGTGGACGCGGACGAACCACCGCGGCGAGGCGGTCACGCTGCTGGAAGGCCCGGCAGCCGCGCTCGCCGGCGCGATCGCGGCCGCGACCGCCCCCGGGGTTCCGGCCCGGTCCCGCGCCGCGCTGGTCGCGGCCGCGACCGGGGCCGCCGCGTTCGGCGGTTACGACGACCTTGCCGGGTCGGGGGATCGGCGCGGGTTCCGTGGCCACCTCGGCGCTCTGGCGCACGGCCAGGTCACGACCGGCGCGGTGAAGATCGGCGGCATCGGGGCGACCGGCGTCGCCGCGGCCGCGCTGAACGGGGGACCGGCCGCCGACGTCGCGATCAACGGGGCCCTGGTCGCCAGTTCGGCCAACCTGCTCAACCTGTTCGACCTGCGGCCCGGCCGCGCCCTCAAGGTGGCCCTGGCCGCCGGTGTCCCGCTCGGGATCAGCCAGCTGGTCAGGCGAACCGGACGG
>Ga0182014_10006459_pt1 | contig 12591 bp, 11 predicted proteins | sample 612S2DmetaG_FD_120489 | JGI IMG/M metagenome (GOLD analysis project Ga0182014, IMG submission 120489) | Permafrost microbial communities from Stordalen Mire, Sweden - 612S2D metaG | ecosystem: Environmental > Terrestrial > Soil > Wetlands > Permafrost | place: Sweden: Stordalen | collected... | reverse complement strand
TTCACCACACCCGGCAAGGCTTCGCCGCCTCCATCGGCGCGGTCTTTTTGCAACTGAAGCTCCTGGCAAACTCCGGCAAATCCTGCAAGACGGAGTTTGTTCGGTACTCGTCCGGGGCGTGCGGATCTGCCTGCGCTTGGCTGCGCAACTGCTCAGGACGCGTCTGCGTGCACCACTGCTGCGCGTAGGCAATCCAGAAGCGCTGATCCGGCGTATATCCATCTGTCTTCGCGTTCATGTCAAGGTGCGCGGCCCCGGCCTTGTCGAGCCATGCCAGCCACGCCAGCCACAACCCGCCCAGATCGGCCAGGTTCTCGCCCAGCGTGAGCTTGCCGTTCAGGTGAACGCTGGGTACGGCCTCGATGGCGTCGTACTGCTTCACCATGCAATCGGCGCGGTCGTTGAAGTTGCGCTCGTCGCCGGCGGTCCACCAGTTCTTCAGGTTGCCATCCTTGTCGAACTGGCGGCCCTGATCGTCGAAGCCGTGCGTCAGCTCATGCCCAATGGTCGAGCCCATGTCGCCGTAGTTGGCTGCGTCGTCCTCCTTGCCGCTGAAGAAGGGTGGCTGCAGGTACCCGGCGGGAAAGTTGACGTTATTCATCTGCGGATCGTAGTAGGCGTTCACGGTGGGCGGCGTCATATCCCACTCGCCTTTGTCCACCGGCTTGCCGATCTTGGCCAGGTCGCGCGCGAACTCGAACTCATGCGCCCGCATCTGGTTGCCCAGCGCATCTCCGCGCACGATCTCCAGCTTCGTGTAGTCGCGCCACTTGTCCGGATAGCCGATCTTGTTCATCACGGAGTGCAGCTTTTCACTGGCCTTCACCTTGGTCTCGGCGCTCATCCAGTCCAGCGAGGCAATGTCCTTGTCCATCGCTTGCTCTATGGCCAGCGTCATCTCCAGGGTGCGCTGTTTCTCGGCCGGCGGAAAATACTTGGCCACATAAACCTGCCCCAGCGCCTCGCCCAATTCGATATCCACGCGGCTGGTGCAGCGCTTCCAACGCTCCTGCTGCTTCTCCGCGCCGTTCAATATGTGCGAATAGAAGTACCAGTTCTCGTGATCGAAGCTCTCCGGCAAACTGGTGCCTGCGTAGGCGTTCAGCAGTTGCCAGCGCAGGTAGACCTTGATTTGATCGATCGGCGTATCCGCTACCAGGCTGTTGAACTCCGCAAAGAACTTCGGCTCGTTATCGTTCACCTTGCCCGCGGCCGGTGCGTGCGCGGCGGCAACGTAATCGCCCAGCGAGAAATGCGTTAGCTCCTTCGAGAACTTGCCCAGGTCGGTGGGGTGATTCAGATTCTGCGGATCGCGCTGCTCTGTGATGGTCAGCGTTGCTTTAGCCAGCCGCGTCTCGATCGCCATCACGGTCGCGGCGTCTTTGGCGGCCTTGGCTTCCGGCTCGCCCGCCAGCACCAACATCTTTGCCACATGCGACTGATACTGCTGCCGCTGCTCTACGCTTTTGGCATCGGTCCGCGTGTAGTAGTCGCGCTCCGGCAAGCCCAGGCCGCCGGAGCTATAGAACGAAATCACCGAGTTCGCGTCGGCATAGTCCTCACCCGATCCCATGCCGAAGAAGGCGTTCACGCCGACGGCGTGCAGATGCGCCACCAGCGCGGGCAGCTCGGCCGGCGTCCGGAGAGCGGCAATCCGGTCCAGCTCCTGTTGAAGCGGCGCCAAGCCCAGCTTGTTCACCGCCGCCGCGTCCATGCAACTTGCGAATTCGTCGCCGATCTTCTGTTCGTTCGAGGTCCGGGGGATTCCGCTGGCGTTACCCGCCGGCGCGGCGGCCTCTTCGAGAATCTGCCTCAAGTGCAGCCGGTTCAGTTCAAACAACTCCGTAAAACGGCCATAGCGGGTCTGATCGGCGGGCAGCGGATTGCGCTTGAACCAGCCATTGCAACTAAAGCGATAAAAGTTGTCGCAAGGGTCCACGGTCTTATCGATCAGCGACGGATCGAAGACCCGCAATTCAGGGGCGGCGGGCGGCGCGGCACTGGGTGCGGCGGGCGCAACGGTTTGGCAAACTGTCGCTTGGCCGGCCAGCGCCATGGTCATAGCAGCCGTGAGGGTGATCGAGGAGACGGTATGTGCAGCACACATGCGAAACATGCCGAAACTCTATCAGATTCCGGCTCGCGTTGACAGGCCTCCCGGCGCCCCGCCGAATACAATAAGCACTCAGAGGGAATTTTCTCAAGGAGCAATCGACGTGGCGCAGCGCACCTTCAGCATCGTCAAGCCGGACGCGGTCCGCAAAGGCTTTACCGGGGCCATTCTGGCCGAGATCGACCGGGCCGGCTTCCAGATCGTGGCCATCAAAAGGCAATCCATCTCCAAGGAGCAGGCCAAGGGCTTCTATGCGGTCCACGCCGGAAAGCCGTTCTTCGATGGGCTGACCACGTTCATGTCTTCCGGGCCGCTCGTCTTGATGGTTCTGGAAAAGGAGAATGCGATCGCCGACCTGCGCAAGCTGATGGGCGCCACCAACCCCGCCAACGCCGAAGAGGGAACCATACGCAAGAAGTTCGCCAGCTCCATGGGGGAGAATGCCATCCATGGCTCCGACGCCGAAGACACCGCCGCCTTCGAGATTGGCTACTGGTTTGCCGGCTACGAACTGATATAGCCTCGCTTCGGCGACTGCTCCTTTCGGCTAATTGGCAGCGACAGCGGGCTGAGCAGTCAGCGCCTTCAGGTCACCCACGAGCTTGTTCATCGCGTCCTCGAAGTTCTTTTCACCGGTTTTTTGCCGGGCAAAGGGCTGTATAGCCTCCTCGACCGTCCAGAGCGCGATGCGCGTTTTGGGGTCTACCAATACCAGCTTGAGCAGAGAAGAATTGGAAGAGTCGCAGCCGGATTCCTTGGTGCCGCTGACCCCCGTAATTTGGGTGGAGAAACTGATCTCCAAAACCAGGTCGGCATCCGCCGGCGCGGCCACAAGCTCATACCGGCCCCAACTCTTAATGGCCGCATAGAGCTCGTTATAGGTCTTGTCGGTACCGACGCCCGCATTGGAGATGAATACCTTCTTCGCGGCGGCGATTTGCGAAGGCAGCGGCGCTGCCGGAGGTTCAACCGTCTGTGCCTGTAAAGCGGGGACTGCCGTTACCATGAGGGCGATTCCGAGAGATGCTGCAACCAACCTTACTTTCAGCATAGGTACAACCTTTCTCTGTTTCACTCGAACACTGATTGGACGGATTCCACTTGGCAGTCGCATTTCAAGCGTTCAATCCCCGAAGAGATCGTCGATCTTCTGCCGCAGTGCAACCACCTCCTGCCGAAGTTCCGTCACCGTGGCTTCCAACCGCGCGATGCGCTCCTCGTGGCCTGCGTCCTCTTCCGCAAATTGCCCGGCCTGCCGCGGCACTGTGGGATCGAAGGCTGCCGCGCGCATCGCCTCCACCGGCCCCGAGAGCAGATGCGCGTAGCGCAACTCCTTGGTTCCCGGCTGGCGCGGCAGCACAGCAGCCAGGGGCGGTTCTCGATCCATCAGCTTTTGCAGTCCCGCCAGCACGTCGGTAAGTTCGTCGAAGCTGTGCATGCGTTCGGTACGCCCGCGCAGCTCGCCGGGAGTCTGCGGTCCGCGCAACAGCAGCACGCAGATCAGAGCCGTCTCCGCGCGGGTGAAGTTGAAGACCTCGCCCAGCCAGTGCTCGTACTTGGTCACGCGCCCGTCGGCTCCGCGCGCGCGGCCTGCCAGCCGCCGGTCCTCCAGGCCGTGCAGCGCCTGCCGCACCGCCTCCTCATCCAGATCCATCACCGGCTCGCGGTTCGAGCGCTGGTTGCAGGCGTTGATCAGCGCGTTCAGCGAAAGCGGATAGTAGTCCGGGGTGGTCACTTCCTTTTCGACAAGAGCGCCCAAAACGCGGGCCTGGGAGGCGGTCAGTACAAACGGAGCAGTCGGTATTGGATCGATTGGCGGCATACAACTATTCTGCCACGAAGGTATTCATCTCGAAAAAAGGGGCATTGCGGCACTTTCGTTGGAGCCGTAAACCGGAAGCGACGCAATCGAGCCGGCACGCCGCCAAACCGCGCCGCCGATGTGGTAGATTCAAGAGGATAGGCCTCACGCCGGAGAGATGGCCGAGTGGCTGAAGGCGCACGCTTGGAAAGCGTGTTTAGGGGAAACTCTAACCTGGGTTCGAATCCCAGTCTCTCCGCCAGCATTCCATGCAGCAGACGCTCGCTGTTCGCTCGCAGAAGTTCCTTGCTTGAGCAGGTCGAGCGGTTCGGATCGGATTTCAACCACCGCGGGTGACCTTTCCGGGAGATCCCAAGACATTCAGTTGAAAGTCGTAAGACTTAGCAAGTGCTAGGCTTTACGACTTTTTGCGTCCAGGTAAATCCGACTGTAGACACGTCTTGGAGGGTGACCATTGGTGTGAATTCTGTGAACCCTTCTTTTTGCCTTCTAACACGAGTGCAGGAAGAGTGCAGAGAGCCTCCAGAAGACGAGGTGGAACGCATTCTCTTCTAGTGAGCGATTCTGAACAGCACCGCCGAAGCAAGTGAGTGAATTCTGTAGGCCGGGTCTTCGAGGGAAGAATTGCTGATTTTCCCCGACTCGGACATGGTGCCAATGAAAGGACAAACATGAAAAGGACTAGGATTCTGGTTTCCGCGCTGGCGCTGCTTGCAATCGGGACCATCGTTGGTTGCTGGGGCGCCTCCACAAAGTCGCCGGATGTTTCCGGCAGCATCCGTAAGTCGCTCGATCAAGCAGGCCTGAAGGACGTCACCATCAGTCAGGATCGTGACAAGGGCATCGTAACCCTCGGTGGACATGTCACCAACGAAAACGACAAGGTCCAAGCCGAATCCCTGGCAAAATCCATCGCTGGCACACAGGTTGTTGCGGACCAGATCGCCGTGATTCCCGTGGGTCAGGAAAAGGAAACGAGAGCCATGAATTCCGATCTGGACCAGGGCATCGAAAAGAATCTGGACGCCGCGCTGATCCAGAACAAGATGCACGGCGACGTGCAATACGCGGTGAAGAACGGTGTAGTCACGCTGAGTGGAGAAGTGAACTCGGAAGCCACGCGCACTCGCGCCGAAGCGGTGGCGACCGCGGTTCCGAACGTACAGCAAGTGGTCAACGATCTACAGGTGACCAAAAATCGGAAAGCCAGTTCATCGCAGTAGGAACTGAGGAGTCGATTCAGCCCAGGAAAGGGTAGTGGCCACCGCTCTCAGAATTGCCTTGGAACAAGAAGATTTGGATTGCCAACATTGCGATCTGCCTGCCAATCGAGGCTATGAACTCCATCTGCAAAATGACGAAGCGGGGCGTCAGCCCCGCTTCGTCATTTGCTTTGCAGATTACCGCCAGTGTCCTTCCTGCATCTCCCAGTGGTCGCCCCGATGAACCCACTTGTGCGCAACCCAGCGCTGGTGCGCTTGAGGCGGACGGTCCCACCGGCCGGGTGTCCAGACGTAGTGGTCGCCTTCATAGCGGTGATAACCGGAGATCCATACATAGCCCCGATCCGGTGGTGGACCCCTGCGCTCGTAAACCGGAGCCGGCGGCCCGATACGAACCACAACCTGCGCGAACGAAGCCGCAGGCAACATTGTGAGAGCCAGCAATAGTGCCAGTGCAATCTTCTTCATGGTGAAAGAACCCTCCATGGGCTTGAATGTCTCCGGAATACTTCAGCCGTTCCGGCTTGTTGAAGAAATCAAAGGGTCACGCGGCCGAATGTTGCGCATTCATCTGGAGCCGCACTCACGACACTTTTACCACCGCTGGTTTCTTTGCGATGTGCCGGATTGCTCAGTGGAGTTTTTCTATCCGGATTCTTCCTTTTCGGCTCCGATCCTTGAGGGTGAAGCCACGCATCGAAAGCAAGCTCGTGACGAAGTCGCCGGCTATCAACCGGGGCAGGAGTTTGCCGGCCGGCGCGCGGCACTGAGGGCCATTCCATCCCGGTCAAAAGTGGGCAGCGAGGCGCCTCACCTCTCCAATAGCATTCAATCCAATTGGAGTGTGAGATGAACCTATTTCTGAGATTTGGACGGTTGCCTGTGCTTGCCCTCGCGACAGTGCTTTGCACATTAGGATGCCACGCGAATCAAGACCAGACGGCCGCCAACTCCGGCCAGAACGGCACGCAGGATCAGGCATCGGATCCGGCGTCCGCCAACATGGCTCCCGCGTCCGCGGGTTCGGGCGCACAGGCGCCAGCGCAGTCGAACGATCAACAGAGCGCCCCGCTGCAAGTGGGTTACAACGGACAGCAGAGCCAGCCACCACCCGATACGGGAGGCAACTACAGCCAGGCATCCGGCCAGTCTACAGAGGATTCCGGCTACGGCGAGCAGCCGGAGTATACCGCCGACCAAGCTCCGCCGCCGCTACCGGACTACGATCAGCCGCAAGCTCCCGGAGACGGCTATCTCTGGACGCCCGGCTACTGGGGTTGGGATCAGGGGGACTATTACTGGGTGCCAGGCGCGTGGGTTCAGGCTCCCTATGAGGGCGCTTTGTGGACGCCCGGTTACTGGGGTTACAACCATGACCATTACCGCTTCTACCGCGGCTATTGGGGTCAGTATGTCGGCTTCTATGGCGGCGTCGACTACGGTTTTGGCTATGTTGGTTTCGGCTATCAGGGCGGCTACTGGGGCGGCGGCCACTTCAATTACAACCGCTCAGTCAACAATGTGAACATCGGCGTGGAGCACAATGTCTATAACCGGTCAGTCAGCTACAACGGTAGCGGCGGCGGAGGTGGCGTGCGTGTGAGCTTCAACGGCGGATCAGGCGGGATCCAGGTGCGGGCGAGGCCCGCTGAACTGGCCGCGCTGCGTGCGCCTCACGCCGCTCCCATGACGGCGCAGGTGCAAAATGAGCGCGCCGCCAGCACCAACCGTGCTCAGTTTGCAAGTGTCAATCATGGCCGTCCGGCCAGCGTGGCAGTCAACCAACCGCTTGCGGCGGATCGCAATGTGAGAGTGCCCGCGGCGCTGCAGGCACACAATCAGGTTATGGCGCAGCAGCAACAGAGGCAGGAAGCGCCGCAACAGATACAGGCGGTCCAGCAAGAGCAGCAGCACCAGGCTGTGCAGCAACCGCAACAGCATCAGGCAATCCAGCAAGTGCAGCAGCACCAGGCGGAACAGCAGCAGCCACAACAGCGGCAGGCTATTCAGCCACAACAACACCAGGTCGTTCCACAACAGCCGCAACCGAGGCAGGAAGCGCCGCAAAAGATACAGGCGGTTCAGCAAGAGCAACAACATCAGGCCGTTCAGCAACAACAACATCAGGCCGTTCAGCAACAACAGCAGCATCAAGCTATGCAGCAACAGCAGCAGCAACAACAGCAGCAACAACATCAGGCCGCGCAGCAACAGCAGCAGCGTCAGGCAACTCCACAGCCGCAGCAGCAACACCAAGCGGTCCAGCAACAGCAACAACGCCAACCAGCTCCCCAACCCCAGCAGCGTCAGGCAGCTCCCCAACCGCAGCAGCAGCGCCAAGCGGCTCCGCAACAACAACAGCAACACCAGGCGCCCGCGCAACAGCACCAGGCTGCTCCGCAAAAAGAAGAGGATAAAAAGAAGTAGCGTCCCTCAGGGCATTTGAGCTGGGTTCTTTCAGAGTCATATCGAAGGGTGCGCGCCTACTGCGCCGTCAGCACCGGACGGCGGCGAAGTAGGCGTTTGACCTTGGGCGCGCTAAGCTGAGAGAGAAGCTTCCAGTTCAGCTACAGTGATTCCACAATTGCTGTACCCCGAAACCACCGCGCTCAAGTGGCATTTTTCCTTAAGAAAATGCCACCTTGCACTATGGCAGAAAGGGCAGGTGAATTGTGGAACCGCTCTAACAGGGAGGAACGATGAGCTTAGCCCGCCTGCGAACGATCATGATACTTGTTCTGCTATTGCTGTTTTCCTGCCCCAGGCGGGCGGACGCTTACTCCCTTCTGACCCACGAGCAGCTCATCGATCTCACATGGCAGGATTCCATCGTTCCCCTACTCCTCAGCCGCTATCCGGATCTGACCCCTGTCGACATCGAGACCGCTCGATCCTATGCATACGGCGGATGCATTATTCAGGATATTGGCTATTACCCCTTTGGCGACCGATCCTTCTCCAACCTAACTCACTATGTCCGTTCCGGAGACTTCATCGTCAGTCTCTTCCGCAATGCGACCAATGCCAATGAGCTTGCCTTCGCCGTTGGTGCGCTCTCCCATTACATCGGCGACACGATCGGCCACTCCACGGCTACTAACCTTGCCGTTGCCATTGAGTTCCCCAGCCTCCGCGCAAAATACGGTCCTGAGGTGAACTACGCCGAGGGAGAGCGCCAGCATGTTCAAACTGAGTTCGCCTTTGACATCGACGAGATCGCGCATCACCGCGTCGCCCCGGTCCATTACCTCCGCCATATCGGACTTCAGGTACCTTTGCGCCAGCTTGCCCTGGCGTACTACCAAACCTACGGCCTTACCGAAGACTTCTCCGGCACGCGCGGCCGCCGCTTGAACGTCCGCGGATACCGCTTCGCCGTCCGCAACTTCATCCCACGCATCGCCTACGCGGTCACACTGTTGCGCCGGAACCATGAACCGGCGGAGGCGGATACCCCGGAGAGGGTTGCATTCGACAAGGAAGTGACCGCGATCGCGGCCCAGAACAATTGGCAAGCCTACCGCCGAAAGGCGGGCATAGGAACGTATACTCTGGCGGGGCTCATCTTTGTGATACCCAAAGTCGGCCCCCTGAAGCTGGTTGCAATCAAAGGCCCCACTGAGGCCACTGAAGCGGAGTACCTTCACAGCGTCGTGCTGTCCACCGCAGCTCTTCGCCAGAGGATCGCTCGCTTCACGCCTAACACCGCAGGAAAGCCCATGCCTCACCCATCGCGGGATACACGTCATCCACTGCCCAATCGCGATCTCGACACGGGACGCGTGGTGCAGCCCGGCGGGTATGCGCTCACTGATGCCGCCTACGCCGACCTGCTCCACCGGTTGACGCGTCCACCCGCTCAGCCCATTCCTCCAGGCATCAAGGAAGACATCCAGGCCTACTACGCCAATCCAGACTCGCCCATCACGACCAAGAAGAATCCTGCGAAGTGGGCCGAGGTGCAAGCCGACCTCGTCACCCTGGCCGCCATGCCCACCAGCACCGAGCCGACGCCTTACCCCACCTACGGCGAAGATCCAGACCTCACCCAATAGATGGAAGCTGTCTGCATCTGAAGTAACGGAGCCGGCGAACAGACAGGTCTTCCGGTTATGGCGAAACCAGAGTGACTGTATCCCGTATACGCAATCCTCAGGTCGAAGCGACCACCGGGGAGCGGCGATCTGGCACTGAACTCACCAGGGCACACCGACTCTGGTTTCGCTCTAGTACCGTGACCGTGTGATTTCGTAATCAAATGAATGTAGCGCTGGCCTCCGGGCCGGCAGTAGCGTGGACCTCCTGGTCCACGCTTGTCCAGGATGAATTACCTATTCATGCGGTTTAACCACTAGTCGTTGAGAACTACGCTGAGGAGTGAACGATGAATTTGCAGCCCGCTTACGGTATGCGTGAGGAAGCCTGATTTTCTGAACCTGTTCATGAAGAAACGGACGCGCAACCGGGTTGTGCCTGCCAGGGCGGCGAGGGTCTTCTGACCGACCTTGGGGATTTCAGTATCGGGCGCGCCTTCCTCGCCAAAATGAGCATGCAGGAGCAAAACCCGCGCTAGTCTCTTTTCGCTGGAATCGAAGAGATGGTCGACTAACTCCTCATGGTATCGGATGTTCCGCGCCAGCAGATGCGCTACGAACAGATCCGAGAGCGCCAGTCCGCTTTGCAGCGCAAGCATCAAGGCTTCCTTGTCGATCCGTAGAAGTTTGCAATCCGTCATTGCGGTTGCTGAATCCATGCGTAACGGCTGTCCAGCAAGGCCACCGTCTCCGAAAAACTCTCCCTTGCTCGATATGCCCAGTATTGCTTCCTTGCCAAACTTGGAAACGACGGTATGTCTAACCTTCCCCTCCAGAATGTAGAAGACCGCGCCGGCAGTGTATCCCTGCACGAAGATTGGTTGTTTCTTAAGAAAGGTTACGACCTTCCTGCCCTTGCCGATAGTGGCAAGAACCTCCACTGGGTCGGGTTCATGACTGTTCTTGTTCAATGCGGTCGGTGCCATAGAAAACTTCTCCCGGCGCTGAATTACACCCTATATTCGTTTATCAGAATGGCGAGCTTCAGGGATGTTCACCTTTGCACGTAATTGCAAAGATTTTTTTCATTCCCTGTAAGCGCGCATATTGCTCCTTGAAATGCAAAGCGGCGAAGCTCAAAAGCTCCGCCGCTTCTTTTACCAACTGCCGCCTGATTCAGCAGCTATAGTTTACCGGTGTCCGCCGCCACCGCCACCCGAGTGTCCGCCACCACCTCCACCCGAGTGTCCGCCACCACCTCCACCGCCGCCGCGCGATGCACCACCGCCGGCAGGATGTCCACCGCCGCTGCTATGCGCAGCGTGGGATGCATTCGAAGTACCGGTGCGCACGGCAGTCGCGTGACCTGCGCTTGGTCGTGCCCCTCCGGCATTGTTGCCGCCATGGCTGGCTACCATGGCATGAGAACCGCCTGCATTCGCATGGTATGCGCTGCCGCCGCCGGTGCGAATAGTCGCTCCTCCGCCGCGTGCGAAGCTGCTGCGATTGGCCATGGCCCCGCCGCCGCCGCGATAGCTTCCGCCACCGCCGTCACTGAAGCGATGGCTGCCCCAACCGTGGCCATAACCCCAGCCGGCCCATGGGCCCATGCCAAGAAAGACGCCGCCGTAGAAGTACCCCGGCCCATAGAAGCCATAAGGCGCGCAGGCGTAGGGCGCATAGTCGTAATAGCCGTAAGAACAGTTGGGTTGAACACCGATATCGACGATGACTTGTGAGCGAGCCGCCGGGACAATGGCCAGGCCCGCGAGTAACACTGTGGTGCCGAGTAAGGTTTTGAGTCCGCGCATATGACCCCCTTAAGGTGTCTGCGATTGCTTGTATTGCGTGGGATGCTGCGCGGCCGTAATCATCAACCCGGCCTAAACAGCCGCCATAAGGGGTCTAGTTCGTTCACGAATGCCCGTTGCTTTGTCGGGGCCGACATCTATCTGCCCTTACGCTCTTGACTCTAGCCTCGGGCATTGACTGTGTCTGAGCAAAAGGGTGCACATCGCCACATCTCGATGCGTCGGCAGCCCTGCTTGTCAACCTGCAATGAGGCACATGTAAGTATCAGGTAATCGCCACAGAATTCCGGAATCCCTCAATCCGCCGCCGCATCGGAAAGTTTGCGCTTGACTGCTGCGACGATCGGAATAACGGGCTTCAATACGGATTTGACAATCGGGATGACTGGCTTCAGGATCGTTCCAACTTTCGCGAAGACGGGATCAAGAACAGCGCCGACGAGGGGAAGGACTGGCTTTTCGGCGTTGTGATCCGGCAGTTGGTCGAGAAGAACCACATTCAGGAGTGATTTATTTACCTGGATGCGGCCGTTGTAATTGATATAACCCAACGCGCGAAAACGATTCATGAAGAAGCTGACGCGAGACCGTGTGGTGCCGATCATCTCTGCGAGTGTCTCCTGTGAGATGGGAGGAATGAAGGTTTCCGGTTCACCTGGCTTGCCAAATTCCGCCATCAGCAGAAGAATCCTCGCCAGTCGCTTTTCACTGGAATTGAAGAGCTGATCGACAAGATCTGCCTGTGTTCGCATGCTGCGGGTCAGCATGAACTTCAAAAAGAAGTCCGCGAACGAGGGTTCATCGTGCATTGTGCGTGTCATCTCATCTCTGGTGATCTTGAGCGCCACGCATGTGTTCACTGCAGATGCTGTTGCCAAGCGCAGTCCGGGAATGGAGGCCAGTGACTCCTCTCCAACGAAGTCGCCGACAGAAAGAAGCGTTATTGTGGCCTCCTTGCCGTTTTGCGCGACGACAGTAAGTTTGGCGCGGCCCCGCTGGAGATAGAAGATAGTGTCAGCCGGATCTCCCTGGGAGAAGAATGTCTCTTTGGGCTCCAAGTCAACGATCTTTCGGCCAAGCCCCGCCTTCGCAAGAAAAGCGGCGCAGTCGAAAGAGCTCAATTTTTCTCGGTTCTTCAACATGTTGTCCCCTTCCAAACGGTATGCCCGGCGCAATGGACAAGTGCTTCCGGACAAGCCATTTAAATGGAAACGCCCGGTGATTGTGGCGAATTTATCAACGTCTGAGGGAGAAGAGCTACAAATCGGAGGATCTGAGCACAACTCGCATGTTGGCATCTGCAATGCAATCCCGAGCAGTCATACCTAAACCAGCGCCACATTTGGGGCAGAACGCCCGCACTTGAGTGCAGTCACACCCAAACACTTGTCATTATGCCGTTTTGCTGAGAACCATGTCTGTGCCGTTTTGCTCACATGGGTATTTGGCTCAAGAACCTGGCCCGAGAGCGAAATGGTAGTGTGAAGACCAGGCGTGAAAGGCCTTGACAGATCGAATGATCGCCGAACCATGCGGTCAAGATGCTGGTAAACAGATAAGGATAAATTAACCTACACTACGAAAGATC
>Ga0182014_10006458_pt1 | contig 12591 bp, 10 predicted proteins | sample 612S2DmetaG_FD_120489 | JGI IMG/M metagenome (GOLD analysis project Ga0182014, IMG submission 120489) | Permafrost microbial communities from Stordalen Mire, Sweden - 612S2D metaG | ecosystem: Environmental > Terrestrial > Soil > Wetlands > Permafrost | place: Sweden: Stordalen | collected... | reverse complement strand
GGTGTCGGCCGTGTCGCCGACCGACACCCATCCCTCGTCGTTGGCGAGGTCGTAGACCCCGTAGGGGACGGCCCGGCCGAGCTCTTTGTCGATGAAGTCATGGGTCTTCACCCTCGGCGGTTCGCCGATCGGGTGGTACTCCCTGCCACCGTTGGAGAACTCGCCCCTCCACCAAACCAGTTTACATCGCGCGTACTAACATTCGGTGGACCCTAAGGCGCGACCTGCACACTCGGCGCAGCCGCTCAACGGGCACTGTTCCGTCGTATTGCGCTTTACGAACCGCCCGGACCTCAGACAGTCCCAAGAGAATGGGTAGAGCGAGCCACTGCCTTGGTGTCCGAAGGCAAGACCGGTCGCGCGATGTTCAGCTTCATCACCGAGGTCGTCGGTCTCACTGCGGAGCAGTTCGAGGAGTACAGGGCGGTCCCTGGGGCGCAAGATGTCCTCCCGATTGTCGCGGCAACGCTTCCGAGAGAGGCGGAGGCGCTCACGAGCGTCGACCTCTCTGGTCTCGCGGCGGGCGTCAGCGTGCCGGTGCTGCTACTGCTCGGTGCGACGAGCCCTTCTTGGGCCGACGACATCACTCGGGTCCTCGCAGCTGCGTTGACCGACGCCGAGATCGTGATCCTGCCCGACAATGGGCACGCGGCCGTCAATTCCGCCCCGGACCTCGTCGTCAGCGAGCTCGAGCACTTCTTCGACCGGAAGTGAGAGGGCGGACTCGCGCCCCCACCGACGAGCGTTGTCGAGGTCCCTGATGTCAGGTGCGGTGTACCAGCCTTACTCACAGGTAGGGCTGGTCGAGTCCCATTAGCATCCGCCGTGGCGCGACGCGCAGCCGCGGACCGCGGCTACCGGGTCTGGGAGTGAAGGGGAGGAATGCTCATGGAGGTTCGAGGTCGCCCGCTGCATTTCGGTGTGCAGCTTCAGGCTCAACGCACCAGCTGGCAGGATTACGTGGCGGCGCTGCGATCGGTCGAAGAGCTCGGCTTCGACTCTGCTTGGACTTTCGACCACCTGCTGCCGTTCTCCGGGGCCGACGACGGTGCCTGTTTCGAGACCTTGACGACCTTGGCGGCGATGGCGACTCTCACTTCCCGCGTGCGTATCGGGGTCCTGGTGAACGGCGTCCTCTACCGCGACCCGGCCACCCTGGCAAAGAGCGCCGCGCTGGTTGACCACATCAGCGGCGGGAGGCTGGAGTTCTCCCTCGGGGCAGCATGGGCGGAGCGGGAGTTCCGGACGTACGGATTGCCCTTCGCTCCTCTCGCAGAGCGTTATGACCGTCTCGACGAGGCGCTCCAGATCATCAGGTCCCTCTGGCGCGAGCAGCGGACGACTTTCGTGGGTCACTACTACAGGGTCGAGGACGCGCCGTGTGAGCCGAAGCCCCTGCAGCAGCCTCACCCGCCGATCACGATCGGCGGGTCCGGCCTCGGTACCCTGCGACTGGCTGCCAAGCACGCGACGACTTGGAACATGCAGGGCTCGCCGGGCAAGCTCGCTGAGAGATCCGCGCTGCTGAGAGGATGCTGCGAGGAGGTAGGGAGGGACTTCGACGAGATAGAGCTGTCGGTGCACCCTCTGCTCGCCCTGGCGCAAACGCGCGAGGATGCCGAAGCTCTCGCGTCGCGGACGGCTGCGAGCCATGGCCAAGACCTCGAAGGCCAACGAGGTAACTGGCTTCTCGGCACGCCGGCCGAAGTTGCCGACCAGATCCGGAGTTACGCCGAGGTCGGTATCTCGCACTGGGTGATCGGTATCGGTCACCCGTTCGACATGACGCAGCTCCGCCTATTGCGCGAGGACGTACTGCCGGCACTCGGGTGAGGATCTTGCACAGCAGGGAGGTCGGGTCCGAAGGTCCGACGACTAGGAGGTCTGCGGTGACGCAGTCTTGTGCTGACCGATCCCTGAGCATGCCTTCTGCACTCCACCGGCATCACATCTGCTCGGTCGATGACCCCACGGAAAGGGGGATGCTCATGCGGAGTAAGTGCCGCGCCCGGTCGACTTGACCCGATACATCGCGATGTCCGCGTCACGCAATACATCTTCGGGCCGCTCGTACCCGACTGTGCTTGTCGCAATCCCGACGCTGGCCGTCACGACGACCCGGTGACCGTCAATCTCGTAAGGGACCCGCAACCGTCCAAGGAGGCGTTCCACTAGACGTTCGACGGTGGGCAGGTCCGCGATGTCCTGTAACAGAAGAGCGAACTCGTCGCCGCCGAAACGGGCGGCCGTATCCGCTTCCCGCAGGTCGCGGCGGAGGCGCTCGGCGACCTCAACGAGCACCTTGTCACCTAAGGGATGGCCCAAGCTGTCGTTCAGCTCTTTGAAGTTGTCGAGGTCCAGCCAGAGCACCGTGTAGGAGTAGCCTCGCTGGCGCTTCGCGGTGGCAACCGCCTGGGCCAGTCGGTCGAGGAACAGGACCCTATTGGGCAAGCCTGTCAGGCTGTCGAAAAGGGCCTCGTGGCGTAAGCGCTCTTCGAGCGTGCGTCTGTCTGTGATGTCCGTAAAGGAGCCGACGATGCGCGTCGCCGGAGCACCTCCTCCCGGTACCGCCAAGCCTCGGCAGAGGACCCACAAGTAGTCCCCGTTGTTCGCCATGACCCGGTGCTCGTACATGACCGAAGTGCTCTCGCCCAGCTTGAGCGCGGAGAGTTCGGCCAGAAGACCTGCCCGGTCATCGGGGTGCGCGCGGCCGATCCACTCCTCCGGGCTGTCGCCTACCGTGTCGTCTGGGTGGCCGAGCATTTCCTTCCAGCGTGACGAGTAGTAGATCGTGCCCGCCACCAGGTCCCAGTCCCAAAGCCCGTCGTTGGCGGCTCGCGAGGCGAGCGCATAGCGCTCGTCGCTGTCGCGGAGAGAACCCAAGAGGTCCCTGTAGCCGAGGGCTTCACAAAGCAGCCCTTCCCACTCGTAAAGCACGTCATCCCCCAGGAAACTTGAGTCCACGGGGGCGGCGACAGCCAAGTAGCCCCAGTCAGTGTCCTCGCTCCTAACCGGGAACACCAGCACCAGGGCACCCGGGCCAACGCTGTCGAACAGAGCCACAGGGGGGAAGTCCTCGGGGCGGTAGCTGCACGAATCGAGCTTCAGCTGGCGGCGGTTGGCGTCGAACGTGCCGCTCACGACCAGTTCGGAGTCCATGGGTCGGGGTCCTTCGTCGCCGTGCTGACTTTCCGGGGTCGCGCCCGCGGGCGCGGGGCTTTGGTCGAAGAAGTCGCCTTTCTTCCCTCGACCCTCTTGCCTCCAAAGTGCGAGCATCCCAGCTATTGCGTTGGTCTGCGCGAGCCAAGACAGCGACGTGGGGTCCTCTGTGTGGCTGCGCAGGAGGTTCATGCTGATCGCGTTCACGTTTCTGACGGCTTGGCGTAGGTCGTAATAGGCGTCGTTACGCTCGTTGAGGAGGGCTTGGGAAAGGGCGAGGCGCACTTCGGCTACGCACGAATTGAGCCTGAGAAGAGTGTCGAGACGTCCATTTTCGGGCGATGGCCCTTTCGTGGAGCGCCCCGAGCTGAGCTGATGCGCCAACGTCAGGATCGCGTTGGACGTTGACTGGCTGGGACATAAGGCGTAGAGGTCCTGGCAAGCTTGGCGGAGGTCGAAGAACTCGAGAGACGTGAGTTCGTGGCTGGCCGCGTGACGGAAGGCGCCCTGTACTTCGCTTGCGAGCTGGGAGACCGCGCGGTCAGGAAAAGCCAACGCAGCACCGACGACCGCCTCCCGCAACAACTCGGTGAAACCGGCGACGGGATCTTCCCAGCGCTCCAGTTCGATTGAGCCCCAAGAGCTGGGGCTCCCGGCACAGCCACAGCTCTCACGCGCCACGAACGCGGCGTCGACGACATAGGGGCCGGGCGCTACGGTCTCTCCCGCCAGCAGGCGTAGGAGAAGCTGAGCGGCCATGGCCCCCATGACATCGAAGCGCTGCGAGACGCTTGAAAGTCCGGGGGAGAGAGCGCTGACACCGGGCATGTCGTCGAAGCCGATGATGGCCTGGTCGCGGGGCACACGGTAACCGGCTCGCTTCAGCTCGGCCATGATGCCTATCGCGTTGAAGTCGTCGCCGGCAACGACCGCGCTGCACGGCAGCCCGGCGGCCATGATCTCCGCGGCGGCGTGGCGGCCTCCTAGTTCCAGGTTGTCGCGCGCCTCGAAGAACAAGGCGGGGTCGGGCTCGATGCCGTGCGCGGCCAGTGTGTCTCGGTAGGCGGCGTAGCGTTCTTGGACATCGAACTGGGCCAGGCAGCCCACGAAAGCTATGCGCGTATGGCCATGGTCCAGGAGGTGTTCGACTGCCGCCCGGACGCCACCTCGGTTGTCTGCTATTACAGCTGGGCACGACAAGCCGGGCTCGTGATGGCTGAGGGTCACCAACGCCTTGCCCGTCGAACACAAGTCCTCGAGATAATCGCGTGGTACGGCCTTGCCGATCGCAACAAACCCGGCCACGCGCTCCCAGGCAACTCGGTCCAGCCGTTCTGGGGCGCGTCCCCCTTTATCGTCTATGACGGGCCCGGCGGTTTGTATCGCGACGACGCGACCTCCGGCGGCGGAGGCGACGTCCTCGATGGCCGATACGAGGGTGCCGTAGAAGTAGCCGGAGAGGTAGGGCGCAAGCACGCCGATCGTGGGTCCTACTGAGTCCCTCAAAGCCAGCTCCCGTGTGCAGGGTGCCACGTACCAGTGTTCACTGGACGACTCCGTATTATCCTCGTTTGGGTAACCAGTTGCATTGTCGCCGCGCTGGAGTTCCATGATGCAGGGCCTCTACTGGACAGAACCTGTGCCCGCTGTGCTCTGCCGCTTCGGCGATGCCATGACGGCCGAGACGATCGGCGACTTCGCTCTCGCCACCGAAAGTGCCGCGATGATCGACGGGTTGCGCCAGGTCGAAGCGAGCGCGCCACCCTCTACTTCGGCGCCTGGTCAGGTCGGTCCGAGTGCGCCCCGACCCCCTCGCTGGCTTGCGCGAACACAGGCTCGGCCACCGTGGTCCCGTCGGCGAGGGGAGGATTCGTCGCGCGTCTTGGCGGGATGGAGCATTTCGGAGATGGCAACGCGGAGCCTGAACAGGCTCGAGAGGTGAGACCGTCGACCTCACCGACCCGCGAAGTGCTAGATAGCACTAAAATGTCAATCGGAGCTTCCACTGGAGGTTGCCGTGGGGGTTGGAACTGCTCGTGACCCTGACGCCCGGCTTCGCGGCCGACCGCGCCCGTTCGGCCTGATCGCAGGCGAAGCTGTTGCGCGACACGGGGTCTGTTGGCAGGGGATCGTCGGACGCGAGGTCGGACGGGCCCCTCGGCCGCCCGGTCGTCGAGGCTTGAACTTGGTATCAACACGTTGCTACCGCGCCCGCGAGCGTCGGCGGGTCTGCCCGTCGCCTCCTCCCTGCGGGGTTCTCCAGCATGAACGAGGGCAAAGGGGATTTCGCGGCCGTCTTCACCAATGCGACGGTCGGCATGGCCATCGTCGGCCTCGACGGTCGCTTTCAGCGGGTAAGCAACTCCTTTTGTCGGATCCTTGGGCGGACAGAGGAGGAACTGGCCGGCCATTCCTTTCTCGACGTCACCGATCCCGGTGATCACGACGTCGGGGTTGACGACCTGCGGCGCCTCGTCACCGGTGAGATCGAAATGGTGCAGCGCGAAAAGCATTACCGCTCGCGGACGGGGGAGCAGGCCTGGGTCCGGATGAGCGCGGCAGCGGTGACGGACGCGTCTGGTGTCGTGCGGCATCTCGCGATGCAGATCGAGGACCTCACCGAGCAGCGCAGGGCTGAGGGTCGCCTCGAGGTGTCCGAGGCTCGATTCCGGGCTTTGTTCGAGAACTCCCCGGTGGCGATCGCTCTGGTGGATCTCGCCGGGATGGTCCGGTCTGCCAACCTGGCGCTGTCCGACTTGGTCGGTGTCGCCTTGGCAGACCTCGCCGGACGTCCCTTGCGGGGGCTCATCGGCGGGTTGACCAAATCAGACGTCACGAGGGCTGTCCGACAGCGCACCGTCATGATCGGCGAGCGCCCCTTCACCCATGCCGACGGTTCCTCCGGCTGGGTGCTGGTCGCAGCAACCCGCCTGGAGGCCATCGGCAACGGCAGCGGCAACGACGCCACACTCGCCGTGCGATTGATCGACATCACCAAGCTCAAGGTCGGCGAGGAAGCCCTTCGGCAACGTGGTCTCCCTGACGAGTTGACCGGTCTTCCCAACCGAAGTCTGTTCAACCAGCGCCTCAACGAAGCCTTGGTGGACCCGCGGCACGCCGGGCGGGAACTGGCTGTGGTCATCGTCGACCTCAACCATTTCAAGCATGTCAACGACGGGCTCGGTCACAAGTTGGGTGATCTCGTCCTAGCCGAGGCCGGACGGAGAATTCAAGCGGTGACGCGAAACGCAGACACCGTCGCCCGGATCGGAGGCGACGAGTTCGCGGTGGTCGCCCGTGAGGTCGACGACGAGGTCGCCGCCTTGGCGATCGCCAGCAACCTTCGCCGACGACTCTGCGAGCCCTACCGCGTGACCGGCAATGTCGTTCACGTCGGGGCGAGCGTCGGGTTCGCACTCGCTCCGGGTGACGGTCAGGACGCCGAAACCTTGACCCAGAAGGCCGACATGGCGCTCCATCGGGCCAAGCAGCTAAGCGGGGGGATCGCCGCGTTCTGTGCCGACGACAGCGCCGGCTTTCACCGACTCGGCCTTGTCGAAGTCCTCCGGCAAGCGGTAGCAAACGGCAGCATCGATGTCGCCTACCAGCCGGTCGTCGATGCTGACGGGGCGGTCCGGGGTCTGGAGGCGCTGGCCCGCTGGCATCACCCAACGCGGGGCGATATCCGTCCTGATCAGTTCATCCCCCTTGCCGAGCAGGAACATCTGATCGACAACCTGACCCGCGTCGTGCTGGGACGGGCGACGATCCAGCACGCCTTGTGGCTCGCCCGCGGCGTCGACATCCCCACCATCTCGGTGAACGTCTCGGCCATCTCGCTGCACAGCGGCTCCCTCTCGAGCATCGTGGACGAGGCGCTCCGCGCGTCGGCGCTCCCAGGCGAGCGCCTCACGCTCGAGATCACCGAAGGAACTCTCGCCGACGGGCTAGACCCGGACGTCCTCGGCACTATCAAGCGGCTCCGTGACCTGAACGTCCGTCTCTCCATCGACGACTTCGGCACCGGCTACTCGTCGCTTGCCTACCTCAAGCGCCTCGACTTTGACGAACTGAAGATCGACAGGTCTTTCATCGCGGACATCGACAGCGACGAACTGTCGGTTCCAATCGTGCGTTCCGTCATCCAACTAGCCCACACCCTCGGCCTGTGCGTTGTCGCCGAAGGAGTCGAGACCCTCGAGGCCGAGCGCATCCTGCGCCAACTCGGTTGCGACTTGTTCCAGGGCTACGTCATCTGCCGGCCCATCCACCCGAGCGCAGTCGCGAACTTCGTCACGACCACGAACGCCAATGCGCGAATGGTCGGCCGGTCCGCCGCCTCGAGCGTCCCTCACCGGCGGTTGACCATCCTCGCCGTGGACGAGGACCGAGCCATGCGGCATGCACTGCGCATCAGTCTCCAACGCCTCGGACACGAAGTCCACGAGGCACGTAGCGGAAGTTCCGCCCTCAGGCTTCTGAAGCGTCTGAAGCCCGACGTCATCGTGCTGGACCACATCCTCCCCGGGTTGAGCGGTGTCGAAACAGTGCCGTTGCTACGACGGGCCGGTCATCTCGGACCCATCTTCCTGTTCTCCCGACTCGTTCCGGATTTGCCGAAGACGGTCACGCTTCCCCTCGACGTGTGGCCCATCTCGAAGTCTGATCAGAAGACTCTCCTCGAGATCATCGATGCCTACGCGACCCAACCGCCTGCGACGTACGGATCATGAGCTTCTTGTTTGGGCAATGGGCGACGGACAAAGCGGCCAAATCTTCCAGCCGAGCGTCACCGCACGAGGAACCATCGTGGCTGCAGATGGCCATATGCTGTAAGGGCGATAGTGCTCCTCAGTTCTGGAGGACGCAGTGAGCGACAACAGCGAATCCCACCGGGTTGCCCACACTCTGGGAGAAAGCGAAGCTCGCCTGCAGGCACTTATTTCCTCTCTCGATGATCTTGTGTTCGAACTGGACGAGAACGGCACTTACCTCGGGATTTGGACCGCCAACGACGCCCTCCTTGCAGCGCCCCGGAGCGAACTGCTCGGCCGGACACTCGCAGAGACCCTCAGCTATGAGGTTGGCCTCGGGTTGATGAAGATCATCCGCGGTGTCCTCGAAACGGGTCGTCCCGAGATCTGGGAGTACTGCCTCGAGGTTCCTGCGGGCATCCGGTGGTTCCAGAGCAGGGTCGCGCCGATCGCCTGTTCGGAGGGCTCTTCGAGGAGCGTTTGCCTTCTGGTTCGTGACATCACGGAACGGAAGGTCGCCGAGCGAGAGATATCGAGACTCCTGTCTCGTGAGCAGCTGTTGAGTCGGTTGTCCGAGGCGCTGCCAGTTGGTCTGTTCGAGATCGATAGGACGGGTCGTATCACCTTCAACAACGATCGCATGCGCGCGATCGCGGGCTACCCTCCTGCGGGCACCGAGGAAGGTCTGATGTCATCGGTTGTCGCCGAGGACCGACCGGTACTTGAGGCCGCGCTTGCCGCGACACTTGCCAATCAACCGGTCGACGACCTCGAGATAAGGCTCATGGTCACCAACACCCAGCGAGTCTGCGAAATGAGCATGCGGCCGCTCACGAACGCGACCGGTGTAGTGACTGGCGCCGTCGGGTACCTCAGCGATGTGACCGACCGCGCTCAGCTGCATCGCGAGCTCGAGATAAAGGCGTCGGTCGACAAGCTCACTTCATGTTTGAATCGAGAGGCGTCGCTCGAGCTTGTCGAGGCGATGACCACTGCGCCGAAGACGCCCGGAGAGGGCAGCGCCGTCATCTACGTCGACCTCGATGATTTCAAATCCGTGAACGACCGGCTGGGTCACGCGGCTGGCGACCGCCTTTTGGTCGCCGCTGCCGATCGTCTTCGTGGCGCCGCCCGGAAAGGCGATGCCGTCGGCCGTCTTGGCGGCGACGAGTTCCTTGTGATCTGCCCGCAAGTCGAAAGCTCGGCTCAAGCAGTCAGAATTGCTGAGCGCGTCGCGGCGGCGACGGAGGTCACGATCGACGTCGGCACCGGTGTAGTCGAGCTGCGGACAAGCGTCGGCGTCGCTTGGACCACGGAGTCGATCGACGCCGACGCCCTTCTCGCTCAGGCCGACAGCGCGATGTACGAATCGAAACGGACACGCCGCAAAGGCGTGACGCTGTTCGCGACGGCCGGCTGTGACGCGAGTCCGCTGGTGCCGGGGGCGCAGCTTCCTGTTGCGACGCCGAGCGGAGTTACCGACGAAGCCAACGCTGTCGCTTCAGTGTCCCGCGGCCCTGTGCCCCGAGAAGCTACAGACGCAGCCAAGACGCATGACGCGGACAGCGCGTAGCCGCGCGAAACCCGTCAGAGCCGGAGGCAATCGCACCCCGACTCCCGTGTTGGGCCGGACGAGTTCCTGCGAGGCACTCCTGGCGCTCCCTCGTCCCGGGCCTAGCTGGCTCACTCTCCGTCTCTGGGTGTACCGGTTCTTCCCTACCGCTCTCCCTTATCCCACTTGGACGTTCGATGGTGGGCTCGGCAAGGATCGAACCTGCGACCAAGGGATTATGACGTGACTCTGACAAGTGGGAGAGCGTGTCGTGCCACATCGTGGCCTCCCGACGATCACCAAAATCGCACCCGCCAGCGGACCCACGAAGGGCGGCACGAAGGTGACGATCCAGGGCAGCAACTTCGTGGGAACGATCTCGGTTTACTTCGGCGGGAAACTGGCAACGGGCGTGCGTGTGCTCTCGTCATCTCAGATCACCGCTACCGTGCCGCCGGGGTCCGGCACCGTCTTCGTCACCGTGTCCGCCCTTGGTGGGTCCAGCAAGACAGCTAGCACGGGCAGATATCGCTACTGAATGCCCATGCGGCCAGTAATCAGTTGGAGACAGAAGTCGCGCGTCTCCGTAAAGGTGCAGGCAGCCATTCGAGAATCCGGGACCGAGCGCTCACGAGGCGACGAGGCGCTGGTTGCGCGACTGCTCCGCCCCTGGAAGGGCGGTTCGGCCACCTGTGCGAACCAGTTCGCTCCACCTGGCGTCGGCGATCCGACACAACTGCTGGAGTTGTCGGCGCTCACGGCTCCGGAACGGCGGACCGTCACGCCCTGCTACGACTACGAGACCCGACAAGTCGAGTGGCGACCAGGCGACGTCCCGAGGACCGACCAGCCCTGCGCCGCTGCCGGTGGAAAGCGACAGGCCTGCTCGTGCTCCGGCTGCAAACGCGCCCAACCAGGCGGCACTCGGCCGATCGCCTGCCTCGGCCACCACGATGGCCCGGGCGTCTCCCGTGTCGAGCACCGTGCACCAGTCGCAGGCGAAGGCGGTGCAGACGCCTTTAGCGAGCAAGTCCGAGAGTTCGGTCGGGCCGATCGACTCGACGAGAAGCACGGCTGTATCGAGCGGATCGCGACCGGCATAAGGCACCTGGGAGACGCGATGGCGCAGATCCTCCACCTCTACGCCGGAAAGCTGCGATAGGGCATCGGCGAGAGCCTCCGGGCGATAGCCGTCGGGGAGCTCGACCGTGAGCTCGTCCACCGCTCGCGCCCCATCTCGCTCGAGGATGTCGATACCGACGAGATCGCCGCCGAGTTCCCCGATCTTGGTGGCGATCTCACCGAGCGATCCCGGGCGGTCTGAGAGCCACAGCCGGACGACCACGTAACGAAACATGGTGTCACCGTACGCGTCGGATGTGAACGCACGATTTCGGCAGCACAAACACCTGAAGAACTCCACCATCGGTTAGAGGAAGGCAGTAAGGCAAGGAGGCTCGGGGCCGTCGTCCGTCTTGCTGCCCTCGCCGCGCCCGCACCGTGCCTCCTCGGGCTGGGCGGGACTGGGCGCCTGGTGTGCCGGCCGGCAGTCCGTCTCGCACGTAGTTTCGGCGCCCCCCACGCCCCGCGACGCTCCGGGCCGGCTGCCGGGCTCACCCTTCACCGCTCCGGACTGGCTGGCGATACCGTTGCTGGTCTGCCGTTTGTGTACCGCTGGCTGGTCCTCCTTCTTATCCGGCTGCGTCTTTGATGGGAGGTAGATAGCACCGACCACGGGGTTCCGGCGAGCTAATGGCGTGTTCGAGGCACTGGCACCGACCGGCGGCCTCGCAAAGGGCCTTAGCGGCCTCTTCAGTTCCGCTACGCGTCGGAAACCACAGCGACTTTGGGTCTTCACGCGACAGCACCCCCGAGGGGGGGATTCGGGGGTGCTGGGCACTAGACACGAACGCTCAGTCGCACCGAGGACCGGCGGTCTGATTCTCGATCGCTGTCTACCCATTCCCAGGATGCACCCGAGACGCCGGGCTATCTAGGGCCGAAGGACACATTCTCGCTAGGGCGGGAAACCGCATCCTCATACGCAAGGCCGGTTCCGCGGGATACTGAAATGGGTGGGTGCACGACCCGCTGCTCACCCTCGCAGGCAAGTTGAGGTCGTGCACCCACCTAATTTCATCGGGCTATCGCGCCGTCAGCTTGAGGGTCCGGAAGTGTTCACTTCAGATTGGGGGAGGGCGTCCAACGAGTTGGCGTATATGGTGCAAAGGGTCCACCACCTGGTGGGCTACCGGATTGAGTCTCGATGTGTCCCCTGCAAGCCCTCGTCGAGGCCCGTGCGACGGCGGTCATCGGCGCCAGTGCCGAGTATGCAGTCGGCGCGCCGGAGGCGTTGGCCAGCGTCTGGGGCAGCGTGGACGAACGGGAGCGGCGCGGCTGCGCAGGGCGCGTGCGTGGCGCTAGAGGTCCCAGTGCATTCGGTCGAGCTTGGATTGTTCGAGCTCGACCCGCTCCCTCAGCGAATCGCCAGCCTCGTCAGCTCGGGATCGACCACGGCGGGATGGTACTTCTGGATCCTTTTGGCTGGCACTCAGTGCATGGTCGGCAAGCGCTTCTCGCGTACCCGTGCGTGGAGTGCGTACTTTGGTTCTTCGCCGCCTTCCTGGCTACCTCGAGGCGACGGCCTGGTCAATCGCCGTCGAGAGCTGGGCTGAGCTTGTCGAATCGCGGAAAGCCTCTTCGTCGGCGCGATCGAGGGTGCGGGGAACGACCCGGACGACTGGAAAGGGTGCGTGGAATCGTGCCGACCTGCAACACCCCCCGGTGTACACGAGACGGCTCCGTACTGCGACACTGGCGAACCTCACACCCGAACATGTCGATGATGAGCGTTGACCCCCCCCGCATCGGCGATATCGCCCAAGGCCCGCTGGAGATCCGGCTCAGCCAAGTTCAAGTCGCCGTCGAGCCGCAGCTTTACGACCTGTCCACGCGCGTAGCCCGCCTCGATGTCGAATGCGGAACTCATCATGCTGTGAGCTGCCGCGGGTCCTCGAAGCTCAGCGCGGCCCCGATACCTGCGCTGGCAAGGACGTAGCCGTACTCGTAGCGGCGACCGTCGGCGGAGGTGAAGACCACGATGTCGGAGACGTAGTCGACAAAACG
>Ga0182014_10006457_pt1 | contig 12592 bp, 10 predicted proteins | sample 612S2DmetaG_FD_120489 | JGI IMG/M metagenome (GOLD analysis project Ga0182014, IMG submission 120489) | Permafrost microbial communities from Stordalen Mire, Sweden - 612S2D metaG | ecosystem: Environmental > Terrestrial > Soil > Wetlands > Permafrost | place: Sweden: Stordalen | collected... | reverse complement strand
CGAGCAGGGTCACACGATCGTTGCCGCGTTGACCTCGAACGCCCGGCGCCTGCCGGATCGCCCGGCAATGCGGCACCTCCCGGCCGAACGCACGACCCAGGGCGAATGGGGAGTCGTCACCTGGGCCGAGTATCTGCTGGCGGCCCGTCAGATCGCCGGCGGACTCGCAGAGATCGGTGTCAACCCGGGAGGACGTGTCGCCATCTTGGCGGGCAACAGGGTGGAGTGGCATCTCGCGGACCTCGGGACCCTCTGCAACGCAAGCGTGACCGTGCCCGTCTACCCGACGAGCTCGCCGTCCCAGATCGCCTACATCCTCGGCCACGCCGAGGTCGAGGCGTGCTTTGTGGACAACCGGGTCCAGCTTGCCAAGCTCATCCAAGTTCGAGACCTGTTGCCGCGACTAAAGCGCGTGATCATCACTGACGGAGCGCGGCGTGCCGGCGACGCGTTCGTCGTAGCCCTTGACGCGCTCCGGGCCGCAGGCGCCGATCGGCTGAGACAGGATGCCGACTCGGTTGACGAGCGATCTCGTCAGCTCCAGCCCGAAGACCTCGCGACGATCGTTTACACGAGCGGTACCAGCGGCCCTTCCAAAGGGACCATGCTCAGCCACTCGAACATCATGTGGTCGCTACGCAAGGTCACTCCTGTCTACGAGATCGGCGAGGGTGACCGCCTCCTGTCGTTCCTGCCACTCAGCCACATCGCAGAGCGGATGATGAGCGACTTCCTGCCCATAGCGGTGGCCGGTGAGACCTGGTTCGCCCGCAACCTCGCCACCGTCGCCGAAGACCTCCCCGCCTGTCGCCCAACGGTGTTCTTGGCCGTGCCCCGACTGTGGGAGAAGCTACGCGAATCGATAGAGGGCCACGTGCGGGCCCAAACATTCCCGGTTCGCGCCGCCGTGCAGCGCTACATCGACCTCGGCCTGCGCAATGTCGCCCTCGAACAGGAAGGCTCGCCGATCAACAGGTCGGCGCTCGCCGTCTACAGAGCCCTGGACCTGACGATCGGGTCGGTCCTCCGCCAGACGCTCGGCCTCGATCAGGCCCGCGTTCTTGTGACGACTGCAGCACCGGCCCATCCCGAGCTCATCAGCTGGTTCCACGCGATCGGACTCCCCCTGCTGCAGCTGTACGGCCTCACAGAAGGCTGCGGGCCGACCGCCGCTAATCGGACGACTCAGGTCCGCATCGGTACCGTTGGCACGGCGCTGCCGGGAATGAGCGTCGCCATCGCCGATGACGACGAGATCCTTCTCAAGGGCGGCAACGTATGTCTTGGCTACCTCAACGACCCGGACGCCACGGCCGAGCTCATTGATGCCGACGGCTGGATGCACACCGGCGACACGGGGGCATTCGACGCCGACGGCTCGCTTCGCATACTCGGCCGGAAGAAGGACATCATCATCACGGCGGCCGGCGAGAACATCGCCCCCGAGGCCATTGAGGTCGACTTGACGAACTATCCGCTCATCTCCGAGGCGGTCGTCATCGGAGAGGGCCACAGGTACCTCGCCGCCCTTCTCACGCTCGACCCTGACGCGCTCACACGTTGGGCACGACAGCACACCAAGCTCGGTGACCTCGAGGCTCTCACGGCCGACCCTGACCTACTGTCCGAGATCCAGGCGGTCATCGATCAGGTCAACACAAAGCGATCACACGCCGAGAGCATTCGCAAGTTTCGTGTGCTGGCCCATGTGCTGACGGCTGAGGACGGGGAGCTGACCCCAACTATGAAAGTCAAGCGAAGCATCGTGTATGAGCACCACTCAGAGGTGATCAACCAGATCTACGCGAACGGGTGAGCATCCGGTGCTCGGCCGGGGTGAGTATCGTCTCGCGCGATGCCGAACCTCCAAGTGACGAAGGGATGCCGCCACGTTCGTGCCAGGCCCGCCGCCGTCCTCGGCATCCTCGTGGGTGTCCTCTTCGGCTCCGCGGCCTGCACGACCAGTGGGCAGGCAGCAGTGGCGGCCGACCCCCCGACCAGCAGCACAACGTCTCCACCGCCAGTTGTCGTCCTGCGCAACACCCGGGATATTGCCGGTGAGCCGATCCCCTTCGGCGCGGCGAGCTACTTCGGCGCCGTCGCGCGGGCAGACCTCAGCTCCGGGGTAGTCGGAATTGCCGCTAGCGCGAGTGGTGGCGGCTATCTAGTCGTAACCGGCGACGGCAAGGTCCTGAGTTTCGGGGACGCCAGATTCCATGGCTCTGTCCCCGCCCGCGACAAAGAGAACGCCGCAGCGATCGTCGTTAGCGAAAACGGCGCCGGCTACTGGCTCGCATGCAGTAACGGCCGCGTCTTCAACTTTGGCGACGCCGGGTTCCACGGCTCTGCCGCCGCCCTTCAACTCACCACACCGATCGTCGCCATGGCCGCCACGCCGGGTGGCCGGGGCTACTGGCTCGCCGCGTCGGGCGGCCGAGTCCTCCACTATGGTCAAGCCCGCTTCTACGGCTCGGCGATCACTCAGCTCCACGGTGACCACATCGTCGCCATGGCGGCAACCCCGGACGGTCGGGGCTACTGGCTCGCCGCGTCAGACGGGCGTGTCTTCTCCTACGGAGACGCCCACCCCTACGGTGCTGCGGCCCGCGAGCTCCACAACGACCACATCGTCGCCCTGGCGGCCACCCCGGACGGCCGCGGCTACTGGCTCGTCTCCGCCGGTGGGCAGGTCTTTCGATACGGCGACGCCGAGTACTACGGCTCGGCGTCGCCCGCGGTCCGAACCGACCCGATCGTCGCGGCCGCGCCAACTCCTGACGGCAAGGGTTACTGGCTTCTTCCGTCGGTCCCGGCTTCTGTGGGACTCCCCGCTCCCGGCAACGGGTTCGTTGCCGGCCACATCACCGCAATCGGAGACTCGGTGATGCTCGACGCGCAGCCCGCCCTCGAGGCTGATATCAAAGGCATCGATGTAGAGGCCGCCGTGAGCCGCCAGTGGGACACCGGCATCGCGCTCGCTCAGCAACTGAAGTCCGAAGGTCGCCTCGGGGCGATAGTCGTGATCGATCTCGGCACTAATGGACCAGTGAGCCTGCAACAGTTCGCCGACCTGATGAGCGTTCTGTCCGGAGCCTCTCGGGTCGTGTTCGTCACCGTGCACCTCCCATCGAGCTATTCATGGGCGACTTCGGTGAACGCCACCCTCGAACAGGGCGTCGCGCGCTATCCACGAGCCCGGCTCGCGGACTTCAACAAACTGGCGAACCAGAACCCGCAGTGGTTCTACTCAGACGGCGTTCACATGCCGATCGGCGGAACGGGGGCCCTGGCGATGGCCGGGGTCGTCAAGTCAGAGATCTGACCGACCGGGCCGGACGCGCCACTCGCCAGTCGGAAGCGTCGGGACACCGTGTCAGCCGACCTCGGCGGCGATGGCATTTGCCACGCCTCGGCAACCAACTCGAGCGACCGGGCCCTCGCCTCGTAAGAGTGGGTCCGGGTGGAGAGCATGATCTCCTCCGCGCCGGTTCGCCGTTGCAGCTCCACCAAACCCCGCTTGACCACCTCGGGACCCCCGATCAGGTGGGTCGCCATAACCTCGTCCACAGCTGCACGGTCGCCCGCGGAGAACGGATATGAAGCCCCCTCCTCCGGCGATGGAAACAGGCCGAGCCGGCCAGTTCGCAGCTGAAGTATCGACAACGCCGACGACTGCGCCAGCCACCGGGCCTCCTCGTCGCTTGGCGCGCAGACCACAGAGACAGCAACCATCGTGTGGGGCTCAGCGAGGAACGCGGAAGGCTGGAAGGACGAGCGGTAGAGCTCGAGTGCCTCATCGACAAGACGGGGACTGAAGTGGTACGCGAAGGAATAGGGCAGGCCGAGGATTCCGGCCAGCTCTGCGCTGAACAACGACGAACCGAGAAGCCAGACCTCGGGAAGGTACCCGTGACCGGGCACGGAACCGGGATGACTCGGGGGGTCGTCGCTCTTGGCGAGGTAACCGATCAACTCGACGACGTCGTCTGGGAAATGGTCGGCGCCGAGATCCGCCCGGCGCCGCAGCGCCCGTGCCGTCCTCAGGTCGGTGCCGGGGGCGCGTCCGAGCCCGAGGTCGATTCGTCCCGGGTGGAGTGCCTCGAGGGTGCCGAACTGTTCGGCGACCACCAGGGGCGAGTGATTGGGAAGCATCACTCCGCCAGAGCCGATCCGGATGACAGAGGTGGCGGAGGCGATGTGAGCGATCAGCACCGGTGGAGCTGAGCTCGCGACTGCCGGCATCCCATGGTGCTCTGCCACCCAAAGCCTTTTGTAGCCAAGTCCCTCAGCCACCAACGCAAGACGCGTCGTCTGCTCGAGCGCACTCGCCGGCGTCGAGCCGGTCGCCACGGTCGCCAGTTCGAGAACAGAAAGGGGCATCATGTCCGGCACAACCACTCAGGTCGATGCCGGATTCCCTGCGGGTCGCGGGTCGCCTGCCGATCGCGATGGCCGAAGGAGTCCTGTGCCAGGGATGACACCGCACGACACTGCCATCAGGCGGCACCCCTTCGAAGTCCCCTGTTCCGGAGGCCTGCTTCGACAAGCCGCCATCCGAGCATTGTTAGCCCGAGGAAGCCCAATGCCACGAGTACGAAAGCCAAAGCGGTCCCCTGACCGGAGATCACCCGCAAGGCCATCCCGAGCGCCACAGTCGAAAGGACCACGAGTACGCCGTCCAGGAGAACCGAGCCGTCGTGCCGTAGGCCAACCAACGCGAACCAGCCAGCGGCCAGTCCCGTGAGAAATGGCCATGCGGTCGAGGCCAGTCCGGCAATGTTGAACCCGTGGGCATGAACAGCCCTGCCGATCCCCACGAAGACGAGTACGACCGCTGCGTCTGCCGCCACCCTTGCCGCACGCATTCGCGGTCAACCCGACGCGGCGCAGGACTCGGCGATCGACACTCAGGGCAGCTCTGTGCCGGAGGCGTCCATCGACGCCGGATTGGCTCTGGTGACCCTGCGGTCGGTGAAGTGCTCCGACTGGCACTTTGGGCACCTGCGCAGCGCAGAACGAACGGTCAACTGCTCTTCTGTCTCTGATGTCAGCTGCGATCCCGACGCCGACTGGGCGAGCACGTCTTGCGCGAGAGCCGGTAGTTGCCCGACCGCACCTATTCCTCGGCCTCTCGCGCGGTGTGCACGACGGTGCGAGAAATGCGCCTGCGCGCTCGTCAACAACCATGTCATACCGCAGGCCTCGCAGCGCCGCTCGATGAGACGCACCCTCCCGAACATTGGCTCACAGTACCGTTCGAGATGAGGCGCCAGGTTCGAAGCGACTTCTCGGCGCCTTCGCGACTCGGTTGAGTACCTTGATCAGACTCCATTGCAACCCTGTTGATTCGCGCTCTTCTCGCGAGTCTGACCGACGAAGCTCGCAAGGGCGCCAGCGTTCGGCGGCCGTACTCGTCTCGGCTCCTAAGATCGCCGGGTGGAGTGCGAAGACTATGACGTCGTAGTGGTCGGTAGCGGTTTCGGGGGCAGCACGGCTGCTCTGCGTCTCACAGAAAAGGGATATCGGGTCGCGGTCCTCGAGTCGGGACGCCGCTTCGACGAATCGACATTCCCCAAGACCTCGTGGCGGGTTCGCTCGTTCTTCTGGGTTCCCAAGATCGGTCTCCTCGGCATCCAGAAGCTGTCACTGCTGAGAAACGTGGTGGTGCTCTCGGGCGTAGGCGTGGGCGGAGGCTCACTGGTCTACGGCAACACCCTCTACGAGCCCTTCCCGAGTTTCTACGCGGACGAGCGTTGGAGTCACATCACCGACTGGCGCGCCGAGCTCGCACCGTTCTTCGACCAGGCGAAACGCATGCTCGGCGTCGTCACGAATCCGACGATGACTGCAGCCGACGAGGCGATCCGCGCCGTCGCCGAAGAAATGGGCGTCGCCGACACATTCGTTCCCACGCCGGTCGGCGTGTTCTTCGGTGAACCCGGAGTTGAAGTCCGCGACCCGTTCTTCGGGGGCGCCGGCCCGACTCGCAAGGGTTGCACCCAGTGTGGTGAATGCATGACCGGCTGCCGTCATGGCGCCAAGAACACCCTGCTGAAGAACTACCTCTACCTTGCCGAACGAGGAGGCGCCGAGGTACGCGAGCTCACAACGGTGACCGGCATCCGGCCAAAGGGCAACGGCCGCTATCAGGTCACGACCGAACGCGCCGGCGCGTGGTTGCGCAAGCACCGGAAGACGTTCGTCGCATCGGACGTCGTTCTGGCGGCGGGGACGATGGGCACCCAGAGACTGCTGCACGGCATGCGCGACGAAGGCAGCCTCGCCAACCTTTCGCCCAGGCTTGGCGAGCTGACTCGTTCGAACTCGGAGGCGATAATCGGCGCGCGCACATTCCAACGCAATGTCGACTTCTCACGAGGTGTCGCCATCACGTCCTCGTTCTACCCCGACGAGCAGACCCACATCGAGCCCGTGCGCTACGGGCGGGGCAGCAACGCCATGGGGCTGCTGACGACCGCACTTGCCGATGGTGACGGCCGGTCCCGACTGCTGACATGGGCGCGCGAGGTACTGCGCCACCCAGTGATGCTGGCGCGCAACCTGAGCATGCACCGGTGGTCAGAGCAGACCATCGCCACCCTCGTCATGCAGACGCGCGAGAACTCGATGACCTGCTACACCAAACCAGGACTCTTCGGTCGACGACTCACATCCAGACAGGGCGAGGGCGAGCCAAACCCGACCTGGATCCCGATCGGGCACGACGTCGTACGGCGCGTTGCCAGGCGCATCGGTGGCTTTCCTGCCGGCGGATGGAACGACGTCTTCAACATCCCGATGACGGCGCACCTCCTCGGGGGCGCGGTGATCGGTGACGGCCCTGAGACCGGGGTCATCGATCCTTACCACAGGGTCTACGGCCACCCTGGTCTTCACGTCGTGGACGGTGCCTCGGTGTCCGCCAACCTAGGAGTCAACCCGTCGCTGACAATCACCGCGCAAGCCGAACGGGCAATGGCCCTATGGCCGAACCGCGGCGAGTCGGACCAACGAGCCCCGCTGGGAGAGCCGTACTGTCGAATCGGCCCGATCGCGCCTTGCAGTCCCGTCGTCCCCGCAAACGCGCCCGGCGCACTCCGGCTAGGGGTGGCACCGCCCCGCTCGTGAAACTCGCGTTTGCCTGCTCTCCGAACGAGGCGCGGTCTTTCCTTGTCCCGTCGAGTCGTCGCGTGCGAAGCGAGCCGGCGACAAGGTGGAATCGGTAGCCATCCAGACTTGCCGGTCGCTCTCTCACGGCTCCACCGCCGAAGTTTCCCGTGCCGGGTCCGCCAGCGACACCCGCCACGAGTGGCGAGGCCGCGAATGGTCGGGTGACAACTCACCGCCCTATCAGGAACCGACCTTCGCGTGGCACATCACAACAGAAATCTGAGGGTCCGCTCAGCTTGAGCAAGCTGCCCCCAGAATGCAGGGTTTGCGTCGAGGCCCCCGATGCGTTGCCTGGTACCGCCATCAGCGAGGCGCCAACGACCGCGACCACGAACGCGAGACCCCGCATTCTCATAATCGTCCCCCCTGCCCGCACGGATGACACCCAGGGATCACTCCTATCCGCGCGCTTGAACACGAACACCTATTCGATCGTCGAGCGGTTCGGCGCAGACCATCTCGGCAAGCACGGCATATGCGCCTGCCTGATCGATCTGGCAGCCGGTGGCACCTACGCTTATGCCGGTGCGTTACGGACAACCAAGTAGACAGGCGAGATCGCTCTGGGAAGCTTGCCCCCGGGCGTCCCGCTGTAGGTTCTGACGCCCCAGGTGTGCTTGCAAAGGAGATTCGACAGGCGGGATGTTGGGACGAGACGCGCGACGGCGTTCGGGCGTGAGACCACGACAGCGCCGTGTCGAACCGACCCACTACCGGCAAAGGGATGAGAGTGGCCGAGGGAGCTGAAGGAGAGAAGAGGCTCGCCGCCGAGGCGGCGGCCCAACTCGTCGAAGACGGTATGACCGTCGGGCTCGGCACAGGTTCGACTGTCGCCTACCTCCTGCCGGCGCTCGCTCGTCGCAACCTTTCGCTGAGGTGTGTGGCGACGTCGCAGCGAACCGCTGAAGCCGCCCGCTCTCTCGGTCTTCTCGTCGAGGCGTTCACCGGGATCGACCGTCTGGACATCGCTATCGACGGAGCCGACCAGATCGCTCCCGATGGATGGCTGGTGAAGGGCGGCGGCGGGGCGCATACCCGCGAAAAATTGGTGGCGGTGACCGCCGAACGCTTTGTCGTCATCGCGGACTCGACCAAACTCGTCGAGCGCCTTCACCAGCCGATCCCCCTGGAGCTGCTCTCCTTCGGACTCGCATCCACTTTGCGACGGTTGGCGCCTACCGCCGTACGCGGCGTTCCGCCGAGTCCCGACGGTGGGGTCATTGCGGACTTCACCGGTGAAGTCGGTGATCCTTCCACGCTGGCTGACCGCTTCAAGGCCACGCCCGGCCTGGTCGAGCACGGGCTCTTCCCTTTCGATCTCGTCGAAAGGGTCCTGGTCGGGAGAGGGTCCGACGTGGAGACGCGGACGATCCGCCACGGCGTACAGGGATCCGGCTCTTCTGGGAACACGACCTAGCGATTGAATCCCTTGGCGGGATCTCGATCCTCCAACCTCTGAGCCGCCCTACCGTGCGAGACATGTGCCCCGAGACTTCGAGCCATGCCAAGATCTCGGCGCAGCAGGGTGGTTAGCGCCACGCCTGGCAGTTTGGGGAACAACCATGGGCACGCCACAGACGAGTGCCGTGCCCCGGTCGGATTCGGCGTCTATGTACGCGTGTTCCACCCCCACACGCTCGGTCGCTAATTGGAGCGGCCGGGGGTTCCACCCACTGACCCGGTTCGAGCGGATGTCGGTTCCGGCAAGGCTCGATCCTGGTCCACCACCTCTTGTCCAACCTCCTGAGCCAGTAGGGCCACAAGACAGGGCTTCGCGGGGCGACCAGCCCTCGACGGCGCGCCACCCACGATCTCGAAAGACTTCAGCCGATAGCTGTTGCTCGCGCTGCGCGGCTCGCTTGGAGAGTCGCGATTCCAATCCAGCCAAGAAGCCATCCGGTGGCGATTCGTGACAACACGGTCTGAGCCTCGCGACCTGGGCTCGTCACCGCCACGACGATCGCGACCACGACCGGGCCGAACCCCGCGGTCGTCAACGCCGAAGCGGCGGCCAGGTGCCCGGCGCCCCACGCCTCATCGCTACGCATCGTCGACGGGATCCGGATGCCGGCAAAGATGTTTCGTGGCAACCGCCCCGTCGCCGCCATCCTCCCTATTGCCAACACGATTACGCCGCCGACTCCGAGCCGGATCGCCTTCGACATGGAAGTAAGTCTAGGGCGGCTCGCACGGCCGAGGTTCGTGGTCGGTCGATCCCCAGCCCGCACGAAACTGCTTGACAAGTCTCAGTGATTCCTGTCGCGGGTGTCCTACTCGACGATTTCGGTCGCTGATAAGGCCGTCCGGGTCCGCGTAGCCCATGGCCGTCATTGACAGCCATATCTGGAGTGGCGCAACTTCCTGCGTCGCGGGCGACACCAACCCTGTCGCTGGAGCGTGCCTACAGCGCGGCACACGCCGGTGAGAACCGTCGGGCGTTATTGGCAGTGGACTGGCTCGTGCGCTGACCAAGTGGCAAGACTCTCGGACAGCTGTTCCCATTGCGGCGGCGCCTACATGCCTACGAGCGCCCGCCGGACTATGTCTCAGGCAAAACTCAAGGCTTTCAGACAGTGCATCCCACGGACCAAAGGCGCCCTGCGGTGGCCGTCCTCCTCCTGGCCCGACACTGGGCCTGTCGATGGATTGGTGCACGACCCCCTACGCCTTGCGAGGAAAGCCGAGAGCCGTGCACCGTCGGAAAGTATGCGCTGTCAGAGTGCTCTGCGCTAGGGGAAGACCGCACGGCGTGTTCCAGTACCACCGAGCGCGCTCAACACCGATCGAGTGACCGGCCGAACGGGCGTCAGCGAGGAGTCGAACTCGAGCCTGCTGCCGCGGCTTGAACATGTGCCACCCGGGCCAGACTGAGAACCAGTGCCAACACTGGAACCGTTTTCGAAATGTTGGTACGGGCGCTTCGATGAACCGGCTGACGGTCCATCATCGGTCGACGATCTTGGCCGCGGCCCTCTCCGCTCCATTGGCGAGGTGAGTTAGCACCGCCGATGTTCCGTGGCAGTCACTCTCGTGTGAGTCCCGCGACCGGGACATCGATCGACTTGATCGACCATCCCGCGAGGGACGCAATGACAAGAGTCCGACCTTCTGGGCCCCCGAAACACAGGTTCGTAGGCGTGCACAGGTACTCACCGCTGTAATCATCCAGGAAGATGCGCAGTTCGCCGTCGGGTTCGACCGTGTAGATCCGGTCTGGTCGGCAGCAACCAATGTAAAGACGTCCTTCTTGATCGAGCGCAAGCCCGTCAGGCACGGCCCGGGGCAGCAGGACATATTCGGTGCGCGTGCCCAATCGGCCGGCGTTGAAGCCGTAGCGTGAGACTCCCGGCAGGCGCCCTTCCACGACGTACATCACCTCCCGCCCTTCGTCGAGCGCGAGACCATTTGGAAAACGGCGGCATTCCTCGTCGGCAATACGGGGCAGCTCCCCAGGCCGCACGCAGAAGAGATAGCCGTTATCGGTGTCCCAACCCGATCCCGATTCGGTCGCCCAGATCGTGCCGTCGCTCGCCACTACTGGATAGTTGGGCGATACGAGCTTGCGCCCTTGCACGGAGCCGGCGATCACCTCAACGCTCCCCGAGGCCTGGATACGCAGCAACTCCGCCCGCCCGGTATCGCAGGCCACGCAGGCCCCAGCCTGATCGAATGCGATTCCTAGGAGGAAGCCGCCCGTGCTGGCAACAACCTCCACCTCTCCTGACTCCGGTGAGATCCGGAGGAGATCGCCGGACTCCGTGCCGCAGTAGACAGCCCCTTGGTGCCACGCGACGCACTCAGGGTGGTCGATTCCCGAGACAAGTGTTACCAGCTCACGTGTGGCGTCCCGCACCGGGTAGTGGACGCTGGTTCCGCCACTGTTTGTTTCGACGAGCATGTGTCCCGATTCGGAGTTCAAGCTTCTCCCCTTCGTCAGCGACGGCCACGATCAGTGCTCCGTCGGCACCAGATCCCCGAGTTCAGCACAGGCAGCCGGTGGGTAACCTTAGGTTTGGCGACCCAGTACCCCCACCCTCCGGCCCCCGAGCCAGCTCCGCCGGTCTGACCGTCCTGGATCACGACGTCGTCGGGGCTCTCGTCCTGGGTCTTCACGGCGTCGGTGACAACCATGTCGGGATCACGGCCCGTCTCACGCATGGCGTCGGCCCATATGGCCGTCGCGGCGGCCTTGCGCTCGTGCTCGGTCATGTCGAAGTAGCCCGATGGGATGCGTGAGAAGAGTCGCGGCGCTTGATAAGTGGCTGCGCAACGAGCCGCTGACGGCTCGCCGCACCGGTGATCTCCCGGCGCCGGCGGGCAGCTGACCGGTTGGAGCGCTCAGTCCTTGTAGGGTGCTGCCTCACAAAGTGTTCGGCGTACCTCAGTTGCCGTCCCGCCCTTTTGAAAGGACAAGGATGACCCGTTCCCGACTTCTGTTGACAGGGGTCCTGACCCTGGGCACCCTGTTCGTGCCCGCTGCAGCTGCCATGGGCTCTCCCAAGTTGGCCTCACCTGCGTGCACGGACAGTTGGAAGGCTCCGACCAGCGGACTGTGGTCTGACGCCGGCAACTGGACCGCTGGGGTCCCCGGTGAAGCAGGCCCCGTCGCGGCCTGCATCACGGTCTCGGGCACCTACACCGTGACGCTGGCCCCGTGGTCCATAGGTACCGCCGACCCCAACCACCAGTTTGCCGCCATCACGTCACTCGCCCTCGGCGCTGCTAGCGGACCGGGGGAGCAGACCCTGGTCGTCCTCGGGCAGAGCAGCCCCAACGACAGCAACGAGCAGGTCAACACGACGGGCCTGAGCACGACGGCACCGAGCCTGATCACCGCCCACGGCCGGTTGGTCCTGAGCTCGACTGACGGCGGGGAGAAGGCCAAGGGCGTTCCTTATGGGGGGGACGCAGTGGTCAGTGGCGCCCCGTTCACCAACTATGGCGCCGTCACGATGACGGTCCAGGACGCCAATAACAAAGCGGCCAACTACACACAGTTCTACAGCGCCTTGACCAATGAGCCCAAGGCTTCTGTGACCGACCAGTCGGGCCTCCTGGACGTCAACTCGGTCACCAACGACGGCACATGGACGGTGGCGCCCGGAGCTTCGATGGACCTTGCCGTCCAAACACCCGGGAGCGGCTATGCCGCCGGGGTGTTCACCAACTCGGGGACTATCAACAACGGCGGCACTATTTCGGCCCAGGGCGCGACCTGGTCGCAGCTCGGCGGAGCGGTCGCGGGCAACGCGGTGGCCTTGCAGGTCGGCACCAAACTGGTGGACCACGCCGGGGCGGCCAAGTTCGTCGTGAACGTGGAAAGCGCCAGCCTGGTGGGCATCGTCCCTAAGGGCCAGACGATCACCGTCGTGGGCGAGGTCTACGGCTACCAGGGCGAGAACTACAACAGCACGACCCTCGG
>Ga0182014_10006454_pt1 | contig 12593 bp, 13 predicted proteins | sample 612S2DmetaG_FD_120489 | JGI IMG/M metagenome (GOLD analysis project Ga0182014, IMG submission 120489) | Permafrost microbial communities from Stordalen Mire, Sweden - 612S2D metaG | ecosystem: Environmental > Terrestrial > Soil > Wetlands > Permafrost | place: Sweden: Stordalen | collected... | reverse complement strand
TGGACGCGCCCGACGAACTGATCATCGTCAATCGCGACAAGCCGACGCGCCGCTTTTTCGAAGCGGTCGACGCTGTGAGCTGCGTCTTCATCCCCTATGCCGGCCTGACGTCATTCGCGCTCGTGCGCCCGCCGACGGCCCGGTCGACGCGATTTCATCAGCTGAGGCTGACGCTGGACAATCAGGTCGTTCAGCAGTCCTGCCTCGTCGAGCCCGTGCGGGTGTTGGCGCGACTGGCGGCGTACGGCGTGCCGCAGACCAGCGCGTAACACGGTGGATAGGGCGCAGGCGGCGCGCGAAACGCGCGCCATTGACAGAGTCAAAACCTCGGAGGTTGATGCTTTCATGAGGCCGACGGCCTCTGACATCGGCGCGCCGCATCGCGTGCCGGGAGTTTCTGGCCTCATGCGATATTTGATTGTCCTGGCGGCTGTCATGTTCAGTTCGCCTTGCTTTGCCTCTTTGACGCTCGATTGCACAGCCGACGACAAGGCGCTCGCCTTTGATCTTCAGATGACCGTCGGCGACACGCCCGCCCGGCCGTTGGGCGCCGTGCAGGGCGGCCTGTTGACGCTCAAACGCGACGATCTCGCCGCGCGCTTTCCGCCGATTCCCATCGAGGCCGGCGATATCCAACGCCGCCGGCTCACCCATGGCCGGATCGATTTGCAGATTGTCCGCAAGCTCGACGCTGCCGACGCGGTCGCGTTGCGGATTCAAACCCGCGACGTCAGTCGCCAGGAAACCGACTATGTCGGCGCGTACGAATTCCGACTGACCCACCGCCAAGCCGGCCGCGCCGCCATTGTCGTCAAGGGCGCCGCGAGTTGTTCGCTTGGCCCCTGAGCCGTCAACGGCTGCGGCGCTGCTCCACTGCGCTTGGCGCCGTTCGTGCGACTATTCCTCAAAGCGACTCGTGGCGTCGCGCTCGCGCTCGTATCGTCTGGCGAGCGGAAACGGCGGCAACCAGGACTCGCGACGGATGATCCAGCTTTCGTAGGTTGGCGTCAGTTGGTCGGGGGCGTCGAGCGACCCCAGGTTCACTTCGATTTCGTCGGCGGAGCGGGCGAAAATGGACGAGCCGCAGCGCGGACAGAAATGCCGTCCGGCATAGTCGCGCGTTTCGCCCTCGATCGACACCGCATCCTGAGGGAATATCGCGGAAGCGTGAAAGAGGGCGCCATGATGCTTGCGGCAGTCGAGACAGTGACAAAGGCCGACCCGATAGGGGCGTCCTGACGCCACGATGCGGACGTCGCCGCACAGGCAACCGCCAGTGAATCGGTCCATGCTGCGCCTCCTCTAAAGTCGAGAGGAATGTTTGCGACGAACGCCGCCGGGCGCCGATGAAAGTTGCGCCCAACTTGGCCCCCTGGAGAAAAGGCGCCCAGGTTGGCTCCGAGCATAGATCGCGACCACGGTCGGGCGCCCATCGCAGCAATCCATCGCGAGCACGGAGAATGCAACCCAATCCCACTTGATCACACAGTCGCTCGATCCTTGGTGATCGAGCGACCCAATTCCTAACGCGTTTCCGCTCCCGTTCCGTTTCGACGCCTGCCGAAGGTGTTCCTGTCCTCTTTTGGCGCGAGCGAAGGCCAAGGGCTTCGACCGCTCCCACGGTCGCGCAGCAAATGCGCGCGCTGCCGCGCAGTGTCACAGATCACGGCAATCGCTTGATTCTTCGGGGTTCGCCCGATCCGTGGGGTCTCGAAATTATGCAAGCGGATCAAGAATATAACGCTCGCCTGTAACGCCGATGGCGCCCCTCCTGCAAAACTTGGCGGGGCGCGGATCGTCGCGTCGAATGGGGATCAAGAAGTGAGCGAGCGTCGTCAATCAACTCGCCGCCGCACCTATCTCGGCGGCCGGGCCAGCTTCGAGAAGTTGGCCACGAGCGATTCATGTCTGGTGCGCGACCTGTCGACAGGCGGGGCGCGGGTTGTCCTCTCGGGCTCGACGCCGATGCCCAACGCGTTCGACCTCACGCTCCGCGAGAGCGGAGAAACGCGGCAGGTCCAGGTCATTTGGCGCGACGGCTTGCAGCTCGGCGTCGCCTACGAGTCCGCTGCGGTTCCAGTCGCGCCCGAAGTCGCGCGCAGAATCCGTAGGCTCGAGGCCGACCGCGACGCCCTGCTGCGCCGCCTCGCGCGCATCGACGAGATCCCGCAATGAGATGGGCCGTCGCCTATGCGCTTGAGCGTTTGCTTGTCCCGCTGCTCGTCGCACTGCTGTTCATGCATTATTTCGGCGACGCGTCGGGGGGCGCAAACCCCTATGTTGAGCAGATCGATCGTTGGTTCGGTTTCGACGCGCTGATGCACGGGCTCGATCAGGGCCTCTCATCAGGCAGCGTCAACGAACTGCCGATCAAATTGCGCAATCACGACGCGGCTGCGTGACGCCGAAACTTATGCGGCACAGACATGTGGCGACGCTTCGGCGAAGTCCGCCTCTGGTCGAGAGACGCCGCGACGCTGTGCGGATGCGAACGTCTGGCTCGGCATGTCGCCTGCCAGTGAGCCGCCGCTCCGCTCTGGGCCAGCTCCGGTCGTTTCCGCGCGGCCGATTCCTGATCCTTTTTGGGCGGGCGCCACGCGTCGGACTTTGACCGCTCGTCTCCTTCCCGTATGAAGGGGCGCTGCGCGTCCATCTCCTCACAGAAGGCTCGAGCCTGGCTCGGCCTGGCGCGGCCATTCGCCCAGCCAGAGCGCACAGCGATTGCGTGGAATCTTCGTCCTGAGGTGCCGCGAAGCGGCCTAGAAGGCCGCGCCAGAGCCTGCTTCAGCGCGTTTCCTGGCGCCTCCTTCGACTCGCTCGCGCTGGCGCGCGAGCGGCTCAGGATGAGGTCCGAGGTTGCCTCAGAGCAGAGGGTTCCCGGGGCGCCGACGGCGCATCGCGAGCGCCGGTCGACGCTACGCCCATCGCGCGCTCGTCATCCGTCCGAGCGCCGTTGAGAACCAGGATCAACCTGCGGCCGTTTTGGACGGCTGAGCCGACCAGGCCGAAGCCGCTTCGGGCGAGGTGGCCGGTCTTCATGCCGTCGGCGCCGATGGCCATGGCGAGCGGCGGATGCGCGGAGCAGATCAAGACCATTCCCTTGCTGGTTTCGCGATGACGACGCGGCAAATCGGCAAGGCTGAGGGCGTGGATTATCGGGTGTCCTCTGCCGAAAATTGCAATTTTGATCATTTATACGATTGACAATGATCATTACAAGGGCATAACTGATTGAAAGTGAGTTCTTGAGGTTGCGATGAGGGACGATCGCTTTTCCGCAATCCGGCAACTGCTCTATTCGGTGGGCAGCAGCACGATCCAAGAAATCGCCGACTCGGTCGGCGCTTCTCCGGCGACGATTCGGCGGGACCTGCAACTGCTCGAGAATGACGGCGCCATTACCCGCACCCGCGGCGGGGCCCGGATTGCCGATGCGGTTGGCGTCGAAGTGGCCTTCCAGCATCGCGAACGGCAAAATCTTGCAGCGAAGCGCGCGATCGCCGACGCGGCCTACGCGCAGCTGGCCTCGCACAGCGCGATCTTCCTCGACGCGGGAACCACTGTGCTGCAACTCGCGCGCTGCATTCGCCTGAAGCCGATGCCGCTTTCGGTGTTCACCAACTGCATCACGGCGGCGCAGGTTCTCATGGACATCCCCAACGTCAAGATCACGCTGATCGGCGGAGTCTTGCGCAGCGAGAACGCATCGATGGTTGGCGCGCTCGCCGAAGCGACGCTCGACGGGCTGTGGTTCGACCAACTCTTCCTCGGCGCCGGAGCGCTGTCCGAGGATGTTTGCATCTACACCCTCGACGAGATGGAGGCGCGGCTCAACGCGAAGATGCTGGAGCGATCGGCCGCGAAGACGCTGCTGTGCGATTCAACGAAATTCGGCAAGCGGCTCACTTACCGCGTCGCTCGGGTCGGGCCTGGGATCAGCGTCATCTCCGACGACGATCTGTCGCAAGACTGGCGCGCCCGGCTCGCGGACGCCGGCGCTGACCTTCACCTCGTCCCGGCTGCGGAACGGGAAGGCGAGCCGACGCCATGAGTCTCATTCTCGGGCTCGACGGCGGCGGAACGAAGACGCTCGCGGCGCTCGCGCGGCGCGATGGAACGGTGATCGCGTTGGTCCGCGGCGAGGGTCTGGATCCGATCGCGGCGCCGGACTGGCGGGAGCGGCTGCGCGCCCTGATCAACCGTCTTGGTCACCAACCTCGCGATCTGGTCGCAGCCGTGCTGGGCCTGCCGTTTCATGGCGAGACTTTAGAGCATTCGACCGAGCAGGAGCGCGTGGCCGCAGACCTGCTGCCCGCAGGCGCCGTTGTTGTCGACAACGATGTTCGCATCGCCTTCGACGGCGCGCTCGCGGGCAAGGCCGGGGCGCTCATCCTGGCCGGGACAGGGTCGATGGCCTGGGCAAGCCTCAATGGTCCGGGCGATCCGCACCTGCGCGCCGGCGGTTGGGGCGACATCTTCGGCGACGAAGGAAGCGCCTATTGGATCGGCCGTGAGAGCTTGGCGCAGGCCGCGCGAGAGTTCGACGGCCGCGCGACAGCGGGTCGGTTCTCGAAACGGTTGCTCGAAGCGCATGGGATCCGCCCCGACGAACTGATCAGCTGGTGCTATGCGCTGGCGAACCGGCGCAGCGCCATTGCAGATCTCGCCCGAGGGGTTGCCGCGCTTGGCGCGGAGGGCGATCCCACAGCGATAGAGATCCTGCACAGAGCCGGCGACGAACTGGCCGAAACGCTGCTGGCGGCCTGGCGGAAAGCCGCCGGCGACCGGCCGATGCGCTGGAGTTACGCTGGCGGCGTCACCACCAATCTGCAGGTCCTGACCCGGATCGAGGCGCGGGTGGGCTGCGCGCCCGAGCCGTGCCGCCTGCCGCCCGTTGGCGGCGCCCTGCTGCGCGCCGCGCAGGCGGCGCGCTGGACGATCACTGAAGACTGGCTGCGGCAGATCGATCGAACGCTGCACGCGTCTCCAGCTATCCGCGAAGTCGCAATACGGGAGGTAGAGCAATGAAAAGGCGTACATTCTTACAAACGCTCGCTGCGGTGGGCGTCGCCATGACCGCGCCGGGCCTGGTCCGGGCGGCAACCGCAAGTTCAAGCGCTCCGCTTGTCGTGCTTCTGCCGCCGAGGGGCACGCTGACCAAGGAGATGACGGATCGCTTCCAAAAGGAAACGGGCGTCGCAGTGGAGATTCAGACGCTCGGATGGGATGACATCAGGACCAAGATTGTCACCTCGATGGTCGCTAACACCTCTCCGGCGCAGGCGGCCGAAGTCGACTGGTCGTGGGTCGGTCAGTTTGGCAGCGCCGGCTGGTTCAAGCCGCTCAACGACAAGATTCCGGCTGAGACCGTTGCTGACATCCCGACCGCAGAGATCTTCCGCTTCGGCGGCAAGCTGCTCGGGCTGCCTTACAACAACGACTTCCGCATCCTCATCTACAATAGCGCGCATTTGAAAAAGGCCGGCGTCTCCGCCGCGCCAAAGACGCCGCAGGAACTGCTCGACGCGGCGAAGGCCATCAAGGCCGCAGGGATCGCGCAATATCCGATCGGCTTGCCGCTGTCGGCGACAGAGGGCACGTCGACGGCTTGGTATCTTCTGACCATGGCGTTTGGCGGCGACCTCTTCGACGCCGACTTCAACCCGCTCTTCACCGACAAGAATTCGGGCGGCTACAAGGCGTTGGAATTTGTCGCCGCCGCGCTCAAAGACGGGTTGATCGACCCCGCCGCGACCGGCCTCAAGGACGTCGAGGTGCAGGAACTCTTCAAGAGCGGCGCCATCTCCTTCGACGTCGCGGGCTGGGCCGGCAATCTCGCCGTCTACAGCGACGCATCGAAGTCCAAGGTCGCTTCCGAGGTCGCAGCGGCGCTGATGCCTTCGACAACCGGCAAGTCGCGCACCTTCGGTCTTCCCGAAGCCGTCGGCATTCCGACCCTCGCCGACAATCAGGACGCGGCGGTGAAGTTCATCAACTGGATCGCCGAGCCGGCCAACGAGATCGAGATCTACAATTCGCTGGGCAACCTGCCGCCCCGCCTGAGTGTGCTGAAGAAGTTGAACGAAGAGGGCAAGCTCTTCGCCGGCGACGCGCTTCTGGCGCAGGCCAAGACGACCGAACCCTTGTTCAAACAGGGCACGCCGGGCTGGTACCCGGAGTTCTCCAGTGCGGCTTCGAGTTCGATCAATCAGGTCGCCAAGGGGCAGCTCGCCGTCGACGCGGCCGTCAAGCAAATCGCCGACCGCGCCAAGCAGGCGGCGAAGCCGTGACAGAGGCGGCTGTAATGAGGGCAGGAAAACTGTCGGCACTACGGCCGCGTCTGCTGGGTGGCGAGGCCGCCACTGGCCTCGCGCTCACCCTCCCGATCGTCGTGATCATGGGCGGCCTCGTCTTCATGCCGCTCGTGTCGACGATTTTCGACAGTTTCTTCCGCATCGATCCGATGCGGTCGGGGACGCCCTTCATCGGGTTACGCAACTACACATCGCTGATGGTTGACGGCGATGTCGTCGCCTCATGGCTCAACACGATCTTCTACGTCGTTCTGGCGGTTGCGCTGGAGACCGTCTTTGGCCTGGCCATGGCGCTCTTGCTCAACAACGTTCGTCACGGCCGGCAGTGGCTGCTCGCGGCCGTCGTGCTCCCCTGGTGCCTGCCCCCGGTGGTCAACGCTATCGTCTGGATGTGGATCTACAACCCGAGCTACGGCCTGTTGAACCACGGGCTCATCGCGCTTGGGCTCATCGATCATAAGGTGGTGTGGTTCAATGACCGCACGACCGGCCTGATCCTCATCACCCTCGTGCATGTCTGGCGCATGGCGCCGCTAACGGCCGTCATCCTTCTTGCGGCGCTGCAAAGCGTGCCGCGCGAACTCTACGAGGCGGCCAAGCTCGACGGGGCAGGGCCGGTGAAGGGCTTTCGATTGATCACGCTGCCGCTCATCGCCAGCGGGCTGGCGATCGCGCTCACGCAATCGACCGTCTTCGCTTTCAACTTGTTCGACGAGGCCTGGATCATGGGCGGCGCCGGCCTCGACACCCGCTCGGTCATCATCCAGGTCTACCTCTCGGCATTCCAGAACATGCAGTTCTCCTACGGCATGGCGCTGTCCCTGCTGGCGATGATCGCCTCGCTTCTGGTCTCGGTGGTTTACGTCATGCGGGTCTATCGCCGTACGGAAATGGCGTGATGGGCAAGCCGCAGATCACATCGCTGGGTTGGTTCCTCGCCAAGAGCGTCGGCGTGGCGCTCATGCTGTTCTGGTCGCTTGGCCCGGTCTACTGGTCGTTGGCGACAAGCCTCACCCCGCCGACCGATCTGGTGTCCGAGACGCCGCACTTCTGGCCCGCGCATCCGACGCTAGACCACTATGCGCGTCTTCTGGGCGCCAGCAGCGTCTCACAGGGCAACGAGGTGCAGTCGGTCTGGCCGCAATTCTCGTCGGCCCTGGTGAACAGCCTGATCACTTCCGGCGCCGCCACGGCGCTGACCGTCGCAATCGCCGCTTTCGGCGCCTATGCCTTCGTTCGCATGCGCTTCCCCGGTCGCAACCTGCTCTTCATCCTGGTCATCGCGACGATGGCGATTCCGGCCTACACGGTCATGATTCCGTTGTATCGGCTGATGATCTCGCTCAAGCTGATCGACACCTATCTCGGCATCACGCTGATCTATGTCTCCGCCTTCCTGCCGCTCGCGCTCTGGCTCATGCGCTCGGTCTATGAGTCGCTGCCGATCTCGCTCGAGGAGGCGGCCTGGCTCGACGGGGCAGGGCGCATCTACACGCTGATCCGCATCGTGTTGCCGCTATCGGCGCCTGGGCTGATCGCCGCCGCGATCCTCACCTTCCTCAACGCCTGGGGGCAGTTCATCGTGCCTCTGGTCTTTTCGCCGACGCTGGCGACGAAACCGCTGACGGTGCTGTTGCCAGAGTTCGTGACCCGCAACTACGTCGACTACGGGCTGATGAACGCGGCCGGAATGCTTGCGATCATTCCGCCCATCCTCCTCGTGCTGTTCCTTAACCGCTACCTCGTCAGCGGCTTGATGGCCGGCGCACAGAAATGACCGAAATCGCCATATCAGGAGCTTCGTTATGAGTGTCACCGAACGGGTCATCTTCGAGCAATTCCCCTTCTGGCGGAGCGCCCTGAAGCTCAACCTGCCGCGCCTGCCGAACAAGACCTTCGTCTTCGTCGGTTGCGGAACGTCGTACTACCTTGCCCAGACGCTGGCCGCCGCGTTTAACCTCGTCGGGCGGGACGCCGTCGCGGTTCCGGGGTCGGAATGGATCGCGCGCCGACAGGCCTATGTTGGCGCTCGCACCGATCTCTGCGTCGTCGGTTTGTCGCGCAGCGGCGATTCGACCGAGACCGTGCAGGCGCTGGCCGAGAGCGGCAGAGCTGGCTTCGCCACGGTCGCCATAACCTGCGCGCCGGGAAGCGCGATCACCCAGGTGACGGACAACGTGATTGCGGCGGAGACTCATGCCGAGGAAGGCGTGGTCATGACCGCCTCGGCCAGCCTGATGCTGCTCTTGGGTCTTCGCCTGATCGACGTTCCGCTCAGCGGAGCGCACGTGGAGGAAGCCGAACGGCTTCTGGCGACGATGAAAGCGAACGGCGTCCAAGCTGTCGCGGGGCGGCGCCACTTCGTCTACCTCGGCGGGGGGCCGCTCTATGGGCTCGCCGCCGAGGGCGCCCTGAAGCTGATGGAAATGAGTCTGAGCTTTTCGCAGGCCTTCCACCCGCTCGAATACCGCCACGGACCGATCAGCCTGGTGGATGACGCCACGCTGGTGGCGCTGCTCTACAACGAAGCGACGCGCGCCGAAGAGGAGCGGGTTGCTGCAGATGTGCGCAAGAAAGGCGCTTACGTCATCGGATTCGGCGGGGCAGGGGATCTGTCTCTGCCCGTTTCGGAAACGGGCCTCGCGCGGGCCTTGGTCCTGCTGCCCGCGCTCCAACTTCTGGGCGAGCAGGTTGCCGTGGGCAAGCGCATCGACACCACGGCGCCTCGCCATCTGACCAAGGTCGTGACGCTGGCCTGACGGCAGAGCGCAAGAATGCCGAGCCGGAGTCCTGAGAATGGCCACGCTGAAATTGGAAGCGCTGCGTAAGCGCTACGGAGTCGTGGATGTCATCCATGGCGTCGATCTGGAAATCGCAGACGGGGAATTCGTCTCGCTGATCGGCGCCTCGGGCTGCGGGAAGTCCACTCTGCTGCGCATGATGGCCGGGCTCGAAGAGATCACCGAAGGGCGGCTCCTGCTCAACGGCAAAGTGATCAACAACGTCGCGCCGAAAGACCGCGATATTGCGATGGTCTTCCAGAACTATGCGCTCTACCCGCACCTGACCGTCGCGGAAAACATGGGGTTCAGCCTCAGGCTTCGCGGCGTGACGACGCCCAGGATCAAGGTTGCCGTCGCCGAGGCGGCGGAGATCCTGGGGCTCGGACCTTTTCTCAAGCGCTACCCCAAGGCCCTGTCCGGCGGACAGAGGCAGCGCGTGGCCATGGGCCGCGCCATCGTTCGGCAGCCGCAAGTGTTTCTCTTCGACGAGCCGCTCTCCAACCTCGACGCGGGTCTGCGCGTCCAGATGCGCTCGGAGATTCGGGCGTTGCAACGTCGGTTCGGCACCACGTCGATCTACGTCACCCACGACCAGCTCGAAGCGATGACGATGTCGGATCGGATCGTCGTCCTGAACAGCGGGCGGATTGAGCAAAGCGGCGCTCCGCTCGAGGTTTACGACCGTCCCGCCAACCTCTTCGTGGCGACCTTCATCGGGTCGCCCCGGATGAACCTCATCGACGCCCGGATCGCGCAGGGACCCGCTGGCGCCGAAGTGCGTTTTGGCGACGTGGCGATCCCGGTCGACATGCCGTTTCGCCAACCCGCCGAAGTTGTTCTCGGGGTGCGCCCAGAACACCTCCGGCCAGTCGAGGGCGACGGCCCCGGCCGAATCCCCTTTCGCGTCGAGATGATCGAGTTGACGGGGGCGGAGTCGCATCTCTACGGCCAGTTGGCTGGAGCGCCTGGGGTCGTCGCCGTGCCGGGGCGCGTACAGGTGCGCGAGCGGCAAGTCGTGATGCTGTCCGTAGAAGCCGGGAATCTTCATCTATTTGAAAAGGCTGCCGGCCAGCGCATGAACTGAACGGGTTCGCTTGGCGCGCTTGCTGTACTGCGACGCGCCCCTACCGTCCCTCCTCTGCAAACCCCCATTCGAGCAGCCGCCGCGCCTCTCGCGCGCGCTCCTCTTCCGTCCGGGCGCCGTTGAGAACCAGGATCAACCTGCGGCCATTCTGGACCGCCGAGCCGACCAAGCCGAAGCCACTTCGGGCGAGATGGCCGGTCTTCATGCCGTCGGCGCCGATGGCCATGGCGAGCAGCGGATTGCGGTTCTGCTGACGGACGCCGTTTCCCACGAACTCGGCTTCGCCGAAGTATCGGTAGAACTGAGGGTATGTGCTGATGACGTAGGCCGCGAGGCGCGCCATGTCGCGCGCAGTGACGGTCTGTCGCGGGCTGCCGCCGCCCCAGGCGTTGGCGAAACGCGAGCGGGTCATGCCGAGCTCGCGGGCGCGCTGGTTCATCAGAACGGCGAAGGCTTCTTCCGAGCCGGCGACGCGCTCGGCGAGCGCGATCGCCGCGTCGTTGCCCGAGGCGATGACCAGGCCGCGCAGCAGGTCGTCGATGCGCACTTGCGAGCCAGCTTGGGCGAACATGCTGGAGCCGCCGGATTCGGCGTCGCCCTCGCTGGCCGCGCGCGACGAGATCGGCGCGGCATCGTCGAGCCTGAGCCGGCCTTCGACAACGGCGCGGAAGACGATCTCCGCGGTGAGGATTTTGGTCGTCGAAGCCGGCGACATCGGCGCGTCGGCGTTCTTGGCGAACAAGGTCGCGCCCGTGTCGAAGTCGATCAGCAGCGCGTAGGGGACGCTGGTCTGCGGCGCGGCGGCGCGCCCAGGCGCGAGGCCGGCGAACAGCAGCAGCGTGGCGAGCGCGACGAGGACGGCGTGACGGATCATGGCGAGGCCCAGGACATTGGGGTCGCATAGAAGGCCCGGTTGACGTGGGCGGCAAGGGTTGGCGGGAGGTGGGGGTCCGGCGCGCAGTGGCGCGGCCCTCCGCGGCCGCGGCCGCGCGAGCGCGGAGGCCCGCGCCACTGGCTCATTGCTAGACGCGGCGTCGGATTGACCTCGTACCAACTGGTCGGTACGTTTAGGGCATGCCGATCCCCTCGCCACACCAGTCCAAGACCAAACTGCTCGGCGCGGCGTTCGACGTGATCCGCGCCAAGGGCTATGCGGCGAGCACGGTCGACGACATCTGCCATGCGGCGGGGGTCACCAAGGGCAGCTTCTTCTATCACTTCAAAAGCAAGGACGACCTGGCGCTGTCCGCCGCCGCCTACTGGGGCGAGACGACCGAAGGGTTTTTTGGCGCGGCGCCATACCACAAGCTGGAGGATCCGTTCGAGCGGCTGGTCGGCTACGTCGATTTCCGCGCCGAAATCCTGCAGGGCGACGTGCCCGACTACACCTGCCTGCTCGGCACGCTGGTGCAGGAAACTTACGCGACGCATCCCGACATTCGGGCCGCTTGCGACAAAGTTCTGTCGGCGCACATCGCCATCCTGGCGCGCGACATCGAGGCGGCGAAGCGGCTTTACGCGCCTGACGCGGAATGGAGCGCCGACAGCGTCGGCTATTTCATCCAAACCGTTCTGCAGGGCGCGTTCATTTTCGCCAAGGCGAAGCAAGGCCCCGACGTGGCGCGCCAAAGCCTGGCGCACCTGCGCCGATATCTGGGGCTCCTGTTCAATCGGACGTGAAACGGCGGGCGGGAGGAACGACGACGCCGTCGCCATCCTCAAGTCTGGATGGCTTCGCTTTGTTCGCCATGACGGACGGCGCCATTCCGAGCGCCTGAGGCAAAGGCGCCGTCTACGCCGCTATTGCGCGCGCCGCGACTGCGAAGATCGATGCCGAAACCCCTTCCACCGCGCTACGCGCGGTCCCCCTCCCCCGCTTTGCGGGGGAGGATAAGCGTGGCGGCGTCGCGATGGCGTTGACCTCGGCTGCTTCGCGCAGCAGCCGCGCCCTCACTTCGAGTGCGCGAAGTCCCAGTAGAGCTGGCGGGCGCGGCGGAAGAGGGGGCCGGGCTGCAACTCGCGCTGTTCGATGCGCTTGACCGGCGACACCTTGCCGTAGTTGCCGACGACGAAGATCTCGTCGGCCGCTTCGAAGTCGGCGAAGGCGAGCGTCGCCTCGCGCACGTCGACGCCGTCGGCCTTGAGCAGCTTCAGCACGCGCTGGCGGGTGATCCCATTGAGGAACGAGCCGTTGGCGACGGGCGTCATGACGACGCCGTCGCGCGCCAGAAAGACATTGGCCGTCGCGAGTTCGGCGACATTGCCGAGCATGTCGGCGAGCAGGCAATTGTCGAAGCCGCGCGACCGCGCTTCCATCAGCGCTCGCGCATTGTTGGGATAGAGGCAGCCGGCCTTGGCGTCGATCGGCATGGTGATCGCCAGCGGCTTGGCGTAGCGCGAGCGGGTGATCGC
>Ga0182014_10006453_pt1 | contig 12595 bp, 16 predicted proteins | sample 612S2DmetaG_FD_120489 | JGI IMG/M metagenome (GOLD analysis project Ga0182014, IMG submission 120489) | Permafrost microbial communities from Stordalen Mire, Sweden - 612S2D metaG | ecosystem: Environmental > Terrestrial > Soil > Wetlands > Permafrost | place: Sweden: Stordalen | collected... | reverse complement strand
CCCGCCGCGCCACGTCGAGGCGGTCCTGCTGGCCGGCCGACCTGCCGGAGACGATGAAATTGCGCACCAGCATCGTGCCGTCCGTAGCGTACTGTGCCTTGTGACTCTCATAAAAATCACGCAGCTGATCCTCGGAAGGCTGATCCGTAGTGATCGAAACGGTGACCTGCTGAGTCACGGTGGACACCAGGGCATTGCGTGTGCTCTGGTCGGTTTCCGCGAAATCGAGTTCCAGGCCGCGCTGCACGAGGAGTTCCTCGCGAACCATTTCGTCGAGCACCTTGAGCCGGTCGGCCTCGGTCGATTCAGAAAACTTCAGTCCGGTTTCGGCTTGCAGCTGATTGATGAAGTCGCTGCGCAGGATCGGCCGCTGATTGACGAGCGCCACATCCTCCGGCGGAACCGCGTGGGTCGTGGTCCCGGCAGCGGTAAACAGACCATAGCCCGCGATCCCGAGGCCGGTCAGCGCCCCGGCCGCGGCCAGCAGCATCGCACGCGTGGACCGCAGATCATCCGGCATGCGACCGCTCCTGCGCAGAGCGGCCGCCGGCGGCCGCGGCGTTGACATACACGGCGATCGCCCGAATCGTCGCTGGTCGTAATTTCCCGATCCAGGGCGGGCAGGCTCCGGCAAGCCCATGCGCGATCGATGTCGCGATGCTCGGCGGAGTGCCGTCGCCGTACAGCCAGACGGCATCGGTCAAATCCGGAGCGCCGATGGCCGGGTCGCCGCGCGCGTCCTCGCCGTGACAGTCGAAGCACAGACCGGTTTTGTGGAACACATGCGAACCGCGTGCGGCCGCCGCCGGGTCGGCGGCCGGGTGACGCAGCCCATACACATAGGCGACGACGTCGCCGAGTTCATGCGGCGTAAGCGGTGCGATGCTGTAGGCCTGGTAGGGGTTGGGGGTGGCGAAGGCCGGCATGCTGGCGAGATTCCATGCCTTGGGGTGTCCTGAACGAATGCCGTAGAGGATCACGCGTTCGATCTCGCCCACGCGGCCGGTGCCGTACAGCCAATCGCCGTCCGCCAGGTTTGGAATGCCCCGCATCGTGTCGCCGCGGAGGTTGCGGCCGTGGCATGACGCGCAATGATCCTGGAATGCGGGACGCCCGATCGAAATCGCGTAACGCTGCAGTCCGTGGTCGGCCGCGATGCCATCCGGATCGGTGGTGAGGAGACGGGCCTGTAGCACGCCCCTGTCGCGCGCGTAATGAGCCGCCACGAGACTCAAGCCGGCGAGCACGGCCAGGGGAATGAGCCATTGCCGTCCCGCCGCCCGGCGCCTGCCACCAGGTCGAATCAGCCGCGCGATGCCGCTAAGCCATGCAATGCCGCGACGGTTTATGATGTTCATGGTATTCGTTGTCTCCGGCGGTGCCCCGCCACGCAGCGGCGCGCGCCCCCCCCCCCCCAGATCAACAACGCACCGTGCGGGGCATCGTCGACAATTCGGCGGCCAGCCATGGAACTCCAGCTCTGGCTTCCGGTCCGCTGGACAACAGAATTGTCGTCGCCCGTTGGCTGGTAACGTTTAATGAAGGTGTAGAGACGAACCTGGGCTGCAAGCGATTCCCATGAGCCGCGATACCACAAAATTGATGCTGATTTACGGCAAGCGGCCCCCTGCCGGGAGATCCGCACTGGAGAGCGTATTCACGGCACACCGCCGAGATCTGCTGCGCTTCCTCACCCGGATCCTGGGCAACTATGAGGATGCGGAAGAAATCGCCCAGGAAACATACGTGAAACTCATGCGGGCGCCGCTATTCGAACAGTTGACGGGCGACGCGGCGCGGCGCTACCTCTTGAAGACGGGCTTGAATCTGGCGCGTGACCGCTTCAGGCAGCAGCGGGTCAGGTCTCAGGAAGCGCATGTGCCGTATGCCTTCGACGACCTCGCCAGCGAGGAGGCCTCCCCCGACGAAATCGTCGATTGGAATGCAGGAATGGAGGTCATCAAGGGTGTATTGCTCGATCTACCGCCGCGGCATCGCCAGGTGTTCCTGCTGCACGTCACGCACAATATGAGCTACCGGGACATCGCAAAGCGCCTGGTCGTGAGCACGAAGACGGTGGAACGGGATCTGGCCATCGTGCTCGAGCTATGCCAGAGCCGGTTGCGCACGGCGGATGCCCAATGACCACCCACAGCTCGGCGGAAGGACCAGGCAAGGACATCCGTGTGGTCGAGGCCCAGGCCGCGCGCTGGTTCGTGCGGCTGAGCGATCATCCCGTGAGCGCGTCCACCGAAACCGAATTCGATGCATGGCTCGCCGAAGCGGCGGAGCATCGCGCGTCCTACCTGCGGTGCGAGAAGGCGGTGGCGCTCACGCGGCAGCTGCGCGACGACCCCGGCCTGCAGCCGGACATGGTGCTGTGCGCGCGCATCGCGGCGCATGAGGACGCGGCGCCGCGGTTCGGCAGCTCGGGAGCGCGCCACCGGTTCAGTCCGTCCGGCGTATGCGCCGCGTGGACCGCAGTCGCGGCGATCCTGGTGGCGGCGGTGGTATGGGGCGGCCATGGGATTGTCGGCCAAAGTCCGCCCATCGTCTATCAAACCCAGGTGGGAGAGCTGCGCACCATCCTGCTCGACGATCGTTCCACCGTCACGCTGAACACCGACACCCTGTTGTCGGTTTCCATGACCAGCAAGCTGCGGCGGATCGACTTGCAGCGCGGCGAGGCGTTTTTCAGCGTCACCCATGACAAGGCGCGGCCGTTCGAAGTGTGGGCCGGGCACGGGATGATCCGCGCTGTCGGCACTCAGTTCGGTGTGGAGGTCATGCGCGATCGAGTGACGGTGTCGGTGCTGGAAGGCGCCGTGACGGTGAATCCCTCCGTGGGTGCGCCCAATGCCCCGGCGGGCGGCCGGCTCGAGGCCAATCGTTCGCTGACCTTCGGCGAACGCGGCGCCATGTCGCCGGAGCGGGCCGGAGACGTGCGCCGCATCCTCGCCTGGCGCGAAGGCAAACTCATCTTCGACGACGTGCCGCTGGCGCAGGCCATGGCGGAATACAACCGCTATACCACCCACAAGGTCGAAATCGGATCTCCGCGCATAGGACGCTTGCCGGTGAGCGGAGTGCTGGATATTGCCGACAGCGACTCGCTGAGAATTCTGCTGCGGGATTCGCTGTCGCTCAGGCTGGTCGAACAATCGGGGTCCATCGTACTCGTCGAACCCGACGAGCAGGGCGGCGCGGCGGGTCCGACCGATCAAAACGAATCAAGCAACGGATCAAGCCAATGACCAAGTTTAAGACGGTTTTCGGATCGCTGCTCGATTACACCAAGGGTGAGATGGAGATCATCAACGATGATCCCAAGAACTACGTGTTCTCCAACGTGTTCGACGTCGCGGCCAAATCAGCGCCCTATGAAAAGGTGGTGGTCGCGATCAATCTGGAGTACGTGATCGAGACTTTGCGTGCCGAGGGTGTCTCACCCTGGTTTGCCGCCTCGCACGACGAATTTGCCATCGTCATGGACGGCGAGGTCACGATCGAACTCGTCAAGCTCGACCCGGCCGGCGCCGTTCCCGCCGCGACGCGCGGCACGGTGGCGCTCGCGGGCGAGCCCGCCGGGAAGCGGATGGGCCAGGTGAAGGGGACGCGCGGCCACCAGGTGTTGCTGCCGCGCGGCGCCGCCTACCGATTCAGCGCGGCGCAGCCGGGGGTAATCCTCCTGCAGACGATCGCGGGCGAACTGTCCGTGCAGAAATGGCGCGAGATATGCACGACCTAAGCGCGCACACCCGTCACGGTGCGGCTTCGCGATACCTCCCATCAATCAACCGATCGGAGGATACCCATGAATCAACCGAACCATCCGCTGTAAGTGAATGCCTCTCCGGCCAGCAATCAAACCGGCTACCGCAGTTTCCAGCTGGGCAGCTTTTCATTCAGCCGCGATGAATATTTCGCGCGTCTGTCCTGGCAGGTGAACGGTCGAAAACTCTCCCACACGCTGTCGGCCGATGCGTTCCTGCGGGCCATGATGCGCGACGTCGCGTGGGGCTTTTTCTACGGCTGGGTCAATTTCGATCCGGTCATCGGCACGCGCAACCGCTACGGCAAGGTGGAGTTCTACGCGGGCGCCTACCCATCCGGCCTACAAGGACAAGGCCCTGGACAAACCCATTCACGGGCACCTCACTGACGCAGGTTGCAGAGGGGAAGCCCGCGGATATCGACCGGGCCGTGCGCGCCGCGGTCAAGGCCTATCCGGCATGGAAGGCCGCGGTGACTCTGCTGATCGATTGCTCGGGTTCCATGCGGGACTTGCCCATTTTGACGGCGGCCGTCAATGATTCCGGATATCTCGAGCGCCATCTGCGCCAGGCGATCGAGGCGATCGAAAGCCGGTCGCCGGTGGAATTGCTGGCTATCGGCATCGACCACAATGTCGGTGCCTACTATTCCCGTTCGTTAACAGTGACCGGACCCGAAAACCTCGGCGAAGCCCTCGTGCTGCAACTCATTCCGTTGCTGCAAGGGCGCGGGGGGCGGAGATCCGCAGCGAGCGAGCGAGGTGGCCCTTAGCACAAGCTGCGCCGTTGAATCGGAATGCGTATTTTCTTGGGTGCAATACATGGTCAAACATCTGGTGATATGGCGCATGCGCCAGCGAGAAGTCGATTTGAACTCGGCCGAGGCGCGATCTGAAATTTTACGGGCGATCGACGCCATGCGGGCGGGGATCCCTGGCCTGCGCGCGGTCGAGGTCGGCTTCAATCAGAGCCGCGCCAGCGATGCCTCGGACTTGGCGCTGTATTCGGAATTCGATACCTGGGAGGCGCTGCAAGCCTACGAAATCCACCCGCTGCATGAAGCGCTCAAGGCGCTCATAGGACCGCTGCGCGCGGAGCGGCGCGTCGTCGATTACGAGATATCGTAGGTGGGCGGCTGCGGCCGGTGCGCTAGATTGTCGACACTTGGCGCCGCCGCACGTTTATCTGCTTGAAGTGGCGTGGCGCGGGGACAAGGCATACATCCTAATGACGATTGACCAGTATCCATTCAAGTCGACCTGGCCGGCGAAGTCCGCTGTGCTGCGGCACCTAGGGCTGCTGGCGCTGCTGCTGGCGGCTACGCCCGCCGCTGTTGCCCAGGTCGAGCTGTCGGGCACGTGGCACCAATTGACCCACGAGGACAAGGCCGAGCGCGGCACGGGCCCTGAAATCGGCGACTATACGGGCATCCCCTTGAACGATGCCGCGCGCCTGCGGGCCGAAACCTGGGATGCCGATAAGTGGACGGTTCCGGAGCACCAGTGCGAGCCCCATCCGGTCGACTACGCGCCGCACGGGCCGGCGCACATCCGCACCTGGAGCGAGGTGGATCCTGAATCGCAACGCGTGGTTGCCTGGCACATGACGCATGCCTGGATGATCACGACGCGCAGCATCTGGATGGATGGCCGGCCTCATCCGTCCGTCGATTCCCGGCATACCTGGATGGGCTTCTCGACCGGCGAATGGCATGGGGACGTGCTCGAAGTGAAGACCACGCACATGAAGGAGGGGTGGATCCGGCGCAATGGCGTGCCGCGTTCGGATGCCGGCACCCTCACGGAGTTTTTCATCCGTCACGGCAGCTACCTCACGTTGGTGTCGGTGGTCGAGGACCCGGTGTATCTCACCGAGCCTGAGATTCGCAGCTGGAATTGGGTGCTGGATTTGGGCTACCAGCTCGCGCCGTATCCCTGTTCCTACCGGGTGGAGACGCCGCGGGCGAAAGGCTACGTGGCGCACTGGCTGCCCGGAACCAATCCGCAAACCGGCGATTTCGCCCGCGCCCATCACCTGCCACCCGAAGTCGGCGCGGGCGGCGCCAAGACGCTGTACCCGGAATATCGGCATGAACTCGCGCGGCTGATGGCTGCCCAGGGGCTGTCCAAGGCGGCGCAGTCGGAGAAGCGCGCGGCGCCTGCGACGCGCGAAACGCCTGCGCCGGGGTCGCCGCAATGAGCCGGGTCTTCTACGGGAGCCGCGCCGCCCTGCTTGCCGCCGTGCTCTGCGGCGCAGGCGCAGCGGCCGCAGCGGCCAAGCATTCTTCGGCGCCGGCATTGACTAAGCCCGTCGAGCAGAAGGCCGAAATCGTCCCCGTGCAGCACGGCATTTACATGATCTACGCCGGCGAGGGCAGCAACGTCACGATACAGGTAGGCGACCAAGGGGTCGTGGTGGTGGATGCCGCCGTGGCCGGGGTGAGCGAGAAGATTCTCGCGGCGATCCGCAGCATCACCGACAAGCCGATCCGCTATCTGATGGACACCAGCGCCGACGCCGACCATGTCGGCGGCAACGAAAACATCTCCAAGGCCGGCATCACCTACGGCGGGGGCTACACGCAGGATGCGCACTATTCCTTCATCTATGCGCACGAGAACGTGCAGAACGCGATGAGCGCGCCCACCGGACAGAAATCGGTGGCGCCTTCCGCGGCGTGGCCAACGGACACGTATTTCCAGGACTCCATGGAGCTGTACTTCAACGGCGAGCCCATCATCATGCTGTATGCGCCCAACGCCCACAGCGACGGCGATAGCATGGTGTTCTTCAGAAGCTCCGATGTCATCGCAACCGGCGACGTGTACATCACCACCGGCTATCCGGTCATCGATATAGCGCACGGCGGTTCCATCAACGGCATCATCGCGGCGCTCAATCGCATCATCGATATCACCATCCCGAAGGAGAACCAGGAAGGCGGCACGCTGGTCATCCCCGGGCATGGGCGCGTCAGCGATGAATACGACGTGGTGGTGTACCGCGACATGGTGACCATCATCCGGGATCGTGTGCAGGACATGATGAAGAAGGGCATGACGCTCGAGCAGACCGAGGCGGCGAAGCCGAGCTCCGATTATGACGGACGCTTCGGATCGGTCAGCGGTTCGTGGACGACGAACCAATTCATCGAGGCCGTCTACCGAACTCTGCAGTCCCCGCCGCAGGCGCCCAAGTGAGCCGGAATCCCCAGGCACCCCATGAACGTCAATCATCTTTCGCACAGGAAACAGGCATGAAAGACATTTCCAAGATCCTGGCCGGCGTATCCGCGGCCCTCTCGCTGGCATTGGCGGTGCCGGTGCACGCGCACCATTCCTTTCCGTCCACCTACTTCGTCGATCAGACCGTCACGATCAAGGGGAAAGTGGTCGAATTCATGTTCCGCAATCCGCATTCGGTCGTGCAGGTGCTGGCGCCGGCGCAAGACGGCACCATGGTGCGGTGGGCCGTCGAATGGGCCGCCGCCGCGGCGCTGGAGCGCGACGGCAAGGCCAGCCGCGATCTGCTGCATCCCGGAGACGAGGTGATCATCACCGGGGCCCCCGGCCGGAACCCGGAGGATCACAAGATACGCCTGTATACGATCGAAAGACCGGCGGACGGGTGGAAGTGGGCCGGTAAGTACGACTGATGCCGGCCATGTTGCGTGCACCTTTTCATGCGCTCGCGAGTATCGCGGCAATCTGGCTGCTGAGCGGCGCCGCGGGCGCGGCCGCGCCGCCGGCCCCGGGCGCACCCAAGCCCGTGGCCACGCCGCGCAATTCGGCCCAGTTCGACATCACGGGTCACTGGGTATCCATCATCAGCGAGGACTGGATCTATCGCATGCTGGTCGCAGCGAAGGGCGACATCGGCAGCATCCCTGTCAACGATGAGGGCAAGAAAGCAGCCGGGCTCTGGGATCCGGCAAAGGATGCCGCGAGCGGCGGATCCTGCAAGGCCTACGGCGCGGCCGGACTCATCCGCCGACCGGGGCGGCTGAACATCCGTTGGGATGACGACCGAAGGCTGCGAATCGATTTCGATGCCGGGCGGCAGACGCGGCTGCTGCATTTCTTGGATCAGCTGCCGGCCACCGGCTACTCCTCGACGGAACCGCCGAGCAATTTCGCCGTACCGGCGGGCGAGTCCACGCTCCAGGGATACTCCGTGGCGGCGTGGCACAAACAGGCCCAATCGCTCGGCATGGGCCCCTATGCCTCGATGACCGTGGCAAGCCAGGGGGGCTCCTTGGTGGCCATCACGCGCAACATGCTGCCGGGCTATCTGCAGACCAATGGCATTCCCTACAGCGCCGGCACCATTCTCAAGGAGTTCTTCGATCTCGTCGAGATTCCGAACGGCACGCAGTACCTGATCGTCACCAGCATCGTCGAAGATCCGACCTACCTCACCCAGCCCTGGGTCACCAGCACGCAGTTCAAGCGCGAGCCCGATGCCTCGAAATGGGATCCGACCGGATGTTGAGCGGCCGGTGCACGAGGTTCGGGAAGGGAGTTCGAGCATGACGATGGTTCGAGCATGAGCACGGCACGGGAGCAGCCCTGGGATTCGCGCTACGAGTGGCAGACGGTCACGTTGCTGACCCTCGGTTTCGGCCTGGTAGGCCTGGATCGCTGGATCGTGGCGCCGCTATTTCCCTCGATCTCTAAGGACCTTGGCCTCAATTACCGCGACCTCGGCAATCTCATCGGTGCCTTGGGTCTCGCCTGGGGTGCGTGCGCGGTCCTCGCCGGGGGACTGTCCGACCGTATCGGCCGCCGCCGGGTGCTGGTGCCCGCGCTCGTGGGATTCTCGCTGCTGTCCGGCTTCACCGGGCTCGCGCAGGGATTGACCAGCTTGGTGCTGATCCGGGCGCTGATGGGCATCACCGAAGGCTCGTTCTGCCCGACGAGTTTCGCGGCCACCGCGGAGGCGTCCAAACCCAGCCGCCGCGGCCTGAACCTCGGGGTGCAGCAGAGCGCTTTTCCGCTGTTCGGTCTGGCGCTGGGTCCGATCCTGGCCACGCAGCTGCTGCGGGTCGTCGACTGGCGCCTCATATTCGTCATGGTAGCGGTGCCGGGACTCCTCCTCGCCGTGCTGCTGTGGCGTAGCGTGCGCGATCCTGTCACCGCCGGCCCGCGCGCGACCGAGCGTGCCCGCCTCTCCGAGGTGATGAAGCATCCCAATGTGCTGCTCGGGATGGCAGCGCTGATGTGCGCGATGAGCGGCATCTTCGTGTTGAGCGCGATGGTGCCCAACTACCTGATCGACTACCTGGGTCTGACGGTGCAGCAGATGGGCTTCGTGACCTCCGCCATCGGGTTCGGCGGATTTCTCGGCCAGGTGGCGCTGCCCGGCGCTTCGGATTTTCTCGGACGCAAGACGGTGTTGCTGGCCGGATTCGTGCTCGGCGCCGGATTGCTGTACGCCTTCGCGCATGTCGGTGCCAAACCCGGGCCATTGTTTGCGCTACTGTTCGCATCGACGTTCTTCTGCTTCGGTCTGCTGGGCGTCATCACCGGCCCGATCGCCGCCGAAGCCGCGCCGCGCGGACTCATTTCCTCGACGGCAGGGATCATCATCGGCTCGGGGGAAATTTTCGGCGGCGGCATCGCGCCGGTCATCGCCGGCAACGTCGCGCAGCGCTACGGCATCGAGCACGTGCTGACCATGGCGCTGATCGGCTTGACGGCCGGCGCGGTGGTGAGCCTGTTCATTCGCGAGACGGCGCCGAAGAAGCGGGCCTTATCCGCCGTGCAGCCCGGATGAACACACTGCTGCAAACGATCCAGGACACAAGTTTTGCCGACTGGGTGCGGGTGTCCGAATGGGGCTATCCCATCGTCTTGACGCTGCACTCGCTCGGTCTCGCGTTGGTGGTGGGAGTCCTGTTCATCATCGACCTGCGCATCATCGGCATTCCGCGATCACTGCCACTCGTGCCGATGCGGCAATTGATGCGCCTGGTGTGGCTCGGATTCACGGTCAACCTGCTGACCGGCCTCACGCTGTTCACCGCGGATGCGGTGAAGTTCTACCACAGCCCGACTTTCAGGTTCAAATTGCTGGCCGTCGTCTCGGGGGTTACCCTGGCGGCGATCCTCAATTCGATCGTGTTCAAGGCAGCCCCTGACATAGACAGCGGCGCGGCCAGGATCTCGCCGGCGTTCAAGGGTATGGCGATCCTATCCATCCTCGTATGGCTGGCGGCGATCAGTCTCGGCCGCTACGTCGCGTACGAATAGGGAATCCGCGCATGCATCACGCTCCGATCCTGGTCTGGATCCACGATTCGCCGCTGGGCGTCGTGATGCGCGACGTCACCTGGCTGTTCCCCACGTTCCAGGCCATTCACCTGGTCGGCATGACGCTACTGGTGGGCGTGATCGGCGTCATCGATCTACGCATCCTGGGCTTCGCCAAGGGGTTGCCGGTCGCCGCCTTGCACCGGCTGATTCCCCTTGCCCTCGCCGGCTTCGCGGTCAACGTGGTGACCGGCTTGGGCTTCTTCGCATCCGAGCCGTATTCGTTCGCCGTCGTCTGGGCATTCCGCATCAAGATGCTGTTGCTGCTCCTGGCGGGACTGAATGCGCTGTGGTTCTCGATCAGCATCTCCCCGCACGTGCATGGTTGGGTGGGGGGCGTCGATGCGAGCCGGCTTGCGAAGGTCCTATCGCTCCTGTCGCTGATGTTTTGGGTGTGTATTGTTTTTGCCGGCCGCTTTATTGCCTTTGAGGGAACCGGTTCCCTTTGAACGGCGCCCGGTCCGGCGCCTGAGGCGCAGTGCGCGCCTGTTCCCGCAGCGCACGGTCCCAGACGGGCTCGCCGGCGAATCGCTCGGCAATGAAATCGACGAATAATTTGACCTTCAGGGCGCGGCGGTGGGTGACGGGATAGATCGCCAGCAATTCGAGGGGCGGGATAGTAAAGTCCTCGAGCACCACGACGAGTTTTCCGGACAGCAGATCCTCGCCGCAGACCAGCGTCGGCAGGCAGGAGATACCGCCGCCGCTCAGAACGAAATCGCGCAACATGTGCACCGAGTTGGTACGGATCGCCGCCGGCAGATTCACCGATGTTTCGCCCGTGGGACCCTGGAAGGTCCAGCGGTCGCGCGTCGGATACAGCGAGTACAGGCCCAGATTAAAGCGCAGCAGGTCGGCTGGTTCGCGCGGGGTGCCGAATTGCGCGAGGTGTGCCGGCGACGCGCAGAACATGCGGCGCACCTCGAAGAGCGAGCGCTCGATGACGCTTTCGGCGGCGGGGCGGAATATCTGCAGCGCCACGTCGTAACCCTTGTCGCCGGGATTGACCGGGACGTCGCTGACCGTGATGTCGAGCACGATGTGCGGGTACTTGGCGCCGAAGTCCTTCAGCGCGAGCCCGAGATGGCCCAGCGCGAAGCCCGGCAGTACCTGTAGGCGCAACACGCCGGTGGGCGTGGTTTTGACGAGACGCATACGTTCCAGCGTCGAATCGAGGTGCGACACGATGTCGGCACACTCCTCGAGAAAGTTCGTGCCGGCTTCGGACAGCATCACGGCGCGCGTCGAGCGGTGAAACAGCGGCGACTGGACATAACTCTCGAGCTGCTTCACGCGGCCGGTGATGACCGACGCGGTCACGTTGAGCTGGCGCGCGGCTTCGATGAAGCTCAGGCTCTCGGCCACCCGCACGAATGCTTGAATACATAGGAATTTATCCATCCCACTGCCTCCCCCAGGCTGACCGATTACACGGCGCCCCCAAGCGCTGTATTCGGAATTCGCGAATAGTACACCGTTGATTGCCGAATATACTAGAACAACAAAATGAAGGGGCGGGGAGCTCCGCGACCGCCCGGATGGACATCAGCGATGTCGACGGCGCCGGTCAGAGAACGTAAGCGCCCGTCGCCGGGCCGATTGATGTGGGGAGTGTCAATGCAATCCGATGTCGACAGCAGTTGCGCGTTCATCGACGCCTCGATGCCACGGGCCGGGCTGGGCTGCGCCGCCGATGCGCCGCCCGACATGGCGCGCATCGTGAGGCTCATCGAGCAGCATCGCTCGAGTCTGGTGGGCCATGTCAAACGTATTCTTGGGTGCGCCGAGGATGCCGAGGATGTCGTGCAGGAGACCTGCGTTCGCCTGATGCGCGCCCGCGATTTTTGGCGGGGCGAGCCCCAGCTCCGCGCGTTTCTGTTCAAGATCGCCACCAATCTGGCGCGGGACGAGCTGCGCAGACGGCGGGCCTGCGCCTATGACTTGCACTTTCCCTACGACTCGGTGGAGCTGGTTGGCGAGGGCGCGCAGCCGGATGACATCGTCGATCGGCATGGCCTGATCCAGGCGGTGCTGAATGCGCTCATGAGCCTGCCGCCGCGGCACCGTGAGGTGTTCAACCTGCATGTCGAATTTGAGATGAGCTACCGGGCGATTTCCAGGAAATTGGGGATCAGTGCGAAGACAGTGGAGCGTGATATGTGCGGCGCGCGCGAGTTCTGTCAGGACCGGCTGCGGGTCGCGAGACGGACGTCCGCGTGGCCCGCGCTGTCCCTGGCTGCGCCGCGCGGGCCCCGCCTGGAAAGCTGCTGATGGAAGCGGCCCAATCATTCGATGGCCGCGGGCTGGAGCCGGCTCGCCACTACGAGCGGTCGGTCGCGGCCGGCGCCGCTCCGCTGAACTCCTCACTGGTCGCCCAGATGCGGCCGGCGCTGGTGGCATTCTTCCAGCGCCGCTGCCGCAATGCCGCCGAGGCGGAGGATCTCGCCCAGGACGTCATGCTGCGCGCTCTGCCGCGCGGCGGATTCCTGTCGCCCGAGCGCGCCAGCGGTT
>Ga0182014_10006452_pt1 | contig 12595 bp, 8 predicted proteins | sample 612S2DmetaG_FD_120489 | JGI IMG/M metagenome (GOLD analysis project Ga0182014, IMG submission 120489) | Permafrost microbial communities from Stordalen Mire, Sweden - 612S2D metaG | ecosystem: Environmental > Terrestrial > Soil > Wetlands > Permafrost | place: Sweden: Stordalen | collected... | reverse complement strand
CCGGCTACAGCGCCGCACGGGCCGAGTCAGGTGGCCCGGCCCATCCGGCTACAGCGCCGCACGGGCCGAGTCAGGTGGCCCGGCCCATCCGGCTACAGCGCCGCACGAGGACGCTCAGCCGGAGGGGGTCGGGTCCGGGACGGGTGCGCAGCTGGCGTTGACGGCTCCCGGCTGGGTGGGCAGGGCACCGTTGGCCAGGTAGCGGTTGAGGTAGCCCTGGACGCATGCGTCCGGCGGGCTCTCCAGCGACTGCCCGTGGTTGCCGCCGCCCTGGACCACGACCATCCGTGCGGTGGGCAGCATCGAGTGGGCCACCTGCGCTCCGGCGTACGGCGTGGCCGGATCCAGCGTGCCCTGCAGCATCAGAATGCCGGGCAGCCCGCTGGCCCCGATCTTCAGTGGCTGGGCGGGCCCCTTCACCGGCCAGAACGCGCACGCGGCGTTGAACCAGGCGTTGTCCCAGGCCTGGAACGGGGCCGTCTTATAGACCTTCTCGGTGTCGCTGTTCCACCTGGCCCAGCTGCGCGGCCAGTTCACGTCGGAGCACTGCACGGCGTTGTAGATGGCGAACTCGTTCTCGACCTGCTCGCCGTTCTGCTGGTACTGGGCGACCATGGGGCTGGCCGAGTTCTGCACCAGGTAAGCGGACAGGGCCTGGGCCAGGCCGGGCCAGAGCGTGTCGTCGTACCCGCCCTGCAGGTACGTGTCGTCGAACTCGTCGGCGCCGATCATCGGGCCGTTCGGTCCGGTAATGGGCTGCGCGGCCAGGCGCTTCCTGGCCGTGTACCACTCCTGCTGGACCTGCGCCGTGGTGGTGCCCAGGTGGTACGTGCTGCTGTACTCGGCCACCCAGCCGAAGAACGCCTCCATCCGGGCCTGGAAGGCGTAGTCCTGGTCGATGTTGTCGGTGTACCAGACCCCCTGCGGATCGACGGTGCTGTCCAGCACCATGCGGCGCACCCGGTTCGGGAACAGCGTCGCGTACACCTCGCCGATATAGGTGCCGTAGGAGAAGGCGTAGTAGTTGATCTTCTGCTGGTGCAGCGCCGCCCGGATGGAATCGACGTCGCGGGCCACGTCTTCCGTGGTCAGGTAGGGCAGCAGCCAGCCGTAGCGCTGCTCGCAGTCGGTCGCGTAGGTCTTGGCCCGGTTGATCTGGACCTGCTCGGCGGCCGCATTGGCGGGGATGTAATTCGGCCTGACCCCGGAGAAGAAACTGGGGTCGCAGGTCAGAGCGGGCACCGAGGCGCCCACACCGCGCGGGTCGAAGCCGATGATGTTGTACTCGGCGGCCACGTTCGGGTTCAGGCCCTGCGCCACGGCCGCGGCCAGCGACCGGCCGGGACCACCGGGGCCGCCCGGGTTGACCAGCAGGTCACCCTGCTGCTGGCTGGCCGGGGCGGTCGCCGGGACCTCCGACAGCGCAATCGTGATCTTGCGCCCGTCCGGGTGCTGGTAATCGAGCGGGACCTGCAGGTTCGCGCACTTCATCGCGACACCCGCCACGCCGCTGACGGTGCAGGAACTCCACTGCAGCGAGGCCGCCTGCGCGGCGCCGGCCGTCCCGCTTCCGGAACTCGCCGCGCCGCTGGCCGGCGAGCCCGAGGAAGCCGGCGAGCCCGAGGAACCCGAAGAGCCCGAGGTGCAGCCGGCGAGAGCGACGGCGCCGGCCACCGACAGGACGGCGGTCAGCGTGACGGCAGGGCGGGCGCGATGGGACCGGCCGGCCCCATCGGTGGCCGATGGGGCCCGGCGAGTCCGTTGGCGCAAAGGCATGTCAGCCATCTTGCCCGAACGGGCCCGATGCCGACGCCAGCAACGCCGGACGCGTCCCGCCCCGGAGACCGGACCCGTCCTCCGCCGGCCGTGCGGAGCCGCCGTCCGGCGGGACCGGGAAGCCGCCGCCGGGCGGGAGCGAGATGCCTCCGCCCGGCGGGATCAGGTGCCCCCCTCGGGCGGGAGCGAGTCGCCGCCCGGCGGGAGCAGGGGGCCGCCGCCCGGCGGGAGCATCACGATGGGATGTGCGGGTGCTGGCCGAGCCGCTGCCGTTCCTCCAACGCCTGGCGGTACTCGGCGACGACCATCTCGGTGAGCTCCGTGACCGACGTTTCGGCGCTGCGCTTGTCGTAGGTGATCTCGCCGTGCTGGATCAGGTTGACCCGGTCGCACACCTCCAGCACCTGGCCGTAGTTGTGCGCGATGATGATGATGGAGACGTTGCCCTGTTCCTTCAGCTGCCGGACCAGGTCGAGGATGATGGCGCCTTCCTTGACGCCCATCGCGGCGAGCGGCTCGTCCAGCAGCAGGATCTTCGGGTTGGAGTAGACCGAGCGGGCCACGGCGATCGCCTGGCGCTGGCCACCGGACAGCTTGGCCACCTCGACGTTGACCGATGGGATCTTGATCCCCATCTCCTCCAGATGCTCCCGGGCCAGCTTGCGCATGGCCCGGTTGTTCAGCAGCGGGCCGCTGTTCTGCTCCCGGTTCAGGAACATGTTGTGGAAGACGCTGAGCTGGTTGACCAGCGCGAGGTCCTGGTAGACCGCGTCGATGCCCCGCGCCCGGGCGTCGTCGACGCTCTTGAACACGACTTCCTGGCCTTCGAGCAGAATCCGGCCGGAGGTGGCCGGCTGGAACCCGCAGAGGATCTTCAGGAGGGTCGACTTGCCGGCGCCGTTGTCGCCGAGCAGCCCGAGCACCTCGCCGTAGCCCAGGTGCATGTTCACGTCGGTCAGGGCGGTCACCGCCCCGTACCGCTTGGAGATGTGCTCGACGCGCAGGATGTCGCCGCCCGCCGCCGCAGCCGCAGCGGCGCCCTCGGGTGTCGTGGTGGTCATTAGCTTCGTCCCGCTTCCCGCAGCTTGGCGAGCTGCACGTTCGCGATCATGGCGATGAGGATCGCGCCACCGAAGATGATGTCCAGCGGGTTGGCGCTGATGCCGATGATGCTGAATCCGTCGGTCAGGGTGCCGAGCACGATGGCCCCCAGGAAGGCGCCCAGGATCGTGCCGACCCCGCCGAGCATGGCCGTGCCGCCGATGACCGCGGCGGTCACGGCGTAGAACATGGGCTGGTAACCGCCCGCCGTGGGGTCGATCGTGTTCGTCTGGAACGCCACCTGCAGGCCGACGAACGCCCCCAGCAGGCCGGTAATCATGAAGTTGCCGTACTTGATCCGCTTCACCTTGATGCCGGCCTCCTGCGCACCGAGCAGGTTGCCGCCGACCGCGACCGTGTGCAGGCCCCATCGGGTCCGGGTGAGCACGATGTGACCGAGGAGCACCAGGGCCACCGCCCAGCTGATCTCGGACCAGGCGTAACTGCTCATCCAGTGCCCGATGCTCTGCACCCCGGGCGGGACCGGCACCGGTTCCGCGTGCGACGTCGTATCGACCAGGCCCAGCAGGACAAACCCGGTCCCCAGCGTGGTGATGAACGAGGGGAGCCCGACCGTCACGGTGAGGAAGGCGTTGATCCAGCCCACCGCGATCCCCATGATCAGCGAGACGATGATGGCCAGGATGCCCGGGAAATGGTAGTAGCTGATCAGGTAGTACGTAAGGAACGGCGAGAACGTGTAAATGAACCCGACCGACAGGTCGATCTCGCCGCAGATCAGCAGCAGGACCTCGCCGACCGCGAGGACGGCGATGTACGCCGTGTCCTCCGACAGCCAGGTGATGAGGTTGGACTTGCCGAGGAAGTTGGAGGAAGCGAGCGCGAAGTAAATGATCAGCGCGACCGCGACGACTAGGACGGTCGCCTCGCGCTGGCGCAGGAACAGCGCGCCGGCGCTTCTCAGGAAGCTCAACGACCCGCGCCGGGGAGGCGTTTCACCCGGCGGGCGGCCCGGACGATCAGTCCTATGCTCTACGGCTTCGCTCACTTTGCTCTTCCGTTTCTCTACGTCGGTGCTACGCGATCCCGGCCATCGCGTACGTGAGGCTGCGAGCCCGCAAAGCCGCTGGTCCCGGGAGTCCACGCGGTGCGGCGGACTGCGCAAAACAGTCTTACCCCATCGTCAGCCCGCAGGGTGACGCGGGCAATACGCCGACGGCAGGCGGCCCATCCGGTTCGCGGACAGAGCGCGCCTGCCGTCGGCGCGGACGTCACGTGCTCGTGGTGGCCGGCAGCGAGTTGATGGCGCCGGACGGCCGCGGGATGTACTTCTCCGCCGTCGTGGAGCCCTGGTACCGGCTGGACTTCGCGTACGCTGCGGCGTTGTCCTTGGTGATGATCGTCAGACCAGTGTCGGTGTCCGGCGGGGCCAGCGTGCCGCCCGACAGGTTGTACAGGTACATGTACAACGTGGGCAGGAAGCCCTGCAGGTACGGGTCCTGGTAGATGGTGAAGTCCATCAGGCCGCTCTGGATGTTGGACAGCGTGTTACCGAGGGTGTCGAACCCGCCGGACGGCACCTTCAGGCCCGCGCTCTGCAGGTTCGTGCCGAGGAACTCGGTCGACCCGGCGTCCACCGCGAACGCGCCCTTGATGCTCTTGTGGCCGAGCAGGTACGCCTTCTCCGCCGGCTGTTCCAGCGCCGTCGTCGCGCCGGTGGCCACCTCGTGGATGGTGAACCCCTTGCTCTTCAGCACCGAGGCGGCGCCGTCGTACCGCGGCTGGATGTTGCCCGTGCCGGGGGTGGCGATGAAGATGACGATGTCGCCGCCACCCGGGATGAGCTTCGCGATCTCCGCGCCCATCTGCTGACCCGAGATGTACAGCGCCTGGCCGACGTAGGCGAGACGGTTGCTCCCGATCTTGGGCTGGCCGTTCACGAAGGTGCCGTCCGCGTTGTACGAAATCACCGGGATACCCGAGCTCAGCGCATTCGCGATCGGCGAGGTGAACGCATTCGCGTCGATGACCGCCACGGCAATTCCGTCCGCCTTTGCGGAAATGGCGGTGCTCAGGTAGTTCGTCATCTGCGAGATGGTCGAGGTTTCCGAGCCGCCCCACTTGGGCGTGGGCAGGCCCAGCAGCGCGGCGGCGTCCGCCAGGCCGTACTGGGTCGGGGTGAAGAACGGGTTTGTCGTGACGTGGTTAACGAACCAGAACTGCCACTTCGGCGTGCTGGGGAAGCTTCCCACCGCGTTCTTCGTGGTACCCGCAGAGCTGCTCGACGACGAGGTGCAGGCCGAAATCAGCGCCGAGGCCGCCGCCGTCGCGCTGAACAGACCCGCGCCCTTCAGCAGCTTACGGCGCGCGGGCCCATCCTGCATGTTGAGGGTCTCTATCGCCTCGTCGACTACTGGGTCGACTTTTTCTTTCATCTGGACCTCCATGGAATTGTCTCAGGACACTCGCTGTCCCGAGGCGGACCCGCTGGGTTAAGAGCGTTTTCCGGCGAAATTGTCGCGCGGGCAGAAAACGCATTCGCTACCCGGCCCCGCGCATTTATGCGGCACGGCGTATCGCTGATGCGTGGCCGGTATCGGGATAGGCCAAGTCCGACGGAACGCCGTAGACGCTAAAGCTGATCATGATCGCATGTCAACACACCGCGCAAGCCCCGGACAGGCCGGATCGGCTCCCACCCGGGCCCGATCCGGGAGGTGATCGCGGTCCCGGCCCAGGGCTGAGCCGGGACGTGACCGGGTGGCCGCGACGTGGGCATCGGCCGGGGCCGGGGCTGGGGCTGGGACACGGACGACGACCAGGGCGTCGGCGACCGCCCGGGCCGGGGCGAGGGCGACGGCTGGGAGACGCTGCGGACGGAGGCGCACGGGGGACCGACCAGGGCCGCCGAGGCCTGGGCCCGTTCGGCGCGTCATCGCGGCCCGGCTTTCCCGGCCGCCGGAGCCCGACCCGTTCGGCACGTCGCCGCGGTCCGGCCTTCCCGGTGTGCACACGGCAGACTGTCCGGGACGGACATCGCGCAAAACGTCACCCGTGACAAGCAGGACCTCCGTCCGTTGTGGCGGTACCGGGAGCGGATACCGACGCTGGCTCGCCGGGCGGCGACGGCCTGCGACCGGCCGGCACCGGCCCGCGGGCAGGCAGCAGCTCGCCGGCGGGCGGGCGGCGACTCCCGGGCGGACGGCACCGGCCCACGAACGGGCGGCACACCGGCCGGTACTCACGCCGGAGCGCTCCACGAGGCGGCCACCCGTCGCTGACCTCGGGCGCTGCTCCCGGGGCGCCGGTTGGCGGACTCGCTGACTGGGCACAACAGAATCACGGTGCACATGAGGCCCAGACAGCTCAATGTAACCACAACGCAACCTCTGTCTCACTTATAACAGAGTTAAACATTATCAGGATGTTAGCGCTAACAAGTAACTGTTTGGCAACGAACGCGAAACACAATCGCCACGCTGCGCAGTGACGCTTGAACGCCTCCGAGGCTATCTCTGACCGGCCCGAAGATGTTTTAAGCGTGCACTCTGTTAGTTCAGAGGTTAGTCAGAGAGAATGTAACTAGATTCGAACTGTTGCCAGAAAATAATCACTTAACTTCGCACAGTAACCGTATCGCCGGGAGGGGGGTTCCGGCGGTGATTGGCACATAAACCATCACCGTCGCAAGTATTTATCCTCAAAAGAGGACAATTCCGGTCGTAGGGGGGTCACAATGAGTGCAGGGGCGGCGAGTCGTGTGTGCTCTCAGCCAACTGTTCGGTCACTCTGTGCATCCGACAGCCGCGACCGGAACCGAACAGTGAATATGAACGTCTCAGAGAAGACGGATGGCGGACTTGGGCGCCACCCGGGCACGGGCCCGGCGGCGCCTCCGCATCAAAGAGGAGGCTACGGATGCTTGCCCGGCATCGGCAGTCGCTGATCCTTCAGGCTGTCCGCAGCGACGGCAGCGCAAGAGTCAGCGATCTCACCCAGCAACTCGGGGTCTCGGACATGACCGTCCGGCGTGACCTGGAGGCCCTCGCGAGAGACGGCCTGATCGAGAAGGTCCACGGCGGAGCGGTTCTGCCCGGAACACCAACCAGCAGCCACGAGCCTGGCTTTGAGGCCAAGCTCGTACTCGAGCAGCCGGAGAAGGCAGCGATCGGGAGGGCAGCGGCCAGTTTGGTCAAGCCCGGCACCGCAATCGCCTTGTCCGCCGGCACCACGACGTTCGCGCTGGCCCAGTGCCTGCTCGACGTTCCCGGACTGACGATCGTGACCAACTCACTGCGCGTGATGAACCTGTTCAGCAGCGCGCGGCCGACCAATGGGTCACACACGTCAGTCATCCTGACCGGAGGCATCCGCACTCCTTCGGACGCGCTGGTCGGTCCCGTTGCCGACCTGACCGTCCGGTCACTCCACTTCGACACGCTGTTCCTCGGCTGCCACGGGATCGACCCGGACGCCGGGCTCACCACTCCCAACCTGGCCGAATCAGAGACGAACCGCACGTTCATCAAGCTGGCCCGCCGCGTGGTCGTTGTCGCTGACCACACCAAGTGGGGCCTGGTCAGCCTGAGTTCGTTCGCGAGTCTCGACGAGGTCGACGTCCTGGTTACCGATGACGAGCTTCCTTCCGGGATCCGCGATGTGGCCTCCGAGAAGGTCGGCGAGATCATCGTGGCCGAGGGCATGTCCGCAGCCCGGGTAGTCCGCGGCTAACCGGCTGTACGGCTCCAGCCGGGTCCTCGACTGGCTGGCTAGCTGGGTGGATGGCTAGCTGGCTAACGCCGCAGGGCTGACTGGCCGTACGGCTAGTGATGTTAAGTCAGCAAACGCCGGCCACCATCCGCGGTGGACGGTAGCCCGGGCAGACGCGGTAACGGACGGCGCCAGGTCTGGGCCGAGGGGGGGCGGGGTCACGCACGCTGTGGCCCCGCTACTTCGCTCACCTGCCCCCGCGTGCGCCCTCCGCGCGCAGCCGCGTGGGCCCCCGCGCACTCACTCGTCCAGCCCTGCATGCCCCTCGCGTGCACCCGGCTCCGGGCTCCCCCAGAACCCGGCCCTCCCGCGCACCACGGCGTCCCCGGCGGCTCCACATCAGGCTCCCGCCCTCCCCGCGTGCAGTCGCACGGCCCCCGCGCACTCGCTCGTCCAGCCCCCGCATGCCCCTCGCGTGCACCCGGCCCCGGGCTCTCCCCACACCCAGCCCTCCCCCGCACCACAGCGTCCCCGCGCACCACAGCGTCCCCGCAGGGCCTCCCACGCAACCCACATCGGGCTCCCGCCCGCGCCCTCCGGCGCGAGCCACGAGATTGGGCCGGCTTTTCCGCAAATGCTGCGGAATACTCTGCCCACATTGGTGAGGTCCGAGACGGTCCGTTCCCACGTCCCCCAGCAAGCTCACTAGCCACAGGCATTCCTGGCCCGCTAAATGGCGACGCGTCCTATCCGCCGAAAAATCGTCACGAATACGGGAGATCCCTGTTCAGGAGTTGCGGGCGGGGCTGGGAGCTGGGGCGGGGCCAGGTGCCCACGCGGGGAAAGCCGCGTGAGGCAAGGGACGCGGGCTAGGTTGCCTTCGGTCAGACCGCGCCCAGGACGGCCCCGCCGACTGGTCGCGGACCCGGGCGGCGGGCTAGGCGCCTTGGGCGAGCCGCCCAGGCCGGGTCCGCGCGGGCGAGCCGGGGGCCGCGCAAGCCACGCGAGGGCCGCGCGGGCGAGGCGTCCTAGGTCGGGAGTCCCGCTGGGGGTCAGGCGACGGTGACGGAGGGGGAGCCTGCCTCGCCGGTGGGGAGGTCCTCTTCCTCGGCGAGGCGCATGGCTTCCTCGATGAGGGTTTCCACGATCTTGGACTCGGGGACCGTGGCGATGACCTTGCCGCGGACGAAGATCTGGCCCTTGCCGTTGCCGGAGGCGACCCCGAGGTCGGCTTCGCGGGCCTCGCCGGGGCCGTTGACGACGCAGCCCATGACGGCCACCCGCAGCGGAACCTCCATGCCCGCGAGCCCCGCCGTCACCTCGTCGGCCAGCTTGTAGACGTCGACCTGGGCACGACCGCAGGAGGGACAGGACACGATCTCCAGGCCGCGCTGGCGCAGGCCAAGGGACTCCAGGATGCCGATCCCGACCTTGACCTCTTCCACCGGCGGGGCGGACAGCGACACGCGGATGGTGTCGCCGATGCCCTCGGCCAGCAGCGCGCCGAACGCGACCGCCGACTTGATCGTCCCCTGGAACGAGGGGCCGGCCTCGGTCACGCCGAGGTGCAGCGGGTAGTCGCAACGCTGGGCCAGCAGGCGGTAGGCGTTGATCATGACGACCGGGTCGTGGTGCTTGACCGAGATCTTGATGTCGCGGAAGTCGTGCTCCTCGAACAGGGAGCACTCCCACAGCGCCGACTCCACCAGGGCCTCGGGCGTCGCCTTGCCGTACTTGGCCATGAGGCGCTTGTCGAGCGATCCGGCGTTGACGCCGATCCGGATGGGGATTCCGGCATCCTTCGCGGCCCGCGCGATCTCGCCGACCTTGTCGTCGAAGGCCTTGATGTTGCCCGGGTTGACGCGTACCGCGGCGCAGCCCGCGTCGATGGCGGCGAACACGTACTTCGGCTGGAAGTGGATGTCCGCGATCACCGGGATCTGGGACTTCCGGGCGATCGAGGGAAGGGCATCCGCGTCGTCCTGGGAAGGAACGGCCACCCGGACGATCTGGCAGCCGGAAGCCGTCAGCTCGGCGATCTGCTGCAGCGTGGCGTTCACGTCGGCGGTCAGCGTGGTCGCCATCGACTGAACCGAGACGGGCGCTCCGCCGCCCACCGGCACGGACCCCACCATGAGCTGCCGCGAAACCCTGCGCTCGGCGAGCGGCCTGGGCGGCGTGTCCGGCAGACCGAGGTCAATGCTCATCTTCCCCATCCGATCGATTAGTCGGTATCCCCATTGTCCCAGCACCAGCCTGCCATCCCGTACGGCACACCGGTCTTGCCTGACGCGTGCGTCACGAACCCTTCCCCGGTTGTTCGCGCGCCGTCTACCCGCTCCGGCACGGAGCCCACCCTATGCCGGCGGTTCCATGGCGGTCCCGTCGTCAGCCACCTCCGGTCCGTGGCTCAACCAGCCGGACCCGGCCACCTCCGAGCGGCTACCCCCTTAGGCGGGCCGCATGGGCGGATGAGCCGGATCAGGTGAGGTGGATGGGGTTCACCAGGTCGGCGAGGATCAGCATCAGCCCGAAGAACACGAGGACGCCGAACACGCCCACGCTGACCGGGATGAGCTTCGTATAGTCGACCAGGCCCGGGTCGGACCGGCCGCGGAGGCGCGCGAACCAGGCGCGCACCCGCTCGTAGATCACGATCGCGATGTGGCCGCCGTCCAGGGGCAGCAGCGGCACCAGGTTGAACGCGCCGACGAAGATGTTCAGCGAGGCCATGATCAGCAGTACGTAGTCGACCTTGACCTGCCAACCGACGTTCGCCGACACGACGGAGCCGGTGATCTCGCCCGCGCCCACCACGCTGGTGACCTGGCCCGCGGACGTGCTCGCGCGGTTCTTGGCGAACAGGTGCGGGATGGCCGACGGCAGCTGGCCGATCTCCTTGGCCGAGCCGGTCAGCACCTGGCCGAACAACGATCCCGCGTAGGTGACCGACCGCACTGGGTTGTAGCGCTGGAAGAAGCTGATTTCCCCGATACCCAGGTAAGACGAGGACTCCCCGCTGACCGTCGCCAGCGTGACGTGCAACGTCTGCCGGTGTCCGTTCCGGACGATAACGACCGGTACCGACCGGTGCGCCGGCGTGCCGCGGATGTCGTTGCCCAGCGCGGTCCAGGTGCTCACCGACTTGCCGTCGAACGAGACGACCTTGTCGCCGGCCCGCAGCCCGGCCACCTTGGCCGGGGAGGGCTGGTCGGTGGCGGTGCAGATGTTGTCGTCGTAGGCCTTGACATTGGCCGGCACGCACGAGCTGATCGGTCCCAGCTGGCTGGTGGTGCTGTAGTTTTCCAAGCCGATCACCCCGCCGACCAGGAACAGCAGCACGAAGGCCAGCACGAAGTGCATGAACGAGCCGGCGAACAGCACGATCAGGCGCTGCCAGGCCGGGTGCCGGCGGAACGATCGCGGCTCGTCGGCGGGGTCGACCTCGTCCATGGAGGTCATCCCGGTGATCTTGACGAATCCGCCGAACGGCAGAGCCTTGACCCCGTACTCGGTCTCTCCCCGGTGCGTCGACCACAGCGTGGTGCCGAAGCCGACGAAGTACTGGGTGACCTTCATGCCGAACTTCTTGGCCGTCGCGAAGTGACCGAACTCGTGCAGCATGACGGAGAAGAGCAGGGCGACAATGAAGATGACCCAGCCGAGCAGCGTCACAGTTGCTCCTGCCTCATCAAGCCGTCTCTCCCTCGCTGTTAAGCTCCCGCGCCCGCCGCCGGGCCCACACATCGACCGCGAGCACGTCCTCTAGCGTCGTCGCGCCACCCCGGGACGCGTCATGTTCCGAGATTACCCGGGCCACCGTATCGACGATCCCGGTAAACGGGATCTTCCCGGCCATGAAGGCATCCAGGCATTCCTCGTTCGCCGCGTTGTAGACGGCCGGTGCGGTGCCACCGGCGGTGGCCGCCTCACGGGCCAGTTGGACGGCCGGGAACGCGTCGGAGTCGAGCGGCTCGAACGTCCAGGTGACCGCCTTCGACCAGTCCAGCGCGGGGGCCGCACCGGGCACCCGGTCGGGCCAGGCCATGGCCAGCGCGATGGGCAGCCGCATGTCCGGCGGGCTGGCCATCGCGATCGTCGCCCCGTCGGTGAACTCGACCATGGAGTGCACGATGGACTGCGGATGGACGACGACGGCGATGCGGTCCAGGTCCACGCCGAACAGCAGGTGCGCCTCGATCAGTTCCAGGCCCTTGTTGACCAGGGTGGCACTGTTCAGCGTGTTGGACGGCCCCATATTCCAGGTGGGATGGGCCAGCGCCTGCTCGGGCGTGACCGTGGCCAGCCGGTCCCGGCTCCAGCCGCGGAACGGCCCGCCGCTCGCGGTGAGCACGAGCCGGCGCACCTCGTCCCGGGAGCCCCCGCGCAGGCACTGCGCGATCGTGGAGTGCTCGGAGTCGACGGGGACGATCTGCCCGGGTGCCGCGCGCTGGGTGACCAGCGACCCGCCGGTAATGAGCGATTCCTTGTTGGCCAGCGCGAGGGTGCGCCCGGCGTCCAGCGCGGAGATCGTCGCGGCCAGGCCGACCGCTCCGGTCACGCCGTTCAGCACCACGTCACACGGCCACGCGGCGGCGGCGGTGACCGCTTCGGGGCCCGCCAGCACCTCGGGGACGCCCGGCGCGGCCCGGCCGTCCGCCACCCGGGCCGCCTCGGCCACCAGCGCGGCGCGCACGTCGGCCTGCGCGCTCGGCTGGGCCACAGCGACCGACGGCACGCCGAACTCGATGGCCTGCTGGGCGAGCAAGGCGGGATTGCCGCCCCCGGCCGCCAGCCCCACCACCCGGAACCGGTCCGGGTTACGCCGGATGACGTCGAGCGCCTGGGTACCGATCGAGCCGGTCGAGCCGAGGATGACGACATCGCGCGGCTGGGCGCCACGCGCGGCCGCGCCGCTTCCGGAAGCTTCCACGGACCCCATTCTGGCCCCTCCGTGACGCGGACGGCTAACCCGCCGCACGCGAGCAATTTTTCTTAATGGACGTGCGTGCTCCGTTATCCCTGGTCACGGGTCACGGGTCACGGG
>Ga0182014_10006446_pt1 | contig 12608 bp, 10 predicted proteins | sample 612S2DmetaG_FD_120489 | JGI IMG/M metagenome (GOLD analysis project Ga0182014, IMG submission 120489) | Permafrost microbial communities from Stordalen Mire, Sweden - 612S2D metaG | ecosystem: Environmental > Terrestrial > Soil > Wetlands > Permafrost | place: Sweden: Stordalen | collected... | reverse complement strand
CGTCCGCTGCGGCCATCAGGCCATCTCCTACAACTCATGCAGATCACGGCACTGCCCCAAGTGCCAGGGGAACGCGCGCGCAAAATGGCTGGCGGCGCGCTCGGCTGACCTGTTGCCCGTTCCGTATTTCCACATCGTCTTTACTTTGCCGCACGAACCCCTATTCCTTGCCGCGGGATCCGATATAGACGATCATGACAGACCCCGAGTTGGAATCAATGCGCCTTATGCTCTCGGCGATTAAGCGCCACCTCGGGGCGGTACGAGTCGCGGCATAATCTGATCAAGCTGATCAATTGCGCACCATCAAGCGCCGCTTTTCGGAGGCGAAACGTAGGGTTGCAAGGGCACGTTGAAATGACGTAACACATTGAAAAACAAGAGGATCGGATATGAGTCGTCGGAAAAAGGAGACAATTACTGAAACTTCTGACGGATCCAGACTAGAATGATTATTCAGTAAAACCTGTAGTTTTTGGAACCCGCCTGTCAATCCGAGAACCCTGCAGGGACCAACTGGTGTGCGAAGAGATCTGAATGAACAAGAAGGACCTCAGCGAGCGCGATATTTGTTCCAAATTCATCAGTCCTGCCCTACAGTGCGCCGGCTGGGATCCGATGCTGCAGATTCGCGAAGAGGTCTCCTTCACCAACGGAAGGATCATTGTTCGGGGCAAGCTTATCACGCGTGGCAAGGCCAAGCGGGCCGATTATGTCCTCTATTACAAGCCCAATATCCCAATTGCGATCGTTGAGGCCAAGGACAACAACCACAGCGTCGGAGACGGTACCTTCCGCTGCCTCTCCCGCCCCTCGCAGAACAATACCGCATCGTCGCCAAGGTCGATGAGTTGATGGCGCTGTGTGACCGGCTAGAGGCAGCGCGACGCGAGCGGGAGAGCCGCCGCGACCAGCTTGCCGCCTCAACCCATCATCATCTGAACAACGGAGCGGATGCCGAAGCCTTGCGCGGCCACGCCCGGTTCTTCATAGGCTATCTCCCGCGCCTCACCGCCCGCCCCGACCAGGTCAAGCAACTCCGCCAAACCATCCTCAACCTCGCCGTCCGCGGCAAACTCGTTCCCCAAGACCCGAACGAAGCGACCGCTTCAAAACTACTCAAGCGCATCGATCCTGTGGCCATTGATGAGATGCCGTTTACAATTCCTGTCTCGTGGATATGGGTTCGGGTATGTCAGATTGCGGACACGCGGCTCGGAAAGATGCTCGACAAAGCGAAGAATACGGGCAAGCCTCATCGATACCTCCGGAACGTGAACGTGCGGTGGTTCGATTTCAATCTTTCTAATGTCTTTGAAATGCAGTTCAGAGATGACGAGCTTGAGGAATTCGCCCTGCGCTCAGGCGATGTCCTGATATGCGAAGGGGGAGAGCCAGGAAGGGCCGCCGTGTGGGACGAACGAGAGATGGGAATCCTTTTCCAAAAGGCGATCCATCGGGTACGGTTCCCGAGGGAGGTGAGCCCTCACTTCTTCCTTGCGTCCCTTCGTGAGAGTGCAGACAGCGGGCGCTTGTCTCAATACTTCACAGGAGTTGGCATCAAGCATCTTACGGGCAAGAGCCTATCTTCCTTCACCTTCCCCCTACCACCACTGGCCGAGCAATTCCGCATCGTCGCCAAGGTCGATGAACTGATGGCTTTGTGCGATCAATTGGAATCGCGCCTCACCAACGCGCAGACCGAGGCCGCCCGCCTGCTTGAGTCGGTACTGCATCACGCGCTTCAGACCCCCGGCCTGGATTGAGCACGATCCGATTACTCCCGCGGCGCCAAGGAAGGGAACCATGCTACTAAGCGATGTGGTCGGCAAGAATGGAAGGATCTGGGTGAAGTCGGAATGGGGCCCTGCCTCCGATTACTGGCCGGCCGTTTCCTTCTCCAAACGGACGGTTGGTGATTATTTGCGGCAGGAGTTCCGGCCTGGCCGCGACGTAATTGTCTACATCGGGACCAGCAACCCAGCCACAACGGAAAGGCCTGAGCATCGTCAACGCCTTCTGTCAGCAGTCAACATCGAGCCCAAGCAGATTCTTGAGACACGGGACTGCATTCCAGCGGAGAGTTGGGAAGAGGCGCAAAAGGAGTTCCGAGGCCGATGGCTGTGGTCAATGCCTGCGCTGGACATCTGGGAGATCGTCGGATTCCCGTTGGCGCATGACGTGGTTCCCGTTGCATACCGGCAACTCGGTCAACTTGCGAGCCGCGGAAAAGTGGTGGAACTCGACGGTCAAGAGCGGGACGCCGTACGCGCGCTCGAAGTCGCTGCAGTGAATTTCGTGCGCCCCCAAAAGGCTGCCTGGTTTCGGCCCACGCGTTCCTTCCTTGACCTCAGTCCCGAAATCCGCCGCGAGATCGGCCGAATGGTGGCAAGCATTCTCAACCGGGTTGAGGCTGGCGGCACCGAGCGTATCTCTACGAATCCGGTCCGGACAATGAATGAACCCGATCTCCACATCATGCTGGGCGCAAAATGGCAGGAGCAAAAGGGCCGCTGCTTCCTCTGCCAGGGTCCATTGTTGCCGGGCACACAGAACTACCTATTGCAAGCCTCCCCAGACCGTACCGACAGTCAGGATGCGGCATATAGCAAGGAAAACACCCGAATCACGCACCTCGGCTGCAACCTTGCCAAGAACAAGGTTACTTTGGCAGAATTCGAAGACTGGTTGGCTGTAATCAGGGGAGAATTGCTCGATGAAGAAGCCGATGGCGCATCGATCTGAATGGTTCCAGGCAGAAAATCGTAGAGGATCTCGCGCCGGGCGAAGCCCCCGGCGACAGGCCTCGGGATTTGAGTTTGCTGATTTCACGGCAGGAAACGACTTAATGCACGGGAAAATTCACTTCCTGGCATTAACTGGAAACCCCATTTTCCCGGCTCCGAGTGGCCATTCGAATAGACGCGCTTGCAAACCCATCAACGCCTGCCCGCCATCCGACCGGCCTTTCCCGTCTCAGCCTGACTTGTGGTCCGGTGCGGAAAGCGGCATCGTGGTGCGGCGGCTCCCTGCGCCTATTGGAGCGTATGGTCCCCGGACTCCACGTCGGCGGCAAAACCGCATTGAACTGGTACGGAGTGCGCCACTACATTGCTCAGCAGGAGACGCTTCACTTCTACGGTTCGGTGACAGCAAAGTTGCCGGCCTGGTTTGTGGAACGATTTCCGGCGGAGTATCACCGCAAACGCCTCTTTGCGGAGCCGCCAGCCAAGCTGCTGCACGTTGCGCCGTTTGAAGATCGCGCCGGCGGCCCGCGGGTATCTAGGGCGTTGTGGATGAGGTCATTGACGTAGCCAATTCCTGGTTGTTGCACCATTAACGTGGATCGTCTTCCTGGGGCGATTTGAGTGCTTCGATTAACCGCCGTTGCCGGCGATTCTTCAGACTTGCCGGAGAACATTGGCCTGGTGCACTTCAGGGGTGCGCGGTGGCTGCATTTGCAAGCACTAGCGCCGAAGCCGTTCCGTGCCGTTCTTCGCCATGACGGTATTGCCCCTCATGACAAGCCTCCCCTCGCGGAGCATCTTGTCGCAAAGCGGATCGATGATTGCCCAAATGTCATCCGTGGTCCTGCTGAACCCCAGGAGGCGGCAAGCGCTGGTGGGAATATCCTGACGCTCAAGTCCGTAGCTGTCGCTCACGGCCTTCTCGATGGCCGCGCAAATCTCCTCAGGAGCAATGAACTCCAGTTTCTTGAAAGGACCTGGGAAGTCGGAACGATCACGAACAGTCACGCTGAGCGTTTCGTCCTCCCAGAGGAAATCATTGCGGGAGACAAACTTGCTTGTATTGTGGCCGTATTTGCATGCGCAGTGAAATGCTTCTCGGATTCGATTCCCAATCCTACTGACCCCCGCAGCGTTCGCAACTCTCCGCGAGGCTTCCATCCAGTGAACAGGGCTCTCCACCGCCACGACCTCAGCCAGAAACTTGGCTAGGGTTACGGGAGGCACTTTATGCAGCGCAGAATTAAGCGTATGGTGGCTAAGGTCGGCGAAAGTGTACTTGAGAGTCGCCGGCTCCGGTTCCGGGATGTCCTCAAGAGGGACGACCTGGTATGGCGTAGCGATAGGGGACGTGCTTGTAGTGCGGGGCACAACTCTTGGTCTTCCATCCGCACTCTGCGCCTTCTCAATCGCGGCCTTCAGCGCCGCCATTTCCGTATCCGGTGAACGGAACCAGGCCGTGGACCAGATCCTGTGGATTGTCCACCCGAGGCCTACAAGCACGGCCTGGCGGAGGCGGTCTCGGTCACGGCTGGAACGCGCGCTATGGTAGGCGCGCCCGTCGCACTCAATTCCAATCAGATAGCGCCCGGGGTGGGCGGGGTCGACTATGGCGAGGTCCAGGTAGAAGCCAGCGGAGCCGACCTGCGTGTGAACCTGATAGCCCTGGAGTTGCAGCGCATTCAGGACCTGCTCCTCAAATGGAGAATCCGGCAGGCGTCCGGTTTCGATCGGAACATCGAGAATCCCATGCTCCGCCAGCTTGAGAAAAGTCTTCAGGGCAAACAGACCGCCTGAAGTCTTACCGTCAAGCGTGATGTCTTCCGCGTGGAGCGAGGTGAACACTTCGCACCGGCGCCGTGCGCGGCTGAACAAGACATTGAGCCGGCGCTCTCCTCCGGCGTGGGTCACAGGGCCAAAGCCCATGGACAGATACCCTTCCGCAGTGCGCCCATAGCCGATGCTGATGAAAATGACGTCGCGCTCGTCGCCTTGCACCGCTTCGAGCGATTTGACGAAGAACAATTCGTGCGGAGGAGCGCCAAAGAATTTCTCACAGTCCGGTTGCTGCCGGCGCAAAAGCTCCAATTGCGCAAGAATGGCATCTCGCTGAGCATTGCTCAACGCGGCTACGCCGAGGGTCAGCCACTCGTTCTCCGGCTTTGGCAACTGTGCTCTTGCGTGCTCCATCACCGCTGCCGCAACGGCCCTTGCTTCCTCGCGGTTGGTGCGGCTTCTAGAACGGTCGTATGCACCGGCCACCGGGCGATAGCAGAGCCCGACGTTCTCCCGGTCCTTGTCAGGGCTGGGGAACACAATCAACTTATCGTCATAGAAAAGGTGGTTTGAGCCTGCGATCAGCGACTCATGTTTGCTCCGATAATGCCAGCGCAGCATCCTTTGATGCGCGCCTCGCGCACAGAACAAGCCGAGAACGCTCTCCATATCCGCAGTAGGAGGTGCGTCTTCTTCTTCGGATTCATTGTCCTGCACAATGAGGGAATCGAAGAAGCTGGTGGGCGGGAGCTGCTTGCTGTCGCCAACGACTACGGTCTGATGCCCGCGCACGATAGCGCCAAGAGCATCCGCGGGCCGGACCTGGCTGGCCTCGTCGAAAATGACCAGATCGAAGGTGAGCGTTCCTGGCGCGAGGAAGTTCGCAACCGAGAGCGGGCTCATGAGAAAGACAGGCTTGAGCGCCTGAATCGCATTGCCGGACTGGACGATGAGCTTCCGGACAGGGAGGTGTCGCGCCCTCTTCTCGAACTCTCTTTTCAGGACTCCAATCTGGCCGTTGCTGCCTCCTGTGCTTGGCATTGCGCTGATATGCTTGGCGGCAATACTGCTGCACGTAGAGGCGAGCTTTCGGACATCGAGCCGCCGAAAAGTGTTGACGCGCTCGATGTGCTGCGATGAGGAAAATGAAGCCAGAATGGGGTGAGCATGGAAGGCTGACTCCAGAAGGACCGAAATTCTCCTGTACTGGAACAAGTCGACAAGGCGATCGCCTCCCTCTGCCCAATGGTCGGCCATCGTGGCAAACTCGGGGATTCCCTCGGTTCCAAATTCGTCACGAACCTGCAAGTAGGCGACAAGTCCCTCAAGGCTGTTGACGTTGGCCACCAGGTCGGCCCATTCTTCTGCGGCCCCTTCATGCCAGCCCGCCATCAATAGCCGGTGGGTCTTGCAATCCGTGATGGCCGGATCCAAGTTCAGAACCACATTAATCCGTAGTGGCAGGTTCTTGACATTGTCGAGCAGGCTTTCTGCCTCAGCAACCAGCGCGGTCAGGGCCTCCCGGTCGGGAGGATGCTTGGTCTGGTTCAGGCATACGCGATGAAGCTGGCCGGCTAAGACCCCTCGATGGCTCTTGGCGATCCAGTCGAACTGCTGCGCCAGCAGTTTGGTATCAGAAATGTCTCCTGCCCAGGACTCTCCAAATAGCGAGGACAGCAGCGGGGCGAGGGCTTCAATTTGCTCGCTGTCCTGGGCGGCCATTCGAATCGCCTTGAGGATTTGGGCGACCTGACCGGCGGACCGGGGAGGGGGACCGGAGACGAGTTCAGCCACATCGTTTTTCAACTGCCGCCAGGCAGGAGAGAACCAGCACCACCATTTGGCTCCGAGAAGCTTCGAGGATTTCTCAAGAGCTTCCACGTTGGCAGACCAGGCCGCGGGCCGGATCTTCTCACGCCATTCGGAGTGCAGAGCCTGCAGCTCGGCGGTCAGGTCGATTCCCTTGCGGATCGCGCTCTCTTTGTTGACCCAGGCGGGATTTTCAAGGTCGATGGCATTGAGGATCGGGGCCTCGGCCACGTGCTTGGCGGTCACGCAAAAGACGGCCAGTTCCTCTCTTGTTTTGGGCGGCGTCACGTTGAGGAGTTGGCCTAAACGTTTGGCAGCCGACCCCAAAGCACGAGCTCCTTCCAGGGCGCGGGAGAGGACCTGGCGTATGTTCTCCTCGGTGGCCGGCAGGATGACACGGAGCTTCGTGCCCCAAAACAAATGCTTGGAGGGCACACCAATCGCGATAACCCGGTTCTGGAGAAGAGCTACAGCCCCGGCGATTCGCTGCACATCGGCAGCAGACCAGGCCAGAGCCCCTTTGAGCGTCAGGTCGGGAACATCGATCCCTTGGAAACGTTCGCGGATGGGGAGGAAGTGTCCATACAGATCGTGGACGGTTTCGCACGACTTGCCTGGAGTGGAATTGACGGCTTCCGCATATTCGTTGAGCTTGGCCCTGGTGTTTTCGAGTATGGCCTCGTGCGGTGTGAAATCCACAGCCTCATTCGCTTGCAGCCCGTAAGTCTTCCTCAGCTCGCTGATGACTTCCTTCTTCTTGGCCTTGTTGCTATGCAGCTCAAGGCAAAGAGGCCCCAGGCCCAGCTCGTCAATGCGGCTTTTGACCACATCGAGGGCGGCCTTCTTCTCAGCCACGAACAGGACGGTCTTATCGGAACCAATCGCACCTGCAATCAGGTTCACAATCGTCTGAGATTTGCCGGTGCCCGGTGGGCCTTGTATCACCATGCTCCGGCCAGCTGCGACATCAAGGATGGCGAGAGATTGGCTGCTGTCGGCATCTTTCACGTGCGTCGGCGGGCATTCGACAAGGTGCTTGTCGACGAAGTCGCCGTCATTGAACTGGGAAGCGCCGTCAGAAAAGGAACTGGGGCCGAGGAGGGAATTCAGAACCTCATGGTTGAGGATCTCGGCTTCGGTGTCCCACGTTGAGGAATCCAGGTCGCGGTACATGAGGAACTTGGAAAAAGAAAAGAAGCCGAGCGCGGCGAAGTCCTCGTGAACGGACCAGCCTTCCTGGGTTGAGACTTCTTCAGCAACCGATGCAAAGTATGCAGCAACATCGAGGTCTTCGTCTTCCGAGAACTCCTCGATCTCCACTCCAAAGGACTGCTGGAGAAACCTGACAAGGCTGATGTTGGGAATCACGTCTTCGTCGTTGTACTTTAGCTTGAAGCCCGCCCTCGCGTTCTCGCGGTTGAGTTCGACGGGGACTAGGACAAGAGGCGCATACCGGGGAACTTCCTGGTCTTCAGGCTCCCTCCATTCCAGCTTTCCAAGGGCCAGGAAAAGCGTGTTTACGCCCTGCTCCTCAATCGAGCTCTTTGCAGAGTACATGGTTGCCAGCAGGCGCTTGTTGAGGTCCTCCACGGAATGAGTAGTCGGCAGGAAATTGGTATTGTGCAGTTGTGTCAGAGGATCAGCGGCATCCCGATCGGCGATATCAGGCGCAAACGGCAGCGCAACTTCAGGACTGCAAAATGAAAGCTCCAACTTCTCTGAGACGAGTGCGTTATATATGGCAACCGGCTGGGCGCCCGCGACCTCGAGCCCGCGCGTCTTCAGCAGGCGATAATTCAGGAGCGGGTTGCGCAGACCGAGGTCCAGCAGATCCTCGCGGACCTTGGACAGAATAGAGCGCATTGATTCGTTGACAGCAACAGTTTCGTTCGGTCCGGGCACGATGCGTTCATCCCAACAGAAAGAGAATTTGCTACAGAAACTACCCAAGTGAAGAACTGCTGGAATTCTACACCACAATTTTGCTGTAAACCGCGGCTTTCGCTGGTCACCGCCACACTCCAGATAGCTACCGAAGAGAGCTAACTTTTCTTGGCTCTAGGCGACAGAGTTAGACTCCATCGCCCGGAACAGGACTATGTTGTGGCTGGATCAGCCGGTTCGTCTTTGCCGGTTAAGGCGAGCGGCCAGCTTGCAGTCCAATTGTCTGCGGCCAGCGCTCCCGGCTCGGCAGCGAACAGCTCCAGCGTCTCGATTTCATCGCCGGAGTTGACCAAGCTGCCCAGCTTGCGCGTCAGGTGCGTTTGGCAAGTTGTTCTGGCCCACCTGTTGGGCCACTTCAGAATGCCGGAATCATCAGGAAGAATGTACCGCCGCGGCCCTCGATTGCGCCGACGAACCTATTGTACTGGGCCGTTGCCGTCGACAGATTCGCGCCAACCTTCTCGATATACTCGTGCACATTGACGAGTTTCGCGTACAGGGCGTCGCTGGCCTCCTGGACGGCCTTGGCGTTCTGGGTGACCATGGATTGCTGCCACCCATACGCCTTGGTGGCGAGCTCCTTCAGTTGAATCTTCACCCGTTCGGCGTGAGCAAGGAACTTCAGCAATTGAGCGCGGGGTCGCTGCTCTAGCTGGCGTCCAGAAATGCGTCCAAGGGGATCTTGGAGTCAACGACGGTGACGGGCAAGGGTCCGGTGTGCGAGCATGGGGCGAAACTGCGCCAAGTGGCAAGCTGTACGACGCACATTTCACGCACACAGATTCTGTTTGAACTCACCTAAACCCAACCAAATGCGCGGTCGCCGCCGGGACGAGCGCTGATATGGCGAATCAGTGGTCACCGCCTCTCCGTAAATCCAGCGATATGTACTGCCCGTCACAGGCCAGCCAAAGATGGAACATGTAGCGTTGTCTGCCAAGGAACAGTACAGATGCTCGATAGCGCAAGAAGCAGCTTTTTGATCGCCGGCCCAGGCACAACCTCACTGGGTGGGGAATGCAAGGTCGCTGGTGCTCCCCGATCCCGACCGGCCAGCAGGGCCATATGAAATTCACGCCTACCATTATGGAACAACGTGCAAAGGACATTGTGCCCTACCCGCCTAAGGACCTACCTTCAACAGCTCAGCCTCTTTCTTCATCCAAAGCGTCCCGCCCGATTGCAGAGACTAATCCGCCTCCGCCGCTTGATTCGCCGCCTCCGCGCCGGACCCAGATTTTTGGAACTAACCTCAGTCTTGAGCGCCCGCCGGTTTCGACCTACGACGACAATCCCGTTTTTGATGAGCGTGGCGCAGCTGCGTATTTGGGGCTCTCTCAAGAGTGCCTCAAAAAGTGGCGCCAGCGTAATCAGGGTCCGGACTACATCCAGTATGGGCCGGGTGGGACGGTTCGCTACGAACTCAGCGCCCTGATGGCATTTCGGGCAACCCACAGGGTCAAGGTGGGGGCCAAGCGATGACCGATACCAGTGCTGCCGTGGCCGATCTCCGGGCCCGGTGCACACCCTTGGGGATCTCGACCGGGCGCGGGCGGTCGGAGCCATACACCGGACCGGGATAAGCCTTCGGAAACTCGCCCTGGAACTGAACTGCTCCCGGTCGCTTCTGTCTCGCTTGCTGCAGGTCGCGAAGGCTCCGCCGGAGGATCTGGCAGCGGCTCGCGAGGGCACGACAAGTACCAGGGAGCTTGCACGCAGAGCCGGCAGTGCCGGCACTCGAGGTACCGCCCAGCATCATGAGGCGATTGCATTCGAACTGGAGCGCGCTGGGGTGCAGGGCAGCCAGACCTTTCTGAGTTGGCTTGACGAGGAGGGCGTTGCGGCCGCCGATCGGGCGCAGGTCATTGAGCAAGCATGTTTCTACTTGGCCGCCACTGACCATGCAGCCGATGAGCAAGAGAACATGCTTGCCCACATGCTTCTTGTTGAAGTCGGCAGCCATTTCCGGAGACGTCAAGTCGAGACGGACAGAGACGATGCCTTCGTCTGGCCTGCGCTGAAGCTTGCTCTCTGTGCGGTCCACAGGATCTCCGACGGCCGGGTGCGGACCAAGGCGCTTGAACTGGCACGCGGTGGACTGCTCCCATTCGTAGGTCAGGCTGGGTTCGGTGCCGAAGAGTCCATCCGGCTCATCGCCGTGCCGTCGGGCTCCACGGCATGAAACTCATTGGCGACTTGCCCAGAACGGCTCACAGAAGCGTGACAAAAGGCTCCAGGCGGATTTTAGGCCATGAGGTTATGACGCAGCGCCGCGACGGCGGACTCAACGCTTCAGTTTGGAATTTGGGATACTGTTCCGCCGTCATATTGAGGAAGACACCACCTCTTCTGGTCAAGATGGCGCGATCCAGCATCAGCTGGCTCTCCTGATCCGGGAACCCCGCGTCACGGTGCCAGTTAACGCTGGCAATGAACGCACTTTTCAAAACCTGCCGACGTCGGAATCCCCACGCACAATGGCATATCCTTGTGCGTCTGTACGAAAATCACTGATTCCAAACGTTTTTCCTATACTAGACAGAGGTGAGGGCGAAGTTGGCCTTCCAAAGGAACCCTTGCCTTATGCACGATATCCAATCCACCCGGCCAGCCAAATCTCTCCTCTTGCCGAAGCACGCCCAGCCATCTGATGATTTCCAACCGATTTTCCAACTTTACCTGGCTAATCCCGGTACAGTCGGTAGCGGCTGGGCCGTGGAAACGAACAAGCAGGCCAACTCTGTGATCCAAAGCACTAAAATCCGCAATCCAGAGCTGCTCACCGTTGTACACGGCGGCCAGAGCGCATCGAGCGGTATCGATATTGGCGGCCGGGAGCCACCACCGCTCGCGGATTCCGCCTGCACGTCGTTGCATCTTGTATCGAGATCGCCTAACGTGGTTCCAGCGACGCCAGCAAAGCGGACAGGGAAGAGCATGTCGCGCAGAACTGGTCAATCAGGTTACATCGAAGAAAGTGGGAAATGGTGGGTTGTACGTTGGTGGATGGACGTTGCGGGTCAAGAGAAGCGGGTTCACAAGCGGGCAAGGATTTGTCCCGTTTCTGGACCTGGAGTTTTGTCGAAATCTGCACGAGAACGCCGCGCGCGGGAGATCATAGCCAAGAGTGGTGCCGACACCGAGGAGTACTTCAACAAGGTCGTCAAGCAAGAAGGCGGCATCACATTCAGGGAACAGGCTGTGTTCTGGTTTGAGCAAGTGAAAACCCGAAAGCGGAAGCCTGTAGCAGTTTCAACGCTTGAACTGTGGGAAGGCTGTTTGCGCAAATGGTTGAATCCACAGATCGGAGATATACCTCTTTCCGAGGTCAACAATGCGGCGCTGAAGGGTCTCGTTGCAACGATGTCGGAAGGTGGGCTGTCTGCGAAAACCATCGACAACTATGCACAGGTGGTCAAGATGGTCGTGGCATCCGCTGTCGACAAGGAAGGGGAGGAGATCTACCCCCGAAAGTGGAACCCCGATTTTATTGACATGCCCGTAGTCATGAAGGCGAGGCAAAACACACCGTGCTTTTCGCCCGAGGTCATGTCGGGTTTGGCTGCTTGGAAGTACGAGGGGGAGCGAATATTGTTCATTCTGTGCGGGGCCACTGGCCTGAGGATCGGGGAAGCGCTTGGTCTGGAAATTGACAAGCACATCTCCCCAGACTTCCTGACCATCAGCATCGAGCAGAAAGTACGCCATGGCAAAGTCGAAGAGAGACTCAAGACAGCGAGCGCTCTTCGCAAGGTCGACATCCATCCGACGATTGCAGCCATGCTCCAGGAGTTCGTCGGTGAACGGGAAAGCGGATTTCTATTCTGCACTCGGAATGGAAGGCCGCTTGGGTCATCCAACATTCTTCGCCGACACCTTCACCCGGCGCTGAAGCAACTGGGGTTCATCAACCCGTTCACCGGCACAAGCAAGGCGGGCAGTCACGCCTTCAGACGATTTCGAAACACGTTTCTTCGAAACCATACGGATTGTCCGGAAGGGCTTCAAAAGTTCTGGATGGGACATGCCGGGGAGAGCATGACCGACCTCTACGACAAGATCAAAGAGGACAAAATGTTCCGAAGAGAGTGGGCTGAAAGGTGCGGTTTCGGCTTCAAACTGCCCTCAGTTGTACCGAATGTACCGAAAATGGAGGAAAATGAACAAGCCGCCGAAGCGGCTTAACTCATTCATTCTATGTGAGAAATAATGGTCGGGGAGAGAGGATTTGAACCTCCGACCCCCTGGTCCCGAACCAGGTGCTCTACCAGGCTGAGCCACTCCCCGAACTTGGGTTGCAGGAGCGCATCTTGGGGGCGGCCTGGCGCATTT
>Ga0182014_10006445_pt1 | contig 12612 bp, 5 predicted proteins | sample 612S2DmetaG_FD_120489 | JGI IMG/M metagenome (GOLD analysis project Ga0182014, IMG submission 120489) | Permafrost microbial communities from Stordalen Mire, Sweden - 612S2D metaG | ecosystem: Environmental > Terrestrial > Soil > Wetlands > Permafrost | place: Sweden: Stordalen | collected... | reverse complement strand
TGCCATGCTAAAGCGACAGCGGTGCTAAAGTCGAGGCGACCACCCGACCATCACCGCCCCAAAAACCACCTTCAACAACAGGAACTAAGTATGCTGTCATAGCATTGCTGTCACAAACTGGTTTTCGACCTTATGAACAGGTTGCTTCGTGATGTGCCGCTAATCCTGATATTCGAGCAATCCTCGGGAGAATCCGTGGCTCCGATAGCTTTGCTGTGATAGCGTTGCTTAATCCTTAGTCACGAACCAGTTACAAAAGTTCACGTGCCATTCGGGACAGGCACCTCACCACCATCGTTTTTCGCGGGGTTTTCACGTGCCAGTTCGGAGCCAGTCCCCTTTTTCAACAGCCCGCTAGGTCGTGCACGTCACCAGTCCCGCCTAGGCCCTTCGTCCGAAATGCCCTAAAGCCAACTTCCGGCGATGGCCGAGCCGATCGACAGGTCGAGGGCCGACGGGAGCATTCTCGGGCTCTTCCGATAGCGGGCGGCCATTTGGCAACCTGTGTCTCCTTACCCCCAATGGGTAGATCTTTCGACGATTTACCCCCTCGATAGGTTTATGTTCGTGCTTGCTGTCATTCTACATCTATGGATAGTTGACAACTACTCTATGGTTCGTATACTCAAAATATCGGGTGGTCTTTAAGGGACTTCTTTGAGCAACGTGGGGCCAATCCCAAAGGCAGCGTTTGCATTCCGCGGCGACGACCGTCCGACTCTGATGGGGGTCGTGACGACTTCTTGATCGGTTCACCCGCGATAGACCAGGCTATACCTGACACGTTGGCCGGTTGGTCCGCAGGCAGAGGTGATAGTCGCTTTTGTGCCGTTTGGCTTGATTCTCCAGCGTGTGCTGGGGGGTTGAACGGCCCATCAACCCATACGCTCAGAATCCACGGCAGACGAAACGGGGCAGTCCGTCAGGGCGTGGCTGGAAAGCGAATGCGATGAGATTCCATGTTGGACAACGCGTCCCGTCGCTGGTCGCCTTGTTGGCGGTATTCTGCCTCGCCATTGTGTTTTCATTACGGTATGCGCCGCCGGCGAAGATACACACGGACAGCGGGGGTTTCTTGTATGGAGGTTGGCAACTGCTGCAAGGCAAGCTCCCCTATGTGGATTTTTGGGACCATAAGCCTCCGGCGGTGTTCCTCTTCAACGCAATTGGTCTGTCGCTCGGTGCCGGATATTGGGGCGTATGGGCCTTTGAGACGCTGCTCTTTGCCAGTTCTTTAACCTTCTTTTCTGCCGCGGTAAAGAAACGATTTGGCGTCTTCGCCAGCGCTATCGCGGCAATTGTGCTCGTGTTCGGCGCGCGCAATAGGTTTTTCCTTATGAGTGGTAATTTCACCGAGAGCTACGCCGTTTGCTTTTCCATGTTTATTCTGGCTGGCCTGCTGTGGCAGTCCCGGCATGTGGCTGTCTGGTTCATGATGGGGATGGCCGGCGCGACGATCTTTTTTACCAAACAGAGCTGTATCGCGGTGCCCTTCGCCGTCGGAGTAACTCTGGGATGGATGGCGCTTGCCAAAAACTCAGGCGAGGCGAGACGCGCGTGCGTGGCCTACTTTTCGGGCGCATTGACCCTGTTGACCATAGGTATTCTTCTCATGGCAGCCTTTGGGATCTTGCCCGAGTTTTGGGACACCAATTTTGTTTTCAACCGAGTATACGTCGTTGAACGCAATGTCCGTCTCTCCAGAGGCATCCTCCGCCGAATCTGTCTCGAACTGTACATGTACGATCCAACGGGCGTTCTCCATCTTTCGTTCTTCGTCCTCATGGCAACCTCGCTCCGGCTCCTCTTGAGGCGCACCCTGGCAAGCCCGCCAAAAACCCTGGGTTTGGAGCCAACGATCCTTCTCGCGCTGGTGCTGGAGTTCTTCTTTGCTTCCCTCCCCTTCAGGTTCCACCCCCATTACTTCATTGGGACCTTTCCGCTGATCGCGTTGGGCGTTGCGATATGGTACGACACCGTGCGGAGACTTGTGGCGAAGCTGCCGTTGCCGGAAACAGCCAAATATATACGGGTGACAGTGGTGACCTGTATGGCGTGCCTGGCGATACCCGCGTTTTCCGGCCCGTTGTCGATATGGACGACTCCCGACTTCATACGCGATGCATTGTTGCACAGGTACGCTACGCACGATCCAGAGTTGTTCAATTACTTGGCAACTAAGAATGCCTCCAGCCCTCTGCTCATGTGGGGCAGCGGCGTCTGCTGGAACTTCATCGCTCAACGTCCGTCGCCAAGTCGTTACTCTTTCTTGGCGCCGCTGGTTCACCCCGGATATGGGCAGGCGGACAGGTTCCAAGAGTTTTTGCGCGACTTAAAGGCGCATCCCGACACCATTATCGTGGACACCATGACAGGGACCATCAACGCCCTGGAAAAGAAGGACACATTGGTCGAGGATGAAGAACAGGACCTTTGCAGACCTATTCCAACTGATCTCATGGAGCAATTGCGGGCTTACGTCTCCAAGGAATATCGGGTCGATGTAGTCTTCTCCAAGATGGCCTGGTATGACAGATGGGTTGCCTACGTTCCGCGCAAGATGGGCAAGTAATGGCGTAACCAGTCCAATAGAAACGCGAAGCCAAAGCCATCCAATGACGGATGGCTTTGGCGGGAGATAACTCGTCCTAACCTGCTCCACACCCACGTCCACCAGCGTCGAACGTAATCCCGAGGTGGACGGCATGCGCGTTGCCCATAAATCAAGGGCACACGCTCGACGCAACGCATAGCGGTTTGCTCGCCAACCCCGACAAGACCTGACGACGAGAAGCGATAGCCGAGGAACTCGAAGACTGGCCGTGAGCCTCGAGAGCCACGAAGATTCTTCGCTTCGCTCAGAGTAGCGCGACGCTGTGGAGAGGATCTCGAACGTGCAGCACAGGCTGGAAGCCTGTGCTATAACGGGGCTTCCTCACGGCGTATCTTATTGTGTGGAAACGTGTTACCTTCTCGGCGGCACGGCTCCGTCCCCCCCCCGTCCCCACGGCGAGGTTACCTGGCGCACCCCGTTACGATCGTTACAACCGGAAAAATCTTCGCAATCCAATTATGTTTCTCCCCCCGCCAGGCCGAAACACTAGGATGCGTCCACCGGGATCTGCCGGTGTTGCCTCATGGAAACTATTGGCGCGTACGGGAGGGATCTAGCATGACGCGGTTTTTGCCCCAAACAGTGGTGTCGTTTTGTGCGATCACGGTGGCGTTGCTGTCGCAGCCGGTTTGGGCCGGCACGCCTTCGGTGGAGCAGGCCTTGAAGCTTGCGCCCGTGCAGCCCGGGGTGGATTACGATCGGCCCAGCCCCCAAGACGCGCCGAAGTGCAAAATTTCGGCCAAGAGAATCGACGGCCACGTCGGTTGGATCGTGGAGAGTCCCGAGGGGGTGATTTTGCGGAAGTTCGTGGATACCAACGACGACAACATCGTCGATCAATGGAGCTACTACAAGGACGGCTTGGAGGTCTATCGCGACATCGACTCCAACTTCAACGGCAAGGTGGATCAGTACCGCTGGTTCCATACCGGCGGGAGCCGCTGGGGGATGGACCCCAATGAGGACGGAGTGATCGACTATTGGAAGTCGATCTCGGCCGAAGAGGCCACCGCCGAGGTGGTGGCGGCCCTGGCCACGCACGACGCCGACCGGTTTGCACGTCTGGTGCTTACCCCGGCCGAGTTGAAGGCGTTGGGGCTGGGAAAATCGCGGGCGGAGAGCGTGGCCGAGAAGATCGGCAAAGCCGTCGCCGACTTCAAGGCGCTGTCGGCCCGGCAAAAGGTGGTTGCCGCCGACGCCGTGTGGACGCAATTCAGCGCGAATCGGCCGGGCGTCGTGCCCGCCGGAACCGACGGGGCGGCCAAGGACTTGCGGGTTTACGAAAATGTCATGGCGATCGTGGAAAGCGGCGGCAAGCACGCGCAAGTGCAGATCGGCACGTTGATCCAAGTGGGCGACGCGTGGCGGGTGATCGACACACCCCAGCCGGTGGCCGAGGGACAGGCCGACGCGTCGTCGGGCGGGTTCTTCTTCCAGGCCTCGCTCGCGCGCCGCAACGAGACAGCCAATGGCGGCTCCGGCGACGCGGGGCAGAAACTGCTGGCCGACTTGGAGAGCCTCGATCGTGATGCCGCCAAGGCGGCCACGCCCGAGGAACGGGGCCAGTCGTTGGGGCGTCGGGCCGATTTGTTGGAGAAGATGGCCGCGGCCGCCAAAACGCCCGAAGATCGCAGCATGTGGCTGCGGCAACTGGTCGACATGATCAGCGCCGCGGTGCAGTCGGGCACGTGCCCCGACGGGGCCGATCGGCTGAAGGCGCTGTTCGACAAGCTGCAGAAGAGCGACGCCGACAAGAACCTGGCCGGCTACGTCAGGTTCCGCCAGCTTACCGCGACGTACGTGCTGAGCATGCAGGTGCCGAAGGCCGACTACGCGAAGATTCAGGCGGAGTGGCTGAAGACGCTGCAACAGTACATCGGCGACTATCCCGCCGCGACGGACGCCGCGGAAGCCATGCTCCAGTTGGCCATCAGCCAGGAGTTCATTGGCCAGGAGGACGACGCGAAGAACTGGTACGTTCGCATCGTCAAGGAGTTTCCGGATTCGCCGGCGGCGAAGAAAGCGGCCGGGGCGCAAGCCCGGCTCGACGCGGTCGGCAAGTCCATCTCGCTGACCGGGCAGAGCCCCATGGGAAGTGTCGTCGACTTGGCGAAGTACCAGGGCAAGGTGGTGCTGATCCAGTACTGGGCCACGTGGAGCAACCCCGCCAAGGCCGACATGGCCATGCTGAAGGACTTGTGGAACAAGTACGGCCGCTCCTTCGTGATCATCGGCGTCAGCCTCGACCACAACGTCAAGGAGCTGAACGCCTATCTGGCCGAGAACCCGCTGCCCTGGCCGCAGATCTTCGAGGAAGGCGGCCTCGATAGTCACCCGGCCAATGCCTTTGGCATCCTTACCGTGCCGACGATGATCCTGGTCGACCAACAAGGCAAGGTCGTCAGCCGTAACATTGCCATTGCCGAGGTGGAGTCGGAAGTAAAGAAGTTGGTGAAGTAGCGTTACGGAATTTCCGGCCGCACGCGCGGTGGTTACGACAGCAGGGCAAAAAAGTAAGGAACGGGGGCCGTTCACGCCGAGTCCCCGCCGAGTGGAAGCACCATCGGCAAAATCGAGCGGATTGCTGGCGAAGCCTTTGCCACCCCCGAGGGGACGATGCTCCAGGAAGGTTGCTGCGGATGAACCAGACATGGATGGCAGCCCGGCAAATAGCCCTGGTGATAGCGGTCACCTTCGGCGGCGGCTATGCCTTGGCCGGCGAGGTGACGGTGGTCGGGTCGCCCCCGGGCCCACGCTGTTGCAACCTGGCGCCACAAGCCGCGCCGCCGTCGCCGAGCGGCGTGCTGCAACCGACTCCGGCGGACGGCTCGGCGGACCCGACCTTGGGACCACTTTTTCACCCGAACGAAGCGGGCGGGCCGAACATCGTCGGGGCCGACCTGGTCGTCTGTCCGGGAAAGCCCATCGAATCGAATTACTACACCCGCATCGACTACTTTCGTTGGATCGAGCCGCGGGGCGGGGACGACAAAACCACGGAGACCGGGCCCTTGTATACCTTGGGTTACGCGCGGCGCGTGGGCTCCGAACGGCTGCGCGGCGAGTTGTTCGGCGGCGTCATGAAGTTTAGCGCCGCAGACGGCAGCAGTGGCACCCCCGATCCCTGGGAGTCGAGCACCAGTTATATCGGCCTCCGCGGCGAATTCGAACACTTGTGGAACCTGTGCGACGGGTGGCCGGCGATCTTCGTGGGCATCGGCACGCGCCTTTGGGTCCGCGACATCCGCGACGGCACGACGCAGGCCGGCGTCGACGAAGCGCCCGGTCAGCAGACCTGGTGGACGATCTATCCTTATCTGGGTCTGGAGAAGAAATGGTTGTGCGACGACGGCAACGAAATCTTCTTATTCGGCCGGCTCGGCTGCACGGTGCTGACGTATGAGCACAGTTCCTGGCCCGACGTGCCGGCGTTTTTTCCGCGGCCGGGCATCACGGGCCAATTGGAATGCGGGGTGCGCCACAAGCAGCTCTCGCTGTCGGCGTACTTCGAGGCCATGACCTGGCAGGATTCACAGTCCGAGCACCTGCATTATGGCACTTCCACGGACTTCTACGTTTGGCCTGCCTCGCAGATGTATACGACCGGGCTGAAGCTCGGCTGGTGTTTCTAAGCCTTGGTCACCGGGCATGCGGAGGATCGAGCGCCGGCAGAAGCTCCGCTGGCGGCCCGAACAGGGCCTCGTGAATGTCCCGTTGCGTCAAGCGATAGATCAGGATGGAATATCCAACGTTGTCGTCCGGCGTACGCTGGCGCAGAAACGCATACAGTCGGCCCAGGCGGAGCTTCGCCAGCGTCGTAAACGTTTCATTCCAGAAAGCCTCGCTTTTGGATCGGAGAAGCGCTGACCGGGCGGCCGGGTTGGCGGTTTTCAGTTGGTGAATGGCTTGTAGCGTTTCCCGGTAGGCCTTTTCGTAGTCCCGCCGCCATCCCCCCCAAACCGCCCCATTATAGACGCACTGGAGCCTCGTCGCGCTGACACAATACACGACTTCCGTCATGGGAACCGGCAAGTGCGGCTTCAAACTGCAAAGCTCGGTGGCGCGAATGTGGTAATAGGCGGGGCGCGCCGTGCCAAAGTAGGCCAAGTACACGGGGCCCTTGTCCGGACCATCCAGGTCGTGTTCCATTAGCCAGCGTTTCAAGCCCGGCAAATCTTGGCCCCAATCGAGCGAGCTGTCGACGAGATGCTTGTAACCGTTGCGGGATCCACCGGCCAGGCAGTTGAAATAGGCCAGATAATTGGGGTACGTGGCGAAACATTCCGCTGCGAGGGCCAACACACAGGCGCTCACGGCGGTCGCCATAAGCCATCGCCGGCGGCCGGGCTGGAACCAGTGAACGGCCGCCCCGGCGAGGATAAACATGGCCGGGTAGGTAGGCAGGAGGTGTCGGTGCCCGGTATTCAATTTGGTATTGAGCGCCACGGCCCAATACACAGCCAGCAGTATCCACAGGGGCGCGGTGGCGTAGAACGCCGGCCATGCCGAGTGGCGGAGGACGCGCCGCCCGCCAGCCTCGCTCTGCGACCAACCCCACGCCGCGCCCACGCCGGCAAGCAGCAGAAGGAGAAAGAATGGCAACGGCGTCTTGACCAGAAGAGTGTATGGAAAGAAGTACCACCAGCCGGTCATGCTGTATTGGCCATTGAGGAAGGCGCACCGGTATCGGGAACAAACATAGGCATCGGCCGTGCCGTAGAGATAGGCCTCGGGCAACAAGCAGTTTTCGCGGGCGAATTCGACAACCTGGCAGAAGGTGTCGCGGTCTGCCAGGGTATCGCGCCACGGAATGAGAAACTCCTCGCGTCCGGTGCGCGGTGCGAGAAAGGCGGAGTAGCGAAATCCATAAAAGGCCCAAATCACCGTCACCACCAGGACCGCCTGCAGCAGCAGGACCCCGCAGAGGATGCCCGCTTGAGCGAGCCAGTCCTCGACCGCGATGTTCGGTCTGCGATCCGTTGTCAGCAAACGACGTCCTACAATCGCCAGCGGACGACGCCCTAGGAGCCGGAGAATCAGCATCGCCACCGCCATGGGGGCGATGAGTCCTGCCGACATCTTGGAAAGAGACAGCCCTGCCAAGGCCAGCCAAGCGCAAAGGAAGGTGGCGGGCGAGAGCTTGTGAAACATCTTCCACAGACAGCCGACGGAAGCGGCGAAGAACACGGTCACCGGCAGGTCGGAGGTGGCCAAACCGCCGTTGGCCAAAATGGCGGGATTGGTGGCGTAGGCCAACAAGGAGAGCATTCCCCCACCGGGTCCAAACAAGCGCCGCGACCACGCGTAGACGAGAAACGCCAGCCCTGCCGACAGAAGCACGCCCATGCACCGCGCCCGCCAAACGATCTTCTCCACGTCATTGCCCGACTCGAAGAAGAATCTCTCGCCCATCGTCCAAACGTCGGAAGCGGCCCAGGAACGTGGATCTTTGGGAAACTTCAGGTCGAGCCCCAACAGGGGCAGGGCAAACCATCGTTGGGAAAAATTGCCGTTCTCGGGATGCAGACGATAGTCGTTATCCGTCCAGTAGCTATAACCGGCCGTGATATGCGCAAGCTCGTCGAAGGTGCTGGATTTGTCGCCCGTCGAGGCGACCGCGACGACGAAAAAAACCGCCACCACCACGACCGCCGCCGGATAGCCACATGCAAGTCGCGACAGCGCCTCGCGCCAGTGGCCCGCGGACGCCCCGTCCTCCGTCCCACCCGCCCGCGGAAGCGGGGATGGATGCGATTCACCATCCGTCGGGCGTTGGCAGCGTAAACCCATCAGACGCGCCTTTTCCAAGCCGAAAATGTTATCATGCGTATGGCTTCGAATACACGATGTCGGTCCGAATCCCGCTCCACGCTTTGTCAATTCTAGCGGAACAAGGCTAACTTTGCAAAAACGCCGCGCGGGATTCAGCCTTTACCGGCGTCGCCGCGCAGTTAGTCAGCAGAGGCACGCCCTGAACGAAGTGAAGCGCGTAACGTACCAGCCACGCCCTTCGCTGCTCAGGGCGTGCCACCCGCCAATTCAGGTCGGTTGAGTTGGTCATCAAATCCCCAGATTTCCGATTTCAGGAGTTTTCGACGGTCCTCGAGTTGGTCATCAAGTCCTCGAATTTCCAATTTCCGATCGTTGCGACTCTCCTTGGGCGGGCTTGAGGAGCTAGAAAAGCGGGCGAACCGGTTGGCCTACCCAGGGGCGATCGTCACGGGCAAATTGTCAAACATCAGCGGGGTTGCGCCACACGCGGGCGATCTATCTCGACAGGCGAATGTATATCGCGCCGGCGCGGCGGATTCAAGCTGAGTTTTTGGCCACCCTCGCACCGTGATCGGATTGCGACAGCTAAAACCGAAGACATTCATCACGAAAGCACGAAGGTACGAAAGGCCGAAAACGATTTTGGGACGAGTTCCCGTCCGATCGCGCGAGCGGCTTCTGCCGATGCTCGTCTTTCGTGCTTTCGTGCTTTCGTCCTTGCCGGCTTTCGTGATTGCCTGATAGGTGACGCTACGAGCGATGCAGTCCCGCCTTCTTTCACGCAGATTCGCGCATTCGGGCTGAGACCAGGCTTATGCCTCGGAGGCCCCCGGCCGTTTTCCATTTTTTCTAAGCGCTAACGGCCCTTCCTCCGCCCTTCGCGGTCCACTTCCGCCTTCCTCCATCCCTCACGCGGCGGGGGCTCGCTACTTGTGGCTGGTGGGATCGACCATTATACTCGGGCGAATTGAATTGGGAGCTCACCCGTTGCAGGCTGATTTTACATGCCACTCTCCTGGAACGAGATTCGTGAAAACGCCATCCGCTTTGCCAGTGAGTGGGCGGGCGCGAGAAGCGAGATCGCCGAAAAACAAACGTTCTGGAATGAGTTTTTCGAGGTCTTCGGTATCCGCCGCCGCACCGTGGCCGCCTTCGAAGAGCCGGTGAAGAGGATTTCCGGCGACTACGGCTTCATTGACCTCTTCTGGCGTGGCATGTTGTTGGTGGAACACAAGAGTCTCGGCAAAGACCTGGGTAAAGCTGAGTCGCAGGCATTCCGCTACATTCAAGATCTCGTGCGCGAAGGCCGCGAAGCAGATGTGCCGCGCTACGTGATCGTGTCCGACTTCGCCCGTATCGCGATCCACGACTTGGAGCCGGAAGATCAGCGTCACCTGCCGCTTTTCGACGACTTCCGCGTCGACACTATCGAATTCCCGCTGGGCGAGTTGCACCGTTATATTCATGAATTTGCTTTCATTCCGGGATACAAACAGCACAAATTCGAGGAGCAGGACCCGATCAACCTCCGAGCCGTCAAGATCATGGACGATCTTCACGATGCCCTGGAAGCGGGCGGTTACAAGGGCCACGCGCTAGAACGATTCTTGGTCCGCGTTCTTTTCTGCCTCTTTGCCGAGGACACGGGCATCTTCGAGCGCGAGGCATTCCGGCTTTACATCGAGGACCGGACCAAACCGGACGGCTCGGACCTCGGGCTTCACCTGGCGCGGCTGTTCGATGTGCTGAACACGCCGACGGAGGAACGGCAAAAGAACCTCGACGAAACACTGGCCGCGTTCCCTTACGTCAACGGCGAGCTTTTCGCAGAGCACCTCGGGTTTGCCGACCTCAACCGCGACATGCGCAACAGCCTCCTGGCCTGCACGTTGTTCGACTGGTCTTGCATCTCGCCGGCCATCTTTGGTTCGCTTTTTCAGGGCATTATGGAGCCGCGCGAGCGCCGGCAGATCGGCGGGCACTATACCAGCGAGCGCGATATCCTGAAAGTCGTCTGCGCACTGTTTCTCGACGAGTTGCGGCTTGAGTTCCAGCGAGTCAAGAACAACAAGAATCAGCTTAAGCAATTTCACCAGAAACTCGCCGGGCTCCGTTTCCTCGACCCCGCGTGCGGCTGCGGCAACTTTCTCGTCATCACCTACCGGGAGCTTCGCTTGCTGGAAATCGAGGTGCTCACCTCGATTTACGGCGCACAGAAGCAACTGGACATCCACAATCTTTCGCTCATTGATGTGGACGCGTTTTTCGGCATTGAAATCAGCGCGTGGCCTGCGCGGATCGCGGAGGTGGCGATGTGGCTGATGGACCACCAGATGAACGTCCGGCTTTCGGAGGCCTTCGGCCAGTACTTCGTGCGGCTGCCGCTGAAGAAAAGCCCCACGATCGTGTGCGGCAACGCCCTGCGGCTGGACTGGAAAGAAGTGCTGCCGCCCGAGCGGTGCAGCTACGTGCTGGGCAATCCGCCGTTTGTGGGAAAACACTACCAAACGCGCTCTCAAAAGGAAGACTTGGCCGAAGTACTGTCCAACTTCCGAAACGTGGGCGATGTCGACTATGTGGTTGGGTGGTTCAAACGTGCCGCCGAATACATTCAGGGCACGCGCATCAAGGTTGGCTTTGTCGCCACCAACTCAATTACCCAAGGCGAGCAGGTGCCGCTGGTGTGGGGCGAACTGTTGGACCGCTACGATCTGACGCTCCATTTTGCCCACCGCACCTTCGCTTGGGAAAGTGAGGCGCGTGGCAAGGCCCATGTCCATGTCGTTATCATTGGCTTCGCCGCCTTCGCCAATGGCCCAAAACGCATTTACGATTACGAGGCGGACTCGAAGAATCCCACGGAATTGGTGGTTCCCTTCATCAGCCCGTACCTGACCGCTGGTTCCAGCGTCTTGGTCAGAAAGCGGCAGAAACCGCTTTGCAAGGTCCCTGAAATGCGTTGCGGGAACAAGCCATCCGACGGCGGGCACCTGATCTTGACCGACGAGGAGAAAAATGAACTTCTCGGGGTGGAATCTGGGGCAAAAGAGTTTCTGCGGCGGTTCACAGGCTCAAAGGAGTTCATCAACGGCAATATGCGATGGTGTCTCTGGCTACAAGACGTGAATCCAGCGGAATTGCGTAGATTGCCGCGAGTGTCGGCGCGAATCGCGCGAGTTAAAGAGTTCCGCGAGAAGAGCACCGCCGACCCGACGAAACGGGCAGCGCAGGCGTCAACACAGTTTTTTTACATCTCACAGCCGAAGACGAAGTACATTGCCATCCCCGAGGTTTCCTCGATTCGCCGAAGATACATCCCAATCGGATTCCTTAGTCCATCAATCATCGCCAGCAATAAGATTTATCTGATTCCTTCGCCGAGCCTCTATCTTTTCGGTGTTCTGTCTTCTGCGATGCACGTGGCGTGGGTTCGGCAGGTTTGCGGGCGGCTGAAGTCGGACTTCCAGTATTCCGGCACTATGGTTTACAACACGTATCCCTGGCCAGACGCGCCGGGCGAGAAGGAACTGACCGCGGTCGAGGCCGCGGCGCAGGCCGTTCTGGACGCACGCGAGGAGTGGCTTACCAAGGGCGCGACGTTTGCCGACCTTTACGATCGATTGGCCATGCCGCCGAAGCTGGTGAAAGCTCACGCCGCGCTCGACCGCGCGGTGGACCGCTGTTACCGAGTGCAGCCGTTTACCAGCGAACGCCAACGCGTGGAATTCCTCTTCGCACTATACGAGAAGCTGACGACCCCGCTTATAGCCGCGGCTGGGAAGAAGAAACGGCAGCGGAAAGCGCCCTGACGAATGCGGGGGATACGGGCCCCGGGCATGCGGAGCCTGCATTCTGGAAAGAACGCTCGCCGATTGACCGACCGACCGTGGGCCTTTCCCTCTTCCCCTCTTTTCCCTTTTTCCTCCTCGTGAACGCAGTTTAATGGCGAAAAATCCCGCCCGCGGGGCTCCGTGGGTGCCGCCGGGGTTCCATGCGGGGCAGCGCCCGCAGCCCGAATCGACCGGAATCGGCTATTGAGTCTCAGAAAAGCAAGGTCGCAATAGCCGGGGGCTACCAGCTCCCGGAATGTGCGTGGATGCCGGGAATTCCCCCTCCGGGGCTGTTAGCCCCCGGCTATTCTCCGACGACATTGTTTTTCCTGACAAGCAATAAACCAGGCGCAGATCGCTATTCCGGAAATCTCCGGCAGCGGGTATCATCCTGGC
>Ga0182014_10006444_pt1 | contig 12612 bp, 14 predicted proteins | sample 612S2DmetaG_FD_120489 | JGI IMG/M metagenome (GOLD analysis project Ga0182014, IMG submission 120489) | Permafrost microbial communities from Stordalen Mire, Sweden - 612S2D metaG | ecosystem: Environmental > Terrestrial > Soil > Wetlands > Permafrost | place: Sweden: Stordalen | collected... | reverse complement strand
CCGTGAGCATCGGGTTGTACCTTCCCGGCCGGCGCGCCAACGCCGGTCATTGCTTGAGACTCCAGATGATCACCGGGAAGGTACACCCAACCCGGCCGATCCACAGGTTCCAAGCATTGCTCGTGGCATCACCGATGGGGCATTGCGGCGGCTGGCCGGCGCAGGAAACATCATCGTGGGCACGATCCGTGCTAGGGCTTATGACCAGTTCCGGCCCTCGGACCAGTTGCGGTTCCCGGAATGGGATGTCCTCAGCGTCTTCGAGCACGTCTTTATCAGCCGGGACTTGTCCCAAAAAGAACAGGAGAGGCTGGCCCGCGCTGTCGACGACCCGGATGTCCGGGACCGGATACGGACTGTGGGGCTGGGTGAGTACGTTGGGGCCGCCCGCCAGGTCGCTGAGGCGCTGAAGCTCGGCGCCGCTGGTACGGACCCGCTCGGCTATGCCCTGGTCCAGGCCGCCGCAGACTGGCGGCGGTGCGGCATGAGCCGGCCCATTCCCGTCTCTATGCTCGTGCCCTTGGCAAAGCTGCGCCTAGACCAGCGGGACCAGGCCCGGCTGGCTGACCGAGATGCATTTGGCGCAGGTCTGGCGTGGGCGACACGCGACATCAACCCAAACGTCGCGCTTCTTCAAGTTGGCGGAATTGACTCCTACATCGTCTATGACTACGCGCTGGATCTGATCTCAGCATCAGATACGCCGATACCTAATAGCAGCTGGGCGGTGATCATGACCAATGCGGACCCTCCTGAACTGATAAACCTTGGCCATACCGCGAGCGTTATCTATCACCGCGATGAGACCGCTGCTCAGGCTTGGCATAAAGCGGTGAACTCCGGGCACGCCGACGCGGCACCGATAGCCGCGATGAGCCTCGGGACGCTGCTGCAAGAGCAGGGAGACATGAAGGGCGCGAAGGATGCCTACCAGAAGGCCATCGACTCCGGGCACGCCGCCGCGGCAGCGGGGGCCGCGTTCTGCCTCGGAGACCTGCTGCACGAGCAGGGAGACATGAGGAGCGCGAAGGATGCCTTCCAGAAGGCCATCGACTCCGGGCACGCCACCCTAGCACCGGGGGCCGCAGTTTTCCTCGGGCGGGCGCTGCTAGCAGAGCAGGGGGATGTGCCGGGCGCGTAGGACGTTCGGTAAGGCTCCAAGTCCGTGCCCACTCGGAACCGGTGGCCTAGGCTTCGCCGGTTTCGCGTAGTGCGTCTTCGATGCGCCGCTTGGCTATCTGGTCCTGTCCGTCGATGCACTTGGCGTAGACCTTGAACAGCACGGCGACGCTATGCCCGGCCCACTCGGCGACCTGAGCAGGCGGTACCCCGCCGTTGAGCCAGGTGGAGACACACGCATGGCGCAGGTCATAGACGCGCTGGGCGAGCTGTGATGCGTATTCGGCGGGAGTCAATGCGGCCCCGCGCGCCTTGTCCCATACCCGACGGTAGGTGATCGAGGCGAGTTCGCCGCGCTGGATGCCAGAGAAAACACGGCCATCTGGGCCGGTTCCGAACTCGTCTAGGTATGAGCGGAGTATCCGGGTCAGCGGTGGGGCCACCGGCACCCGCCGCCATTCTCCAGCGGCCCGCGACTTGAGTTGCCGGTGCTCGCGGCGGGTGCCGTGGTCGGTCCATTCCGGGCCTATTTCGGTTGCGGCTGAGCCGAACCGTAGCTCGCCCCAGTTGTCGGCGGGTTCCTCCCATTTGCCTATGCTGTCATTTCGTACAAGCGGCGGGAGGGTGATGTTGTCCCTGCGGAGGTTGACGGCTTCCTCCGGCCGCAGGGCGGCGTAGTAGATGATGGCGAAGAACGCGACCAGTCGCGGGCCGCTGGGCATTTGCTGGCGGACGGCGGCAAGTAGTCGCCGCGCCTGAACGTGATTGACTACGCAGCCGCGGTCAATCTCCTGTGTCGTCTTCGGTGCCTTCCATTTAATTGCCTTAACGGGATTTTGGTCGAGCAACCGGAGTTCCATCGCGTATTCGAGCGCGTTGTACATGATGGCTCGGTTCCGCCGGACAGTGGACGATGCCGCCACGGTGCCGTCAAGCAAGGACCCAGCCGCATCGAGAACAGCGCGGGCCGTCCCGGGGTCAGCAAGCGCGTTCACGGGCTTCGTGTTGCGGGAGACCCAGTTAAGAATGGCGGCGGCATCGTCCGGGCAGTCGCCGCGTTGCTTTGTATTGAACGCCCACTTCCGCAGCGCCGTGCGCATGGTCATCGCGTCGGGCTTGCCCTTATCGCTGGCGAGCATCGCGGGTATGACTCGGATGAGCGCCCACGCGATGTTTTCGCGGTGATGCGCCGAAGAACCCTTCCATTTTATGTCCACGTAGCTAACGCAGAATTCATACCAGGACATGTCATTGCCTGTTCGGCCCCAGGAGACGGGGCGGCCCAATGCCAGGGACTTGAGGCTGTTCGCGTGATTCAGGCATTCCGTGGCTGCGGCTGGGGATCCAGCTGCCTGTGGTGACGGTGCGTGATGTTGATGCCGGGACCCTGCCGGCGCGGGCCTGGCGCGCGATGGCCGGAAAGCTTGGTCCGGGGAGCATGCCGGTTTGAGGTGAAATGGCCTGGCGTTGCGTGACGGGTGATGCGGGAGGGCTCCTGTAGAAGAAGTGGTATTCGACGCCAGTCTTCGTACAGGAGCCCCTCGTGAAGTTCTATCGCGCTGCGTCCGTGAATACCATTTCCTCAGCTCAAGGCAGTGCCGACGACACTGGTCACGTTAATCTGGCGGCCGGGCTGCCCGGTGCGGCGGCGATCATCGCGATACGCGCGGCGGATCTGGTGTCGCCGTGCGGTCCCCCAGCTGAGGGGGACCGCACGGCGCTGACAGTGGCCGGCACTCCCAGGATCGGTGCCGGGGATCAGCTGGTGTTCGTGAAGGTCGTCGCGGTCGCGCCCGCGGTGGTCCGCCGCGACGGCCGGATCCAGGCAGGCGGGCATCCCGCCTGCCATGCCCGGCTGGGCGCGCTGGAACAGCAGCTCGATGAGCTGGCGGGACCCGGCGTGATCGACCAGATCGCCGCGCGGACGGCCCTGGCAGGGAAGGTGAAAGGCGAAGCCAGGCGGGCGATGACTGCCGCGCTGGCCATCCGTGCGACCGTGCTAATGGGCGTGATGCCGGACGCGGACTACGGCGAGGTGATGGCCGGGTTGCTCGGTGATCTGGTGCTGGTGCCCTGGCAGCGCCCGTATGAGGTCCCCACCGGAAAGGTGCTCTCGACGTGGCGGGAAGCCCTCGGCCCCGCGCCGCTGGTCGCGCTGCAGGCACGGCTGCTGGCCGCCGTTGAGGCTGAGCACCGCGATCACGACTACCGGGCCGTGCGCGTCGGGGACAGCGGCCATGAGCTGCGGCTGGGCGCCATCGACGGGTCGGTTACGCGTGTCCCCGACACCGGTCTCAACCGGGCCGCGTTCGGCTCGACCGGGACTGCCGATGATTCGGCGCCCTACCCGCAGGTCCGCGACCTGCTGGCCTCCGGCGCCTCCACCCGCGGAACCCTGGCGGTGGTCTCCGGACCCTCCGGCGGAGCCAAGGCCGAGGCCGAGCAGGCACTGCTGGACACGATGCTCACCACCTGCCCGCAGATCTTCACCCCTGACCGGATCTGGGTCCTCGACCGGAATTTCCCCGGGGCCGGCCGGGTGGCCCGGATGCTGGCCACCGGCACCCACGTGCTGATCCGCGTCAAGAGCGACCTCACCCTGCCGCGGATCAGCGGCTTCCTGCCCGACGGCAGCTATTACAGCTACCTGACCGGCGGAGGCGGCCGCTGGTGCCTGAAGGTCCGCGTCATCGAATACCAGGTAGACGTCGGCGGCCAGGACACCGGAGAAGTGTTCTGCCTGATCACCGACCTGCTGGATCACGCCGTCTACCCGGCCGGCCAGCTCGCCACCGCTTATGCCTGGTGTCGAGCGGGTCGGAGACCTCCCTGAAGGAAGCCAAGTCCGCCATCACCGGCGCCGGGCCCTCCACCGGCCCGATCTTCCGCTCGCAGGCCCCTGAGCTGATCAGCGCCGAGCACGCCGCCTGGATCTGCGGCACCGAGCTCATCCGCGCCCTGGCCCGCGCCGCCGCACGAAACGCCGCCCCCGCCCGCAGAGGCCGCCTCGCCGGACGCAAGGTCCAGCCCCGCCAGATCTCCTTCACCAGCGCGCGCCGCGCCGCTCTGGCCAGCATCCGGTCCGGCGCCGCGACCGCCAGCGTGCCCGCCCCCATGGCCGGCACCTTCCACCGCGGCACCCTGCATGCCCTCGGCAAGCACCGCCTCGTCATCGACCGCCACCGGCACCGCGACCGCAAGACCAAAGCCCGTCAGGCCTTCCCCGGCGCCGGACGCGGCATCACCACCCGCACCGTGATCGCCCGGATCGATATCTGCCGGTCGGCAGCGGTCTGACCCGCGCCATCCCGCGCGCTGTCACCATTCCCTGATCCCTGACCGAGACCCGCCGGATGCGGAACCGGCCGCCCGCCCGGAGCGACAGCCGGGCCACCGGCCTGCCCATCACGCTCCGCAACCAGAATCCCAGACGATCACGCGTCACCCAGAACGCCGTCACGGACACTAATCACACTCAAGTCCATGGCATTGACTGAGAGGATGCCAACAGTCCCTACCTATAAATGCCCTGGCAGTAAATACTAGGATTACACGTCTTACAAAGGACGGACATATCATAAAGAAGCTCGCTATCGCCGCCATCCCGGCGCTAGTCATCGCCGCAGGAATCAGTGGTGTCGCCGCATGTGGCACCAGCACATCCACGCCGGCCGCTACGCACCCGGCAGCAACCGCACCGGCAACGCAGCCAGCAGCGACCGCACCGGCCGCGCAAACGTCGGCGCCCGTTACCGATACCAATCCGGCGGACGCCACGGCGTGCAATACGCTGGTCCCGGATGCTCAGCGGCTTATCGCTGATAACGGGAACGAAGTTTCGGTCATTGGTGACATCGGAGCCATAGGTCAGGACCTGACGGGACCTGACGGGACCGATGGTGGAAGTGGCAGCAATCCAGTAGGTAACTCGGATATGTCTCAGTCGCTCGCAACAGCGTTCAACACGCTGGGCGACGACACCACGGGAGGCGGTACCAGCAGCATGACAGCAGCATCCGTTACCACGGACGGGCAGGCCGTAGTGTCCGGATGCGAGTCAGCCGGTATCTCACTCCCGTCAGGATTCGCGTCCGCCGTGTCAGCGGCTGCAATGGCGAACTCGGCTGCCGGAGCATCGTGAAGCGCAAAATTGCTGTAGCCGTTGCCGTTATCGTCGCCATAGTCATCGCGACGGCGATAGCGTGCAGCGGTAGCAGCGCGCCCGCGCTTGCCCTCACGGGCACGTGGACTGGCACGTATACCTGCTCGCAGGGACTCACGGGTGTCCGGCTCGTCCTCCAGGCCAACAAGAACGGGACGCTCACGGGGACTGGTTACTTCTACGCGGTCCCGGCCAACCCCGGCGTACCATCCGGCTCGTACACGGTGACCGGTTCCTGGTCCGGCACCAAGACCAACGTTAACGCGGGTCACTGGCTCAAGCAGCCCGCCGGATGGGAGCTGGAGAACTTCACCGCCGGCCCGCCCGTAAACGGGCACCTGAGCGGCAAGGTCGTCCCGGCCTCGGCCTGCACGACATTCACCGTTACAAAAGAATTAGGGGGAAACATCATGGGATATATCATCCTCGCCTTCTTCGTCTGGTGCCTCTTCGCGGTACCGGCCGGGTGGCTGATGGGCTACGTCGAGTCCAAGCTCAGCAACGAGCCAATACGCCTTATGCGCAGCATCCTGCTCGTGGTGTTTCTCGGCTGGCTCGGCGGGCTTATCATCGTCGTACCGGCGTTGCTGGAGTACCTTCGTGTCATCCGGGAAGACATCCACGTGCAGGCAGCGTATGCCTGCCAGCAGATGTCTCAAGTCCCGTCCACCAGTCCCGTCCACACCAGTCCCGTCCACACCGTAACCACCTAGCCCAGATCATTCACGCGGGCGGGGGGCTGGCCAGGGACGGCGGCTGGGCCGCTGAGCAGTTCGTGATTTTACGATCGGGGTATGACGGTGGCCCGGCTGGCGGGCCGGTGGCCGGGGGTTCCACAGGCCCCGGGGGTACTCCTTCCGTATCGCAGGGGTGGCTTTTCGCTGGTCAGGGTGCTTGTGGCAGGGCGGTGATCCGGGCCCAGGCGGTGGCGATGGCCTCTGCCCAGGGCCAGGTGGCGGGGATTTTCAGCCGCCTGCGGCGGCCGCCGCGGACCAGTTTCCCGGCGGCGTGCAGGACCCGGTAACGCAGGGTCTTTGGTTCTGCTTTGGCCAGGTCGCCGTCCAGGGCGATGAGCCGCAGCCAGGACAGCAGGGTGGCGGCGATTAAGGAGACGGCCAGCCACGCGGAGTTGATCGCGAAGTCGCGCGACGGGAACCGGCCGATCCCGCAGTCCTTCCCGGTGCGGATGCCGTCCTCAACCCTGGCATGCACCCGGTGGGCAGCGTCGATGTAGCCCAGCTGGGCGCGCCAGCCGCGCAGCTGGGCGGGCACGTTCGAGACCCATAGGGAGTAACGCCAGCCGTCCTGGGTCTCGAACAGGCTCAGCTGGGCGCCGGGTGCGGCCGCTCCCGGCGGGCAAAGACGCGCATCCTGGCGGGCCAGCCGTCCACCTGGTCCCCGCCCGGCCCGGAGCGCAGCAGCCCGGTCAGCTCGGTGACGTGCGCTTCTTCGGCCCAGCACCGTCCATGCGCGCAGGACCGGTCCGCGCAGGCGGCAGCGGTCCGGCGCTCGCGCACCTGGCCGCGCTGATCGATGGCGATCTGCCAGGCCTCCGCCGGGATCAGCCGGATCGCGGCGCGCTCGCGGGCGCCGAGCTCCCAGCCAACGGAGTAGGTCAGCTGGTGCCCGGGCCGGGCGGCCAGCTGATCCAGGTGATCAGCCCGTGGCTGGCCCCGGCCCCGTCCGCGGTCACCATCAGCCGCCGCCGGAACCCCGGCGGCAGCGCCGCGATCGCGTCACCGAGGACCTGCAGGTGATCCGCGGTGGTGTTCGATCCGGCGCTGCCCCGGCGCATCATCCCGGCCAGCGGCTCACCGGTGTTGTCGCAGTACTCGAGCAAGGGGTGATGGCCTTCTCTGAACTAGAGATTTGTCCGTTTAATGGATCTCGTGCGGCCTTTCGCCGGATGCGTGGCGTATGGCGGCGGGCAGGTGGCTTAGGTTCCTGCGGTCGAGGCCGGTGATGGCGTCGCTGAGGCTGACGGGGATGCCGTCGGCGATGCTGGCGGCGAGCCGGAGGGTCCGCTGTTCTCCGCCTGAGCAGGGAATTTCTCCGGCGTCGAGGGCGGGGATGGCTGCGGCCCAGTCGATGGCGGCCATTCCGGTGGCGGTGTCGCGGGTGATGAACCGGCTCGTGAAGTCATCGCGGCCGAGGAAGGTGCGGTTTGCGATGAGCAGGCTGACGCCTGCCTCGTGCGTGTAGATGCCGGCGGCGCAGGCTCGCAGGGCGTCTGGGAGCGAGGACGCGGTCATGGCTTTGCCGGGCCGGCGGTGAGGCGTCCGGCGATGTCGCGGTAGGCGGGCATGCCCAGGTCGGCTGCCGTGTTCCGGCGGGTGGCGGCCGCGTCGGCCTCCGCGAGCTTTGCGACGGCGGCGGCGAGGCTGACCTTGAGGCCTTCCGCCTCGCCGGTCCAGCCTTCACGTTCTGCCTCGGCGATGCGTGCGGTGAGGCTGGCGCGGATGTCGCGGAGTCTTTGCCGCTGGGCGGGGTCGATGCGGAGCATCGGGCAGCGGATGCAGCTTTCTCTGAACTAACCGTTTAGGTATTGTTTGTCCGTTTCTTGGTGTGGATCTGGAAGTCCGGCGGCATGGGCGATAGCGGTGACGACGAGGCTCGCGTTTCGGCGGTCGATCCCTGGCAGGGCGTCGTTGAGGCTGACGAGGGTCCCGCCGGCGATGCTGGAGGCCAGGAGGAGCATCCTGCGTTCCCCTCCGCTGGCGGGGAGTTCGCCGGCGTGCAGGGCGCTGACGGCGGCTTCCCAGTCGATGGTGGCGAGCAGGGTGACGCCGTCGCTGATGCTGGCGCCGACAGTGATGAACCTGCTGGCGAAGTCGTCGCGGTGCAGCCAGCTGCCGCACTCGATGAGCAGGCCGGTGCCGGCTTCGAGGGGATGGATGCCGCAGGCGCCGGCGCGCAGTGCGCCGCCGAGCCGGCGAGGGTTCAGGGTGGTCATTGCTGTCCTTCCGGGCCTGGGACGGAGCGGCCTGCGATGTCAGGGAATGCGGGCATGCCGATGTGGACGGCCTGGTCCTGGCGTTGCAGGGATGTGTCGATCTGGGCGAGCTTGTCCTCGGTGCCGGCGAGGCTGACCTTGAGGCCCTCGATCTCGCCGAGCCAGCCTTCGCGTTCGGCCTCGGCGATGCGGTCGTGCAGGTTGTCCCGGATCTCCTCGAGCCGACTCCGCTGGGCGGGGTCCGGCTTCAGGAGTGAGCACCTGACGCATGCGTGTTCATGGACGCAGGGTGAGGCGAATGCGCGGGCGCAGGTGCCGACCGAGACTTTCCGTTTTTCGAAATGGGCGAGGAAGGCGTCCCATTCTTCGTCGGTGGGAGTACGGTATTCCTCGCTGGGCCGGGTGGCGCGGCGGCGGGCGATGAACGCCCGGTGGGCCTCGATCGCCTCGGCGGGGTAGACGGCCTTGTAGCCGATCGTGGTGCCGATCGTCTTGTGCCCGCAGATGACCTGGGCGATATGGGGCGGCAGGCCGCTCATGATGGCATCGGTCACGAAGATTCTCCGGAAATCGTGCGGGGAGAACATGAGCGGGTCGCCGGCGGCGTCGGTCAGGCCGGTCGCGGCGAGCGCGCTGATGAGCAGCTTGCGGATCGCGCTGGGGGTGAATGCCCGGTTCTCGCTGCCGATGGACCGCTGGAACAGCAGCGGCATCGCAGGGTTCCAGACACGTTCCCGGACGTCGTAGGAGACGGTGAGCGGGACGTCGCCGCCGGGGCCGCGGAGCCGGCTGATGGCCGCCGACAGGACGTCGGCCAGCTCGGGGCTGACCAGGAGAAGTCTTTCCGTGTCGGTCTTGCTCGGGGCGATCTGCAGCAGCGGGACGAGCTCGGCGGTCGCAGGCAGCCGGTACTCGGTGATGCTGTGGTGGGTGAGTTCGAGGAGCTCCTCGCAGCGGATGCCGGTCAGCCTCAGGACTTCTATCGTGGCGAAGGCCCAGAATGCTTCTTCTTCCTCATAGGACAGGTTGCGGCGCTTGCCGGTGGCGGTGTCCTCCGCCCACACGTGCCTGCCGTTGGCCGTGGGCGTCACGGCCCGGCGCAGTGTCCCGCCGGTGCCCTCGATGATCTGTCCGGGCGGTGTCGTCATGGCGGCCTGGAGGTGGCGGGCGGTCGCGTTCTTGCGGTCGGCGGCGGTGCGGGCGAGGGCGGGCAGGACGGGCAGCCGCTCGCGGGTCCGCTGGTCCATCCGGGCCTTGCGCCGCCGGCGTTCCTTGGCCCAGCTGATCTCGGCGTCGCTGACCGGGCTCGGGACAGCCCACTGCGCCCAGCGTCCCGGTTCCTCCATGGCCCACTGGGAGATGTCGAGGTAGAGCGCCCGGACGCGGATCAGCTCCTCCTTGGTGTTGATCCTCGGCCGGGTGACGACGGTCTTGTTCCCGTCGGGGCCGGTGACGCTGCGCTTGATCGTCTGCAGGTCTTCCTTCCACGCGCGCGCGACGTCTTGCGGCAGCCGCAGTGTGTCGATGCCCGGGGACAGGGCCTCGATCCTGGCCCAGAACAGGCCGGCCAGGGACCTTGAGATCGAGTCCAGGCTGGCGTAGTCGAGTGCGGGCTGCCGTTCCTTCAGGTAGTCCACGAGCAGGTCGCGGACCGGCTTGCACTGCAGCCGGTAGCGGTCGACGAGTTCCTCGACGGTCACCTGTCCCTGAGCCATGCCGAACGCGCGGATCGTGGCCGGGGCGTCGGCGGGGAAGGTCCCGAGGGCGTGCAGGCGGAGGTAGAAGTCGACCTTCTTCTGGCCGCCGCGGGAGTGGACCAGCCGCTGGGCGTCGGCCATCTCCACGCAGTCCCCGACGGTGATGTCGCTGACGGCGCCGCCCTTGCAGGCCAGGATGGTCGCGATCCTGGTGTCCGCGAGCCGGGCGTCCTTCAGTGCCGACTCCGGCCCGGATTCCGCCAGCTCGCGCAGCCGGGCGAACCCGGAGGCGTCGCGTACTTCCGCCATGACCGGGGCCAGGTGCCGGTGGGCCCGGGTCACCATCCAGGTCATGCGGGGGCGAATCACGTCCCCGCAGATGAGCATCAGCAGCCCCGACGACAGGTCGTTCTCGTCATAGGAGGCCGCGAGGCCGTTGTCGCGCAGCCAGCCCAGAGGCAGCGACGCCCATGAGCTGCCCGGGTGGTCCTCGGACCCGGAGGCTTCCCACCGCTGCTGCCAGGTGTCCCCGGGGAAAGAGGACAGCCAGCGCAGCAGCTTGGCCGTCCCCCGGCGCCGCCCGGCCCGGGTCGCCTGAACCTCCGGGAGGAACGGCGGCGAGGTCAGCCGCCGCAGCACCTCGTCCTGGTCCTGGGCCGTGGCCGGCCACCATTCCCGGGCGGCCCTGGGCGGGAACTGCCTGCGCAGCTGGCTGTTGCGCGGCCGCGCCGGAGCTGCGGTGCCCGCAGCTGCCTGACTGCTGCGGATCGTGTGCTTCACGATGGCCGTCATGACGGCCGCCCGAACAGCACCGACAGCGACTTCGGGTCATAGCCCGGCGCCGGCTGCGGCGGCGGGGCCTCCTGCACCCGGGACTGGCGGGCGTGGTGGGCGAGGACGCCCTCGATCACCTCGTCCCGGGTCGGCGTCAGGTAAATTTCCGTCGTGGACAAATGGGCATGACCCATCACCCACTGCACGTCAGTTATCTCTAGCCCCAGCTGAAGTGTCTCTAACGTCCATCACGAGCGTCTTCACCTGCCCGGATGAGGGTTGATCCGTGGTTATCTCCTGCTCTGTCCATGACGCAGATCAAGGAGGAGACGATGCTCGTGCATCCGGTGGTGATCCCCGGTTCGGGGACGCGATCGTGGACCGTGCTGGGAGACGACGACATCCCGGTCGTTCCGGTCGACCGGTTCCTGGCCTATCTCACCGATATCGGCCGGTCGCCGAATACGGTGAAGGCGTACTCGCACGACCTCAAGGACTACTGGGAGTTCCTCGGGTTTCGGGGGCTGGACTGGCGCGAGGCCCGGCTGGAGGACATCGCCGAGTTCGTGGTCTGGCTGCAGCTTCCGGCGGCAGGCCGGGCGGGGGCGGTCGCGGTGCTGCCGTCGTCGGTGCCGGAGGTCAGCGTGGTGACCGTCAACCGCAAACTCGCCGCGGTGAGCTCGTTCTACGCGCATCAGGCCCGCAACGATGAGGGACCCGGTGACCTGCTGGGCGCGTGGCGGGCCGGCGGGCGGGGCGGCTGGAAGCCGTTCCTGCACCACGTGAGCAAGGGGAAGCCGTATCGCGGCCGTGCGATCACGCTGAAGGCGCCGAGGAAGCTGCCTCGGGTCCTCACCGTCGCCGAGACGCAGGCGATCCTGGATGCCTGCACGAGGTTGCGGGACCGCTTCTTCTTCGCCGTTATGCACGAGACCGGCATGAGGGCAGGCGAGGTCCTGGGCCTGCGTCATGAGGACATCGCGGCCGCTGAGTGCGAGGTCAGCGTCGTGCCGCGGGAGAACGCGAACGGGGCGAGGGCCAAATCCGGAGGCCGGACGATCCCCGTCGGCCCGGAGCTGATCCGGCTGTATGCCGACTACCTGCACGAGGAGTACGGCCTGGCCCTGAGCGACTACGTGTTCGTGAATATCTGGGCAGAGCCGAAAGGGCAGGCGTGGTCCTATCCGGCCGTCTATGACCTGGTGCTGCGGCTGCGGGCGAGGACCAGCCTGGATTTCGACCCGCACTGGTTCCGCCACTCGGCGGCGACCAGGTGGCTGCGCGATGGCGTGTCCATCGAGGTCGTGTCCAAGCTATTGGGTCACTCATCGGTGACCACAACTTCCGTGACGTACGGTCATTTGACGGTCGAGGACGCGCGGGCGGCGCTGGAGAAAGCCGGCTGGTTCACCGGGAAGGAAGTGCAGTGGTGACCGGCGGCTGGATCACGCAGGCCGACCGGTCCCGCTGGCAGCAGCGGGCCGCCGGCGAGCTGGCGGTCATCCTGGCCGCGCACCCTGACCTCCCGGTGCTCGCGTGGACCGTCACCGCGTCCGGCGGGGCGCTGTCCGGCCAGGTTCTCGCCCCCGGCAAGGGCAGGCGCGTGCTGTTCGCGCAATGGCAGCGGGCGCTGGTGTCGGACGAGGCCGCAGAGACCCCGTCCCGGACCGGGACGCCTGTTTACCTGCACGCCCGCGGCGTCCGCGGCGGCGTCATGGTCAGCGTCGCCGCGACCGTCTTCGACGATGAGGAGGACGGCCGGTGAGCCGCCCCGGGAACCCAGATGTCGGTGTACAGGTTGACGTGCAGAGCTGGGTACACATGAACGTGCAGAGATCGCGGCGTGTTGCCTGGTAACTGTTCGTGATGGGTGGGAGCCTCTCCGGTGTTCGGGTGATGATCGCGGG
>Ga0182014_10006443_pt1 | contig 12614 bp, 11 predicted proteins | sample 612S2DmetaG_FD_120489 | JGI IMG/M metagenome (GOLD analysis project Ga0182014, IMG submission 120489) | Permafrost microbial communities from Stordalen Mire, Sweden - 612S2D metaG | ecosystem: Environmental > Terrestrial > Soil > Wetlands > Permafrost | place: Sweden: Stordalen | collected... | reverse complement strand
GGCCACCTTGCGCAGGGTGATCTGCGCTTCGTCGCGCGAAAAGGCGATGCCGGTGACGACCTGCTGTTCCACGATGTCCTCCTCCTCGCAAACCAGGGTGCCGAGCTTCGGATCGGCCGGATCGTCGAACGACGAGCGCACGTAGAGCTTGACCCTGTGCACCAGCGCCACTTCGACCGAGCGCACCTGCAACACCTTGGCGCCGAGCGAGGCCATCTCCAGCATTTCCTCGAACGACACCCGATCGAGCCGGCGCGCCTTGTGGACGACGCGCGGGTCGCTGGTGTAGACGCCGTCGACGTCGGTGTAGATGTCGCAGCGGTCGGCGCCGAGCGCCGCGGCGAGCGCCACCGCCGACGTGTCGGAGCCGCCGCGTCCGAGCGTCGTCACCCGGCCGCTCGGCGCGTGAACGCCCTGGAAGCCGGCGACGACCGCGATCTGCTTCTGCGCGAAGCCGTCGACGATCGCCTTGCCGTCGATGCCCTCGATGCGCGCCGCGCCGTGCGCGTCGTCGGTGGCCAGCGGGATCTGCCAGCCCTGCCACGAGCGCGCGTTCAGCCCCATCGCCTGCAGCACGATCGCCAGCAGGCCGGCGGTGACCAGTTCGCCCGAGGCGACCACCGCGTCGTATTCGGCGGCGTCGTAGATCGGCGCCGCCTCGCGGCACCAGGCGACCAGCTCGTTGGTCTTGCCCGACATGGCGGACACCACCACCGCGACCTCATTGCCCGCGTCGACCTCGCGTTTGACGTGACGCGCGACGTTGCGGATGCGCTCGACGTTGGCGACCGAGGTGCCGCCGAACTTCATAACCAGACGCGCCATGACGATTCCACGAGCGGAAAGGGTGGGGGACAGCTCGCGCCGCCGCTGAGGCGCGCGTATAAAGGCGCTCCCGGGGGCGGTCAACGCCCCGGCGCGAATCCCTTCCCCCCTTGTGGGGGAAGGTGTCGGGCGAAGCCCGACGGATGAGGGGTTGTTTCAACAAGAACCCGCTGGCCGCGACGATGCGGCGCGGCGGTCGAAGCAACCCCTCATCCGGCCCTCGCTGACGCGAGGGCCACCTTCCCCCGCAAGGGGGGAAGGGGGGCGCCTTTCGGCAATCGTCGATGTGTTGGAAGGGTTCTGTAATGGTCGCCCCAACCGCCGATCCCAGCGTGATCCCTGGGGAAGTCGCGCGCTTCGACGCGCTGGGCGACGCGTGGTGGGACCCCGACGGGCCGATGGCGCCGCTGCACCGGCTGGGCGCGGCGCGCATCGCGTGGCTGCGCGACGCGATCGCCGGCCATTTCGGCCGTTCCGGCGCCGGCGCGCCGCCGCTCGCCGGCCTGAGGCTCATCGACATCGGCTGCGGCGGGGGGCTGCTGTCGGAGCCGCTGTCGCGCCTCGGCGCCGAGGTCGTCGGCCTCGATCCGGCGCCGGGGGCGATCGAAGTCGCGCGCGCCCACGCCGCGGCGACCGGCGCTAAGGCTAGCTATCGCGTGGGAACCGTGGAAGACCTGGCGCGCCAGGGCGAGGCGTTCGACGCAGCGCTGACGATGGAAGTCGTCGAGCACGTCGCCGACGTCCGCGCGTTCGTCGCCGCCGCCGCCTCGCTGGTCAGGCCGGGCGGCCTCCTCGCCCTCTCGACCCTCAACCGCACCCTGAAGAGCTTCGCCCTGGCGATCGTCGGCGCCGAATACGCGCTACGCTGGCTCGCCCCCGGCACCCACCGCTGGGAGCAATTCGTCACCCCCGACGAACTGGCGGCGGCGCTGCGCGCGGCGGGCTTGCGGGAGACGGAGCGGCGCGGCCTGAGCTTCGATCCGCTCAGCGGCGAATGGCGACTGTCGCGCGATCTCGGCGTGAATTATCTGATGGCGGCGAGGAAGGGGTAGGCGCGACCAATGGTCGCGCTCGTTCGGCCGCCTCGGCGTTTGCGGGATGTGGCGCTTCGCGTAGGACGCGCTCAACGAGCGCGTCTACAATGGCGGCGACGCGGGCTGCGATTCGAATCGAGCGATCGGCGAGAAACATGATTCTTCATCTGCTCCATCAATTGCCGGACGCGGCCATCCTGGCTCTCGTCGTGCTCGTGGTCGCGGGAATCACGATGACGGCCCCGCATGTCGGTCGGCGCGTCTTGCGCTTGCCGAACAACGACGAACGCGACGAGGCTGCTTTCGACGGATTCAAGGTCGTCATGTCGATGGCCGCCATCGTGCTGGCGTTTTCCCTGGTGCAGGCGAACAGCAATCTCCGCGAGGTGGACGCGACGGTCGCCAAGGAGGCCGCGGCGATATCGATCACCGATCGCGCGCTGCTGCGATTCGGCAAGCCGGAGGCGACCGAGCTGCGGTCGGTTCTGGCCGACTACGGCGCCGCCGTCGTCGACGAATGGCCGTCGCTGGCGCGCCGCGAAAGAAGCGAGGCCGCCGACGCCGCCTACACCGCGTTGTCGAAGAAGACCCGCGCCATGGCGCCCGACGATGCGCGGCAGGAGGCGATGTACCACGAGTTGCTCAAGGACCTCGACGACCTCTCCGATTTGCGCGAGGAAACGCTCACCGAAAGCGACTACCGCCTGCCGACCATCTTCTGGGTCACCGCCGGCTGTCTGCTGGCTCTCGGGGCCGCGCTGGCCGCTTTGACCGCCGACAGCCTCGGCCGCATGGTCGGCGTCGGAGCGCCGGCGGCGGCGGTCGCGCTTCTGCTGGCGTTCGTCATCATCGTCGACGTGCCGTTCGAGGGCGAAACCAGCGTAACCCCCCACGCCATCCAAAACGCCCTGGCGAGGAACGCGCATCGCATCTAGCGGTCAAATTCCAACGCTTGGCGCCCGTGGCGGGATACAACAAATCGAATTCACGCAAAAATCACGCCGGCCTTGGGGTCGAGGACGCCTTCGGCGCCGCCCAGCGCGCGGGCGGCGCCGAAGGCAAGCGCCTCACCTATTACAAATCATCTCCCCATTGGGAGCGCGAACGGCTGGATGGCCCGTGTGTCTCAGGCACCAGGCTTCATTTTGACCGCCCCAGACGCAAACGCCCGCCCAATTGCGATGGAAGTTCGGACCGCAGCCGCCTAACGCGAACGCCGGCGTAACCGCCGATGATACGGCGGTGGAAATAATCACGACTCCGAGTAGCGCGGCCGAAAGCTTTTTCATGAGAACCTCCACTTGACCCGCGATTATCGAGCCGAACCTCAGCAAGTGACGTTCAGCACGTTTTTTCTCCCGCTGAACAGGGTTGCTCAGCGGTTCGATCTTACGGTCCGACAACCTGAACCGGGGATGAACCCCGCCTTCGTCGGCGGACCCGCGCCCCGCCCCAGCGCGGCCCGCCGCGACGCGCCGGGCTAACGTGTGTTGAGGCGATGAGGAGTGGAGCCGCCAGTCGTCCAAACCAAACGCTTGTTGCCCGACCCGGGTCGTCGCCATAGGGGTCGAGGGCAGTCATGGACGGACGACTGCGAAATTCCGCTTCGGGTCGAGTCCGGTCTTCTCGATATCGGTCAAGCAGGGAACCAAGCGTCAGATTCGAACCACGACAGCCTGTCGCCCCGACCATCTCCGCCCGGCTCGCGCCTCACGCGTTCTCCGCCGGCGAAGCGCGGCGGCGCTCGATCAGCGCGACGATGCGCGGATCGGTGAAATCGGCGACAGCGAATTCGGCGCCCGCGCCGACGAGCGCCGCGGCGTCGAGATTCGTCGTCAGCCCGACGACGCAAAGGCCGGCGCCGAGCGCGGCGCGCAGGCCCGAAAGCGAATCCTCGAAGGCGAGCGAACGGGAGGCGTCGGCGCCGAGGCGCCGCAGCGCCGTCAGATACGGCAGCGGATCGGGTTTGGCGCGCTCGACGTCGCCGCCGCCGACGCGCACTGGCAGGCGCGCGCCGAGGCCGAGCGCGTCGAGCGCCTTGTCGACGTTGGCGCGCGGCGCATTGGTCACCACCGCGCAACCGAGATCGTTGGCCTCGGCGTAGTCGAGCAGCGCGCCGACGCCGGCGGTCGGCTCGATGGTGCCGAGATTGTCGCGATAGCTCGCCTCCTTGGCCTCGAGCGTCGCCGCCTGTTCGGCGGGCGTCAGGTCGGGCAGGAAGGCGCGCGCGATCGCCGCGTTGTCGGAACCGAGGATGCGCGCGTCGTACTCCTCTTTGCCGAGCCGGATTCCGTACGCGGCGAAGACGCGCTGGAAAGCGCGCAAATGCTCGGCGTCGCTGTCGACCAGCGTGCCGTCGAGATCGAAGAGAAGGGCCGATTTCACGCCGACCTTGTCCCATCGTCGCGCCGATTTGCCAAGCCGCGAATTCCGCGTCGCCGTCGGCGCCGACAAATTCGGGCGTCTGACCAACCGCATGCGCCATTGCCGGGATGGCCCGCCGCGGGATTTCGGCTTCGGCCGTCTCGTGCGCAATCTCGCCCGGCGACGCTTGATTTGCGGCGGCGAACGGGACAGCATCCAACGACGCTTCCGAGGCCGCCATGAACGAGATCCATAGGAACGACATCGCTGATGATCGGCTCGCTGACGAGGGCGGCCGGCGATTGTCACGCGCCGTTCGGCGGCCGCAACGGCGCCCGTCTCGGCCCGCGCGAGCAGGGCCGCTCCGCCGCGGCATTCCACACCACGGTCAAGACGGCCTACACAAGCGCGTGAGGCGTTTGCAATCGGGAGCGACGGCGACATGATCCTCATTTCCGGCGAAGCGTTGATCGACCTCATTCCCGATCCCGACCGGGACGGCCGCTACGACGCGGTGCGCGGCGGCTCGCCGTACAATGTCGCGATCGGGCTCGGACGGCTCGGCGCGCCGACGGCGTTCGTGTCGCGAATTTCGGCCGACGCCAACGGCGAAGACCTCGCCGCGGCGCTAGCGCGGGACGGCGTCGATCTCTCCCTCATCGCGCGCGACCCCAAGCCGACGCCGCTCGCCTTCGTCATGCGCGGGACCGCGCAAACGGGATCGCGTTATTCCTTCTATCTCGACGCGACCGCGTTCGACGGTCGTTGGCCGTTCCCGGCCGTCTGGCCCGAGGGCGCCCGACATCTGCACGTCGGCTCGATTGCCGCTGTCGATCCGCGCCACGGCGAGAGCGTGGTTGCGGCGCTACGCCTAGCGTGCGAGCGGGCGACGACGAGCTTCGACCCCAACATCCGCCCGCTGGTGACGCCGGATCGCGAGCGCGTGGTCGCGCTGGTCGAGCGGCAGGTTTGCCTCGCCAGCCTCGTCAAGGCGAGTGGAGAGGATCTCGAATGGCTCTATCCCGGCTGCGCGATCGAGGATGCGCTGCGGCGATGGGCGCGGCTCGGGCCGAGCTTTTGCGTGGCGACGCTCGGCGATCGCGGCGCCGTCGCCTTTCTCGGCGACCGGCGATTGAGCGTGGCGGCGCCGAAAGTCGATGTCGTCGACACCGTCGGCGCGGGCGACAGTTTCATGTCCTCGCTGCTCGCCGCGATGGATCGCGACGGCGCGCTTGGGCCGAGCGCCCCGACGCCGAGCGCCGATCGGCTCGCGGCGTGGCTCGCCTTCGCCGCGGCGGCCTCGGCGATCACCTGCACGCGCAAGGGCTCCGATCCGCCGACGCGCGCGGAAGCGCTGGAATATCAGAAGGGCTGAATATTCTTCATTGAACCAAGGGCGAAGACGACGCGCATTGCGGACCGGCGACGACGAAGCTACAACGCCGTCGGCGAACCGCAACCGGATAAGCACCGATGGCTTCGATCGAATCGACTTCGACCTCTCCGCCCGCCCGCCCGCTGTCGCCGCATCTGGGCATCTATCGCTTCACCCTGACGATGGCGATGTCGGTCGCCCATCGCGTCACCGGCGCGGGGCTCTACGTCGGCGTGCTGTTGTTGGCGTGGTTTCTCATCGCGGCGTCGATGGACGCGTCCGCCTTCTCGGTGTTCTCCGCCTTCATCCAATCGATTTTCGGCCGGCTCGTCCTGTTCGGCTTCACCTGGGCCCTGTTTCATCACATGCTCGGCGGCGTTCGCCACTTCATCTGGGACGCCGGCCGAGGACTGGACCATCCCGAGCGCGAGCAACTGACGCAGGCGACGGCGCTCGGCGGCTTCGCGTTGACGCTCGGCGTCTGGGCCGTCGGCTACGCCGTTCGGTGAGGGAGCGCGGACCATGGCGAAAGACGGCAAGACCTTGCGAACGCCGCTGAGCCGCGTTCGCCATCTCGGTTCGGCGCGCCTGGGGACCGACGAGCATTGGCTCCAGCGCGCGACCGCCGCGGCGCTCATCCCCCTCACGATCGCCTTCGTCTGGCTGACGCTGACCCTGCTGCACAAGGATTACAATGGCGCTCGCGCCGAACTGAGCCGACCGCTGCCGGCGATCGTGCTCCTGCTCTTCGCGGCGGTCGGCGTCTATCACATGCAGATCGGCATGCGCTCGATCATCCTCGACTACGTGCAGGGTCGCGCCCGCGAATGGGCGCTGATCGCCAACGCTTTCTTCGCCGCGGCGTTGGGCCTGACCTGCGTTTACGCCGTGCTGCGCATCGGCTTCGTCTGAAATCCTCGATAGGGCTCAAAGCGAATGGCGACCAACGGCTCCAACGGCGCAAGCGTCCCCGCGCTCGGGCAAAGGGCCTATCCGATCACCGACCATGCTTTCGACGTCGTCGTGGTCGGCGCGGGCGGCGCGGGCCTGCGCGCGAGCGTCGGCTGCGCGCAGGCGGGGCTGCGCGTCGCGTGCGTCTCCAAGGTCTTCCCGACCCGCTCGCACACCGTGGCGGCGCAGGGCGGCATTTCCGCCGCGCTCGGCAATATGGGTCCGGACGATTGGCGCTGGCACATGTACGACACCGTCAAGGGCTCGGACTGGCTCGGCGATCAGGACGCGATCGAGTATCTGTGCCGCAACGCGTCCGCCGCCGTCTACGAACTCGAACATTGGGGCGTGCCGTTTTCGCGCACCGAGTCGGGCGCGATCTACCAGCGCCCGTTCGGCGGCATGACGACGGAATACGGCAAAGGCGTCGCGCAGCGCACCTGCGCCGCCGCCGACCGCACCGGCCACGCGATGCTGCACACGCTCTACGGCCAGGCGCTGAAAGCCCGTTGCGAATTCTTCATCGAGTATTTCGCCCTCGATCTGATCCGCGACGCCGGGGGAAGAGTGCGCGGCCTCGTCTGCCTGAAGATGGACGACGGCGCGATCCACCGCTTCCGCGCGCCGATGACGGTTCTCGCCACCGGCGGCTATGGCCGCGCCTATTTCTCGGCGACCTCGGCGCACACCTGCACCGGCGACGGCAACGCGATGGCGCTGCGCGCCGGCATCGCGCTGCAGGACATGGAGTTCGTGCAGTTCCACCCCACCGGCATCTACGGCGCGGGCTGCCTCATCACCGAGGGCGCGCGCGGCGAGGGCGGCTATCTCGTCAATTCCGAAGGCGAGCGCTTCATGGAGCGCTACGCGCCGTCGGCCAAGGATCTCGCCTCGCGCGACGTGGTCAGCCGCGCGATGACCATGGAGATTCGCGAAGGCCGCGGCGTCGGCCCGCTCAAGGACCATATCTATCTGCACCTCGACCATCTCGATCCCAAGGTGCTGCACGAGCGGCTGCCCGGCATCTCCGAGAGCGCGCGCATCTTCTCCGGCGTCGATGTGACCAAGGAGCCGATCCCGGTGCTGCCGACCGTGCATTACAACATGGGCGGCATCCCGACGAACTATCACGGCGAGGTCTTGACCAAGGTCGGGGCCGACCCGGATTCGATCGTGCCGGGACTGATGGCGCTCGGCGAGGCGGCCTGCGTCTCGGTGCACGGCGCCAACCGGCTCGGCTCCAACTCGCTCATCGACCTTGTCGTGTTCGGCCGCGCCGCCGGCGAGCGCGCCGCCGAGCTCGTCAAGCCGGGCGAGCGGCAGGCCGATCTGCCCAAGGACAGCGCCGACCCCGCGCTGGCGCGCCTCGACCGTTTCCGCCACGCCAGCGGGGCGACGCCGACGGCGACGTTGCGCCTGAACATGCAGCGCGCGATGCAGAGCCATTGCGCCGTGTTCCGCACCGGCGAAACGCTGGACGAGGGCAAGGCGATGATCCGCGAAGCCTGGCGCGCCGGCGCCGACGCGCACGTCAGCGACCGTTCGCTGATCTGGAATTCCGATCTCATCGAGACGCTGGAATACGACAACCTCATCGTTCAGGCCGTGGTCACGATGGAGGGCGCCGCCAATCGCCGGGAAAGCCGCGGCGCGCACGCGCGCGAGGATTATCCCGACCGCGACGACGCCAACTGGATGAAGCACACGCTCGCCTGGATCGACGCCGACGCCTACGCCGTGATCCTCGATTACCGGCCGGTGCACGCCTACACCATGACCAACGACGTCGCCTACGTCGAGCCGAAGGCGCGGGTGTACTGAGGGGGCGGCTTAGGAATGCACGGATAGGGAACCATGGTCCAAATCAAGCTGCCGAAGAACTCCCGCCCGACGCCGGGGAAGACTTGGCCGAGGCCGTCGAACGCCAGCCACGTGACGAAGTTCCACATCTATCGTTGGAACCCGGAAGACGGCGTCAACCCGCGCATCGACACGTACGCCGTCGACCGCGACGATTGCGGCCCGATGGTGCTCGACGCGCTCATCTGGATCAAGTCCAAGGTCGATCCGACGCTGACCTTCCGCCGCTCCTGCCGCGAGGGTGTGTGCGGCTCCTGCGCGATGAACATCGACGGCCTCAATACGCTCGCCTGCACCTGCGACATCGACAAGATCGACGGCGCGGTGAAAATCTATCCGCTGCCGCATTTGGAGGTGGTCAAGGATCTCGTTCCCGACCTGACCCATTTCTACGCCCAGCACGCCTCGATCGAGCCGTGGCTGAAGACGACGACGCCCACGCCGGAAAAGGAATGGCTACAGACGCCCGAGGACCGCGCCGATCTCGATGGTCTCTACGAGTGCATTCTCTGCGCGTCGTGTTCGACTGCCTGCCCGAGCTATTGGTGGAACGGCGACCGCTATCTGGGGCCGGCGATCCTGCTTCAGGCCTATCGCTGGCTGATCGATTCGCGCGACGAGGCGACGGGCGAACGGCTCGACGATCTCGAAGACCCGTTCCGTCTCTATCGCTGCCACACGATCATGAACTGCGCCAAGACCTGCCCCAAGGACCTCAACCCCGCCAAGGCGATCGCGAAGATCAAGGCGATGATGGCGGAGCGCCGGCTCTGACAGTGGCGCCGTTACGTAACGTGGAGACTGCCGAGCCTTCCGCCGGCGACGGGCGCCAAACGCCCGCTAGGCTCATATTCGCCTTCGTTCTCGCCTGCGCGATCGAACGCGCCATCGCGATGCTTGTCATCGGGTTCAAGGGCGACGAAGCCTATACGCTCGTCGTGTCGCGGGCCCTGGCGCTCTCTTATTTCGACCACCCGCCGCTGCATCAATGGTTGCTGCACGGCTTCGTCGCGCTTTTCGGCGAGGGTCGATGGGTGCGCGCGCCCTTCTGGGCGGCGATCGTCCTCGCCAACATTCCGATGTTCGGCCTGTCGCGTCGGCTGTTCGGACGCGAGGCCGCATACTGGACGCTGTTCGCCTTCAACGCCGCGACTTATGTTTTGGTCCTGCCCAACGGCTTCATCGTTCCCGACATGACGCTGCAATTATCGCTGCTGTCGGCGGGCTGGGCGATGGCGGAAATTCTTTTCGCCCCCGCCGGCGGGGCGGGGCGGACGACGGCGCTCTGGTTGGCCGTCGGCGTCGCGCTGGGCGGCGCGGGACTGTCGAAATATTCGGCGATCTTCGCACCGCTTGGGTTCTTCGGGTTTTTCCTCGGCGCCCCCAAGCATCGGCGCTGGCTTTGGGACATCAGGCCTTATGTGGGCGCGCTCGTGGCGCTGGCGATCGTTTCGCCGGCTCTCATTTGGAACTGCCAGAACGACTCGCTGTCGCTGTCGTTCCAGGCGAGCCGGGCGACGCCGCATGAACTGAGTTTCGACATCCAGTCCTTGTGGCAGTGGTTGGGCATTCTGGGAACGCAGATCGGCCTCTTGTCGCCGTGGGTTTTTGCGCCGCTGGCGCTGGCGCTGATTCACGCGGCGCGCAATCGCGACGCCGACGGTCCCGAGCGGTTCCTGCTCTGGCTGGTGGCGCCGCCGTTGGCGCTGTTCGTGCTGCTGCCGCTGCTCGGCCAGTACGTGCTGCCGCACTGGTTCAATTCGGTCTGGCTGTTCGCTTTTCCTCTCGCCGGCCAATGGCTTGCCGGCAAGAGCCGGATTTGGTTGAAAACCTGGGGACTTTGGACGGCGGCGACGGCCGTGGCGACGGCGATCATCTACATCCTGGCGATGAACATCGGCATGTTCTGGATCATGTCCCGCCTGCCGCCGGACGCGAACGATCCCACCGTATTGAGCTATGATTGGCCCGATGTCTCGCGCTCGCCCGCATGGGCGGCGTTGGGCGTCCCGGCGCCCGCGTTCGTCGTCGCCGACAATTGGCGCTACGCCGGCAAAATCGGCGCGGCCTTGGGTCCGGAATTTCCGGTTTGCACGCTAGGCGACGATCCGCGCGAATTCGCATTCACTTGCGACACCTTGGCCTGGATCGGCAAAGACGCCGCGATCGTCGTCGTCAAGGCGGACGCCGAGCGCGGGCTGAAGGCGCTGGCCCCCTACTTCGCCCGGATCGACGCGCCGCAGGAATTTGCCGTCGGGCGCGGCGGCCGCGCCGAACAGGTTTTCGTTCTCGCGCGTGGGCGCGCGCTGACCCACCCCTACCTTTTCCCCTATGGGCCGCATCGCGAAAAATGAGCGGATCGCTGGCAGGCTCGACAGACCCGGGCGCGGGGCGCGATTTGTCCGCCCGATACATTCTCGCCTTCATCGCGATTTGCGCGATCGAAAAGGCCTTCGCCTGTCTGGCGACCGGCTTCACCGGGGACGAAGCTTATACGCTGGTCATCGCGAGAAGCCTCGCCCTCTCCTATTTCGACCACCCGCCGCTGCACCAGTGGATATTGCACGGCTTCGTCGCCTTGTCGGGCGAAAGCCGATGGGCGCGCGCGCCATTCTGGCTGATGTTCGTCGCCATCAACGCGCCCTTGTTCGGTCTGACGCGGCGTCTGTTCGGCGCCCAGGCGGCGCTTTGGGCGATGTTCGCTTTCAACGCGACGACTTATTTCCTCGTCCTGCCGGACGGGTTCATCATCCCCGACGCACCGTCGCTGTTATTCCTCGCCCTGGCCGCGTGGACGATCGCCGAAATCCTGTTCGGACCGGCCGAGCGGGAGGGCAAAGCCGGCAAGCTCTGGCTGGCCGCAGGCGTGGCGTTGGGCTGCGCCGGACTTGCTAAGTACGCCGCGCTCTTCGCCCCGATCGGCCTCCTTGGGTTTTTGGTCGGCTCGCCGCGCCATCGCCATTGGCTCTCGGACGCGCGGCCTTACCTCAGCGCCTTCGTGGCGCTCCTCATCTTCTCTCCGGCCCTCCTGTGGAACTATCAAAACCATTGGGTTTCTCTTTCTTTCCAGTCGACCCGGGCGGCGACCGCTCTGACCTTCGGGGCCGGCGCCTGGGCCGACGTCGCTGCGGAACTGGGCGAGCAGATCGTCCTGCTGTCGCCATGGATCGGCGCGCCGATCGTGCTGGGCATGGCGCGCGCGATGCGCGCCGACGCCAACAGCGGCGAACGTTTTCTGGTCTGGCTCGCTGCGCCGCCCGTCGTTTTCTTCGCGCTTCTGCCGCTGCTCGGGCAGCGGGCGATCCCGCACTGGTTCAACTCCGGCTGGCTGTTCGCCTTTCCGCTCGCCGGATATTGGCTGAGCGCGAGAAGCGCCGGCTGGCTGAAGAATTGGGGACGCGCCGCTGCGGCGCTCGCCGCGGCGACGGTCGTCTTCTATATCGCTGTCGTCGTCGTTGGGTTTTCCCGGCTCATCGCCTTCGCGCCGGGCGGCCACGACGATCCCACGCAATTCAGCTACGACTGGCGCATCGCGAGCGCGCCGCCGGACTTCATCGTCGTCGATAACTGGCGCGTCGGCGGCAAAGTCGGCGTTGCCTTGGGGCCTAAAGCGCCCATTTGCGCCTTCACCTCGGACCCGAGGGAATTCGCATTCGCGTGCGATTCGACGGCCTGGCTCGGCAAAGATGCGGATATCATCGTTTTCAAAGAGGACGCCGCCAGCGAACGGTCGGCGTTTGCGGGCTATTTCGAGCGAATCGACCCTGGCGCGGATTTCGCCGTCGGCCGCATGGGCGCGCATGAGCGCATCTTGACGCTGATGCGCGCGCACAACCTGCTTCGCGCCTACCCATCGCCTTACGGTCCCGCGCGGGCCGGGCCGTAACAACCCGGCCTGTGGATCGGGGCGATGCGGGACGGGAAGCGGCGCGCTCAAGCTCCGCTGGCGGGGCTTTTTGCCGGCTCTTCCGCAACCCCGGGTTTAACGGCGCGCGCCTGCGCGTCGAACAGCGAGGCGGTGTAGTCCATCACGTCGCGCGAGGCCTCGCGCAGCAGCGACAGCGGGGTCGGGCGGCGGGCCGTCAGACGGCCGGTCATCTGGTTTTCCTCGAAGACGAAATGCGTCTTGAACTTGGCGGCGAGGCGGATCATGCCGATATTGTTCGGCGTGCAGACGATCTCGATCGTCTCGACGCCGTGGTTGC
>Ga0182014_10006441_pt1 | contig 12617 bp, 16 predicted proteins | sample 612S2DmetaG_FD_120489 | JGI IMG/M metagenome (GOLD analysis project Ga0182014, IMG submission 120489) | Permafrost microbial communities from Stordalen Mire, Sweden - 612S2D metaG | ecosystem: Environmental > Terrestrial > Soil > Wetlands > Permafrost | place: Sweden: Stordalen | collected... | reverse complement strand
TTGGCGGCACGCGGGGCATACTTGCTGACGACCAGCGCCAGGCTGCGGTGCGCGTCTACATGATCGCCGCCATCCTGCGCGTCGTCTTCGAGGATGAAGAACACCGTGTCGTCCCAGAAGGGCGAGTGGGAGATGGCTTCGACCGCGCGCCCCACCGCCAGATCGTTGTCGGCTACCGAGGCCTTCGGCGTGGGGCTGCCTGGTTTGGTTCCCGCGGTGTGGTCGTTGGGCAGCCGCAGTAGGACGAAGCTAGGCATCGTGTCTTTGCCTTGCTCCTTTTCGGCGACCCACTCCTTCAAATGCCGCAGAAATATCTCCACTCGCACCTGGTCGGGAACCATCAGGTTGAAGTCCGGCGCCTCGGCGGCAAAATGACCGACCAACTCCGGCTTGGTGGCCACGTTAGCGGCGATCAGCGGAATGGGCCACGGCCACTTGTTCACGCCGCCGCCCCATTCTGCGGGCAGCTCCTCGCCCGGCGCGATCGCCTTGCGCGCGCAGTCGCGGCCTTGCATCAACGGTCCCATCTGCGGATCGGCGACGCGCTTCTCATTGCAAAAAGTGGTGGAGATGAACTCGCCGAAGTGGTAGTAGCTCTTGCCATGCGTGGCCAGATTGCCCCACAGATAGCCGCTGGCCGGCTCGTTCACATCCGGGATCTTCTGTAGCAGCGGATAGCCCTCCGCGACCACTCCTTCGTAGTCGTAGGTTCTTTGGCTGCCGCGATAGTTCTGCTGCCAGGTCTTTTCCAGATAGTCCGTTCCTATAGCCGCAGTTGACCAGACGTGCCCATCGCCCGAGACTTCGCCCGAATCGAAGAAGTTGTCGAGCACGCCGAATTGCAGGGCCAGCTTGTGCAGGTTGGGCGTGACGGCCTCGCCGTACAGGTTCAGGCTTGGGTCGCCGTTGCCCACCGGCTTGCCGTCCTGGCTCAGGTCGCCGAAGACCTGGTCGTAGGTGCGATTCTCCTTGATGATGTAAATCACATGCTTGATGGGATTTGGCGCTCCGCCGGCAAAGGCGATCATCTCCTCGGCCGCTTTCATTCTGTTCGACTCCAGCACCACCGAGGTCCATTGCGGCAGGTTCTTTTCGATCTCAGCCGCGTCGAGTGCAGCCAGCGAGCCGTACAACAGCGTGGCTATGTAGGTCGTCTTTCTGGGCTTTCTCACCTGAGCTGAAGCAGTTTGTCGCTGGGGAAAGTTGTTTGGGCCGGTGCCCTTGCCCTTGGCGGTAGCCACATAAAGCGTTCCGCCTGTGGCCGAGGGAAGAAAAGCCATCGACATCGGCATCCACTCGGTGGGGATGAATCCAGCCGGCTCGACCATGCCCTGCTTCGACGCCTTCCGGGTCAGCTTGCCGGTATCGATGACGGCGACGGCATCGCTGATGGCATTGGCCACATAGAGCCGGCTGCCGTCTGCGTTCACCGCCAGCGCCTCCGGCTCCGCGCCAAAGTAGCTCTGCCCCGGCAGGCGCGTATCGAAGTAGCCCTTCACGGAAAACTGCCCGCCGGCCACATTCAGGGCGGCGACGGCATCGCGATTGGCCAGCGCTGCGTAAAGGGTCTTTCCATCCGGCGAGAACTCAAGTGCGCAGGGGTGAGTTCCGGGAGCTGTCGGGCTGGAGGGCTTGAGGAGAGCGAGCCTGCGCCCCACCGTTCCCTTGGCCAAATCCAGTTCCACAACCTCTGAGGAGTTCCACAACGCCACAAACGCCCGCTCGCCGTCCTTTGAGACCGCCAGCGCAATGGGATAGGTGGAGGGCACGGCGTCGCTTTCCGACAAATCGAAGCGGTGGACGATGGCGCCGCTGGCGGCGTCGACGAGCAGAACATCGTCGGAGAGATTGCCGGCGACCAGCAGCTCTTCGGCGCCCGCAGCAGAGGCGATCACGGCAATTGCCGCCGGGAACGGCACTCCCTTGTCGCCCTCCGCGTCGCCGATCAGCCTGGTCTTCCGGCCCGGCGCCAACTGCTGCAAGGGCAAAGGAATGAAGCGCTCAGGCGCAATCTGGCCCGCCGCGAAGCTGTACACCACCACACCGCTCCCGGTCTTCTCTTTGCCGTCGCCCATCGGGTCTGTGGTTGAGCCCATGCTGGCGTAGACGTGCTTCCCGTCGCGGCTGAAGGCCACGCCCGAGTAGAGCGTCTGCTTGGCGGTAGGCGACAGCGTGCGGGAATCCGGGAAGTCGGCGAGCGTGCCGGTCTGCGTATCCAGCACTGCCAGCGACTGCTTGTACTGCGACTCGAAGGTTCCATAGCCGGCATTCACCGTGACCACGTAGCGCCCGTCGGGCGAGACAGCCATGGAGATCGGCAGGCTGTTCAGCCGCTGCGGGTGCCCAGGAATTTCGCCAATCAGCTGTTTGCTCGTAGGCAGATCGACCGTCTGCGCCCCGCTCAATCCCGGCCCAAGAACCAGAACCGCGCCCGCAACCGTGAAAAAGACCTTGATGTACATGGGAAAACCTTAGCAAATTCAGCGGTGCTTCCGCCTTACAACGCCGTTACAGGTGGGATCTGGCCAAGATTCCGGCCGGAAATTGCCGTGAGCGGCGGCTTTGCTTACTGCCCATTACCAACGCGCCACCAGCCGTAATCATGCATTTTAAATGGTTTCTGGTTAAAATCTTTTCATGAACGAGCCCCTCGATCCCCTCACGCGGTTGCTCTGCGACGTCATCCTGCCCAACCTCAAGTTGGTGCAAACCAGCCAGGCCGAACAGATTGCCGCCAATGATCGGCTGGAGACAGCGATCGAAGAGTTGCGTCTGCATCTGGAGTCGCAGTTCGCCCACCTTGCGGCCCAGCTCACGGCCTGCCGGGCCGAGTTGGCCGCGACGCAGGCAATGCTGAAGGCGGCACAGACGCACGGCGGACTTAAGACGCTCGATCGAACCGCGCTGATCCACTAAATTGGCGATCCGCCGCAGCGGCTCGAACGGCCCGGCATTCGATGGATGCGCATTTGAGGTCACGTTGACATCATGATGCTTCTCCGTGCATCATCGTGATGTGCGGACCACTCTTTCCATCGACGACGACATAGCGAAGCTCGTGGAGCAGGAGGTCAGACATTCAGGAGCCTCCTTCAAGGCCACCGTCAATCGCCTGCTCAGCTTGGGCTTGACGGCATCGCGGGCGAAAGCTGACACGAAGCCCTTCGTCGTGACGCCCTTTCACCTTGGGATAGGGAACTGCGATAAGATCTCTGAATTCCTGGAGGAGCTGGAAGGGCCATACCACAGGTGATTGTCCCGGACGCAAATCTGCTTATCTACGCCTACGACTCCACGGCAGTTCAGCACCGCGCCGCGCGGATTTGGCTGGGGAAGGTTCTCTCCGCGCCGGAGTTGGTGGGCTTAGCTTGGCAAACCGTCTCGGCATTCATACGAATCTCCACGAACCTCCGGCTAACCGGAGGCCGTTTTTCGACGGAAAAGGCGATCGGCGTTGTGCAACAGTGGGTGGATCTGAAGCAGGTTCGTCTGCTGACCCCAACAGAGCGTCACTGGACTTTATTCCAGAGGATGCTGGTGGAAGGGCAGGTACGAGGCCCTTTCACTTCGGATGCTGAACTGGCCGCGTTGACGATCGAATACGGTGGTGTGCTTTACACCACGGACCGCGACTTTGCCCGATTTCCGGGGCTGAGATGGGTCAATCCGCTGGAGGAGCGCTGAAGCGCCTCAGCCGGCGCGCAACCTCGCTCCGCATGAATCTGCGATGAAATCCGTAAATGCTCTACTTCCACCCGCCCGGATGCGATAGACTCATGCGGGAACGTTCGACGCAAATTGCGAATTTCAACGGCATGGAGGATACATAGGAATTGGGAAAAAGCATGGTCCCGAAGAAGCTTTTCTTCACCAAGGGCGTAGGCAAACACAAGGAGCGCTTGACCTCCTTCGAGCTGGCGCTTCGGGATGCGGGCATCGCCTCGCAGAATCTGGTGCGCGTTTCTTCGATCTTTCCGCCGCGGTGCAAGGTGATTACGCGCAAGGAAGGCCTTACCTACCTGAGCCACGGCGAGGTGGTCTTCTCCGTAATCGCTGAGAATTCGACACGCGAGCCGCACCGGCTGCTGGTCTCCAGCATCGGCGTGGCCATACCCGCCGACCGCAACACCTACGGCTACCTGAGCGAGCACCACAGCTTCGGCGAGACCGAGGAACAGGCCGGCGAGTACGCCGAGGAGCTGGCCGCCGAGATGCTGGCCACTACGCTGGATGTGGACTTCGATCCGGATACGAGCTGGGACGAGAAGAAGGAGATCTACCGCATCTCCAACAAGATTGTGCGCACCAGCAACATCACGCAGTCGGCCGTGGGCGACAAGCGCGGACTGTGGACCACAACGATTGCGGCCGCCGTATTGATTCTGGACGAGTAGGCATTGCATGCGGCAGGCCAATGAGGCCAACTCCGCCAGCCGGAGTTGGCCTTGCTGCGAGTGTAGAGAATGGGCGGAGGATGGCTTGAGTCATGGCGGATGCGCGTAAATACACGGTAGGCCTGGTGCAAATGCGCATGGGCGCCGACCCGGAGGCCAACTTCACCGCGGCCCTGGAGCGCATCGAAGAAGCGGCGCGGCTGGGCGCTAACATCGTCTGCCTGCCGGAGCTCTTCCGCACGCAATATTTCTGCCAGCGCCAGGATCTTCGGCTCTTCGATCTGGCCGAGCCGATCCCCGGCCCGTCCACGGCGCGGCTGGCCGAGGTAGCCCGCAAGCTCCGCGTCATCATTGTCGCATCGCTCTTCGAGCGCCGCGCGCCGGGGCTGTACCACAACACGGCGGTCACGCTGAATGCCGATGGAGCCATCGCCGGCGTCTACCGCAAGATGCACATCCCGGACGATCCGCTCTACTACGAGAAGTATTACTTCGCCCCCGGCGATCTGGGTTTTCAGGCTGTGGATACGGCCTATGGCCGCGTTGGGGCGCTCATCTGCTGGGACCAGTGGTATCCCGAGGCAGCGCGGCTCACCGCATTGCAGGGCGCCGAGGTGCTCTTCTATCCCACCGCCATCGGCTGGCACCCGGCAGAGAAGGCGGAGTTCGGCGCGGCGCAATACGATGCCTGGCAGATCATCCAGCGTTCGCACGCCATCGCCAACGGCGTCTATGTGGCCGCGGTGAACCGCGTGGGCCTTGAGCATGGCGAGATCAAATTGGCGTCCGGCGACGTGTTTGGCAATCCTGTCACCGGGTCGGGAATCGAGTTCTGGGGCGGCAGCTTCATCGCCGATCCATTCGGCCGCGTAATCGCCAAGGCCTCGCACGGTACCGAGGAGATTCTGCTCGGCGAGATTAACCTCGGGCTAATTGAAGAGACGCGCCGCAACTGGCCCTTCCTGCGCGATCGCCGCATCGACGCCTATGGCGGCATCACTAAACGCTTTCTAGATCCTGTGAATTCGTGGCCCGCGGATGGAGATGCCAAATAACTTCGAGGCACTCTTGTTGCATCGATGTTTTGAAAGGGCACGGCTTTAGCCGTGCCGCAAATAGCTATGATCACTGCGGGCTTTAGCCCCTGAGGGAAGTTCTTAGTGGGAGGAACAGCAAATGCGTGACCAATTTGCAGGAGACATCACTGATTGGCTCAAGTTCTCGCTCTTGCGGACTCTCGCCGCAGGCGATCGATCGATAGGCGTTGCATGGTATTACATCGAGGATTGTGCAGAAGCCAAACTGGAAGATCTTGACGCGGAAGTCGCAGATGCACTCGCGGCGTATAGAGAGCGCTCAGTCAGTGCATTGGAGCGGTTAGCGTGTTGGAAGAGCGGCACAAAGTTTTTTCGGAAACATGTACCTCATCCGCAGTTTCGAAATCTATGGTTAGAGGAGATGCGTTCTTCTCTAAATGAATGCGATATCGTGTTTTTAGACCCTGATAATGGGTTGGGAAATCCAGATGCCTTACACGCGACGCTAGATGAAATCGCTGCGATGAGAAAATCTGGGCGAACGATAGTCTTGATTCATTTTCCAAATCATACAGAGAAACAGTATCTACAAATCGCATCGCACCAAGAAGAAATTGCGAGGGCGACCGAGGCAGAATCGGAGTTTACGATCAAGACAGGTGTAACAGTTCAACGCCAAAATCCATATGGAGCCAATATGCGGCTTCATCGATCACGCTGGTTCACAGTGATTGATGGCGATGAGGTTATTCGCAATAGAGCGAAAGAGTTTGTTGCAAAACTCAAGAAGACAGGCTGTTCTGCCTCAATTGAGCCGGAATATTAATGACGACACAAGTAAGTACTACGCCGCATCAACTTGACTACCGCATGCCCGCCGAATGGGAGCCGCACGAGGCAACCTGGCTTGCGTGGCCGCACAATCCCGAGGACTGGCCGGGCAAGTTTCCGGCTATCCCCTGGGTCTATGCGGAGATCGTGCGGCTCCTCGCGGCGCAGGAGCGGGTGCATATTCTTGTCGATGATGCGAAGGCCGAGCAGCGCGCGCGGGGAATCCTGGAGCGCGCCGGAGCGAATCTCGACCGCGTTACCTTCCACCAGTGGCCCACCAATCGCAGTTGGACGCGCGATTCGGGTCCCATCTTCGTCCGCAACCCGGAGGGCCGGGTAGGCATCACCAACTGGCGCTTCAATGCCTGGGCCAAGTACTCCGACTGGCAACTTGACGACCAGCTTCCGGGCCGAGTGGCGGCGCTGCTTGGCCTGCCGGAGTGGCAGCCAACCATCACGTTACAAGACGACCGCGCACACCGCGTTGTCCTCGAAGGCGGCTCCATCGACGCCAACGGCGCGGGCGCTCTGCTCACCACCGAGGAATGCCAGCTGAGCGAGGTGCAGCAACGCAATTCTGGCGTCAGCCGTGAGCAACTGGAGCGCGTTTTTTCGGAGTCTTTAGGCATTCAGCAGGTAATTTGGCTGGGCCGCGGAATCGCCGGCGACGACACGCACGGCCACATCGACGACATCAGCCGCTTCGTCGCTCCCGCCACCATTGTGACCGCCGTCGAGCCGGATGCCAGCGACCCCAACCACGCTCCGCTGGCCGAGAACCTTGCCCGCCTCAAAGCCGCCCGCACGCTGGACGATAAGCAGTTCACGCTGGTCGAGCTGCCTATGCCGCGGCCGGTGATCTTTCGTGGCCAGCGCCTGCCGGCCAGTTACGCCAATTTCTATATCGCCAACGGTCTGGTTCTGGTTCCCACCTTCCACGATCCCAACGACCGCGTGGCGCTGAACATTCTTGCCGAGCTTTTTCCTGAGCGGGAAGTCATCGGCATCCATTCGGTTGACCTTGTCTGGGGCCTGGGCACGCTGCACTGCATGACCCAGCAGCAGCCGGCGGACACCGCCATTTTGGATTAGAATGCTTCTATCGGAGGAGAAGAAATGGCCCTGACGGTAAAGCAAGCCATCCTGGCTGCCCGCGCACATTTTGTGGAATTACTACCCGAAATCGCCAAGGAAGAAGATGTCCGTCTGGAAGAGATCGAACGCACCGGGGAGGATTGGGCAATTACTTTTAGTGTTCCCGGCGGTTCATCCTTGATGGGCTTCACTTATGGGGGCGCTTTTGGATTGAATAGAATCGCAAAGGTTATCGTAGTTGACGGCGAAACTGGGCAGTTTATTGCGTTAAAGCAGCGTGCCGCATGAAGTTGGTAGAGCTTCCTCTGCTCAAACCCCATGTAGGGAAGCCTGCAATTCTGGATGCCAATCTTCTGCTCCTCGATTGGTGTATGGAATTCGATCAATCGTTGCTTCAATCGTTCAAACGCCTCAACAACTTCGAACCGAATGATGCTCAGTTGCTTTCCGAAACACTAAAGTTGTTTCCCTCACTTTGGACCACGCCTCATGTCCTGACCGAAGTTTCCAATCTGGCAAATTCTCTGCCGAGTTGGATCAAGGGCGCATGGTTCGCATTCTTTGCGAAGCGAATCAATTTAGTTCCTGAGATTTATACACAAGCGTCAGAAATCGCTTCCGATGCTGCGGCAATTCGATTCGGTTTGACGGATGCAGCACTTACAAGGTTGGCAGCGACACATGTCATCTTGACAGTTGATTGGCCATTGGCCAATGGCCTAGAATCCCGTGGTCTTTCCGTTATAAATTTCAATCATTTGCGAAGGGTGTTCCTGTTTTCGTGACGGATATTGAAGCCATGCAAGCCGCTCTCGCCGAAGCCCGCCTGGCCGTCGAGGCGGGCGAGGTGCCGATCGGCGCCGTCGTGACGCGCGAGGGGGCGATCGTCGCGCGCGGCCAGAATCGCGTGCTGCGCGACCTGGACCCTACGGCCCACGCCGAGATCGTAGCCCTGCGCGCGGCGGCTGCGGCGCTGGCGAACTACCGGCTCATCGGCTGCACGCTCTATGTGACGCTGGAGCCCTGCGCCATGTGCGCCGGAGCCATGACCCATGCCCGCCTCGACCGCCTCGTCTTTGCCGCCGCCGATCCCAAGGCGGGCGCGGCTGGCTCGGTGCTCTCCGTGCTCAACCACCCCCAGCTCAATCACCAGATGCAGGTTGAGCAGGGGATTCTCGCCGATGAGTCGGCGGAGTTATTGCGGAGTTTCTTTCGACAGCGCAGATCACTTTAGCGACGCGTCAGCGCCCTGATCCGTTCCGCTTCCTGCGGCCATCCCGCGGCTAACTCCGCGCAAACCCCGCCGCGGTAATCCGCATAATCGAAGCCTGGCGTCACCGTGCAGCCAAGCAACGCCACTTTGCCATCGCCAATCAGCCGCGTTCCCTGCCACACTCCGGCCGGAACGGCAAGTTGCACTTGCTGGCCCGCCGCGAGATCCGGCCCTAAAACAAAGACGGCGGAGCGCCCATCGGGGTACAGCTGCAACATCTCCACCGGGTCGCCGAAATAAAAGTGGAAGATCTCGTCGGAGTCGAGGCAGTGCATCTCCGAGAAGGTTCCCGCCTCCAGCAGGTAGTATATTGCCGTGCCGGCGGAGCGCCGCCCGCGCGGCAGATCCATCATCTCGGGCGCGACGTAGGTCTGCCGGAAAAAGCCGCCCTCTGACGGGTGCGGCTCCAGTCTCAGCAGCGTTTTGATCTCGTCTGCGGTCATTGTTCCCGATGGTAGCAGCGGGAAGTGAGTAAAATGAGCGCATGGACGTGCAAATGTACGCCTCCCCCTGGTGCCCTGACTGCCGCGCGGCCAAGCGCTTTCTCGATTCGCACGGAATTCAGTACACCGAAATCAATGTCGACCGCGACCCGGCTGCCTCGGCCGAGGTGCTACGCCGCGTGGGCAAGCGGGCCGTTCCGCAGCTTGTGATCGACGGCGAATGGTTCCAGCCCTACATTCCTGGCCGCGGGCTGCTTGTGGATGAGCTGCATGAACGGCTGGGCATCCCTCGCGCCTGAAGGCAGGCTATTGGCGGAGCCCTGGCGATGGCCTGCCCGACCGCAAACGCGAAGACACAAGGCAGATCGAACCGGTCAATTCATCATGAGGAATCCGCCTGTGAAGAGACTAGACATTGGATCGAGATTGATCATCGTGTGCGGGCTGCCAGGTTCAGGTAAGACCACGCTGGCCAAGGCGCTTGAAACCAAGATCCGCGCGGTCCGGTTTTCTCCCGATGAGTGGCTCGATGCTCTTTCGCTCAACCTTTATGATGAGCAGGCCCGCGAAAGAATCGAGTCGCTGCAATGGACAATCGGGCAGCACCTCCTCGCGCTCGGCCTCACAGTAATCATTGAGTGGGGTACATGGGCAAGGTCGGAGAGGGATGCCTTGCGAATCGGAGCCCGCGCCTTGGGCGCCGCCGTTGAGTTGCGTTACCTTTCTGCGCCCCTACAGATTCTTCTCGGCAGGATCCAATCCCGGGGCATGGAGAATCCACCGATCGAACACGCAGAGTTGCTTCGATGGTTCAAGGTGTTCCAGGCTCCGACACCCGAAGAGATGGCTCTGTTTGACGAACCTCTGTGCGTTGGCCTTCCCCCTTGTTCGAGTTGACACACCCCGGCATCCGGCAATTCTCCCTCCTGGCTGTCTTTCCTCGTACAATCAAGAGTTGGCAGAGACCGCGCGACGCGGCCCCGGTAAGGAGTTCTCCCTTGATCGACCGTTACACGCGCCCGGCGATGGGCAGCATCTGGACCGAAGAGAACAAGTATCGCTGCTGGCTCCGGGTGGAGTCAGCGGCAAGCACGGTGCTGGCCGAGGACGGCGTGATCCCCGCCTCGGCGGCCGAGGCCATAGCCACCCGCGCAAGCTGCTCGGCGGCCCGCGTGCAGGAGATCGAGGCCGAGGTGAAGCACGACGTCATCGCCTTCACTACCGCTGTCGCAGAGACCCTCAAAGCCCAGGGACTCGACGCCGAATCCCGCTGGCTGCATTATGGGCTCACCTCGAACGACATCGTGGATACGGCGCAGGCGCTGCAGGTCGCTGAGGCCTCCGAGCTCATCCGCGCCGGCATCGCCGCCCTGCTCGCGGTACTCCGGCGGCGCGCCATCGAGTTCAGGCACACGCCCACCATCGGCCGCACCCACGGCATTCACGCCGAGCCAACCACCTTCGGCCTCAAGCTGCTGAACTGGTACGCCGAGATGGAGCGCAATGCTGCCCGCTTCAACTCGGCAGCCGAAGACATGCGCGTCGGCAAGCTCTCGGGCGCCGTGGGCACCTTCGGCCACTTGAAGCCGGAGCACGAGGAGCGCATCTGTGCGCGGCTGGGCCTCAAGCCCGCGCCGGTGGCCACGCAGGTCATCCAGCGCGACCGGCACGCCGCCTACATCTCCACGCTGGCCATCCTCGGCAGCACGCTCGACAAGATCGCCGTCGAGGTGCGCCACCTGCAGCGCACCGAGGTGCGCGAGGCGCAGGAGTACTTCAGCGTTGGCCAGAAGGGCTCCTCGGCCATGCCGCACAAAAAGAACCCCATCACCGCCGAGCAGATCAGCGGCCTGGCGCGCGTGCTGCGCGGCAATGCGCAGGCGGCCTTTGAGAATGTCGCGCTGTGGCACGAGCGCGACATCTCGCACTCGTCTGTGGAGCGGGTGATCTTCCCGGACTCGACCATTCTGGCGGATTACCTGCTGGCCAAGACCACCGATCTGATCGACCGGCTGCTCGTTTATCCCGAGCGCATGAAGCGCAACCTCGAAAGCACGGGCGGGCTGATCTTCAGCGGCCAGTTGCTGCTCGACCTCTCCGAGGCCGGAATGCTGCGCGAGGACGCCTACCGGCTGGTGCAGTCGCACGCCATGCGCTCGTGGAAGGATGAGCTCGTCTTCCGCGATGAAGTCGCAAAGGATGCATCGATTTCGGCGCTGCTTAGTCCGGAAAAGTTGGATCGGGCCTTCAACTACACGCGCCAGTTGGGCAATGTGGACGCGATCTTCAGGCGGGTGCTGGGAGAATAATCGCTACGAGGAACATTAACCGCGCGCCGGCCGGAGACGCGCGCCGTAGGCGCAAGGTTTGTTAGCCCCGCGCTTCAGCGTGGGGTGGGGTGGGGTGGAAATCCCGGTTGTAAACGGGGAGTCCCGTAGGGACGGTGTACCATGGCGCATACGTACGCGAGCAATTTCATTCATTGTGTCTTTAGCACCAAAGAGCGCCGCCCGCTGATACCAGCCGCCCGCACCACCGAACTCTATGCCTACCTGGGCGGCATTGCGCGCGGCGAGAGTCTCTCGCTTGTGGCCGCGGGTGGAACCGCCAATCATGTTCATCTGTTATTTGTCTTGCCGGCGACCTGCACCGTTGCCCATGCGGTTCAGAAGCTCAAAGGAAGCTCTTCCCGGTGGATGGGGGAGGGCTTTTCCTGGCAGGAAGGATACGGAGCGTTCAGCGTCAGTCCTTCGCAGGTTGAGGTCGTGAAGGGGTACATACAAAACCAGGAAGAGCATCACCGCAAACGCGATTTTGAGCAGGAATTTGTCGCTCTTTTACGCAGCTGTGGAATCGCATACGACGAGCGTTACGTCTTCGGGTGATCGGAAATGGCATCGTCCCTACGGGACTCGATTGGATCGGACATTGCAGCGGACCCCACGCTGAAGCGCGGGGCTAACCAACATTGCGCCTCCGGCGCGATCGCTCCGGCCCTTCGCAAAGTCGCGCGGAAGACGAGAGGGATGGAGAACCCGGAAGCCAAAGTGAGGTAAGGCCAAATGGAGAAGTTTGACCAGTTCCACGATGGATACATAGATGGACTGCTTATTCAGGGCGCTAACGTACGCGTCTTCCTTAGCACAGAGGACAGGCAAGAGTTTGTGCTAGAAGTGTCCGGCGTGGCGTCTCTGAAAGTTGACGGATTCAGACAAGGTAACATCATCTTCGATGTCCTCATTCGGAAAGGTGACGACATTACGATTCATGACATTGTGAATGTATTTGAGTTCAAAGACGAGGCAAAAGCGCTCAGAGAGCTCGAAGAGACGCGCCGTATGAATCGTATCGTCCTAGAAATCAATCCGTCATACGGAGCCAGTTGCATCGTATTGGCTGAATCCGTGGAACTTCTACCTCGTCTAAGAACTTATCCGTAAATAGCAACAGTCTGCCTCCACGAGATCAAAGCGCAGGCGAGTGAGAGAAGTGCAACGTAGCTTGCCTCTGTCTTTTCGAAGCTGATCAGCAATTTGCGGAACCG
>Ga0182014_10006440_pt1 | contig 12618 bp, 12 predicted proteins | sample 612S2DmetaG_FD_120489 | JGI IMG/M metagenome (GOLD analysis project Ga0182014, IMG submission 120489) | Permafrost microbial communities from Stordalen Mire, Sweden - 612S2D metaG | ecosystem: Environmental > Terrestrial > Soil > Wetlands > Permafrost | place: Sweden: Stordalen | collected... | reverse complement strand
TGGCAGGCGGCGCAGATTTCTACGCTGATGTCGCCTTTATGAGTCGAACGGGTTACAAATGCGTTGCCGCAGGCGCAGTGCACCCGTATTTCGTGATAGTTAGGATGGATCGCTGGTTTCATGGTCAGTTCTGGCCTCAATTCAATCATTAGATTCTACAGGAGTTAAGAAGGATTCAGCAAGCGGAGGTCGCCGGGCTTAGGGCCCCAGGTGCCGGTTCTCAGGAACACGGCCTCAGGTTTTTCCCGAGGACCTAAGACCTCTGAGCTGAGGCCTCTATAAAAGCAAAACGGCAGGGCCGACCCCCTGCCGTTCTTCAATCTAAACTTGCGGGCCCCTTACTTCCCTTTATTGACTACCTTCTTCAGTTCGTTACCGGGAGTGAATTTCGCAACTCGGCGGGCGGCAATCTTGATTGTGGCACCCGTCTGCGGGTTCCGGCCATTGCGGGCCTTGCGCTGCGAGACGGAAAACGTGCCAAATCCGATTAGCGCCACCCGATCCCCTTTGCGAAGGGACGAGGTGATGCTGTCCACCGTGGTGTCGATCGCGGTCGTCGCCTGCGCCTTGGATATGTTGCAGGCTCCGGCGATCCGGTCAACCAGATCAGCTTTGTTCATGCTATCTCCTAGCTTTCGACATTCGGTTCCCGCGCATCGGCCGGGGAGGAGAGCTCGAGACGCGAAGCACCGGCATCCGTAATTTCCTTCACCTGTAAAAGAATGTCAATGGCAAACGGGTGCCGGTTGACGCTCTTGACACCGGTCTTCAAACCCTGAGTATCGTCGTAGCCAAGGTCCTTCGATGAGTATCTCCATCTCGGCAATCCCTCGCACTACAATCAACCTGTGCTGAGCGAGCGTCTCGACTTCACGCCAGATCGCGACAGGGAGCTTTTCTCCGCGGTCCCAGCCGCGTCGGCCGTCTTCCTGTTGCGCGCGGCCGATCCCTCCGCTGAACCCTACGTCAGCAAGACCGCCAATCTGCGCCGACGGCTTGAACGACTGCTCTCGCCGCCCGAAGAGCGCACCAAGCGCCTCAACCTGCGCGACCGCGTTAGCGGCATCGAGTATTCGCTCACCGGCTCCGACTTCGAGTCAGGATTCCTGCTCTACCGGCTCCTCCGCCTCGCTTTTCCCAAGACTTACGAGAAGCGCCTGCGTTTGCGTTTTGCGCCACTTATTAAGCTGCACCTTGAAAACGAATATCCGCGTGCTTCTATCACGACGCGCATCACGCGCCTCATCGGAAAAAACATCTACTACGGCCCGTTCCCATCGCGCCTGGCGGCGGAAAAGTTCATGAACGACGCGCTCGACTTCTTCAAGATGCGCCGCTGCACGGACGATCTTCACCCCGACCCCAAGTTCCCCGGGTGCGTCTATTCGGAAATGAAGATGTGCCTTGCCCCTTGCTTCAAAGGCTGCACGGACGACGAGTATCGCGCTGAGGTCGTCCGCGTCGAAGATTTTCTCGACAGCAGTGGCGAATCGCTAAAGCGGCGGATTTCGGCTGAGCGCGATCGCGCGTCGGAGACGCTCGCCTTTGAAGACGCAGCGGCACACCATGCACGCCTGGAAAAGCTGGCGCCCGTTCTGCACCAGATGCCGGAACCGGTGCATCGCCTCGATCAGATGCGGGCGTTGATCGTGCAGCAGTCGGCCGCGCCCGAGAGTGTAGCTCTGTTTCGCGTGGATGCCGCGGCCATGGCCGGCCCGCTGATCTTCCCAATCTCTGGTGAGGAACACGCGAAGTCGCAGTCCATGGAGGCCCGCATTCAAACTGCTCTGGCGGACTTCCCCCCCGTTGAACCGCGCAGCGCCCTCGAGCGCATGGAGCACCTCGCCATCCTGAAGCGCTGGTGCTACCGGGGAACTCGCAAAGGAGAGATTTTCTTCGCCGACGCCAAGGGCGAGTTGCCGATGCGCCGCATTGTCCGGGGAATCGGCCGCGTCTATAACGGCGAGGCGGCAGAAGCCGCCCCGTTGGTGACGCCCGTGACACCGCAGGAATCGCCCTGAAATAATCGCTCTAAAATAGTCGTTGTGCCGAGGAGCTCAGGCAACGACGAATCGAAACCAGCGAGGGACTCATGCCGAAGAAAAAGATGACGACGCACAAATCGAAGAACAGAAAGAGCGTTGCGCGGAAGAAGAAGACCTTCCCGGTCAAGAGCAATCGTCCCGCCGCGACGCCAGATAAATCCGTGCGCGATCACGTGCTCTATCAGCTCAATGGCGGTGGAGCTCACGTTGACTTCGATCATGCCATCGGCGACTGGCCCGTACAGCTCGCCGGCGCAAAGGTCGCGAATTTTCCACACAGTGCATGGATGCTCCTCGAACACATGCGCATCGCACAGTGGGACATCCTGGAATTCAGCCGCAATCCAAGGCACAAGTCACCGCCGTGGCCGGAGGGCTATTGGCCGGAAGCGGAGATGCCGCCAAACGAGAAAGCGTGGAAAGATTCCGTAAGCGCGTTCAAGAGAGATCTGCGGGCGATGGGGCAACTCGTTGCCAATCTGCGAGCGGATCTGTATGCAAAATTGCCCTGGGGCGACGGGCAAACGATTTTGCGCGAGGCGTTACTGGTTGCTGACCACAATTCCTATCACCTGGGCCAGTTGGTGATGCTGCGGAAATGTATCGGGATCTGATTTCTGAGAGGTGGAGCGAAGATTGAGCTTCGCGATAGCGAAGATCAGCCGCAATCGGGGCACTCTGGCTCATGCGCTGCGGCGGTGGACAACTTGATTTTTGACGTCCTTCGCCCGCTTCCTGAACACAACTTTCAACCCTTCCCGCCAGCGCTCGTCAATGCCCAATAGTTCCCATTCAATCTCAGGCGACAGGTAGCGGAGAATAGTATCCGTTGCCGGGTGTACGTGCAGCGCCGGAGCCACCAGCATCAGCAGCGGTTTTTCCGGTGCGATCTCGCGACCGGGGAAGTACCCGAATTTTGCGAACTCCTCCCGGCTGCGGTGCCACTCGACCCGCGCCCAATAATCTACACCCTGTAGCGGCAGATGAATATCTTCGTCGGCCTTCAGTTCGATCACGGCGAGCCGATTCCCGAGCGTCATTGCCAGCACATCGATCATCGCGCGATCCGCGGCCGAGAACGCCGGCAACTGCCGATACACGCATTCTGTCCGCAGACGACCATCGAGAGCCGCGACATTGTTTCCGGCGATCGCCTCCAGCCAGCGCTCGGGATGCATCCGCCACAGCGGGTGATTCTTCGGGCCGTCTTTGTGACGTACCGCAGCCGCCAAGCGCACCAGATCGGCGAAATCACCCTCATTCCTTTCATCGAGTACGCGTTCCTCGGCGCCGACACCAAAGACGATTTCCTCGCCCGCTTGAAAATTTCGCGGATCGTGTGCCATGCGAGCCTGAGCAAATTCGAGACCGCAGCAGCGAAACGAAATGTCGGCTGGGGACAGAACCAGAACCTCCGCCTGCGGCAGAATGCCGCGAATGCGCTCGATGGATGCGGCAAAGCGCGCGAGCGCCTGATCTTCATCCACGGCCCGCACAAGCCGCGTGGCTAGGTTGCCGAGGTCGCCTATTTCAAGGCGAATCAGTGCATCCTCGCGCTGATTGAACTCGTTCAAATGCCATTTCGCCGCCGCTGGATCGAGATGCGCCATACGCTGCTTGGTCAGCGCGGCCGCGCCCTTCGGCACCACCAGAACCAGTCCCTCGACCGCGTGCCGTTCCTGCTCGGCCAATCGGCATGCCTCCAGCCAGAGAATGCCGCACGTGAGTGCGCCATCCACCGTCGCCTGCGTTTCCTCATCGTTCACCCCGACAATCGCCAGAGCACGCTGCCCTTGCCGCATCCATCCGCGCAAGTAGGCTGGCCCGAACGAACGCTCCAGGTCCATGCCGGTGGTCAGCCGGACGACCGTCCAGCCGGGAAAATTTCTTTCCAGTGCCCGCCGTAGCCGAGGCTCATAGGCCACACGCGCCGCGCGCCGAGCCATCGGGGAACGCCGGTCGCGATCGCGGCAGATGTCGAGGCGCGTCGGCCGGCTCTGCCCCATGCGCTGCACCTGCAGCCGCAGCGTTGCGCCCTTGGTTTCCGCATCCAGCACCCGCCGCACAACGTTGCGCTCGTTCGACCAGAGATGCACAAGGCACTTGTTGTATTCGCCGGAGATGGAATACTTCGCGTCGGCCAGATCGAATGCGACGGCGCCATCCTCGACCACCACGGCGGCGCGGGAGCCAGCAAGAAAGTCCGCGAGCGTCTCACTCAGCGAATCGGGAGTCATGCTTATCATTCTTGGCTGGGCAGGCGCCGCAGTCAGTGACCGCCGCACACTGGAATTGTGTCGAATCCACCGCATGCAACGCATGTACATAAGTGTTGCAATCATGTACATCGAGTGCTATTCTCTTTTGAGAAAGGGATCGGCGCTCAACTATGGCCACAGCGAAACGAACCCACAAACACTTCCAATTGAACGCTATCAAGATCAAGCGCGCTCAAAAAGCACTCGGCGCTGCCACCGAGACAGAGACCATTGAACGCGCTCTCGATCTGGCCATCTCCGAACACGAAAGAAATCGCCTCACGTGGGAGGCTACCGAGCGGTTCCTAAAGAGCGGTATCAAAATCAAAGATGTCTACGGCACGCTGGATCGTTAAATGGGTGCGGTGCTTCTCGACACCTCGGTGCTAATTTCCGCGTTGCGCTTGGGCGATCTCACCATTTTTTCTCGCAGGCGGCTGGCAGGCGGTTCGCGGCTTTGGCTGAGCGCGGTTGTCCTTGAAGAGCTCTACGCCGGGACAAGCGACGTGGATCGCCACCTTATCGAACGGCTGGAAAAAGAATTTGACAGGCTGGATCGGATTTTGGTTCCCACCCTGAGCGATTGGGCGCAAGCGGGACGGGTGCTTTCGCGCCTCGCGGCAAAACACCACTATGAGCAGGTCGGTCGGGGACGGTTGACCAACGATGCGTTAATCGCAACGAGCGCCGGACGCACGGGAACCGTCGTAGTCACCGAGAACGAACGTGACTTTCGACTCCTTTCCGACTTCCTCCCCTTCCACTGGCAGGTGGCCGCCGTGTCATAATGCCCCTTGGACCACGAGTCCTTTGCGGTCAAAAGGCATCGAATTATCGTGAGCAACCAAGACCTGAGCAACCAAGACCGCTTCTTCTTCGCCCACTATGGCCTCAACCATCAGGACCTCGAATCCTACCTGGCAGCCGCCCTTTCCGCTGGCGGCGATTACGCCGATCTTTATTTCGAATACCTGACCTCGACCTCGCTTATGGTAGATGAGTCGATGGTCAAGTCGGCGTCGCAGGGAATCTCCGCTGGGTGCGGGGTGCGCGTCGTCTCCGGAGAGCGCACCGGTTACGCCTACACTGACGATCTTTCGCCCGCGCGCATTCTTCACGCCGCGCGCACCGCCGCGCTGATTGCCAGCGCGCCCGCCAAAACGACGGTCACGGGCTTCCAGCAGAAACCCGCGCGCAGCTTGTATCCGGTGCCGTTGCCGTCCGTGGACGCCGAGATCAGCGCAAAAGTGGATCTCCTGATGCGCGGCGACAACACGGCGCGCACGTTCGATCCCCGCATTAAAGAGGTCCGTGCCAGTTACGCCGACGAACTGCGCAACATTCTCATAGTCGGTTCCGACGGCACATTTGCCGAAGACTCGCAGCCCCTCGCGCGCCTCAACGTTTCCTGCATCGCCAAAACCGAAGCCAGCTCCGGCCGCGGCACGGCCGGAGGCGGAGGCCGCGTCGCCCTCGACTTCTTCTTCGGAGAAAAAACTCCTGAATTCTTTGCCAAGGAAGCCGCACGCCAGGCGATCCTTCAGCTTGATGCCCGCGAAGCTCCTGCCGGAGATATGGAAGTTGTGCTTGGCCCCGGCTGGCCCGGCGTTCTTCTGCACGAAGCTGTAGGTCACGGGCTCGAAGCCGATTTCAATCGCAAGAAAACATCTGCCTTCGCCGGGCTGATCGGTAAGCGCGTGGCCAGCGAAAAGTGCACGGTCGTCGATAACGGTACCATGCCCTGGCGGCGCGGGTCCTTGAACGTAGATGATGAGGGGCAGCCCACGCAGGAAACCGTGCTCATCGAAAACGGAATTCTTAAGGGCTATCTGAGCGACAAGCTCTCCGCCAAGCTCATGGGCCTCGCCGACACCGGAAACGGACGCCGCGAAAGCTACGAGCACATCCCCATACCGCGCATGACCAACACTTATATGCTCGCCGGCCAGGACGATCCGCAAGACATCATTCGCTCAGTGAAGAACGGCGTCTACGCGGTCAACTTCGGCGGAGGCCAGGTCGACATCACGAATGGCAAATTTGTCTTCTCCGCATCTGAAGCGTATCTGATCGAGAACGGCCAGATCACCGCGCCCATCAAAGGCGCCACGCTGATCGGTAACGGGCCGGATGTGCTGACGCGAGTCTCCATGGTAGGCAACGATCTGAAGCTCGACGAGGGCGTCGGCACCTGCGGCAAAGACGGACAAGCCGTGCCCGTCGGCGTGGGGATTCCGACAATAAAAATTGATCGCCTGACCGTCGGCGGCACCGCCCGGAAAGATCCGGGCGGATTCATGCAGTAGCTTGGCGACGGATCGACGCGGACCGTTATTGGATAGAAGTCCGGTAAATCGAAGTTACTTACAGCCACGAAATAGGCATGTGCGGTCATATATTTGCGACATGCCACGCGATTTAAAGCCACCGTTTAAGTTCGATATCAGCGGTATCCTGGGCCGCCTGCGCAGTCTTCCTGTCTCGGTCGATGGTGTAACTATTTCGCTGCCCTTCTTAGAAGTGAATGTGAAAGCGGATAACGCCGAGCGAAAAGTCGCAAGAGAAGTCGTGATTCGATTAGCCGACCGCCGCGTACTGAACTCTTTCGAGTGTTGCGATAACTGCATTAAGGATGCGCTGAAATCGCTTCAAGAAATACGCCAAATCATCGTGGATAAGCAGGTGGAACTCTCAGGGAAAGCTGACGGGGTGTTGTACCTGCTTCTCGACTCAATTCGGGATGCGATTCGTCAGTTTCTGACTTTCGAGCAGAAACTGAGCAGACGTAGTTTTGAGAATCAAGAGCTGTACTTCGCGGGTCTTGAGATGTTGCGTGCGCACATCCACCGCTCGCTGCTACAGATTTCAAAGATTGCTGAAGTAGATATCCCGGGAATTAGCGGCCACATGCGCTACGACGAAAAGTGGCAACTCGGTGCTTACAAGCAACCACGACTAGGACAATGAGAACCTCTCGGAATATTCTCTTATAGCAGCCGCGCCGCCACCCCCTGCGCCTTGAGCATCTCCACCGCCTTCTTATCAAACGACACGAACGTCTCACCGCCGAGCCACTGTCCCTCATGCGCGATTACACCGTCTGCAAAATCGCCCCCCGCATCGAGCATCGTCAGCCCCGCCTCGACTGCCAGCCAGTTGGTTTCCACATTCCCGGCTGCCAGCACAACACGTATAGCCTTTGCCATCTCGTCCGAGCGGAAACGATAGACGCTCCGCAGCACCCAGACAAATTCGCACAGGCTTGAAAGTGCGACGGCGACTACCTCGGCCCGGCTCATGAGTTTGGTCGCGGACTGGTATTGCTCGGCATCGTCACGCACCGCCGCACGCACCAATACGTTCGTATCCACCGCGATTCTCATTTCTTGCGCACCCGGCCTGTCTTCCTATCGATAAGGCCGGCCCAACCGGCCGCTGCGGCTTCGTTCATCTCTTCAATCGTCGCGACCTTTTTGGTCTTCCCCGCAAGAATGCCAAAGAAGTCTTCAATTTTCCCTGTTCGCCGCGCAGCCCTGATCACGCCTCGGCCATCCGGCAAAAGGTCGAGCTCAATCTTCCCACCGGGCTTCACGCCCAGGTGTTCCATCACCTTCTTGCGGAATGTGACTTGGCCTCTGGTGGTCACGGTTAACGTCGACATGGCATCCTCCCGCTGAATCCAGCGTAATGCAAAACTCCATTATCTACAAGTAACCGCCAAAATGCATGAATCCAAAGGGCTATTCTTGCACTCAAATGACCTGCGCGGCTGCACCGCGCCGTGGCGTCTCCGTGGTAGATTCAAAGCTAAGCGATGACAACAACAATAGAAACCAGCAATCAATCCGCGGCCGATCTCAAGTCCCTCGCCGCCGACGTAGTCAAGCGCGCTATGCAGTCGGGCGCCTCCGCTGCCGAATGCGTTGTCCGCGAGGGCGATGAATTCTCCACCACCGTCCGCCTCGGCCAGGTCGAAACGCTGAAAGAATCGGGCTCGAAATCTATCGGCGTGCGAGTTTTCTACGGCCAGCGCGCCGCCTCCACTTACTCCAGCGACTTCTCCGCCGCCGGCATCGACCGCATGCTCAAGTCCGCGCTCGAGCTCGCTAAGATCACATCCGAAGATCCCTTCGCCGGCATTCCTGAGGCCTCACAGCTCGGCCAACTCGCCGGCCCGCTCGATCTCTATCACGAGGATGTGTATTCACTCGCTGGCAGCGACCGGATCGACTACGCTCGCCGCGCCGAAAAAGCCGCGCTGGATTTCGATCCGCGCCTCAAGAATTCCGACGGCGGATCGTTCGATGCTGCCACCGGACGCAAAATTATCGCCAACTCGCACGGGTTTCTCGGAGAGTATCGGCGCTCTTATTGTTCGGTTGCCGCCGTTCCCATCGCGCAGGACGAACAGGGCAACATGCAGCGCGATTACTGGTTTTCGGTTTCGCGCAGCCTGGCGAAACTCGATTCCGCTGAGGCAGTCGGCAAAGAGGCGGCCCGCCGCACGATTCGCCGCCTCGGCGCACGCAAAGTAAAAACCGCGCACGTACCGGTCGTCCTCGATCCCATGGTCGCCACCTCCATGCTTGAGCACATTTTCGAAGGCGTGAACGGAGACTCGGTCTATCGCGGAGCGTCATTTCTTGCGGGCAAACTCGGCGAACAAATCGCCAGCTCCAATGTCACTGTCATTGACGATGGAACCATGCCCGGCGGCTTCGGCACCTCTCCTTTCGACGGCGAAGGCATTCCTACACGCCGCACCGTGGTCATCGAAAACGGAATCCTCAAGTCGTACTTACTGAATTCCTACACCGCCCGAAAGCTCAAGCTTGAAACAACGGCTAACGCATCGCGCGGACTCGCGGGTACTCCCGGCATCGGCCCCGGCAATTACTTTTTGCAGCCCGGCAAGAAAACCCCGCAGCAGGTCATCGGAGAAATCAAGGACGGCCTCTACGTCACCGAATTTCTCGGCCACGGTGCCAACCTCGTCACCGGAGACTATTCACGCGGCGCTTCTGGCCTATGGATCGTCAACGGCGAACTCGCTTATCCCGTGGAAGAAATAACCGTCGCCGGCAATCTGAAAGAGATATTCAAAAATATCTCCGAGATTGCGAGCGACTTGGAATTCCGCGGCAGCGTGGCTTCGCCCACCATCCGCATCGACGGCCTGACCGTGGGCGGCGAATAAGGCAAATCGACCAAACGTGGTATAATTCTTCTGTAAGGCTAGCCGCATAAGCGCCTGTAAATGCAAGAACTTAGCGACATTCTGGCGACAGGAAAAAGGGGAGCTTCGCTCCACTTGGCGGACGAGGGAGTGCGAAGCCTGCTAGTTGCCGCTTTCTTGTTGTTGCTGGCAGCCTCGGCATGTCGGCATGCGGAAAGGGACCTTGTAGGAGACTATAAGCTGACCTTTACGAGCGGTCGCATAGCCCGAATCTGGAGAGCCGACCGATACACCGATCATCGTCCCAGTCTGAGCGCGATGCTCGCCGGGAATGTGAAGCGATATGCTGTTCGGGATCCATACATCACGGGTTATGCAGATACGCAGTTCCTTGATTTGTCCGCCGAGCCCGACGCTCGGGCTGGATATTTTGTCATCGATGCGAGATCGGACAGGATCATCGCTTTTGGAATGACCGAGGAACAATGGCGTAAGGAGATTGAGAAGAGAGGCTGGACCACCCCCGATTTGAAAAAGCCGCGGGTGTGGTTCTGAGCTGCAAACCGAAGCTGTGTACCCCGCTTCTCCGCGGGTTCTTACTGAGAACTGAGAACTGAGAACCGAGAGCTGGTTTTTTTATGCCTGACGATCAAAATCCGCAACTGCCCTTAACTCCTCCTCCCGGAGGCGACGGACAAGGTCCGGGCGCCGGCAACATTCATCCCGTCAATATCGAAGAGGAGATGCGCAAGTCGTATCTCGACTATTCGATGTCGGTCATCATCGGCCGCGCGTTGCCCGATGTGCGCGACGGACTGAAGCCCGTGCATCGCCGCATTCTGTACACCATGCAGCAGATGGGGCTGCAGCCGAACCGCGCCACCCGCAAGTGCGCCCGCATCGTCGGCGATGTCATGGGCAAGTATCATCCGCACGGCAACCTCGCCGTGTACGACGCTCTCGTCCGCCTGGCGCAGACCTGGAGCATGCGCTACCCGCCGATTTTTGGTCAGGGAAATTTCGGCTCGGTCGACGGAGATCCACCCGCGGCCGACCGTTACACCGAGGCCAAACTCGCGCAGGTTTCTACCGCGCTGCTCGAAGATCTCGACAAAGAAACCGTCGATTTCCATCCCAACTACGATGGCAGCGAAGTTGAGCCGGACGTTCTTCCCGCGCGTATTCCTAATTTGTTACTCAATGGCTCCGACGGAATTGCCGTCGGCATGGCCACAAAGATTCCGCCGCACAATCTCACGGAGATCGTCGACGCTACCATCACGTTGATCAATAACCCGGCCGCACAGCTTGCGGAGATTCTGCAGATCGTCAAAGGCCCCGACTTCCCGACTTACGGCATCATTCACGGCAGAGCCGGCATTCTCGATGCCTACAAGACTGGTCGCGGCCGTTTCATGATGCGCGCCCGCGCTGCCATCGAAAATATCACCAAAGAAAAGCAGGCGATCATCGTCACCGAGATCCCCTACCAGGTGAACAAGGCGAAGCTGGTCGAACGCATTGCCGATCTGGTCAACGACAAGACCATCGAAGACATTTCCGACGTGCGCGACGAAAGCAGCCGCGAAGGCATGCGCATCGTTATCGAACTCAAGCGCGGCTGCGAAGCGCAGATCGTCCTCAATCAGCTCTTCAAGCACACCGCCATGCAGGAAAGCTTCAGCATGATCCTGCTCGCTATTGTGCACGGACAGCCCAAGGAAATGGGGCTGATCCAGGCGATCCAGCACTTCATCGATCACCGCGTCGATGTCGTGCGCCGCCGCACCGCCTACCTGCTCAACAAGGCCCGCGACCGCGAGCACATTTTAGAGGGCTACCTCACCGCGCTCGATCACCTCGATAACGTGATCACCATCATCCGCGCCAGCGCCAACCGCGCCGATGCGCGCGACAGTTTGGTCGCCTACTTTGGCGGCAAGAAAATCGACATCAACACCGAAGGCCGGGCGCCGAAACTGCCGCCGGATAAGCCGTTCACCGCCAAGCAGGCCGATGCCATCCTCGAATTGCAATTGCATCGCCTGACCAAGCTCTCGATCGACGAAATTTCGAACGAGTTGAAGCAGGTCCGCGAGAACATCGCCGAGTACGAATCCATCCTCGGTTCGGAAAAGAAGCTGCGTGGCGTCATCATCAAGGAACTCGAGGAGATTAAGAAGCTCTACGGCGACGAACGCCGCACCCAGATCGAAGACGAGGCCGCCGAACTCGTGCTCGAAGACCTGATCGCCGACGAGCAGGTTGCCGTCACCGTCAGCCATTCCGGCTACATGAAGCGCACGCCGATTTCCACCTACCGCATGCAGCGCCGCGGAGGCACCGGCCGCACCGGCATGAAGACGCGCGACGAGGATTTCGTCGAGCATCTATTCATTGCCTCGACGCACGCTTACATTCTCATCTTCACCAACACCGGCCGCGTCTACTGGCTCAAGGTGTATGAGATCCCCGACCTCACCGCTGCCGGCAAAGGCAAGCACATCGGCAACCTCGTCGGCCTGCAAGCCGGAGAAACCGTACGCACCATGCTCGCCGTGCGCAATCTGGAAGAAGAAGGCCGCTACATCTTTTTCGCCACCCGCAACGGCACGGTGAAGAAGACGGAGTTGAAGGATTTCTCGCACGTCATGTCGCGCGGCATCATCGCTATCGGCATTGACCAGGGCGACGAACTCGTCGGCGTCACGCTCACTGACGGCGAGCAGATCGTCTTCCTCGCCTCGCACGATGGGCAAGCCATCCGCTTCGATGAAGCTGATGTGCGGTCGATGGGCCGACCTGCTTACGGCGTCCGCGGCATGAACCTTGACAAGGGCGATTACATCGTCGGCATGGCGACCACGCCGAAAGACGCCAAGCAAGCCGAAGAAGCCGCCGCAAGGGCGAAAGCCAAAGCCGGAATCGAGGCGACTGCGACCGACGAGACACTGCCACTCAAGGGCTCGCTCATTCTTTCCGTCACCGAAAACGGCTATGGCAAACGCACTCCCGCCGATGAATATCGCTTGCAGGGCCGAGGCGGCTCGGGCGTAATCAACGTGAAGACGACCGAGCGCAACGGCAAAGTTGTCGCGATCGCGCAGGTCACCGAAGAGACCGAAGTCATGCTGATCAG
>Ga0182014_10006438_pt1 | contig 12619 bp, 14 predicted proteins | sample 612S2DmetaG_FD_120489 | JGI IMG/M metagenome (GOLD analysis project Ga0182014, IMG submission 120489) | Permafrost microbial communities from Stordalen Mire, Sweden - 612S2D metaG | ecosystem: Environmental > Terrestrial > Soil > Wetlands > Permafrost | place: Sweden: Stordalen | collected... | reverse complement strand
TGTCCTCGAGATCGACGTTAACGAGCGCGCTTCTCGAAGTTTCACACGCCACTGTCGAATTCGGTCCACCCGCAACTAAGCCGAGGCGCCACCCACCCTGGTAATTCACAGACACACCACTAGTTCTCCGGCCGCAGCAGCAAGTCGGCGTCAAAGCAACTGTGATCCCCGGTGTGGCAGGCGGCGCCGACCTGGTCCACCGTCAACAGCACGGCATCGCCGTCGCAGTCCAGGCGGACCGAATGGACATGCTGGGTGTGCCCGGATGTCGCGCCTTTGATCCACTGTTCGTTGCGCGATCGCGAAAAGTAGGTTGCTTCACGCGTTTCCAGGGTGCGGGCCAGTGCCTCGTCATCCATCCAGGCAACCATCAGCACATCGCCGGTACCGCGCTCCTGGACGATGGCGGTGAACAAACCGTCGGCGTTGCGCTTGAGGCGGGCGGCGATAGCTGGGTCGAGGGTCATCGCGCCGTGATCCTTACGGTGATTTTCTCCGCGGCCATCGCGGCCTTCACCTGCCCGATGGTGAGCTCGCCGAAGTGAAAGACGCTGGCCGCCAACACCGCGTCGGCGCCGGCGGCAACCGCGGGTGCGAAGTGTTCGACCGCCCCGGCGCCTCCGCTGGCGATCACCGGCACGGTGACCGCGGCGCGGACCGCCCGCAGCATCGCCAGATCGAACCCGGCTTTGGTGCCGTCGGCGTCCATCGAGTTCAACAGGATCTCCCCGACGCCGAGGTCGGCGCCGCGGGCGGCCCACTCGACGGCGTCAATGCCGGTGCCACGACGGCCGCCGTGGGTGGTGACCTCCCAGCCCGACGGTGTCGGCTTAGGCCCGTCGGGCCTGATTGGCACAGCGCGGGCGTCGACGGACAACACAATGCACTGGGAGCCGAACTGCGTTGCCATTTCCGCCAGTAGCTCGGGGCGGGCGATGGCGGCGGTGTTGACCGAGACCTTGTCGGCCCCCGCACGCAGCAGGATGTCGACATCTGCCACGGTGCGCACCCCGCCGCCGACCGTCAGCGGGATGAACACCTGCTCGGCGGTGCGGCGCACCACATCCAGCATGGTGGCCCGGCCCGACGACGACGCCGTCACGTCGAGGAACGTCAGCTCGTCGGCGCCTTCCGCGTCGTAGGCGGCGGCGAGCTCCACAGGATCACCCGCGTCGCGCAGGTTCGCGAAATTGACCCCCTTGACCACCCGGCCGTCGTCGACGTCCAGGCAGGGGATCACCCGTACGGCAAGGCCGTTACCGGCATACATCTCAGTAGTCCTCCGGTTTGCCGGTGCTGTGCAGGATCTTCAGGATCTCGAGGTACGCACCGGGTGGTCCGGCCAGCACGGAGCGCGACTCGGGAGTCCACGGATCACCCGCCACGTCGGTGACGATGCCGCCCGCTGAACGCACCAGCGCGACCCCGGCCGCATGGTCCCACACGTGGCCACCGAAACTTACTGCCCCGCCCAAGATTCCGTCGGCCACAAAGGCGAGGTCGATGCCGGTGGACCCGTGCATGCGAAGCCGCGACGAAACCCGGCTGAGCTTCTCCAGTACCGCGACCCGATAGCGTCCGGGGAATCGGCCGCGGGAGCCCGCGTTGAAGGTGGCGACGCCGATGAGCGCCTCGGACAGCTCGGTGTGCGCCAGCATCGGCTGCGGGACACCGTTCTTCATCAACGGTCCGCCCGCGACGGCGCTGTAGCGCTGATCGGTGAACGGCAACCAAGTCAGGCCCGCCACCGGATCGCCGTCGTGCAGCAGGCCCAGCAGAATCGCGGCCATCGGCGAGCCCGCGGCGTAGTTGAAGGTGCCGTCGATCGGGTCCAGCACCCACACCCACGGCGAGTCGACGGCCGCGCCGCCGAATTCTTCGCCGTGCACACCGATTCCGGTCGCTTCTTCCAGCGCGGCGACAACCTGGCGCTCGATCGCAAGATCGACTTCCGTCGCGAAGTCGTTGCCCATCTTGCGGACGGCCGAATCGGCGCGGTGGCCCACCAGGAACGGCGGCACTGCCGCGTCCAGGATGGCCGATGCCGTTTCAACCAGCGCGTCCAGATCCATCTCGGCCTCTACTCCCGCACCGCGTCCAGCGCCTGCGGCAGCGTGAACCGTCCGGCGTAGAGGGCTTTGCCCACAATCGCGCCCTCGACCCCGCTGCCCGTCAGGGTGGCGATCGCGCGCAGGTCGTCCAAGCTGGACACCCCGCCGGACGCGATGACCGGGGCGTCGGTGCGATCCGTGACACGGGCCAGCAGTTCGAGATTGGGACCGCCCAGTGTCCCGTCCTTGGTGACGTCGGTGACGACGAATCGCGAACATCCCTCGCTGTCAAGGCGTTCCAGCACACCCCACAGGTCGCCGCCGTCGGTTTCCCAGCCGCGGCCCCGTAAGCGGTGCTCGCCGGCTGGATTCCCTGGGTCGAGCTGCACGTCGAGGCCCACCGCCACTTTGTCGCCGTGTTCGGCGATGGCCCGCGCACACCACTGCGGGTTCTCCAGCGCGGCCGTTCCCAGGTTGACGCGGGCGCAGCCGGTGGCCAGCGCCGCTTTGAGGGAGTCGTCGTCGCGGATCCCGCCGGACATCTCGACCTGCACATCGAGCTTGCCGACGACCTCGGCCAGCAGCTCGCGGTTGGAGCCGCGGCCGAACGCGGCGTCCAGGTCGACCAGGTGGATCCATTCGGCTCCGTCGCGCTGCCAGGCCAGCGCGGCGTCCAGCGCTGAGCCATACTCGGTTTCGCTGCCGGCCTTGCCCTGCACCAGGCGCACGGCACGACCCTCGACGACGTCGACGGCGGGTAACAAGATCAGCACGCGTTCTCCTCCTGCGGCCGCCGCGAGAGTGCAACTGGCGACGCCTCTTCTCGGCGTTTGCGTCGCCAGTTGCACTCTCGCGGGATGGTGGGGGTGGTCATAGGGCCTCGACCCAGTTGCTCAGCACGGCCGCACCTGCGTCGCCGCTCTTCTCGGGGTGGAATTGCGTTGCGGCCAGCGGCCCGTCCTCCACCGCGGCGAAGAACGGCACTTCGTGCGTCGCACGGGTCAAAAGCGCGTCGGGCGAGCCTTCCCATTGCTGCGCGGCGTATGAGTGCACGAAATAGAAACGCGTCCCGGCGTCCAGCCCTTTGAAAAGCGTGCTGCCCGGCGCGGCATCCACCACGTTCCAACCCATGTGCGGCACCACCGGAGCGTCCAGCCGGGTGACGGCACCGGGCCACTGCCCGCAGCCTTTCGTCTCCACGCCGAACTCGACACCGCGGGCGAACAGAATCTGCATGCCGACGCAGACCCCCAGCACCGGGCGCCCGGCGGCGACCCGCTCGGCGATGATCCGCTCGCCCCCGATCTTCCGCAGGCCGGTCATGCAAGCCTCGAACGCGCCGACGCCGGGCACCACCAGTCCGTCGGCTGCCATCGCGGCGTCCGCGTCGGCGGTCACTTCGACCGACGCCCCGACGCGCTGCAGCGCGCGCTGGGCCGACCGCAGGTTTCCGGAGCCATAGTCGAGCACCACGACTGATTTCGCTGTCACAAAACGCCTTTGGTGGACGGCACGCCCGACACCCGGGGATCGAGCTCGACGGCCTGACGCAGCGCGCGGGCCACGGCCTTGTACTGCGCTTCGGTGATGTGGTGCGGGTCGCGCCCGTAAAGCACGCGCACGTGCAGCGCGATGCGGGCGTTGGCCGCCAGCGATTCGAACACGTGCTGGTTGATCACGGTGTGGTATGGCACCGAGCTTCCGGCGATGGTGGTGTGCCGCAGGTGATCCGGCTCCCCCGTGCACACACAATAGGGCCGGCCGGACACGTCGACGACGGCGTGCGCCAGCGTCTCGTCCATCGGGATGAAAGCGTCCCCGAACCGGCGGATGCCCTTCTTGTCGCCAAGGGCCTGCCCGAGTGCCTGGCCCAGCGCGATGGCGGTGTCTTCGATCGTGTGATGCCCTTCGATCTCGACGTCACCCTTGGTGCGAATGGTCAGGTCGAAGCTGGCGTGACTGCCCAACGCCGTCAGCATGTGGTCGTAGAACGGGACACCGGTGTCGACGTGCACCTGTCCGGTGCCGTCGAGGTCCAGCTCGATGACGATCTCGGATTCCTTGGTGGTGCGTTCGATACGCGAACGACGGCTCACGATGCTCCTACGGGTGTGACGGGGGCAAGTTCGGTGGCAGCGATCTGCGCGCTCGCTTTGAGGAACGCGTCGTTCTCGTCCGCCAGGCCCGTGGTGGCGCGCAGGTAGCCGGGAATCCCGACGTCGCGGATCAAGACGCCGGCGTCCAGGTAACGTTGCCAAGCGGCCGGCGCGTCGGCGAAGTGTCCGAACAACACGAAGTTCGCATCGCTGGGGATCACCCGAAACCCCATGCTGTTCAATGCTGTCGACACACGCTCGCGTTCGGCGATCAGCGTGGCGACGCTGCCCAAGGTGTCGTCGGCGTGCCGCAGCGCGGCCCGGGCCGCGGCTTGCGTCACCGACGACAGGTGGTACGGCAGCCGCACCAGCAGCAACGCCTCGACCAGCGCCGGCGTGGCAACCAGATACCCGAGCCTGCCGCCGGCGAAGGCAAACGCCTTGCTCATGGTTCGGGTAACAACGAGCCGGGTCGGATATTCCTCGACCAGGGTCACCGCGCTGGGTTGCGAAGAAAACTCGCCATAGGCCTCATCGACGATCAAGATCCCCGGCACCACGTCGAGCAGCCTGCGCAGATCCGCCAGCGAAACGCTCTGTCCGGACGGGTTGTTGGGGCTCGCGATGAACACCACATCGGGCCTGCGCTCGGCGACGGCGGCGACGGCGGCGTCGATGTCGAGGCCGAAGTCCTCGGCGCGGGCGGCCTCCAGCCACTCGGTGCGGGTGGCGTCGGAGATGATCGGGTGCATCGAGTAGGACGGCGCGAACCCCATCGCGCTGCGACCCGGGCCGCCGAACGCCTGCAGCAGCTGCTGCAGGATCTCGTTGGAACCGTTGGCGGCCCAGACGTTTTCGACACCGACCTGGGTACCGGTTTGCGTGGTCAGGTAGCTGGCCAGATCGCGACGCAGGGCCACCGCGTCGCGATCTGGGTAGCGGTGCAACTCGCCGGCGGCTTCCCGCACGGACCGCACGATGTCGTCGACCAGCGCCTGGGTGGGCGGGTGCGGGTTCTCGTTGGTGTTCAGCCGCACCGGAACCGCTAATTGCGGCGCGCCGTAGGGCGATTTGCCGCGCAGGTCGTCGCGCAGCGGCAGGTCGTCGAGCGTGGGCTGGTTCATCGTTCGAACCTCCGCCGCACTGCCTCACCGTGCGCCGGCAGGTCCTCGGCCTTGGCCAGGGTGATGACGTGCCCGGAGACGTCTTTGAGCGCCGCCTCGGTGTAGTCGACGACGTGGATGCCGCGCAGGAACGTCTGCACCGACAGGCCGCTGGAGTGCCGGGCACTGCCGGCGGTGGGCAGCACGTGGTTGGATCCGGCGCAGTAGTCGCCGAGGCTCACCGGCGAGTACGGACCAACGAAAATGGCTCCTGCCGAACGAATTTGACCGGCCACCCGCGGGGCGTCGGCGGTCTGGATCTCCAGGTGTTCGGCGGCGTAGGCGTTGACGACCTTGATCCCGGCGTCCAGGTCGTCAACCAGGATGATCGCCGATTGGCGGCCACTCAGCGCGGTCGTCACCCGGCCGGCGTGCACCGTCGTCTGCAGCTGGGCGGCCACTTCGCTGTCGACGGCATCGGCGAGGTCCAAGCTTGGGGTCACCAGCACGCTGGCGGCCATCTCGTCGTGCTCGGCCTGACTGATCAGGTCCGCGGCCACGTGCGCCGGGCCGGCGGTGTGGTCGGCCAGGATGGCAATCTCGGTGGGGCCGGCTTCGGCGTCGATACCCACCTGTGAGCGGCACAGCCGTTTGGCGGCGGTGACATAGATGTTGCCGGGACCAGTGATCATCTCAACCGGCGCCAGCTCCGTGCCGTTGGTGTCGGTGCCGCCGTAGGCCAGCAACGCCACCGCCTGCGCCCCACCCACGGCCCACACCTCGTCGACACCCAGCAGCCTGGCCGCGGCCAGGATCGTCGGATGCGGCAGTCCGTCAAAATCCGCCTGCGGCGGGCTGGCCACCACCAGCGAGTCGACACCGGCCGCCTGCGCCGGCACTACGTTCATCACCACGCTGGACGGATACACCGCGTTGCCGCCGGGCACATAGAGGCCCACCCGCTCGACGGGAACCCACCGCTCGGTGACGGTCGCGCCCGGGCCAAGCGTGGTGGTGACATCGGTGCGGCGCTGGTCAGCGTGCACGACGCGGGTCCGATCGATCATCGCCTGCAGCGCGTCGCGGACGTCGGGGTCCAGCCCGGCCAGCGCAGCGTCGAGCGCGGCGCGGGGCACCCGAACCGTCGCGGGACGCACGCCGTCGAACGACGCACCGAACTCCAAAGCCGCCTCGGCCCCGCGCTCGGCGACCGCCTGCACGATCGGGCGCACGGTAGCCAACACCGATTCCACGTCGGCGCCACCGCGCGGAATGGCCGCCCGCAGCCGGGCAGCCGTCAACTCCGCGCCCCGCAAGTCGATGCGGGCCAGCAAGGGTGGCGTGGTGGTCACAGCACCCATTGTCCCAGAGCAGCCCAACTAATTATTCGACCGGTACAGTGCGCCTCATGTCTAGGAAGAGCCACACCAACAATGCGCCGGGCGTTCCGATGGTTTTCCCGGTCTGGTTCGAGAACCTTCAAGTCAAATACCTCAACCGGGCGATCAAACCGATCGCGCGCTACCTGCCCGGAACCGCGACCATTACGCATCGCGGCCGCACATCCGGCAAGCCCTACGAGACCATCGTGACGACTTACCGCAAGGGAAACGTGCTGGCCATTGCCCTGGCCCACGGCAAGACGAACTGGGTCAAGAACGTGTTGGCCGCCGGCGAGGCCGACGTGCGCTTCGGCCGCCGCGAGGTGCACCTCGTCAACACGCGGATTCTGCCGGCGGGCTCCGACGCCGAAGGCCTGCCGTTGATGGCTCGGCTCCAGGTGGGCCGTATGGGGGTCTTCGTCGCGGATATCGCTCAATAGTCACATCCGCCACACGAGTCCCTGGCGAACCGGCAACACTGTTGTCCGCCTACGAGCGACTCTGGGTGGCCCGGCGCCAGTTGTCGCTGGAAGCCGGGCAACAGTGTTGCCGGCCGGAGCAGAGGCCACTGTGACTCAAGTGACTCGATCCCTCGCTTAAACCCTGGTGAAGACCGTTTTCCCGGTCATCGTCGGCCACACCGACGGAGCGTCTTCCCAGGAAACGATCCGGTCGATGGCCGGCGATAGGTCGCATCCGCCCAGCAGTTCCAAAACTGTCCCGGATCGCGGGCGATCCGGCCGCGATCAACGCCGCCAAGCCGGCAGCGCGCACATTGCTGCGCGGTTGAGTGTGCGCTGGCGGCTTTGGGTGTGTACTGACGGCTTTGGGTGTGCGCGTAGGGCGGGATTTCGGCGGTTTTTCCGCCCTAGACGCACACTCGACCGGACGACGGGACGCGCAGCGCGGTGATTCAGGCGAACTTCGGCGCGCGTTTGTTCAGGAACGCGTCGATACCCTCGCGGCCGTCGGCATGGTCGGCGCATGCCGCGATAGTCCGGCCCTCGATCTCCATTTGTTCCTCTAGGCCATTGCCGAAGCTCATCAGCAGAAGTTTCTTCACGGCCGCGTTGGAAGCCCCCGCCGCGGCGGCCATTTCAGCCGCCAGCGCGTCGGCGCGGGAAGACAATTCGTCGTTGGGCACGACTTCGGTGACCAATCCCCATTCCAATGCCTCCGGGGCCGACAGCCGCCGGTTGGTGAGCATCAGTTCCTGGGTGCGGCGCACGCCGATGAGTCGCGGGAGGTAGTAGGTCGAGCTGCCGTCAGGACTCAGCCCGGCCTTGGTGTAGGCCATCGTGAATGACGCAGACTCGGCGGCCAGCACCAGATCCCCGAGCACCGCGAGGCTGAACCCCGCCCCCGCCGCTGTGCCGTTGACCGCGGTGATCAACACGGCATCCATCCGGGCGAACGTCGAGATCGCGCGGTGCAGGTCGTCGGCGATGCCCTTGACGAATCGGCTGGTACCCAGCGGGGACGCCGCCATCGCCTTCAAGTCGCCCCCCGCGCAAAAGAACCGACCCGCGCCGGTGAGCAGCACGACCTTCGTCTCGGCCACATCGCAGCGCACCGCGGCGTCCGCCAATTCTCGGGCCAACGTGTCGTCAATGCCGTTGGCCGCATCCGGCCGGTTGAGCACGATTCGAGTGACGGGTCCGGTCTGCTCGAGCGTGAGTGTCTCGTAAGTAGTCATCGCCTGCGACATTAACCGGGCAAGTAGTGATAAACGTTGTCGGGTGACAGGCACGGTCGGCGATTTTCTCCGCGTGATCGACCTCGCCGGGGTCTTCGCCAACGCGCTGCTCGGCGGAATCGTGGCGCGCGAGCAACGCATGGACCCCGTCGGCTTCGTCGCGTTGGCCATTTTGTCCGGGCTGGGCGGCGGAGTCATCCGCGACACCCTGCTGCAGCACGGCCCTCCAGTCGCGCTGACGGACTATCTGTACGTCACGACCGCACTCGCCGGGGCGATCGTCGCCTTCCTCACACCAATCCACGACCGGGTGTGGGGCGCGGCATTCCCCGTGGTCGACGCCCTGGCGCTGGGTTGCTGGGCGGCGGCCGGCGCGCAGAAAACTCTCGACGTCGGCCTGGGCTGGCTGCCGGCCGTGCTGCTGGGCACCATCACCGCGGTCGGCGGCGGAGCATTGCGGGATCTCACCGTCCGGCGGATCCCACAGATCTTCGGCGTCAACACTCTGTACGCCACCTGCGCCGTCGCAGCCAGCGTGGTGGTGGTGATCTTCAACCACTACGGGCACGCGCCAATGGGCACGATCGTCGCAACCTGCGTCGGTGGGGCACTGCGCCTGCTCGCCCAGTGGCGCGGCTGGCAGCTGCGGCCGGGGCTGGGGACGCCGCCAGACGAAAACTGAGCTACATGTCCAAACCGATGTCGAGCACCCGCACCGAGTGAGTCAGGGCCCCGACGGCCAGGAAGTCGACACCGGTCGCCGCGTAGGTCGCCGCGGTCTCCAGGCTGAGCCCGCCGGACGACTCGAGCAGCACGGCGGGCGCGCGCGCGTCCCGGCGCTGCACGGCCATCTGCGTCTGCCACACCGGGAAGTTGTCCAGCAGGATCAGCTCAGGCTTTTCGACCAGCACCTCATCAAGCTGCTCGAGCGAATCCACCTCGACTTCGCACGGCAGTCCTGGAGCGGCGTCGCGCACCGCCCGCAAGGCGTCCACCACCGATCCCGCGGCCGCAACGTGGTTGTCCTTGATCAATGCCGCGTCGCCCAGCCCCAGGCGGTGGTTGACCCCGCCGCCGACGCGCACCGCGTACTTCTGCAGCGCACGCAGGCCGGGCAGGGTTTTGCGGGTGTCGCGGACCTTTGCCTTGGTGCCATCCACGGCGTCCACCCACGCCGCCGTCACGGTCGCGATCCCGGACAGGTGGCAGATCAGGTTCAGCATGGTGCGCTCCGCGGTCAACAGGCCGCGGGTTTCGGCCCGCAGCGTCAGCAGCGACTCACCCGCCTGCAACCGGGCGCCGTCCTCGACCCGGTCGAGCACCTGGTAACCGCCGGAGCCCAGCACCTCATCGAGCACCAACAGGGCGATGTCGAGCCCGGCGATCACGCCCGGCTCGCGCGACACCATCGACGCAGTGGCCACGGCCCCGGCGGGCACCGTCGCCGACGTGGTGATGTCGGGCCCGTAGCGCAGGTCTTCTTCGAGGCCGCGCCGAATGGTGTCTCGAGCGGCCGACAGCTCGCTGTCGGAGAGCGTCATCAGCAGGCCGCCACCAACGCCTCCGCACGCACCGCCTGATGATCGTCGTTGAGCCGAACCACGATGCCGCGTGCCTCTTCTGGCACGGCGCCCGGGTATTCGGCTCGGTGGTGGCAACCGCGACTTTCGTTGCGGGCCAGGGCCGCGGCGGTCACCGCGCGGGCGGTCAGCGCCAACGCGACGTCCTCGAAACCGCGACGGTCCGCCACATCGCGAACCCGCGCCTTGGACACTGGCTGAGCAAGTGCCTGGGCCAACCGCTGCAACCCCGCGGCGCTGCGCACCACCGAGGCGTCGCGGCTCATCGCGCGCTGCAGGTCGCGGCGCTTCGGCGCGGTGTGGATGATCGGTTCAGGCATGCTCGCGCGCGACCGGCCGGCCCCTAATGCATGCGCTGCCGCGGCCTTTCCGGCGCGGCCGCCGACCACCAAACCTTCCAGCAAGCTGTTGGACGCCAGCCGGTTGGCGCCGTGCATGCCGGTGCGGGCCACCTCGCCCGCGGCGTAGAGCCCGGGCAGCTCGGTTTGGCCGTACACGTCGGTGACGATGCCGCCGCAGCTGTAGTGCGCTCCCGGAACCACCGGGATCGGTTGGCGTACCGGGTCGATGCCGGCCGCCCGGCACGCGGCCGTGACGGTCGGGAACCGGGTCTCGAAGCCGTCGATGCCGCGGGCGTCCAGATAGACACACGCATCGCCGGTGGCCTTCAGCCGCGCGTCGACGGCACCGGCGACGACGTCGCGCGGCGCCAGGTCGCCCATCGGATGCACCCCCGCGGTCACCGAATCGCCGTTGCGGTCAATCAATATCGCGCCCTCGCCGCGGATGGCCTCGGTGACCAGCGGCCGCCGGCCACTAGTGCGGCCGTCAAACAACATGGTCGGGTGAAACTGGATGAACTCGAGGTCGGTGACCGCGACGCCGGCCCACAGCGCCAACGCGATCCCGTCGCCGGTGGACCCGCTGGGGTTGGTCGTCGCGCTGTAGAGGTGACCGAGCCCGCCGGAGGCCAGGATCACCGTGGGGGCGCTGATGATGCCGTACCCGTCCGGGCTGAGCACCGATACCCCCGTGACGGCCGTCCCGTCGTGCAGCACCCGCAGCGCCACGTGGCCGCTTCGGATGTCCAGCATGCCGGCCGCGTCGTCGAGGGCGCGCTGAACTTCGGCGCCGGTGGCGTCGCCCCCGGCGTGCACGATGCGCCGCCGCGAGTGCCCGCCTTCGCGGGTCAGCGCCCACTGGCCCGGGACCGATTCGTCGAATCGGGCTCCGGCACCAACTAATTCGGTGACCGCGCGGTAGCCGTCGGCGACAATCGAGTACACCGCGTCGGGATCGCACAGGCCTGCGCCGGCGGCCAGCGTGTCGGCAACATGGGCGTCAACAGAATCGTCGTTGTCGGGCAGCACGACGGCAATGCCGCCCTGCGCGTAGTGCGTCGCGGTCGCCCCGTATGTCTGGTCGGCCTTGTTGAGGACGACGACGCTGCGCCCGGCCCGGTGCGCGGCCAACGCGGCGGCCAATCCCGCGACCCCGGTGCCGATCACGACGACGTCGGCGGCGTGAGTCCAGTTGGGAAGAGCCATCATTCGCCGCCGCCCGGCTGCCCGATTTCGATCATTCGCTGCACACTGCGCCGCCCCGCCGCCGCGACTTCGGGATCGACGTGAACTTCGTCGGCCCCCTCGATCAGGCAGCGCAGCAGGGCCGCGGGCGTGATCATCTTCATGTACTTGCATGACGCGCGGTCGTTGACCGCGCGGAAGTCGACCTCCGGTGCGGCCCGGCGCAGTTGGTACAACATGCCGACCTCGGTGGCGACCAGCACCTCGCGGGCGCGCGTCTCACGGGCCGCCTCGAGCATGCCGCCGGTGGATAAGATCTTGACCCGGTCCGACGGGAAGGCGCCTTCCCCGGCGAGGTACAGAGCCGAAGTGGCGCAACCGCATTCCGGATGCACGAACAGTTCTGCATCGGGATGCGCGCGGGCCTGGTCGGTGAGCTCTTCGCCGTTGATCCCGGCGTGCACGTGACATTCGCCCGCCCACACGTGCACGTTCTTGCGTCCGGTTACGCGACGGACGTGGGCCCCGAGGAATTGGTCCGGGCAGAACAGCACTTCGCGGTCGGGATCGATGGACTCGACCACGTCGACCGCGTTGGACGACGTGCAGCAGATGTCGGTGAGCGCCTTGACAGCCGCGGTGGTGTTCACGTAGGAGACGACGACGGCGCCGGGGTACTCGTCCTTCCAGGCCTGCAGTTCCGCGGCGGTGATCGAGTCGGCCAGCGAGCAGCCGGCCCGCTGGTCCGGAATGAGCACGGTCTTGTCCGGGCTGAGCATCTTGGCGGTCTCGGCCATGAAGTGCACACCGCAGAACACGATGGTGTCCTCGGGCGCCTCAGCGGCGATCCGCGACAGCGCCAGCGAGTCCCCCACGTGGTCGGCCACGTCCTGGATGGCGGGCAGCTGGTAGTTGTGTGCCAGCAGGGTGGCGCCGCGCAACCGCGCCAGGCGGCGCACCTCGGCGGCCCACTGCTGGTCACCGTCGACACCGCCGTAGCCGGTGGGCGAATTCGTGATTTGAGCGACCATCTCGTCCGCGGGCGTATCCATGCGATTCAGCACCGTCATGGCGGCTCCTTTCGGCCCAGAGGTTTTCGACTTATAATCGAAAACATGCCTAATACTAGCACCGCGCATGAAGTGCTCGCGGTCGTGTTCCAGGTTCGGCACGTCACACAGCAGG
>Ga0182014_10006437_pt1 | contig 12621 bp, 8 predicted proteins | sample 612S2DmetaG_FD_120489 | JGI IMG/M metagenome (GOLD analysis project Ga0182014, IMG submission 120489) | Permafrost microbial communities from Stordalen Mire, Sweden - 612S2D metaG | ecosystem: Environmental > Terrestrial > Soil > Wetlands > Permafrost | place: Sweden: Stordalen | collected... | reverse complement strand
GCAGGAGCAGCCCGCCGAAGGTGAGCGCGTACGCCGTCACCACCCACTGCAGTCCCGTCGGGCTGAAGCCCAGGTCGTGCTGGATCGCCGGCAGGGCCACGTTCACGATGGAGACGTCGAGGACGACCATGAACTGGGCCAGACAGACGACCACCAGGATGACGGTGTCCGACGACCGCGGTCGCCCGTCGGGACGCGTCACGGGCGCGTCAGTGGAGGGAGCAGACGATTGGGCCATGGTCCGACCGTAGAGGGCGGCACCCGCGGCCCGTGCGCCCACCCACCGCGTCGGCGGTGCCCGGTCACGGACGACCCGACGGTCCAGTTGACGCAGGGGTTCAGCAGTTCCGCGACCCAGTGGTTCAGCGACCCAGGCGCTGCTCGAGGCCACTCCGGGCGGCCGGCCACTCGTCGGCCGTCATGGAGAACACCGCCGAGTGGCGGACGGCCCCGTCAGGGGCCGGCCGGTCGACGCGCAGCACCCCGTCGAGGCTGCACCCGAGCCGTGCGATGGCCGCCCGTGACCGCTCGTTGCGGGAGTCGGTCTGGAGGCGCACGGCCCGCACGCGCCAGGTCTCGAAGGCGTGACCCAGCATCAGCAGCTTGGCCTCGGTGTTGACCGGGGTGCGCTGGACGGCCGGCCCGAGCCAGGTGTGGCCGATACTGGCCCGGTCGCGGACGCCCCCGTGGGGTGCCGGCGTGGCCCCCGGCTCCAACTCCGTCCAGTCCCACGGCTCGAGCTCGTAGAACCGGGTGGCACCGACCACGGTCCCGAGGGCGACGGAGCGGGTGGCGAAGGGGACCTGGTCGCCGGCTCCAGCGTGGGCGAGCGCCTTCTCGACATACGCGGTCATGGCGGCACGGTCGGACGGCACCAGCGTGAAGCCGAAGGACGAGCGGTCGCCGGTGGCGGCCTCGAGGAGCTCGTCGACATGGTCGTGCGACAGCGGCTCGAGTCGGACGTGCGTGCCCTCGAGGGTGAAGGGAGCGAACATGCCCTCCAGTCTGGCGGAACCGTGGACCGCGGACCGCAGGACGCCGGCATCAGCCTGCCGCCACCCGACGTCCGCCCGCCGGTCGTGCCGCCCGTAGTATCTGGTCCGCACGTCGACGGCCGTCGGCGCCACGCCCGCCTCGACCGATCGCACGCCGACCCAGCCCGCCTCACCCCGGGCCCCGACACCCCAGCCCATCGTCCGCCCCGACCCGCAACCCAGTAGAAGGAAGCCCCTGTGTTCCGCCCGGTCCCCGCCGAAGCCGATTTCACCGCCCTCGAGGACGAGGAACTCGCCCGGTGGGCCGCGCACCGGGTCTTCGAGCGGTCGGTCGAGCTCCGGGCCGGAGCCGAGCCGTGGGTCTTCTACGAGGGCCCGCCCACGGCCAACGGTCGCCCCGGCCTGCACCATGTCTGGGCCCGGGTCTACAAGGACCTCTTCTGCCGGTACCGGACGATGCGCGGCTACGCCGTACCCCGCAAGGCCGGCTGGGACACCCACGGCCTGCCCGTCGAGGTGGAGGTGGAGAAGCAGCTTGGCATCACGGCCAAGCGCCAGATCGAGGACGAGGTCGGCATCGCCGAGTTCACCCGGCTGTGCAAGGAGTCGGTGCGCAATTACGTGGGGGAGTGGAAGACGCTCACCGAGCGCATCGGCTACTGGATCGACATCGACGACGCCTACTGGACGTTCGCGCCCGAGTACGTGGAGTCGGTCTGGGCGAACCTCAAGAGCCTCTGGGACCAGGGGCTGCTCTACGAGGACATCAAGGTCGTCCCCTACTGCCCCCGGTGCGGCACCGCCCTGAGCAGTCACGAGCTGGGCCAACCCGACGTCTACCGCGAGGTCGAGGACGAGTCGGCCTATGTGCGCCTGCCCCTGACCGACGAAGGTGACGCGGCCGCCTCCCTGCGCACCGCGCTGGGCCGGGACACCCTCGACGGCCTGTCCCTCGTCGCCTGGACGACCACGCCGTGGACGTTGCTGTCCAACACCGGCGTGGCCATCGGCCCCGACCTCGCCTATGCCGTCGTCGGCGACGAGATCGTGGCCGAGGCCCTGGTCGAACAGGTCGTCGGCGAGGGCACGACGACCGACGCCACCGTTGCCGGGTCCGCCCTGGTCGGACTCCACTACCGCCGGCCGTTCGACGACCTCGCCCCCGGGCCGGCTGACGCAGGCCGGGTGGGCTGGCGCGTGGTGGCCGGCGACTTCGTCGAGGCCGACGAGGGGACCGGCATCGTCCACCTCGCCCCGGCGTTCGGCGAGGTGGACCGCCAGGCCGGCCGGACCGCCGACCTGCCGACACTCAATCCCGTGGGTCCGGACGGCCGATTTACGGATGCGGTCGCGTGGCTCGAGGGCCAGGCGGTCCGCGACGTCAACGGGACGGTCAACGACCGGCTGGAGGCGGCGGGGCTCCTGTTCCGCCGCCATCCGTACGTCCACCCCTACCCGCACTGCTGGCGCTGTGGCACGGCGCTGATCTACTGGGGCAAGCCGAGCTGGTACGTCCGGACCTCGGACCGCAAGGCCGACCTCGTCGAGCAGAACCAGACGATCGGTTGGCACCCGGAGCACATCCGCGACGGGCGGATGGGGGAGTGGCTGGCGAACAACGTGGACTGGGCGCTCTCCCGTGACCGGTTCTGGGGAACCCCGTTGCCGGTATGGCGCTGCGACGAGGGCCACTTGCACTGCGTGGGCTCGCTGGCCGAGCTCTCGGAGCTGAGCGGCACGGACGTGACCGGTGTCGACCCCCACCGACCGGCCATCGACGAGGTGACCGTCCCGTGTGCCGACTGCGGCGGCGACGCGGTCATGCGGCGGGTCGAGCCGGTGATCGACGCCTGGTTCGACTCGGGCTCGATGCCCACCGCCCAGTGGGGCTACCCGGGTGCGCCGGGATCAGCCGACTCGTTCGTGTTCCCGGCCGACTTCATCTGTGAGGCCATCGACCAGACGCGCGGCTGGTTCTACTCCCTGCTGGCCGTGAACACCCTGGTCCTGGGGGCGACGCCCTACCGGAACGTGCTCTGCCTCGGGCACATCGTCGATGCCGACGGCCGCAAGATGTCCAAGAGCGTGGGCAACGTCATCGACCCGTGGGAGATCCTCACCACACGGGGGGCGGACCCGCTGCGCTGGTGGATGTTCTCGCAGGGCTCGCCGTGGACCCCGACCCGGGTCAGCTTCGAGGTCATCGACGCCTCCATGCGGGACTCGCTGCTGACGCTCTGGAACACGTGGTCGTTCTTCACCACCTATGCCGCCCTCAACGGCTTCGACCCGTCCGATCCCGGGGTGCCGGCGCCGGCCGACCGGTCCATGCTCGACCGTTGGATGCTGTCCCGCCTGCACGCCACGGTGGCCGAGGTCACCGGCTCGCTCGACGGCTACGAACCGTTTCCTGCAGCGACCGCCATCGCCGGGCTCATCGACGACACGTCCAACTGGTACGTGCGGCGCAGCCGGCGCCGATTCTGGCGCACCGATCCGGGAGCCGACCCGTCGGACTCGCTCGGAGCACAGGCGACACTGCACGACGTGCTGGTGACCGTGGCCCGGATGCTGGCCCCGATGACGCCGTTCCTGGCCGACAGGATGTGGCGCGATCTGACCGGCGCCGAGGAGTCCGACTCGGTCCATCTCGCCGACTGGCCGGAGGCGGATGCTGGTCTGGTCGACTCCGATCTCGAGGAGGGAATGGCACTCGCCAGGCGCCTGTCGTCCCTCGGGCGCGCCGCCCGCTCGGAGGCCGGCGTCAAGGTCCGCCAGCCACTGGCGCGCGCCCTCGTCTACCTGCCCGCGGGCAGTCCCGTGCTCCCGCCAGGGATCGTGGAGGACGAGCTCAACGTCGACCGGGTCGAGGCGACCGATGAACTGGGTGAGGTGCTCGCCTATGAGCTGGTCCCGAACTTCAAGCTGCTCGGGCCCAGGATCGGCAAGCGGGTACAGGACCTGCGTGCGGCCATGGCCACGGTGGACGGTGCCGCGGCCGCAGCCGACCTGGCGGAGGGTCGACCTGTAACGGTGGAGTTGTCCGACGGCCCGCTCGAGTTGGCCGCCGAAGAGGTCGAGTTGCGGGTGCGGGCCCAGCCCGGGTTCGCCGTGTCACGCGACGGGGCCGAGGTGCTGGCCCTCGACCTCGCGCTCGACGACGACCTCCGCCGTCGGGGCCTGGCCCGCGAGGTGGTCCGCAACGTCCAGGACCTCCGCAAGGAGAGTGGCCTGGAGGTGTCGGACACCATCGTCCTGTACGTCACGGGCCTGGACGACCTGGCCCCGCTGTTCGACGGGATCGCCCGCGAGGTCCTGGCCGTCCGGGTCGTCATGACTCCGTCGGACGGCGCCGGCCCGGGGACGGCGATCACCCTCGACGACGGCGAGACGTCTAGGCAGGCGACGATCTGGATCGAGAAGTCGTGACCGGAGCGACGCGGTGACGGACTCCGGAGGGAGCCGCGGCGAGCCCTGCGTGCTCGCCGTCGACCTCGGCACGGGCGGGCCGAAGGTGGCCGTGGTGTCGGCGTCGGGCCGGATCGTGGCCCATGCGGCCGAGCCCGTCGCGCTCCACCTGCTGGACGGTGGCGGTGCCGAGCAGGATCCCGACGACTGGTGGTCGGCCATCCGCCGGGCCGCCGCCCGGGTCATGGGCACCGCCGGGGTCGACCCCGGCGACCTGATCGGCGTGGGCTGCACGGCCCAGTGGTCGGGCACCGTGGCGGTCGACGCCGAGGGGCACGCGCTCATGCGGGCCGTGATCTGGATGGACTCGCGCGGCAACGCCGAGATCCGCCGGGTGGCCGGTGGCTCGGTCAACGTCCTCGGCTACGACCCGCGCAAGCTGCTGCGGTGGGTCCAGGTGACCGGGGGCGCGCCCGGACTGTCGGGCAAGGATCCGGTGTCCCACATCCTGTTCATCCGACAGGCCTTTCCCGACGTCTACGCCCGGACGGCCACGTTCCTGGAACCGGTCGACTACCTCAACCTCCGCCTGACGGGCCGGACGTCCGCCTCCTACGACTCCATCGCCGCCCACTGGGTGACGGACAACCGCACGATCGATGCCGTCGCCTACGACGCCAAGCTGCTCGAGTGGACCGGCCTCGACCGGGACCGGCTGCCCGATCTCGTCCCGCCGGGCTCGGTCGTGGGTGAGGTGACGGCCGAGGCCGCCGCCGATCTCGGTATCCCGGCCGGCCTGCCGGTCGTCACCGGCACGGGCGACGTGCACTCGGCGGTGTTCGGGTCCGGTGCCGTCGCCGACTTCGCCACCCACCTCTACATCGGTACCTCGTCGTGGATCTCGGGTCATGTCCCTTTCAAGAAGACGGCACCGACCTCCAACGTGGCGTCCATCCCTGCGGGCCTGGCCGGTCGCTACCTCATCGCCGACGAGCACGAGACGGCGGGCGCGTGCCTGACGTTCCTCCGCGACAACCTGGGTCTGGCCGCCGACTTCGAGTCCATGAACGCCATGGCGGAGCGCGCGCCGGTGGGCAGCGGACGGGTGCTCTTCACGCCGTGGCTGAACGGCGAGCGGTCACCGGTCGACGACCACACGGTGCGTGGCGGGTTCCACAACCTGTCGCTGGCGACGACCACCGACCAGATGGTCCGGTCCGTGTTCGAAGGGGTGGCCCTCAACTCGCGCTGGCTGCTCGAGGCGGTCGAGAAGTTCGCCGGCCGACGCCTCGACTCGTTGGCGTTCGTGGGCGGCGGCGCCAACTCGGACCTCTGGTCCCAGATCCATGCCGATGTCCTCGGCCGCGAGATCCGCCAGGTGGGAGACCCGGTGCTCGCCAACGTCCGGGGCGCCGCGCTCCTGACCCTCCACGCCCTCGGCAAGGTCTCCCTCGACGACATCCCCTCGATGGTCGAGATCCGTCGCACCTACCAGCCGAACGCCGCCCACGCCGCCGAGTACGACCTGCTGTTCGGCGAGTTCGTCACCCTCTACAAGCAGACCAAGGGCATCTTCAAGCGGCTCAACCGCTTCTGACCCGGGTCCCGGGGTCAGCGCTCCCGGGCCCGGTTGGCTGCACTCACCACGGCGGCCAGCGATGCGTCCAGGATGCTCGAGTCCATGCCCACCCCCCACCACGTGGCACCGTCGGATCCCTCGGCCTCGACGTAGGCCACGGCTGAGGCGCCGCTCCCGGACGTCAGGGCGTGCTCGGTGTAGTCCTTGACCTCGAAGGCCACGTCGAGGTCGGCACGCAGCGCGCCCACCAGCGCGTCGATGGGCCCGTTGCCCTCGCCCATGACGGTGCGGGGTTCGCCGTCGACCAGGAGCTGGGCGGTGACCGTGGTGCGGCCACCACCTGTGGTCATCTCGCTGGCGAGCAGACGGACGCCGGCCTCCTCGGGCAGGTAGGTCTGCGAGAAGACGTCCCACATCTCGCCCGGCTGGATGACGGTGCCCGACTCCTCGGTCACCTCCTGGACGCGCTTGGAGAACTCGATCTGGAGTCGGCGGGGGAGGTCGAGACCGTGCTCCGTGTCCATGATGTAGGCGACGCCTCCCTTGCCCGACTGGCTGTTGACCTGGATGATGGCCTCGTAGGTACGCCCGGTGTGGCTCGGGTCGATCGGAAGGTACGGCACCTCCCAGTGGTCGTAGTCCTCGCCGATGGCCTCGAAGCCCTTCTTGATCGCGTCCTGGTGCGAGCCGGAGAAGGCGGTGTAGACGAGGTCACCCGCGTAGGGGTGCCGCGGATGGACGGGCATGCGGGTGGCGAATTCGGCCACCCGGCGGACCTTGTCGATGTCGCCGAAGTCGAGGGCGGGGTCCACCCCCTGGGAGAACAGGTTCATGGCCAGAGTGACCACGTCCACGTTGCCCGTGCGCTCGCCGTTCCCGAACAGGGTGCCCTCCACCCGGTCGGCGCCGGCCAGCACGGCCAGCTCGGCGGCGGCCACGGCGGTGCCCCGGTCGTTGTGGGGGTGGAGGCTGAGCACGATCGACTCACGGTTGGCGACGGTGCGGCCGAACCACTCGATGACGTCGGCATAGACGTGGGGCCCGTACATCTCGACGGTGTTGGGCAGGTTGATGATGATGGGCCGCTCGGGCCTGGGCTGGATGACCTCCATCACGGCCTCGCAGATCTCGACGGCGAAGTCCGGCTCGGTCCCCGTGAAGCTCTCGGGGGAGTACTCGTAGCGGATGTCGGTGTCGGGCAGCGTCGACTCGAACTTCTTGCACAGTCGGGCGGCATCGGTGGCGATGTCGATGATGCCCTGGCGGTCCAGGCCGAAGACCACGCGGCGCTGGAGGGTGGACGTCGAGTTGTAGAAGTGGACGATGGCCTGCTTGGCACCGCGCAGTGACTCGAACGTCCGCTCGATCAGCTCCTCGCGGCACTGCACGAGCACCTGGATGGTGACGTCGTCGGGGATGAGGTCGCCCTCGATGATCTGGCGCTGGAAGTCGTAATCGGTCCGGGAGGCGGAGGGGAAGCCGATCTCGATCTCCTTGAACCCGATGTCGATCAGAGTCTGGAACAGCTTCAGCTTGCGCTCGGAGTCCATCGGGTCGACGAGCGCCTGGTTGCCGTCGCGCAGGTCGACGCTCGCCCACTGGGGGGCCACGGTCGTCTGCCGGTCGGGCCACGTCCGGTCGTGCAGGACGAGCGGGACGTAGGGGCGGTAGAGGTGGAACGGCATGGGGGAGACGTCGCAGGGCATGGCGAGTCGACGGCCGGCGGTGGCGGCGTCGGTGGTGGTGTGCTCGTGGTCGCTCATCGGTGCTCCCTTGCGTCTGCAGCTCGTGGTGTCGAGCCAGGGGCCTGCCCCCTTGGTGCCTGGGGCGGCGGTCGCTCACCTCGTCCGGCCAACAAAAAACCTCCTGGCCAGAGGCGCAGGAGGTAGCGGGCGAACGCGATGTGGCGTTCGCCGTCAGGTAAGGAGGAGGACCCGGATCGAGTGGTACATACGCCAACCATGGTGCCAGCGCCAAGGGGGATCGTCAAGGACGGGGCTCTGGCACCATGGCATGACGGTGCTGCTCAGATGCGCTCGAAGTTGCGGGCCAGCTCCCAGTCGGTCACCACGGAGTTGGCCTTGGCCCACTCCTGGCGGGCGGTGTTCAGCAGGTGCTGGTGGACCTCCGGACCGAACGCCTCGGCCGCCACCTCGCTCGACTCGAGGCTGGCGATCGCCTCGGGCAGGGTGGTCGGGATGCGGGGCACCTCGGGCGCCCGGTATGCGTTCCCGGTGAAGGCCGGTGCCAGCTCGACCCCGTGGTCGATGCCCCACAGGCCGCCGGCGATGGCGGCCGCCAGTGCGATGTACGGGTTCACATCCGCCCCCGGTATCCGGCTCTCCACGCGGCGTCCGGCGCCGTGGCCCACGGCCCGGAAGCCGCAGGTGCGGTTGTCCTCCCCCCAGACGACGGCGGTCGGCGCCCAGGAGTCGGGCACGTAGCGGCGGTAGGAGTTGACGTAGGGGGCGAAGCACCAGGCCAGCTGGTCGGCGGCGTGCAGCTGGCCGGCGATCCACTGGGACCCGACCGTGGAGAATCCGGAAGGGGCGTCCTCGCCCTCGGCCGGGGCCATGAGGGGGGAATCGTCGGCGGCGTCCCACAGACTGGTGTGGATGTGGCAGGAGGACCCGGCGGTGTCCATCGACCACTTGGCCATGAACGTGGCGGCCCGGCCGTACTCGCCGGCGATCTCCTTCACCCCGTTCTTGAAGACGAGGTGCCGGTCGGCCACCTCGAGCGCGGTGCCGTAGGTGATGTTGATCTCGTGCTGGCCGATGCCGGCCTCACCCTTGGAGAACTCGATCGGGATGCCGGCCTCGGTCATTTCGTTGCGGATACGGGCGATGATGTACTCCTCTCGCGACGTCTGCAGGAGCTGGTAGTCCTCGATAGACGTGGCGTGCGGACGGAGGTCCTGCCACCGCTTCTCGCCGGCCTCGGCGAAGGAGTCGAGGAACAGGTAGAACTCGAGCTCGGTGGCGCACTTGACCAGGTAGCCCCGTTCCGCGGCCCGCTCGATCTGGCGGCGCAGGATGCGCCGGGGCGACACCTCGACGGGTTCGCCTTCCATCGTGAGCAGGTCGCAGAGGACCAGCACGCTGCCCGGGAGCCACGGCAGGCCCCGGACGGTGTGCGGGTCGATGACGGCGTTCAGGTCGCCGTAGCCGGTGTCCCAGTTGGCGAACTCGTAGCCCGGCAGCGGGTCCATGTCGACGTCGCACGCCAGCAGGTAGTCGCACGCTTCGATGCCGTGGTCGGCGACGTGCTCGAGGAAGAACGCACCGGTCACCCGCTTGCCGACCGGACGGCCCTGGAGGTCGGGGAAGGCCACGACCACCGTGTGGATGTCGCCGGCGCGGATCATGTGGGGCAGCGTCTCGAGGGTCAGCATCCCTGCACAATGGCCCACGGCCACGCGAACCGTCCACTGACTCCCGTGCCGTGGCCACGTGCCGGTGGTGGATCGCCGGATGGGATACTGGCCGCATGACGCCCCCGGGTGCACGGCCCCTGATCGGGGTGACCACGTATCGCCAGGTCACCAGGTGGTGGTCGTGGGACCGCGACGCAGCGCTGGTGCCCGGGGTCTACCTGGACATGGTGGTGGCCGCCGGTGGCTGGCCGGTCCTCCTGCCTCCTCTGGCCGAGGGTGCCGTGGACGATCCGGAGGGCGCCGTGGCGGCCATCGCCGGCCCCCTCGTCGACGCCGTCGACGGCCTGGTCGTCATCGGCGGTGGCGACGTGGCGGCCGAGCGTTTCGGCCAGGTGCCCGACGCCCGCAACGGTGGCACGAGTGTCTTCCGGGACGAGCTGGAACTACGTCTTCTGGAGGCCGCACTCGAGCAGGACCTCCCCCTCCTGGCCATCTGTCGTGGGCACCAGGTCCTCAACGTCCTGCTCGGCGGGACCCTGGTGCAACAGCTGCCCGACCTGGTGGGAACCAACCGGCACCAGCCGGCCCCCGGTGCCTTCGGCCGGGTGACGGTCCGACCGGAACCGTCGACGATCGTCCACGGCCTCCTGGGCGACGAAGCCGTGGTCGAGTGCAGTCACCACCAGGCCATCGACGTCCTCGGCGAGTCCCTCCTCGTCTCGGCCCGCAGCGACGACGGTGTGATCGAGGCCGTCGAGGTCCTGGGCCGCACGTTCGCCGTCGGGGTCCAGTGGCACCCGGAGGAGAGCGGCGACGTCCGACTCTTCACCGGCCTGGTGGACGCGGCGCGCACCATCCAGGGCCGGCGCACCCGATAGTGGCCAGCGTGGCACCATCGTCCCCGTCCGCTTCAGCCCGTCAGCATCCCCACCACGACCCCCCCGCATCGACAAGGAGCACCCATGAGTGACGTCACCCACGTGGTCAACCCGACCACCGAGCAGGTCATCGCCGAGGTCGCGATCCACGGCGTGGAGGCGACCGATGACGCGGTGGCCCGCGCCCGGGCGGCGCTACCGGGCTGGCAGGCCATCGCACCGGCCGACCGGGCACGCCTCATGCGAAGGTTCGCGGCCGCCGTCGAGGAGCACCACGAAGAGCTGGCCCAGTTGGAGACGGCCAACGTGGGCAAGCCCATCGGCGAGAGTCGCGACGAGGTCGGCATGGTGGCCGAGGTCCTCTACTTCTATGCCGGTGCCGTCGACAAGCACCGCGGTGCCACCGTGCCGGTGGCGGGCGGCGTGGACATGACGTTCAACGAGCCGCTCGGCGTCGTCGGGGCGATCATCCCGTGGAACTTCCCGGTAGCCATCACGTCGTGGAAGGTGGGTCCTGCCCTGGCCACCGGCAACACCATCGTCGTGAAGCCCGCCGAGATCACCCCGCTGACAGCGATCCGCCTGGCCGAGCTCGGCCTGGAGGCCGGCCTGCCCGAGGGTGTGCTGCAGGTCGTGACGGGCAAGGGCTCGGTCGTGGGCACCCGGCTGGCCGAGCACCCGGACGTCGCCAAGGTGGCCTTTACCGGGTCCACCGAGGTCGGGAGCGAGGTGATGACCCGTGCCTCGGGCACCATCAAGCGGGTCACCCTCGAGTTGGGCGGCAAGTCGGCTTCGGTGGTGTTCGACGACGCCGACCTGGCCAAGGCTGCGGCCAGTGCCCCCGGCGGCATGTTCGCAAATGCCGGCCAGGACTGCTGCGCACGCAGCCGCATCCTGGTCCAGCGGTCCGTCATGGACGAGTTCCTCGACCTGCTGGCCGAGGCCGTCCTGGCGTGGACGGTCGGCGACCCGACGGACGAGGCGAACAAGATGGGACCGCTCGTGACCGCCGCCCACCGTGGCGTGGTGGCGGGCTTCCTGGAGGAGGGAATGGGAGCGCCCGGCGGACCGGTGGCGACCCACACCGCCGGCACCGTGCCCGACGGGCCCGGGTTCTGGTTCCCCCCGACGGTGGTGGCGCCGGCCGATCCGCAGTGGCGCATGGCCCGCGAGGAGATCTTCGGACCCGTAGTCGCCGTCATCCCCTTCGACGACGAGGCGGAAGCCGTCCGACTGGCCAATGACACCCCGTACGGACTGTCAGGGTCGATCTGGACGCGGGACGGCGCCCGGTCGCTGCGGATGGCCCGCGCTATCCAGGCCGGCAACCTGTCGGTCAACTCCAACAGCTCGGTCCGGGTGCAGACCAGCTTCGGCGGCATGAAGCAGTCGGGCTTCGGCCGTGAGCTCGGCCTCGAGGCGCTGGCCTCCTACAGCGAGGTCAAGAACGTCTTCGTGTCCACCGTCGACTGAGTCCGATGACCGACGACACGAAACGTGGCAAGGGGGCCGACGGGGCCCCGGTCGCCGTGGTCACCGGCGCGTCGCGTGGCATCGGCGCAGGGCTGGCGTCGTACTTCGCCTCGCAGGGCCTGCGACTGGGCCTGTGCGCCCGGACGGAACCGACGTCACCCGCGGGTGCGGATGCCGTGACCGCGGTCGTCGACGTGGGCGATGCCGCGGCGGTGGACCGCTTCGCCGACGAGGTCGTCGACCGGTTCGGCCGCATCGACCTGTGGGTCAACAACGCCGGCGTGCTCGAGCCCGTCGGCCCACTGGCAGATGCCGACCCAGCGGCCCTGGAGCGGCACGTTGCCACCAATATCCTCGGCGTGATGCACGGCACGGCGGCATTCGCCCGGCACGTGCGTGGCCGCGCGGGGGAGGGGTCGCTCGTCAACATCTCGTCGGGCGCGGCGGCGACGCCCTACCGCGGGTGGGCGGCCTACTGCGCGTCCAAGGCGGCGGTCGAGATGGTGACCGAGGTGGTCGGCCTGGAGGAGGCGGCCAGCGGCCTGCTCGCGTACTCGGTGTCGCCGGGGGTGGTGGACACCGACATGCAGGCCCTGACCCGGGCGACGCCGGCGGACGTGTTCCCCGATGTCGGGCGGTTCCTCCGCCTCCACGAGGAAGGCGCGTTCCTCACGCCCGACTGGGTGGGGGAGTGCATCCTCGAGCGGTGCCTCGACCCGGCCACCCGGTGGCGCCCGGTGGCCGGGCAGGGCTTGGTCCACTTCCGTGTGCCCGACGGACCGACGACCGGCTAGGAGACTGTTGAACAATTCTCCCTTTGGTGCTCGCGATTTGAGCCCAGATCGTAGAGAATTGAAGGGTGCAAGGACGAAGCGAATTCAACCCTGAGCTGCTCGACGCTGCAGCCCTGTG
>Ga0182014_10006436_pt1 | contig 12622 bp, 17 predicted proteins | sample 612S2DmetaG_FD_120489 | JGI IMG/M metagenome (GOLD analysis project Ga0182014, IMG submission 120489) | Permafrost microbial communities from Stordalen Mire, Sweden - 612S2D metaG | ecosystem: Environmental > Terrestrial > Soil > Wetlands > Permafrost | place: Sweden: Stordalen | collected... | reverse complement strand
GTGGCAGCACCTGAACATGGCGCGTATGCGAGCCATCGAAAACCGCCGCTGGATATTGCGCGACACCAACACGGGCGTCACCGCGGCCATCGACCCCTATGGCCGGGTGAGGCAGAGCATTCCACGGCACCAGATGGATGCGCTGCCCGCCGGTTACGGCTTTCGCGACGACGTGACCTTCTACACCGCGCACGGCGACGTGTTTGCTTGGCTTTGTGTCGTCGCGGCTTTGGGGCTAACCGGCTGGGCAGGGAAAAAACTGCTGTTTGCCAAAATACACCAACTAGGTTAATGTGGATCATGGAGAAGCGAAATCCGCACTGCAATCTGACTGTCGTCAGAGCATTGATCGAAGCAGGCAAGGTGCGGACCACGCAGACGGCGCGAGCCGGCGCGGTTGCTTTGGGCCTCAGCTACTCCGACATGCTGGCCGTGGTGTTGGCGCTCAAGCCGGCGGACTTTTACAAAAGCATGACCACGTACGCCGATCACACCATCTGGCAAGACGTCTACCGCCCCAAGACTCCGGCTGGGGATGTGTATTTGAAACTGACAGTCATCGACGATGTGCTGATCGTTTCCTTCAAGGAGTTGTGAAGATGAAATGTCCGGTTTGCGGAGCGGCTGAGTTGATCGCGGATACGCGCGACTTGCCTTATACCTACAAAGGCGAGGCCACCACGATTCTTGCGGCGACGGGTGAGTTTTGCCCCGCCTGCGCGGAGTCCATCCTCGACGGCGCCGAATCGGATCGGGTCATGCGCGAGATGCGATCTTTTTCCAAGCAGGTCAATGCCGCCATCGTTGACCCGGAATTCATTGTCAAGGTGCGCAAGAAGCTCCTCCTCGACCAGCGCGAGGCAGCCGAGATCTTCGGCGGCGGCGTCAATGCCTTTTCGCGCTACGAGAACGGCAAGACCAAGCCGCCGTTGGCCCTGGTCAAGCTGCTCAAAGTGCTGGATCGTCACCCCGATCTGCTCGATGAGATCAAGGTGGCCTAGCAGCGCATAGGTGGCGATAACTTGGCGGCGCATTTCTAGATTCAAAAATCCCGATCTGGGTCATCCAGTATTCAGCTATGCAAGGAGCGGAGGAAGAACTTTTTTAGCCCTTATTTCCCAAACCGGCACTGACCAAAGGCTGTATTTTCGTAGCAACGCCCATGCGTTTGAAAGCTTTACTTGCAACTCAATATGATTTGGACACCGGGCTGCTACTTCAGTTGCACACAGCACCGCGCTGATCAGACTGTATGTAATCGAAGGTTCTCCAAGCCAACGTTGATACAAGTCCTTTCGTTGCTCCGAGGAAATGTAGTCTCGAACGGGCGAACGCGAATCTAAAACAGCCTTAAACGCCTCTGAATCAGCGCCCCCATGGGCGAAGATGCAAAGGAATTCATATTCGACATACAGCCTCATAAGCATCATTTTCAAGTCTTGGTCAGTTAACTTGTCAATAACGGCGCCTGGCGTGGGGAATTTTTCGATACGGACCCGGTTAATTCCTTGTGGTAGAGGAATGCCGAGTTGATCCTCCTCAATCGTGTACCTTTCATCTTCGGAGACTAAGCACCTCGCTTGAAGCACCTGTAGTTGCTGAAACCCATCTTTAAAGTAATCTGAGAAACGGCTGATTTGGCAATATTCCTCCCGATGAAGGAGAAATCGAATATACTTCTGCTTCCAGCCATACTTGAGAAAGTTACGAACATACTTAGCGTCTTGTAGCATTAGGCAAAAGGTATAGACGGTTTCAATCTGTAGCCGCGCGAGGGTGAGAACGTCTACTGTGGACGGCGACGGTTCCTCCCATAATATGCGCCGGATCGTCTGGTGTGAATACTTGAGGCAATCCAGAGTGACTTTCAGATTATCCTTTTCAAATTCGTTGTAGCCAGTCAACGGGTAGATATCCAATGCATCTTAAGCTTGGGTTATGCACATATTTAGGTGCGCGTCGAATTCCTTGACATCAACCTGCGCACATAAATCTATGTCGCAATCAGGACTGACGATATGCCTGATATTCTTTACCGTTCTGTCCATAATTTACCTCACTCCAATTCCTGCCGGGTGCCTTAGGTCCGGATTTTCGAACCGGGGCTTTATGCCTCAATCCAATCCACTCACGCCCCAGCGTAAGCCTCAACTTCCCGCTCAATCGTTTTGCTGAGTTCAAGCCGGGCCTTTGAAAGGTCGTGCATCTGCTGGAGGTTGAGCCAGAACTCCGGGCTGTTGCCGAAGAAGTGCGCTAGGCGCAGTGCCGTGTCTGGCGTGACCGCTCGCCGACCATGAACGATGTCGCCAATGCGTGTGGCGGGGACGCGGATTCTCATCGCCAGCGCGTTCTGCGTAATGCCGAGAGGGAGAAGAAACTCCTCGCGCAGCATCTCGCCTGGATGCGTCGTAACTCTCTGCAACTTCCATCCCGCAGCGGGTCTTTTTATCGTCATTCCCATCCTCCGATCAGTGATAATCGGCGATCTCAACATCGTGTGCTCCATCGCCCTTCCACACAAAGCAGATGCGGTATTGATCGTTGATCCGTATGCTGTGTTGGCCGCTCCTATCGCCCTTCAAAGCCTCTAGCCGGTTTCCCGGAGGAGTACGCAGGTCTTCCAGAGAGCGTGACACATCAATCTGGTCGAGTTTGCGCTGGGCCGTTGCCCGGATACTTGCCCAACGCCTGCCGGAACCCGATTCATAGAGTTCCCTCGTCGAAGCGTCTTTGAAGCTTTGAATCATCCACAATCAGGGTATACCGACACGCGTTATATGTAAAGCGATATATTTGAATCCCCCTGCGCGCTGAAGGCCTCTTGACCCGCCGCAACCGGTGCAGTGGTATTCTACACATAGTTGCGATAACGCAGCATCACACTTCAAGTCAAAGTCAGGTCATAAGAGCAAACTATGTCGTTGAACGATCTCGAATTCGCCTTTGCTCCCGTGCGCGATCAAGTCCGCGACCTGCGGGAGTATCTTTGACCCCGCTCGCATCCGCCGGGAATTAGCAGAAATAGAAACCAGGCTGGCCGATCCGGCTCTCTGGTCCAATCCCAACGCCACCAAGCCGTTGATGCGCGACAAGAAGCGCCTGGAAAACCTCGTCGCCGACGACGAGGAGCTGGTCCGCCGCACGAGCGACATCGAAGCCTACTTCGAGCTGGCCCGCGAGGGCGAGGACGTGCTCGCCGATCTGGAGCGCGACATCAAGGCTCTGGCCACCTTCAACGAGGCGCTCGAAGCCCGCACCATGCTCAACGGCGAGGCGGACCCGCTGAACGCCATCGTCACCGTCCACCCCGGTGCGGGCGGGACAGAAAGCCAGGACTGGGCCGAGATGCTGATGCGCATGTATCTGCGCTGGGCCGAGCAGCAGGGCTTCAAGACGGAGATGAACGACTACCAGGACGGCGAAGAGGCGGGCATCAAGTCCGCCACATTCACCATCGTCGGCGAGTACGCCTTCGGGCAACTGGCCGGTGAGAGCGGCGTCCACCGGCTGGTGCGCATTTCGCCCTTCGACCAAGCCAAGCGGCGGCACACCTCGTTTGCCTCGGTCTACGTTTCGCCGGAGATCGACGAGACCATCCAGGTGGACCTGAAGCTGGAAGACCTGCGCATCGACACCTACCGCTCCGGCGGCAAGGGCGGCCAGCACGTGAACACCACCGACTCCGCCGTGCGCATGACGCATCTGCCCACGGGCATTGTGGTGTGCTGCCAGAATGAGCGCTCGCAACACAAGAACCGCGAGAAGGCCATGAAGATGCTGCGCTCGCGGCTCTATGAGTATGAGCTCGAAAAGAAGCGCGCGGTGAGCAAGAAGCTCGAGGACTCGAAGCTGGAGATCAACTTCGGCTCGCAGATCCGCTCCTATGTGCTGCAGCCCTACCGCATCGCCAAGGACCACCGCACCAAGGTGGAGGTGGGCGACGTGGATAAGGTGCTGGATGGTTACCTGGAGCCGTTTCTGCGCGGTTATCTGCTGGCCAAGCGGCGAGGGACGGCCGTGGCTGCCGAAGTGGACGACGATCTTGACGTTTAGAGGATTGGACGGGGATAAGTCATGAGCAACGGTCCTGGCGCGAACGATCCGGGCGTGATTGAGGAGATGCTGCGTACGGCGCGGACCATCGCCGTGGTTGGCATGAGCGACAAGACCTGGCGCTCCAGCCATAACATCGCACGCTATCTGGCCGCGAATGGGTACCGCGTGATTCCGGTGAATCCGGCGCTGAGCGAGGTTCTCGGGCTCCCGTGTTATCCGGATCTTGACACGGCACAGGCTGCCGCGCGTGAGCAGACCGGCTCCGGCATCGACCTGGTGGACGTTTTTCGCGCCTCGGAGTACGTTCCGGCTATTGTGGACGATGCGATCCGGTTGGGCATTCTATATCTGTGGCTGCAGGATGAGGTGATCCACGAGGAGGCCGCCGCGCGTGCTCGCGCCGCCGGGGTCAAGTGCGTCCAGAACGATTGCATCTTCCGCCAGCACGCCGCGCGGCTGACCACGTGACCGGCGAGGAGAGACCGGTGCGGGAACGCGATGGCGGTCTGGAATTCTTCCCGATTTTGTACATATGTGATATATACAAAGTATGACGGCAGGCGACCCGCTCAGCGAATGCATCGGCTTCGATTGGGACGAGTCGAACGCTGCGAAGAACTGGGAGCGTCACAAAGTAACGCCAGAGGAGGCCGAAGATGTCTTCTTTCAAGAGCCTTTGGTGGTACGTAGCGACAGCGGACACTCGGCGAGTGAAAAGCGCTATCGGGTCCTGGGCCGAACGGCACGCGGGCGACTGCTGTTTGTTGCTTTCACGGTCAGACGCAAATTGATTCGGGTTATCTCAGCCCGCGACATGAATCGAAGGGAAGTTGAGGAGTATCGGCGGCATGAAAAAGGTTCCTGAGTTTAAGAGCGAGGCCGAAGAGTTCGAATTCTGGTCCACGGCCGACTCGACCGAGTATGTCGATTGGTCGCAGGCGAAGCGGGTGAAGTTTGTCAATCTAAAGCCCACACTGCGCACCATCTCTGTGCGGCTGCCTGTGGCGATGGTTGAAGATCTGAAGATACTGGCCAACCAGCGCGATGTTCCATACCAGTCGCTTCTCAAGGTGTTCCTGGCCGAACGGTTGGAGCGTGAAAGAGGTCAGAAACGCCGGCGAGCAGGTTAGGTTTGGAAAGGCAACTTTATGTTTGTTCTGCCGCGCGACCAAGCGCCGTCTGACTTTGTCCAGGAATAGATATGTTCTTACTCCATTTCGTGCGCCTTTTCCGTTTGATCTTCGTGTTCTTCTTGCTTGCCGCGGGTCTGCCTGCGCTGGCGGCATCGAGTTCTGCGGATGCGCCCCATGTGCACGTACAACTCTTATCGCCTTTGGCACATTTCACCCCTGGCGAAACCACCGCGGCTGGCTTGTATTTCAAGCTCGAGACGGGCTGGCACATCTACTGGAAGAACGCGGGCGACTCGGGCGAGCCGGCCCACATTCGCTGGACGCTGCCCGATGGAATCACCGCCGGCCCGTTGCTCTTTCCGGCGCCCAGGCGTTTGCCCCTGGGTCCACTCATGGATTTCGGCTACGAGGACGAGGTGCTTTTTCCGTTGGAGCTCGATATAGCGAAAACGGCGAGGCTCGGACAGGTCGTTCTTGATGCCAAGGTGGACTGGCTGGTCTGCCGCGAAGTTTGCATCCCCGGCAAAGCGGAGCTTGAGATCCACAGAAACATTCTTGCGCTGAGGTTGATGGGTCTAAGGGGTGCTTCGCAGGATATCCAACTTTGGGAGAGGCTTCAAAAGTCTGCCACTTTCCCGGAGCCGCTGCCCGCTGCCGCCAAGGCCGTCTTCCAGCCGTCGAAGGAGGGTTTCCGTCTCGCCGTCGAAACCGGCCAGCGAGAATCCACCGCCGCGTTCTTCCCCGCCGACCAGGACATTCTCGACAATCCCGCTCCGCAAAAGCTCACGTCCACGGCAAATGGCCTGATTCTGGACCTCAAGAAAGACGCCAATCTTACCGTCAATCCCGCTCAGTTAAAGGGGCTCCTGGAGCTTTCCGGCGGGCGGGCGTACGAGATTGCGGCGCTGCCCGGCACGGTTGCGGCTCAAGCGCCGGTGCCGACATCGTCCGTGCAGTTTGCCACCATGGCAATACCGTTGTCCGCGCCTGTGACTGCGCCGACTCCCCCCGGCGCAAGGCCGATTAGTGCTCCGCCGCTCTCCTGGGCCGCGCTGCTTCGGACCTCGGGCCTGGCCTTTCTGGGCGGGCTGCTCTTGAACCTGATGCCCTGTGTCTTTCCGGTGCTCTTCCTCAAGGGCCTGGCGCTGGTCAACTCCGGCCACAAGGATCTGCACAAGCTCAGGACACATGGATTGGTTTACACCGCGGGCATTCTGGTCTCCTTCTGGGTGCTGGTGGCCGTGCTGCTGGGGCTGCGCGCGGCGGGAGCCACGCTGGGTTGGGGATTCCAGTTCCAGTCGCCGGTGTTTCTGGCGCTGATGGCCGGGCTGCTCTTCTTCCTGGGGCTGTCGCTGGCCGGGCAATTTGAGATTGGGCTCACGCTGACGAGCGCGGGTGAGTCACTGGCGGCGAAGCACGGCTACACGGGCAGCTTTTTTACCGGCGTGCTGGCCGTGGTGGTGGCCACGCCCTGTACAGCGCCTTTCATGGGAGCGGCTATTGGCTATGCGCTGGCGCAGCCCGCGGCGGTCACTTTTGCTGTGTTCACGGCGCTGGCGCTGGGGCTGGCCGCGCCCTATGTTGCGCTCACGCTGAACCCGGCCTGGACGCGGATGCTCCCCAAGCCCGGCGCCTGGATGGAGGTGCTGCGGCAGGCTATTTCCGTGCCGATTTTTATCACGGTAATCTGGCTGGCGTGGGTGCTGGCGCAGGCTTACGGGGCCGGCATTCTGGCGGCGCTGCTAGTGAGCTTCCTGCTGCTGGCGATTGCGGGATGGTTCCTGGGCCGCTGGCCGGCGACGCGATGGGCCACGGCGGTTGCCGCGCTCATCCTGCTGGGCGTAGTGGCGCTCGCGGTCTTAGCTCCCAAATGGTTTGCGGAGGCTGAGGTTCAAACGGACCATGCTGGAAAGGCGGCTTTGAATTCAGCTTCGGCCGGCGGCTGGGAACCATGGTCGGCCGAGGCGGTCAGCCGCTACCAGGCGCACGGGCGGCCGGTGTTTGTGGACTTTACCGCAAGCTGGTGCCTGAGCTGCCAGGTGAACGAGCGCGTCGCGCTCGGACAGCCCGCCGTGCGGCAGGCATTTCAAGCCGGCAACGTAGCCCTGCTGCGCGCCGACTGGACCCGTCACGACAAGGCCATCACCCAGGGCTTGACCGCACTGGGCCGCAGCGGAGTGCCCGCTTACGCGCTCTACGCGCCAGGGGAAAACAACCCACGGTTGCTGCCGGAGGTGCTGACGCCGGGGATCGTGCTGGAGGCGTTGGGGAACCTGCCGAAGACGACTCCGTTGCAGGTACGTTGATTTTGGCGTGGATTGAGGCTTGTGGTTTGCCAGGTTTCAAACGCAATCGCGTGACCCGATGCATGTGGGCACCCGCCCATTCATTTAATGTTTTGCTCAAGCCAGAGAGTTGCGCGAGCCTGCGCTTCCGTCAGCTTTGCACTCGAAAGGTGGGCCGCTACCTCCTCTCTCCCCATCTCCGCCTGCTTCTTTTCGCCCTCGCCAAGATTGCCTGCTAGCGACACGCTTATCCAGAAGTATGCTTCAGCGTAATCCTGCGGCACACCTTGTCCTAGGGCATAGTGGACACCGAGGTTCACTTGAGCTCTTGCATCGCCTTGGTCTGCCGCTTTGCTATACCACCGGGCTGCCTGTGCATAATCCCGCTCTACACCTTGGCCTCTCGAATAGAGGGCACCGAGGTTCCATTGAGCGGCTGCAAAGCCTTGGTCAGCCGCCTTACGCCACCACCGGGCAGCCAGCGCGTCATCCTGCGGAACACCTTGCGCTTGTCGGCCCGAATCCGCCGAATCTCATCCATGCGCTGGGCGAGGAGTTTTTCGCGGCCTTCCTGGGTGGGTTGGTAATAGCTGCGGCCGCGCCCCAAGTCGGGCCGCTCCAGAGATGCTTCAGGCGGCAAAGGTCTGTTGGCGTTGGGTCAAGTCGCCCTCGCCGGCCAGCAGACCGGCAACAGAGATGTCCTCGTCCAGCGCTTCCCAATGCAGGCCACGGCTGCTGATGCGAAGCTGCTCACGCTGCTCCGCGGTGGCATGGAGAAGCCGGGGAAACCAAGCCAGCGGTACACCGACGATTCTGCCGTCGCTCAGATCGACCCACATGCTGTCCTGATCGAAATGCACGCGCGTTGCCTTAACGGAAGAATTCATTCCAAGCCCTTTCGATGCGCTCCCTGTTGAGTTCGACGATCTCCAGCAGTTCGCGGAGAGTTCGTGCATCGTAGCCATCATTGTAGGCCACCCGGGTTTCAGGTTTCAGCCAGAATTTTGCTTCCACATTGTCTTTTTCAACGTGAATGTGGACCGGCTCGCGCGGCGCTCCCTCATTGGAATAGAAGAAAAACCTGAAACCGCGATGCTGAAAGACGACCGGCATGACTTCCACTCTACCAATCTTCGGCGCTGACTTGCTTGATAAAAACAAAGCAGCGGCAATCCGTGCGAAACCGGCGCGATGATCAGGCTCCGCCGCGCTTGCCCGCGCGAATCCGCCGAATCTCTTCTATCCGCTGCGCTAGCAGTTTTTCGCGGCCCTCCTGGGTGGGCTTGTAGTAGCTGCGGCCCTTGAGCGAGTCGGGAAGGCAGTCCATGTCGGCTACGCGGCCGTCTTCGTCGTGAGCATAGCGATACCCTTTGCCGTAGTCCAGCTCCTTCATCAGGCGCGTGGGCGCGTTGCGCAGGTGCAGAGGCACCGGCTCCTGGCGGGTGTGCTCGATCTCCTCCTGCACCGCGCCGTAGGCTGTGTAGACCGAATTCGACTTGGGCGCTAGACAGAGATAAACTACGGCCTCGGCCAGTGCCAGATCGCCCTCGGGCGAGCCGAGAAAGTCGATTGCCTCCTTGGCCGAAAGAGTCAGATTCAGGGCCTCGGGAGCGGCCAGGCCGATGTCCTCGACCGCCATGCGCACTATGCGGCGCGCTAAGTAAAGCGGGTCCTCGCCGGCGGCGAACATCCGCGCCAGCCAGTAGAGGGCGGCGTCGGGATCGCTGTTGCGGACGCTCTTGTGCAGCGCGGAGATCAGGTTGTAGTGCTCTTCGCCGGACTTGTCGTACATGAGCACGCGCTGCTGCACGGCTGTGGCGGCCAGCGTGCGGTCGATGTGTTTGGCGCCCGCCTGAGCTGGCTCCAGGGCCAGTTGCGCGGCGACCTCGAGAGTGTTGTATGCGTTGCGGCAGTCGCCGCTGGAGTAGCCGGCAATCAGTTGCAGGGCGTCCTCGTCGGCGGTCAACTCCAGTGCGCCCAGCCCGCGCTCGCGGTCCGCTAGAGATCGCCGCAGCAGGGCGGTGATCTGTTCCTCGGTCAGAGGTTCCAGCACGTAGACGCGACAGCGCGAGAGCAGCGCCGAGATGATCTCAAAAGAGGGATTCTCCGTGGTCGCGCCGATCAGCCGGATGGTTCCCCGCTCCACGTAGGGCAAGAAGGCGTCCTGCTGCGCCTTGTTGAAGCGATGAATCTCATCGACGAAGAGGATGGTCCGGGAATGCAACTCCGCGGCCTGCGCAGCCGCGACCATCACCTGCTTGATCTCCTTGATGCCGCTCATGACGGCGGAGAACTCGATGAAGCTGGCGCGGGTGGTCTCGGCAATGATCTTGGCCAGCGTGGTTTTGCCGACTCCAGGTGGTCCCCAGAGGATCATCGAGCCGGAGTCATCGCGCTCGATCTGGACGCGCAGCGGTTTGCCGGGGCCGACCAGGTGCTCCTGGCCGCTCAACTCCTCCAGGCTGCGCGGACGCATCCGCTCGGCCAGCGGCGCGGTGCGGAGCGTTCCCTTGGGGCCTTCAGGTTCACCGTCAAACAGACTCATCGCAGACTCCCTCGATGGTCAAGTGGTCCACCGCTGCTGACGGACCGTTGCCGCGACGCCTCGTAGAGCAACACGCTGGCGGCCACCGACGCATTCAGGCTCTCCACCGGGCCGGGGCAGGGAATCGTCACCGCGCCGTCCGCCTGCGCAGCCAGATTGCCGGGGACGCCGCTGCCCTCATTGCCGATGAGGAGCGCTACCGGCCCGGCCAGGTCCACGAGATCGGCAGGTTGCGCCCCATGCACGGTTGTGGTCCAGATCTTTACTCCGGCCTCTCGCAGGCGGGCAATTGAGTCCGCCTCGCTCGCGGCCAGCAGCGGAACCCGGAAGACGCTGCCTGCGGAGGCTCGCACCGCCTTAGCGTTCCAGGCGCTCACGGTTCCGGGCAGACTGAGGACGCCATCGGCGCCGAATGCCTCGGCGGAACGCAGGATTGTGCCCAGATTGCCGGGATCCTGAAGGCCGGCCAGCACCACGACCAACGGCGCAGTTTTTCGGTGGCCGCCAAGCAGGTCGGCCCAGGTCCAATCCGGCGGGACAACCAGGGCCGCAACTGGCTGCGGCGCCTCGGTGGCCAGCGCCGAGTCCAGCAGGTATTTCGGCAGCAGCAGAATCTCAGTCTCCGGCGGAAGAGGCAGGGCTTCGAGCAGGCGTTCGGCGCCCTCGGCCAGAAAAACGCAATTGACGCGCAGGCCGGCGCGCAGCGCCTCCTCGAGCAGGTTCGGCCCTTCGATTCCGGCGAGGCTACGCCCGTCGCGGCCGGACTCGCGGAGCGGGTGGGCCAGCGCGCGCCGGAGTTCCTTCAGGCGGGCATTCTGCTTACTCTGTACAATGCGTAGAGGCATCGGTGCGAAACCTTTGAATGCTTAGCCGATTCTAAGCCGTTTTGCCAGGCAGCGGGACGAGTGGGGGCAGGTGAGTGCGACAGCCCAACTTGCACCACGGCTGATGCTATGATAGCTTCCGTCTTTATGGTGTCTGCATTTCGGGAACTGAGGTAGACCCTTTTGTCCGCGGAGATCTTGCGCGTCCATCCCGATGAACCCCAGCCGGACCGGATCGACTATATCGTCTCCTGCCTGCGCAAGGGCGATGTAATCGCGTTGCCGACCGACACCTTCTACGGCCTGGCGGTAGACCCGGTGAACCTGCACGCTGTCGAGCAAATCTACAAGATCAAGACTCGCCAGAAGCACAAGCCGCTGTCGCTGCTGATCGCTTCCGTGTCCCAGGCCTACGAGTTAGCGCGCGATACCGACCCGCTGCTGGACAAGCTGGCGGAGCGCTTCTGGCCAGGCCCGCTCACCATCATCGTCCGCGCCGGCGCCAAGCTGCCCCTGCGCTCGACGGCCAATACGGGCAACGTGGCCCTGCGCGTGCCGGATGCGGCCATTCCGCGGGCCGTGGTGGAGCGCTTTGGGCTGCCCATCACGGCGACCTCGGCCAACCTGCATGGAGCGTCCGAGTGTACGCACGCAGCCTGCGTCCGCGATCAGCTCGGCGATCGCATTCCGCTGATCGTCGACGGGGGGCCCACGGGCCATGCGCAGCCCACCACCATCGTCGATCTCTCGCTGGGCCCCGGCCGCTGGGAGATTCTGCGCGAGGGCGCCATTCCCACCTACGAAATCGTGATGGTTTTGCAACGGTAACAGACAGGGGTCAGAGATCAGGGGTCAGGGAACAGGGAACAGGGAACAGGGAACAGGCAGAAACCTTTGATTCATCGGCACACAGATCGTTGACCGCGGAAAAACTGATCTTCTGATCCCTGATCTCTGATCCCTCAAACGGAAGGTGCGCATGAGGCGCCGGACCAAGCCGAAACGTCGCAACTTTGCTCTCCGCGTGGCGCTGCTGCTGATGCTGGCGCTGGGCGTGGGTGTTCTTGGCTGGTGCCGCTGGGTCTATGTGCAGATTGAGAGCTACGCCGGCCAGGATCAGGCCGCGCCGTCGGCCGCTATCGGCGTCTTCGGCGCAGCCGAGTACGATGGCCGGCCCTCGCCGGTCTACCGGGCCCGCCTGGACCACGCGCTCGCTCTCTACCATCGCGGTATCGCCCCGCTGATCATCACCCTGGGGGGAAACGGCGGCGACCAGTACAACGAGGGCGCAGTGGGGCGCGAGTACCTGATGGGCATGGGCGTTCCCGAAGAAGCCATCATCGCCGAGACCGAGAGCCGCAATACCGCGGAATCTGCCCGCCGGATTGCCGTGATCGCCCGCGCCAACGGGTTGCGGCGGCTGGTGATCGTCAGCGACGGTACCCACCTGTTCCGGATTCATGAGATCTGCGCCGCCGACGGGCTCGATGTGCTCACCTCGCCCCGGCCCCGCGCGGCCGTCGAAGGCGGTTCGCAGGAGACCGAGCGCATCGAACATGAAATCCTCAGCTACACGCTGTGGCGGATGCATCTGTATTGAAGCGGAGTTAGCGAAGTTAGCGGAGTTAGCTGGGCGCCCCATCCTTTTCGCGTTCCTTGCGAAGATTCTCTCTTTCGCGTCAAGCATTTTCGGTGGGGCAGGATTGGATTTTCAAGGCATGGCGGGTCTATCCCTCCGATGTCTGTAGTGGCCGGGCGAGGTTCTCCCCGCCCGGCCGT
>Ga0182014_10006435_pt1 | contig 12624 bp, 9 predicted proteins | sample 612S2DmetaG_FD_120489 | JGI IMG/M metagenome (GOLD analysis project Ga0182014, IMG submission 120489) | Permafrost microbial communities from Stordalen Mire, Sweden - 612S2D metaG | ecosystem: Environmental > Terrestrial > Soil > Wetlands > Permafrost | place: Sweden: Stordalen | collected... | reverse complement strand
GGAGGTTGGTAATGTGGTTTACTGAAGTGTGACTATGCGTAAACCTCGAACTCTCGTGCCGATTCCTCGGGATCTGGCAATCGCGATCGACAAGGTTGCCGGCCACAGGCAGCGGGCCACATTTGTCATTAACTTGGTGGAGCGGGAAATCCGGCGCCGCGAGCAGCGCGAGGCGCTCCGCGAGGCGGCGGGGAGCTGGAAGGACGAGGACCATCCCGAACTGTCCGACGGCGCGGACAAATGGGTTCGGGAGATGCGCCAGGAGTCGATCAAGCGATTCGAAGAGGTTGAGCGACAGCGGGAAGCCGAATAAATGGCCGGTACGTGTCTGCTCGATTCGGGCATCCTCATCGATGCCCTCAACGGCAAGCGCGGCCGGCGGGAACTCCTCGATCGACTGATAGAGGACGGGGCCGATATGGCCTGCTGTTCAATCAATGTCACCGAAATTTACGCTGGACTGCGGCCGGGCGAGGAGGCCAAGACCGAGCGGCTCTTGCGGAGTCTGAAGTTCTACCCCGTCACGTGGGAAATCGCCAAACAGGCCGGCGAGTTGCAGAACGTTTGGCGGCAGCCTCAGCGCACCCTTTCCCTGCCGGATACAACTATCGCGGCCGTCGCCTTGGCGAATGACTTGACGCTGGTGACCGGCAACCTGAAGGATTTCCCAATGCAGGAATTGCGCCTCTACCCGCTTCCATAGCGGGCGTGGATGGTCCTTCCGAACCCGACTTCCGCATCCGAAACAGGTATACTACGCCTGAGGTACGGCGATGGAAATTGTAATTGGCGCCGTTTTCGGGTTTCTGGCCTGGGCGGTGCTGCGGCTGATTCTGATGGGCGTCTACACCGTCGATCAGAACGAGCGTGCGGTCAAGATTCGTTTGGGGCGCGCGGTGCGGGTCCCGGGCGGAAAGACGACGCTGGACGACCCCATGGCGGAGGCGCTGCGGGAGGACGAGCGGGCCCGCTACAGCTATCCGCAGGTTCGTGTGATCCAACCCGGCGGTCCTTACTTCAAAATGCCGTGGGAAAAGATCCGCAAGGTATCGATTGCCACCATGACGGTGAATATGGCGCTCGATCCGGAAGATCCCTCGGCCAACAACGGCGGTACCCGTCTGGAGGCGGTGACCAAAGACCAGCTCAACACCGGGCTGACGGGGCAAATCCGGTATCGCGTGAGCGAGGCCAATTTGTACGCGTTTTTGTTCGGCATCAAGCGGCCGTTCGTGCACGTGATGGCGTACTTCGTGTCGGTGCTGCGGCAGCGCATCGCGAATTTCGAAGCCAAGCCCGCTCCCGACGCGCAAGCCAACCCCGCCGCGCTGGTGGGGTCGGAGATGGTTGGCATATCGATCAACGACCTGCGCAAGAATCTCCGCGACGTCAACGAGTACATGGACCGGGAATGCCAGGCAACGCCGGCGCGCTACGGGGTGATCTTCGACGCTTCTCTGATCACCGGCATCGACCCTCCGCCGGACGTGGAATCGGCGCTGGCAGCCATCAATACCGCGCATAACCAGGTGTCGAGCGACATCAGCCTGGCGCAGGCCGGGGCCGATCAGCGGGTGGTGCAGTCGCGGCGCGCGGTGGAGATCGAAACGCTGCGGGCGCAGGCTGAAGTGGAACCCGTCAAGTCGCTGGCGGCGGAGCTGGCGCAATTGCACCGCGCGGGCCCGAACATCCTGGGCGGCTATTTGCGCAACGTGCGCCTGGGGCTGTTCGAGAAAGCGCAGCAGATCTACCTGGGGGTGTCCAAGTGATCGACTTTCTGGTGGCCGCGCTGGTGGTTTTCGTGGGCGCCTTCGTGGCCGAGCCGGTGCTGCTCGGCCTGGCCCGCATGTTCGGGCTCTACGCCATCGTGGAAGAGCGAACCTGCCGCGTCTACATGCTGTTTGGCAAGGTGGTGGGGGTGCTGGACGAGCCCGGCCTGCATTTCCTGCCGGCCGTGCTGGGCCCGTCGGCTTTGTTCATCAACTTCCTGGGCAGTTGCTACGTTCTCGACCTGCGGCTCGACCAGGAATACCTGCGCAGCCAGCCGGTGAACTCCGAGGAAGGGGCGCCCATGGGGATCGGCATCTGGTACGAGATGTGGATCAGCGATCCGGTGGCGTTTCTGTTCAAGAATACCGACCCACGGGGCTCGTTGCGCGCCAACGTGAGCAACGCCACGGTGCGATGCCTGAGCAACATGCCGCTGGCGGAGATGCTGGAAACGCGGCACAACATGAGCCAGGCGGTGCGCGCGGAAGGGAGCGCTAAGTCGAGCCAGTGGGGCTACCAGCTCGGCAGCGTGTACATCCGCAAAGTACACTTCCGCGACGCGGGCATGATCCGGCAGATCGAAGAGAAAGTGGTGAACCGGCTGCGCCAGGTGACCTCGGCGATCAAGCAGGCGGGCGCCAACCAGGTGAGCGTGATCACCAGTTCGGCGGAGCGCGAAGCGGCCGTCGAATTCGCCAAAGCCGCCGCCATCCGGCCCGCCACGCTGGGCCAGGCGCTGGAGGAAATCACGCGCGAGCCGGCGGTGGCCGATGCGCTGTTCGAAGTGCTGGAGGCCCAGCGCATCCTGGCGGGCGGCGCGCGGATTACGCTGCTGCCGTCCGGCTCCGGCGACGGCGTGCTGGCCAGTTTACTGGCCGCCAGAAACCAGACCCCGGCCGCCTGAGCCGCGCGACGCCGTGACGTTGTGACACCCGCCCGCTGTTTCAGTGTAATTGACCTTAATATCCGAACCTTGTTACATTCATCGATGATGTAATCCGGAGGAAATGCATGATTTGTTGTGACCTCTGCGGGAAGGCCGCCGAGTGTCTCCAAAAAGAGATCGATGAAAAAAAATTCGACATTTGCGAGGTCTGCTGGCGCCCGTTGGCGGCAAAGCTCAGCGGCAAGGGACGCGTGAAGGGAATCCTCGAAGAGATGGAAGAGTACGTGGAGACAACGGTCTAAGCCATGAACATTGCCGAAGCTCCGGTTAGAAGCGGGAGTGGCGCAGATGCGAAAGTCCAGACGCTGATTGAGAACCTCTTCTCGCTGGCGGGGAAAACCGCGGTGGTGGTCGGCGGGGGAGGAGTGCTCGCGGGTGAGATGGCCATGGGATTGGCGGGAGCGGGCGCGAATGTGGTCATTGCCGATCTGAACGAGGATCAGGCGAAACGGCGTGCCGAGGCGATCCGCGGCCAGGGGCGCGAGTCCCTGGCGTGCCAAGCCGATGCCAGCCGGAAGGCGGATGTCCAGCGCATACTCGAAGCCACATTGGGCAGGTTCGGCGGCGTCGATATCCTTTTGAACGGGGCGGGCATTAACTCGGGCACCCCGTTTTTTGAAATCGAGGAAGCGGAATGGGAGCGCATCCTCGACGCCGATCTGCGCAGCGTCTTCCTGGCTTGCCAGGTGTTCGGCAAGGTCATGGTCGAAGCCGGCAAAGGCGGATCCATCGTCAACATTTCTTCGATTGCGTCCGGCCCTCCGCTATCCAAGGTTTTCGCCTATTCGGTGGCGAAGGGTGGCATAGATCAGATCACCAAATTTCTGGCGCGCGAATTCGCTCCGTATCGCGTGCGCGTGAATGCCATTCAGCCCGGCTTCGTTCCCGCGGAGCAAAACCGCAAGCTCCTCACCGAAGAGCGCGTGGCTTCCATCATGAATCACACGCCCATGCGTCGTTTCGGGGCGCCTTCCGAGCTGGTTGGCGCGGCCCTGTATCTCGCTTCCGACAAGGCATCCTCGTTTGTCACCGGCGCCATGCTTCGGGTTGACGGCGGGTTCAACGCGATGACCATCTAGCTAGCATGGGCGGGACAGACCGCTCGGACTCTCGACTCACCTGCCATAATGGCGCGCGCCTGGATTTAGCATTACTAAAGATTCCGTTTAACCCGAGGCGGCTTGACCCGGAACCGCGCCACCACCTATAGTCACAGGCAGGTCAAGAACTTGTGAGCAGAGAATCCGGTAGTGTCGTATTGGAGAAATACTCCCTCGGAGTGGGCGACCGCTTCGCCCATCAGTCCAAAGCCCAATTAGCGGCGTGCGTGCGCGCAGCCGAACTCGGCCGCGTGGTGATACCGGTTTGGAACAAATCGAACCGCGAGCATACCATTGTCGGCTCCCGGCCGGAGAGCGCGCGGCAGGCGGCGGACGCCGCGGTTCAAGCCCTCGGCTGGACGCACTCTTACTATCTCGACGCCGATCACATCAACCTCGGCACGGTCGGCCAGTTCCTGGCGCCCTGCGATTTTTTTACTCTCGACGTGGCCGAAGCCATCGGCAAACCCCCGGCCGTGGGAGCGGTCGAGAAGTTCCTGGCAAGCCACGCGGAGCTGCAGGGCCGGATCGAGATCCCGGGCATCGCCGAGCCATTCCAGGCGACCGCGGACGAAGCCGGCGCGGCCGCGGCGAAGTACCTCGGCGCGGTGTCGGAAGCCGCCGGGATCTATCGCCGGATCGCCGCCGACAAGCAGGCGGGAAATTTCGTCACGGAAGTCTCCATGGACGAAACCGATTCGCCCCAAACCCCGCCCGAACTGCTCTCGATCCTCGCCGCCGTCGCGGATGCCGGCATTCCCATTCAGACCATCGCCCCCAAGTTCACCGGACGCTTCAACAAAGGCGTGGATTACGTGGGTAATGTCGAGCAATTCGAGAAGGAGTTTACCGAAGACCTGGCGGTCATCGCCTTCGCGGTGGGCCGTTACGGGCTGCCGTCCAATCTGAAGCTGAGCGTGCACTCCGGCAGCGACAAGTTTTCGATTTACGGGCCGATTCGGCGGGCTCTGGCGCGCTTCGGCGCCGGCGTGCACGTGAAGACGGCAGGCACGACCTGGCTGGAGGAACTGATCGGCCTGGCCGAGGCCGGTCCGGAAGGGCTGGCGCTGGCCAAGGAGGTCTACGCCGAGGCCTTCGGCCATCGGCAGGAACTGTGCGCCCCGTACGCCAGCGTGATCGATATCGATCCCGCGCGTCTCCCTACCCCGGACGCGGTAGCCGCCTGGACCTCCGAGCAATATGCCGGAGCCTTGCGCCACGACTCGAGTAATCCGCTGTTCAATCCCAACTTCCGCCAGCTCTTGCACGTCGGTTACAAGGTGGCGGCTAAGATGGGCAAGGGCTACACGGATATGTTGGTGGCCTCGGAGCCGTCGATCGCCCGGAATGTGACGGAGAATTTATTCGATCGCCACATTCGGCCGCTCTTCCTGAGCGATTGAGGTGGCGCAGGCTTCAGCCTGTGACTGCGGTTCCAGGCTTGCAGAGACACAGACTGAAGTCTGTGCCACCTACTTGCCGGCGGTGAGGTCCCGCTTGCCGGGCAATTGGGTCGCATCCCAGCCGCCGCCCGAGGCTTGAATCAAAACCACGCTGGCCACCAGGCGGCGGGTCAGCAGATCGATGGCGGTTCGCTCGGCGGCCAGTGCCGTGGCCTGCGCCGTAATCACGGCGAGGTAGCTCGTGGTGCCGGCTTTGTACTGCGCGGTGGAAACATCCAGCGCCCGGTTCGCGGCATTCACCGAATCCGTCGCCGTCACCGATTCTTCGGCCAGAATCCGCAGCGCGGCCAGCTCGTCTTCCACCTGTTCGAAAGCGTTCAGCACGCTCTGCCGGTAGGCGGCCACGGTGGCATCGTAGGCGGCTTGCGCTCCCGCCACTGCCGCGCGCCTTCGGCCGGCATCGAACAGGGTTTCGGCCAGGGCCGGCCCAACCGCGAAGAACCGGCTGGGGCCGGTAAACCATTTGGCGATGCTCAGCGATTGCAAGCCAAGCTCGGCGCTCAGGCTCAAAGTGGGATAGAAGGCGGCCTGGGTGATGCCGATCTGCTCGTTGGCGGCGGCCATGGTGCGCTCCGCGTTGGCGATGTCAGGCCTGCGTTCGAGCAGGATCGAAGGCACCGCCACCGGAAACACGGGCGGCGGATTCTTCAGCACCTGCGCTCCAATGGTTACGGCGGCGGGTGGCTTGCCGGTCAATACCGCGATGGCGTGCTCCAACTGGGCGCGAATCACTCCCAAGTCCTGCATCAAGGCCTGGGTGGCGTAGAGTTGCGCTTCGGCCTGCGCCACGTCCAGGTCGGATGCGACCCCGCCGGCGAAGCGATTGCGCGTGAGCACGACATATTCCTGGTAAGACTTCGCGGTACGATCCAGCAGGTCTACGTCGCTATCGGTTCCGTGCAGTTGGAAGTAATCCTGCGCCAGTTCGGATTGGTAGAGCAGCCGCAGATTCTCGAGCTGCGCCGCCGAGGCCTGAGCCGTGGCGGCGGCCGCCGTCATCCCGCGGCGGATGCTGCCCCATAAATCGAGATCCCAGGAAGCGGAGAGCGGCAGAGTGTAGGAGGTATGGGAGGTTCCGGCGGATACTATGCCGCCGGTGGCATTGGTGCCAATCGTACCGCTGCGCGTCTCGGAAATCGACGAGGAAACGCCGGCCGCCGGAAACAGCCCGGCGCGTGCAGTGAGCACGGCCGTGCGCGCTTCCCGATACTGCGCCTCCGCCTGGGCCAGGTTCTGATTGGAGATGCTGACCTGCTCTTCCAACCCGTTCAGTACCGGGTCGTTATACAGCTCCCACCACTTGCCCTTCAACTGCCCGTCGCTCGGCTGCGCCTGCTTCCAGTCGCCGGCTTCCTTGAATTCGGGCGGCGGTTGTTCCTTGAAGGCCGGCGCGGAGGGCGCATCCGGGCGCTTGTAAGTGGGACCGACTCTGCACGCGCTCAACGCTACCAGCAGCAGCGCCAGGCCCGAGCCCGCCACCGGGCGGCTCGTCCATCGTTGTCGATTGCCGCGCATCGGTCTAAGCCTCCGACCCCAACGGCGCATCGGCAGGCGCTTTGCGGGCGCGGAAGCGCGTCCACCAGTGCTGCAGCCGGTCGAAGTACAAGTACACCACCGGAGTGGTGTAGAGGGTCAGCACCTGGCTGACGGCCAGTCCCCCGATAATGGCGATACCGAGCGGACGGCGCAGTTCCGAGCCGGTTCCGGTGCCGAAGGCCAGCGGAAAGGCCCCCAGCATGGCGGCCATGGTAGTCATCAGGATGGGCCGGAAGCGCAGCAGGCAAGCCTCGAAAATGGCGTCGTGCGAGTTCTTGCCGTCTATGCGCTCGGCCTGCAGCGCAAAATCGACCATCAGAATGGCGTTTTTCTTCACGAGTCCAATCAGCAGAATGATTCCGATCACGGCGATCACGCTCAGGTCGGTCTTGGTCAGCATCAGCGCCAGCAGCGCGCCCACGCCGGCCGATGGCAGGGTCGAGAGAATCGTGATGGGATGGATGTAGCTTTCATAGAGAATGCCGAGCACCAGGTAGACCGCGGCCAGCGCCGCCGCGATCAGAATCGGCTCGTTCCCCAGCGATTCCTGGTAGGCCTGCGCGGTGCCGGCGAACATGGTCTGGATGGTGGGCGGAAGACCCACCTTGCGCGCGGACGCGGTGATCGCGTCCACCGCGTCGCCCAGCGCCACACCCGGCTGCAGGTTGAACGAAATGGTCACTGCCGGAAACAGACCCTGGTGGTTGACCGAAAGCGGCGCCGTGTCCGGAGCGAAATGGGCGAATGCGCTGAGCGGCACCTGGAGCCGCGGATTGGAGGGGCTTGCGACGTAGATATCCCGGAGGACCAGCGGATTCTGCCAGTACTGAGGCGCCACCTCCGCCACCACGTGGTACTGATTCAAGGCGGTAAACATGATCGATACCTGGCGCTGCCCGAAGGCGTCGTAGAGCACGTTGTCGATCAGTTGCGCCGAGAGACCGAAGCGGCCGGCGGTGGCGCGGTCGTAAGTCACCATGGTCTGCAAGCCCCTGGTCTGCTGATCGCTGTTGACGTCGGCGATGAGGGGGATGGCGCGCAGTTCCTCGAACATTTGCGGCGCGTAAACATTCAGGTCGTCGAGATTGTCGCCGCGCATGGTGAACTGGTACTGGGCCGCGCTGTTACGGCCGCCCACGCGGATGTCCTGGTTGGCCTGCATGTACAGCGTGGCGCCCGGCACGCGCGCCAGTTTGGGGCGCAGACGGGCAATCACCAGGTCGGCGCTGATGTTGCGCTCGGCCGGCGGCTTGAGCGATATGAACATATTGGCGTTGTTGGAAGCCCCGCCGCGCCCGCCCTGCCCTCCGGTGAAGCCGTTCACCGCGGCGACGGCCGGATCAGCGGCCACGATATTCACAATGCGCCGCAGCATCCCGTCCATGGCCTGGAAGGATGTATCCTGATCGGCGATAATCTGCCCCGACAGGCGCCCGTTATCCTGCTGCGGGAAGAATCCCTTGGGGACTTTGATGAACAGGTCCACATTGAGAGCGATCGTGGCCAGCAATACCATCAGCGTGGCGAACGGATGGCGCAACACGCCCGACAGCGTCTTGCCATACAGGCGCACCACCGAATTGAAGCCCCGCTCCGAGACGCGGTACAGCCAGCCGTGTTCGGTATGTTCCTTCAACAGGTGGGCGCACATCATGGGCGTCGCCGTCAGCGAAACCACCATCGACACCAGGATGGCCACCGAGAGAGTGACCGAAAATTCACGGAAGAGCCGGCCCACAATGCCGCCCATCAGCAGCAGCGGAATGAAGACGGCCGTCAGCGAGATGCTCATGGTCAGCACCGTGAAGCCGATTTCCGAGGCTCCCTTCAACGCCGCCGGAAACGGCTTGTACCCCTGCTCCAGATAACGGGTGATGTTTTCGATCACCACGATGGCGTCGTCCACCACGAAACCGGTGGAGATGGTGAGCGCCATCAGCGACAGGTTATCCAGGCTGAAGTCCAGCAGGTACATGACGCCGAAGGTGCCGACCAGCGATACGGGCACCGCGATGCCGGGAATGAACGTGGTGCGGCCACTCCGAAGGAAAAAGAAAACCACCAGAATCACCAATACGACCGAAATCGCCAGCGAGCGCTCCACGTCATGCACCGAGGCCCGAATGGTGACGGTCTGGTCCATGGCAATCGTCATGTCGATGGCTTGGGGGATGGCGGCTTTGAGCTGCGGCAGGGTGGCGCGGAGACGGTCCACGGTGTCGATGATATTGGCGCCGGGCTGGCGGAAGATGACCAGCAGCACCGAGGGCTTGCCGTTCAGATAGCCGGCGTTGCGCAGGTCCTCCACCGAATCCACCGCTTCGCCGACGTCGGAAACTGTGACCGCGGTGCCGTTGTGGTAGGCCAGGATCAGCGATTTGTAATCGGCGGCATGGAAAATCTGATCGTTGGCGCCCACTTCCCACATCTGGTGGCCGTCGCTAAAATGTCCCTTCGGCGTATTGGCATTGGCCGTGCTCAAAATGGTGCGGACGTTTTCCAGGCTGACGCCGTATTTGAACAGGGAGTCGGGATTCAGTTCGATGCGCACGCCCGGCAGCGCGCTGCCCCCTACCCCTACCTGGCCCACGCCGGTGACCTGAGCGAGCTTCTGCGCCATGATGGTCGAGGCGGCGTCGTACATGGCGCCCTTGCTCAGCACGCTCGAGGTGAGCGCGATCATGAAAATCGGGGAATCGGCCGGATTCACCTTGCGATAGGTGGGATTGCTCGGCAGATTGGTCGGCAAGTAGCCGCGGGCGGCGGCGATGGCGGCCGACACATCGCGCGCGGCGGCGTCGATATTGCGGTTGAGATCGAACTGCAGGGTGATGCTGGTCGAGCCCAGGGTGCTCGACGAAGTCATCTCCGTCACCGACGCAATGCGGCCGAACTGGCGCTCGAGCGGCGTAGCCACGCTCGACGCCATGGTTTCCGGGCTGGCGCCAGGAAGCCCGGCGCTCACCTGGATGGTGGGAAAGTCCACCTGCGGCAACGGCGACACCGGCAAAAAGCGAAACGCGACCGACCCGGCCAAGCCGATGGCGACGACCATCAGGGTAGTGGCCACGGGACGCCGAATGAAGGGTTCGGCAATGTTCATGCCCTAGTGCGCGGGCTCCAGGCCCGGCCCCCCTTCTTCGGAGGCCGCTGGCTTACCCGATAAGCGCCGCGCCAGGCGGTCGAACCAGAGATAGATCACCGGAGTAGTGAACAGCGTCAGCGCCTGGCTGAAGATCAGGCCGCCGACGATGGTAATGCCCAGCGGCCGCCGCAGTTCCGAGCCGGTGCCGGTGCCGAGCGCCAGCGGTACGCCGCCCAGCAGGCACGCCATCGTGGTCATCATGATGGGACGAAAACGCAGCAGGCAGGCCTGGTAGATGGCATCGAGCGGCCGCATCCCCTCCTTGCGTTCCGCGTCCAGGGCGAAATCGATCATCATGATGGCGTTCTTCTGCACGATACCGATCAGCAGGACGATGCCGATCAGGGCGATCACGCTGAAATCGGCGTGGCAGATGTTGAGCGCCAGCAGCGCCCCGACGCCGGCCGAAGGCAAGGTCGACAGAATCGTGATGGGATGAATGTAGCTTTCGTACAGCACCCCCAGCACGATGTAAACCGTGATCAGCGCCGCCAGAATCAGCACCGGCTCGTTGGCCAATGAGGCCCGGAACGCCTGCGCGGTGCCCTGGAACGCGCCCTGGATGCTGGCCGGCATGTCGAGGTCGGCTTTCACCTTGTTGACGGCGTCCACCGCGTCGCCGAGCGAAGCGTTGGGCGCCAGGTTGAACGACAGCGTGACCACCGGGAACTGTCCCTGGTGGTTGACCGTAATCGGGACGGTGGTCTGTTCCACGCGGCTGAAGGCGCTCAATGGCACCTGGCCGCCATTGGGGAAAGCGGCCGCGGACGCTATGGCGGCGCCGCCGAAAACGGCGGTGGAGGCCGCGCTGGATGCGGCGGCGGCGGCGGTGCTCGAAGCCGCCGTTGGCGCCACGCTCGAAGCCCCTCCCACGGCGCTGGTGCCGGAACTCCCACCCGCAACCAGCCCGGTGCTGCCGGATGGGTAGCCCGTTCCCGTCCGGATGAACAGGTTCCGCAGATCCAGCGGGTTTCTCTCAAACTGCGGGTCCACCTCCAGCACCACGTGATATTGGTTCAACTGGGTGAACATGGTGGACACTTCCCGCTGTCCATAGGCATCGTACAAGGTCTGGTCGATGGTGGCAGCGGTGATGCCCAGGCGCGCCGCGGTGTCGCGATCGTACACCAGCCTGGCGCGCAGACCCGATACCTGCTGGTCGCTGGCCAGGTCGCGCAGTTGCGGCAACTGCTTCAAACGGTCGAGCATGCGCGGCGCATAGGTGTTCAGCTCGTCGGCGCTGGGATCTTCCAGAGTGTACTGGAACTGCGTGCGGCTGACCCGGTCGTCCACGGTAATGTCCTGCACCGGCTGCATGAACAAGGTGATGCCGGCGATTTCGGCGATCTCCGGCTGCAGCCGGCGGATCACGTCGCTGGCGCCGGTCTTGCGCACCTCCAGCGGTTTCAGGTTGATCAGAATCCGGCCGCTGTTGAGGGTGGTATTGGTGCCGTCGATGCCGATGAACGAGGACAGGTTGTCCACCGCCGGGTCCTTCAGAATCACCGCCGCCAGCGATTGCTGCAAACGCGCCATCTCGCCGAACGACACCGTCTGCGCCGCTTCGGAGACTCCCTGGATCACGCCCGTGTCCTGGATGGGAAAGAATCCCTTGGGAATGAACCAGAACTGCGCGCCGGTCAGCACCAGCGTACCGATCGCCACCAGCAGGGTGGTAGTGCGGAAGCGCAGCACAAAACGGAGGATCCGGCCGTACTGGGCGATCACCCAGTCGAAGGCGTGTTCGGAGACGCGGTAGAAACGGGTCTGCGCGGATTCCGGCCGGTGCTTCAGCAGCTTCGAGCACATCATCGGCGTAAGCGTCAGCGATACCACCGCCGAAACCAGAATGGTGACGCTGAGCGTGACCGCGAATTCCCGGAACAGCCGCCCCACGATATCGCCCATGAACAGCAGCGGAATCATTACGGCAATCAGCGATATGGTGAGCGAAACGATGGTAAAGCCGATCTGTCCCGACCCCTTGAGCGCCGCCTCGAGCGGGCTCTCGCCTTCCTCGATGTAGCGGGTGATGTTCTCGATCATCACGATCGCGTCGTCCACTACAAATCCGGTGGAAATGGTCAGCGCCATCAAGGTGAGATTATTCAGGCTGTAGCCCAACAGGTACATCACCCCGAACGTGCCGATCAGCGATAACGGCACGGCGATGGAAGGGATGACGGTGGCGGCCAGGTTGCGCAGAAACAGGAAAATCACCATCACCACCAGCGCCACCGTCAGCATCAGCTCGAACTGCACGTCGTCCACCGATGCCCGGATGGTATTGGTGCGGTCGGTCAGAATCTGCACCTTCACCGATTGGGGAAGCGTATTGGTGAGCTGCGGCAGGAGCGCCTTGATGCGGTCCACCACAGCGATGATGTTGGCTCCCGGCTGCCGCTGGATATTCACGATGACGGCCGGAGTCCTGTCCATCCAGGCGGCCTGCCGGACATTCTCGGCATCGTCGATCACGTTGGCCACGTCGGTCAGCTTGACCGGGGCGCCGTTGCGGTAGGCGATCACCAGCGGCGCATAATCGGCGCTGGACAGCAACTGGTCGTTGGCGCCGATCTGGTAAGACTGGTGCGGCCCGTCGAAGTTGCCTTTGGCCAGGTTGACGTTGGCGGCGATGATGCCGCTGCGCAGATCCTCCAGGTT
>Ga0182014_10006434_pt1 | contig 12626 bp, 8 predicted proteins | sample 612S2DmetaG_FD_120489 | JGI IMG/M metagenome (GOLD analysis project Ga0182014, IMG submission 120489) | Permafrost microbial communities from Stordalen Mire, Sweden - 612S2D metaG | ecosystem: Environmental > Terrestrial > Soil > Wetlands > Permafrost | place: Sweden: Stordalen | collected... | reverse complement strand
ATGAATCACGGCCAGCATCCCCACCACCCCGGCCGCGTTATCGCAGGCGCCCGGAGCTTCCAGGCGATCGCCCGCAAGCACTGGGTGCAGTGGAGTATCGGCGGGAAACACCGTATCGAGATGCGCCGAAAGCAGGACCACCGGCCCCGTGCTCTCTGGAGGCAGATTCGTGGCCGGCAGGATTCCCAGCACATTGCCCGCTGTATCGGTTTCCACCGCGCTCACGCCGGCCTCGACAAAACGCGCCGCCAGCCATCGCGCCCGCTCCTGCTCGCTATTTGAGGGCGCAGGAATACCGACCAGAGCGACCTGCCAGTCCATGATGGTTTTAGGATTCGTGTGCAGCCAGGAGAATGCCGCGTGAATCGGCCTTTGCGCAGCCAATGCTGTCACGCGTGAGAATGCCGAGGTCGAGGAGAGAATCGGCATGGCGATGGATTCAGGGTAGCAGGGAATACAGTCGAGAGCGGAATTGGGGCGCAACCCGAGTCTCTTTCAACTCATTCGGCTGTGAGGCGCTGCAGTAAAAGTGACTGCAAATTCCGCCGTCCGTCGGCAATGAGATGAATCACGATTTCGGCGGGGGTAACTCGATAAATCACCCGGTAAGGCTTGAAGAAGACCTGGCGGTAATCCCCTTTCATTCCCGCAAGCAATTCACGAGGCCGTGATCCGGTTCCGGGCAGTGCGACCATCCTTTCGGTCACAGCGCTCAGACGATCGAGAACGTATTCTGCCTTGGCCGGGGCGTCATGCTCCGCGATCCAGTCGTAGATTTCCTCGAGGTCCTGCTTGGCGGCCTTCGTGAATCGTACCTTGCGTTCCATCTTCCTCGCGTGCGATCGAGTTGCGGACTGCACTACGCTGCGCTACGCCTGCTACTACTCTTGGCTCCGCGCGAGCGTATCTCGCGTATGACGTCTTCTAAAGCATATGTCTCTCCGCGCTCAACCTGCTTTTCCCCAATGGCCAGGATTTGTAACAACGCCAGGGTTTCCTGCATCTCCTCGTAGGAGTGCACGTCCATCAGCACCGCCCGGGCCTCGCCGTTTTGCGTGATGATAATCGGCTCGCGTTCTTCGGTGATGCGGTCGAGAAGCTCGGCGGCGTTGGCTTTCACATAGCTAATGGGCTTGATCTGCGTGGAATAGCGCATGGGCACCTCGGAGGATGTACTGAGATTCAGTATAGTCCTTTATCGGTCCGAATAGAAGCTAAATTCGGTTCTAATTGGGACCTTATTCAATTCGTCAAAGTGTTTGATCGTCGTACTCCACCGAGTGCAGAAACAATCCCCGCGCCGGCGCCGTGGGCCCCGCCGCCGCACGCTTGCGCGCCGCAAGAATCCCGGGAATCTCATCGAGCGCCAGAGCCCCGCGGCCCACATCCAGCATGGTTCCCACCAGGTTGCGCACCATGTGATGGAGGAATCCGTTGCCGCGGACGCGGTAAACCAGCGTCGCGCCGGCTTCGCTCGGTCGCTCTTCCCACACCGAGGAGTAGATGGCTCGCACCGTCGACGTCGGCGCAATCTTAAGCGCCGCCGCGTCGTCTCGAAGCTCGTCCGCCGCGCTGATCCGTTCGCTCTGCTCCGGATCGTTCGCGGCAAAGCTCTGGAAGTCATGTTCGCCTTCGAAGATCTCTGCGCATGCCTGGAGCTTGTCCAGGTCCAACTGCCATGGGCAGGCATACACGTAGCGAGCCAGAAAGGGCGGGCAGAGCCCCAAGCGAAAGATCCGGTACTCGTAAGTCTTCGCAATGGCCGAGTGCCGTGCATGAAATGTGCTGGGCACCGTTGTCGCCTCCAGCACACGAATCGAGGTCGGCAGAGTCCGATTCAATGCGCGATGCAGATTTTCGGCAGGAATGGGCGCGCGCAATGTGAAGCTCGCCACCTGGGCCAGTGCGTGAGCCCCCGCGTCGGTGCGCCCGGAGCCCTGCGGCAGCGGCGACTCGCCGCAAATCCGGCCCAACGCGGCCTGCAATTCGCCCTGGATGGTGGATTGGCTGGGCTGCACCTGCCAGCCCTGGAAGTCGGTTCCGTCATACGCCACAGTCACCTTCCAGGTCTGGAGCTCTCGATCGGCTTGGGCGCAATCAGTCAAAGGGGTTACTCCATCAAGGGTACCCGATGCCGCCGATCTGCAGGATAAGCTATTCATTCGGCAACAAAATACTGCATCCGTGCCCCATCCTTTTCCGCGCTTTTTTAGGGATATGGGTGGGAAAGTGTGCCACTGCACAATTGCCGAATCAAAAGCTATCCCCGGCCGGATGGAGAGATTTCTGTCCCGATTCTGCCGATTCCGGTTGCCATTGGCTGAAATCCGGAGTATTTTACTAACCAGTTAGTTAATTTTACCGGCAGAGGCTTCCGACTCATGCCTCCGCACGGCTTAGCGCACTCCCGCCAACCATAAACCGGAGCCTCGGCCTAGATTTATGGCGATGCATGGAACGACCGGGGTACCGACTTCGTAATCAACAAGGAACCATCCAGGTCCACTGAACGGCGATAATCGATTTGAGAAACCCGAAACTTGCATCCGGAGCGGTTTCCTGAACGTCTTGAGGCGCAACCGGGGCACCCACTCAGTGGGTGGCTCAAATGCCGCAATCTTGGGGAGAAGAAACATGCATTTGCAATCCTTAAACGCAGGTGGTTCGCATCGCGAGTGGGCAGCCGCGGGAAGTGAAATCCAGGAACCAAAAACAGGCCGGAGAGGTCAGGGGTACGCCGCCGGACGTTTGCGCGCCGTTGCTGCCATTTTGTTAACCTTGGCGGCCACCACGCCGCCCGGCTACGCGCAGCAGGCGGGCACTGCCCTCGCGCCGCCCGATAAGGCCGCCTCCGATCTTCCTGTCGCGCCGGTGCCGGTTCCCACGCAGCCGATTCCGCTGCGCACTTCCAGCCGCGATTACTCCAGACCCTCCGGCACGTGGATTGGCAATCCCATCAACGTCTACCGGCCGACAACCATCGCCAAGGCAAGCTTCGCCAACTCCGTGCGTCTGGCCGATCTCATGAAAGACGGCAAGATTTATCTCAGCCTCTCCGATGCCATCGCCCTGGCGCTCGAGAACAACTACGACATCGCGATTGCGCGCTACGATCTCGACATTGCCGACACCGATATTCTGCGCACCCGGACGGGCGCACTGCCGCTGGGCGCTCCTTCAGGCCTTGTGATGGGCACGTTGGGCGGCTCGACTTCAACCCTCTCGACCGGCGGCGGACCGGGCGGAACCACGGTGGGATCGGGCGGTGCAGGCTCCGGTGTCAGCGGCCTCACGCTGACCACCGCGGGCGCAGGACCGTTGCCGGAGAATCTGGATCCCACACTTACCAGCACCATACAACTGGAACGGGCCAGATCGCAGCAGACCAGCATTTTCAGCCCGGCCTCCTCCACAAACACAGACGCGTACGACTTCACGTACTACCAGGGTTTCGTTCCCGGAACCGCGCTTGCCCTTGCGTGGAACAACAGCCGCTCCAACACCAGCAACACACTGGCCAGCTATACGCCGGAGCTCAACTCTTCATTCAAGGCCACAGTTACCCAGCAACTCCTGCAGGGCGCAGGAATCTGGGTCAACAAGCGCTTCATGTACCAGGCGCTCAACGATCGCCGCATCACCGACGCTTCCTTCCGCCAGCAAATCCTCTACACCGTCAATCAGGTAGAGAGCATTTACTGGGGGCTGGTGCAAGCCTATGAAGACGTGCAGGCCAAGGAGCACGCTCTCCAACAAAGCAACCAACTGCTCTCCGACAATCGCAAGCAGTTGGAAGTGGGCTCCATGGCGCCGCTCGATGTGGTCAATGCCGAATCCAGTGTTGCTGCCGACCAGCAGTCTCTCATCAGTGCGCAGAGCGCTCTCAACTATCAGCAGCAGATCATCAAGCAGGCTATTACGCGCAATCTCAACGATGCCGCGCTCTCGGCTGCTCCGGTGATTCCCACGGACCGCGTGACTCTCGATGCCATTCCCGAGGAGACGCAGCCCGTGGAAGCGCTAGTGCAGGAGGCATTCCAGCGGAGGCCGGAGCTGGAGCAGGCGGTGCTCACGCTGCGCAACGATGAGATCACGCTCAAGGGCGCGCGCAATGCGTTGTTGCCGACGCTCGATGTCTACGGATTCTACGACGCCAGCATCATCGGCGGCGCCGTCAATAAGAACTGCAACTTCGCGGGCATCTCTTGTACCGTTACGGGCAACACCGCGCCCGGCGGCTACGGAGGCGTGCTCGCAGACCTGGTCAATAGCACTGCCCCCGACAAGGGCGTCGGCTTCAACCTGAGCATCCCCATCCGCAACCGTACTGCGCAGTCGGTGCAGGAGCGCTCGTTGATGGAGTACCGGCAGGCGGAGCTGCGGCTCGAGCAGCTCTACACGCAGATTCGCATGCAGGTGGCGAACGCCATGTTTGCTCTCGCCAACGACCGCGCGCAGGTGCGGTCGGCTGAGGCGACTCGCGACTACGCGCAGCAGAGCCTGGACGCCGAACAGAAGAAGTTGCACTTGGGCGCTTCAACAACCGCAAATGTGCTGCAGCAGCAGCGCAATTTTGCTGTGGCGGAGGACAACCTGATCGCCGCGCACGCCGCCTACGCCAAGGACCGCGCAGGCCTCTACCAGACGTTGGCCTCAACCCTGCAGCACTACGGGATCAATTTACCCGATGCCGCTGCGGGAACCGTGACCACGGCGCCGGTGATTTCGGGAGTTGAGCCAGCCAAGCCCGGCAACGAGCCGACAATGACGCCGCCCATGGCTCCGAATCAGCAAGCCATGCCGCCAACTCAATAATGATTCGGCAACAAAATGCTGCATCCGTGCCCCATCCTTTCGCGCTTTTTGCGAAAGGGTGGGACAGCACGAACCCAAACTCCCCCTTCAACCCAGCACAGACGTCTCGTTGCCCCATCCTTTTCCGCGCATTTTGCACAAAAGGGTGAGTGAGCCACCGTTTAATTGTCGAATCGATTGCAGCAGACGAAGGCGGCGCTTTACCGCTCCGCAACCCGATCCAGCAGGTCGAAAAACTCCGGAAAGCTGATCGCCGCCGACTCGGCGCCCTGAATGAGCGTGTCGCCCTCGGCACGCAGAGCCGCCACGCTGAAGGCCATGGCAATGCGGTGATCGCCGCCTGAATCGATAGCCGCGCCGTGCAGTGTCTGGCCGCCCGGCACATCCAGCCCGTCCTCGAATTCCTCAACCTTCGCGCCCATGGCGCGCAGGTTTTTCGCCACCAGCGCAATGCGGTCCGACTCCTTCACGCGCAGTTCGCGCGCCCCGCGGATGCGAATGCCGCCGCTCGTGTACGGCGCGATCGCCGCCAGCACCGGCAATTCGTCGATCAGTTGTGCCGCGAGCGCGCCTTCGATCGCCGTCGATCCGAGTCCCTCCGCCGGCGCCGAGATCTGCACTGTGCCCACCAGCTCCGCATGTTTTTCTTCGAGATTCAGCACTGCGACGTGTGCGCCCAGCGCCGTCAGCACGTCGAGCAGCGCAGCGCGCGTCGGATTCAGGCCGAGGGCATCGATCACCAGGTTGGAGCCGGGGAAGAGAATCGCGGCGCACAGAAAGAACGCGGCCGAAGAGAGATCGCCGGGAACCGCAGCATCGATGGCTTGAAGCTGCTGCGGTCCGGCAATGGAGACCGATTCCGCAGTGCGCGTCACCGTGGCGCCGAAGGCGCGCAGAGCCAGTTCGCTGTGGTCGCGCGTGCGGACAGCCTCGCGCACCGTGGTCATGCCCATGGTTTGCAGCCCGGCCAACAGGACGCAACTCTTCACTTGCGCGCTGGGAACCGGCGTCGTGTAGTCGATGGCTTTGAGCGGACCTCCATCGATCGTCAGAGGCGCATGACCGTCGGTGAGCGTAAGGCGCGCACCCATGGCTTCGAGCGGCTTGCGAATGCGCTCCATGGGCCGCCGCGAAAGTGACGCGTCGCCGATCAATGTGAAGCGGCCGTCCTGCGGCGCGAGCAGCCCCGGAATCATGCGCATCGTGGAGCCGGAATTGCCGCAATCGAGCGTCCAGTCGCGCGTCCCGCCGCCGGGCCCAACGCGTCCCGCTACGCCGGTAACCTCCACGCAGTCCGCGCCGGTTCGGTTCACCTTCGCACCCAGCGCTTCCATGCAAGCCAGCGTCGACGCGCAATCCGCTCCCGTCGAAAAATTGGTAAAGCGCGACACACCTTCCGCAAAAGCGCCCAGCATGGCGTAGCGATGGCTGATGGATTTGTCGCCCGGCAGTCGCAGGCTGCCAAGAATGTTGCGGGCGGGGCGGATCAGTCGTTCCTGAGCGGCAGTTTGCACAATTTCTCCGGGGAAATGCTCCGATACTTTGAGTGTACCGAACCCGGCGAGCTTTTCGTCTGGCCGCGGCCTGCAGCGGAAAAGGTGTTACCAAGAGACCGGTTTCCCAAAATCGCCTTTTTGTCTTAAAATGGACCGCGATGACTGGATTCTCCTTTTCCCCCCGCAGGCCTTTCCCTTCGCACCCCATGCTCCGGCGCGCGCTCATTCTTGCATCGCTTGCCGCGCTCTTTTGGCCGGCTTGTGCATCCGCTGCCACGCCCGCGCTCCCGCTGCACACGTCGGGACAGTACATCGTCGACAGCAACGGCGTGCGCGTGCACCTGAATGCCTTCAACTGGTACGGCTCTGAGTCCACTGATTTCGTCGTCGAAGGCTTGGAGGCGCAGCCCCTGAACAACATCGTGGCCACCATCAAGGGCCTCGGCTTTAACGCCGTGCGCCTGCTGTGGTCAAACCAGATGGTAGAGAGCAACCCGGTGGTAGGCACTTATGCGCTTACCGCGAACACGAGCCTGGAAGGCGAACACGCTCTCACCATCTTCGACACCGTGGTAAACGCTCTCACCAGTGCCGGCATCATGGTGATCCTCGATAATCACATGAGCAACGCCGGGTGGTGCTGCAGCACCACCGACAACAACGAACTCTGGTACAACAGCCAATACCCGCAGGCCAACTGGATCGCCGATTGGCAGACGATGGCCACGCGCTATCAGAGCAATCCCGGGGTCATTGGCGTCGACTTGCGCAACGAGCCGCGCTCCCCAGCCACGTGGGGCGGCAGCGCCAGCACCGACTGGCACGCGGCCGCGGAGCTGGGCGGCAACGCGGTGCTCACCATCAATCCCAAGCTCCTCGTTTTTGTTGAGGGCGTGAATTATGCGGGCGATCTTTCCGGCGTGGCCACCTTGCCCGTGCAACTGAATATCGCCGACCAGCTCGTCTATGAAGCGCACGACTATGGTTTCTGGTACTCCAGCCTCAACGGCTACAGCGGCTGGTACAACGCGATTGAGCCCAAGTGGGGCTACCTCGTTACCGGCAGCAACCCGCAGCCGCTGTGGATCGGCGAATTTGGCACCTGCAATACGGCCGACACCTGCGACAGCAGCAGCAGCAATGGCGACCTCGGCTTTTGGTTCAACGCCATGACGAGCTTTGTCCGCGACTACGGCGTGGACTGGTCGTATTGGGCCATCAACGGTACGACGGAAAATGGCAACGGCGGCGGCTTCGGAACCGTCGAGGGCTATGGTGTTCTCAACACGTCATGGAACGGCGGCGCATTGGCATCGCTCACGTCACGCCTGCAGAGCATGATGGCGCCGGGCAGCGCCAACTTCAGCATGATTCCCGGCGGCACGGCCCTCGCTCTCTCACCCGGCGGCAGCGGAAGTGTGACGGTCGCCCTTGTTCCAGAGAACGGCTTTACCGGAACCATCAATCTCACCTGCACTGTGATCCCGCCCACCGGCGCCATCGATGCGCCCACGTGCAGCGTTCCGTCTACTGAAACCGTCTCCAGCACAACTTTCGTGAACGCCTCGGTCATGATCGCAACCACCGGAACGACGCAGGTGCGCAATGCTCCGGCGAGCAACCCGCGCAGCAATCCTTCGCGCAGAACCGGCGGCGCGATCCTCGCCTGCCTCGGGCTCCTCATCGGCAATCTCGCGCGCCGCGGCCGCAAGAGCATGCAGCTACTCCTCTTGCTTTTGCTGGTCGCTTTCCCGCTAGCAGCTTGCGGCGGCGGAGGCGGCTCTGGCGGCACCACCACTACCATCGGAGGAACTTCTGCCGGCAACTACGTGGTCACCGTCACCGGGACAGCGTCGGGCCTCAGCGCCGTCGCGGTTCAGATTGTTGTCGTCGTCAATTAGTCTTCAGCTCCCTGAAATCGCCCTTACCGTCCAATAAGCGATGTGCCTCCTTCCTCGCCGCATCCACGGCGAAGAAGGAGGCCGTTCGTCTACCTCGCTGTGAAGTTCCACTCCTGGTTGGTGCCGTTGTTAGGGCCCCACAGGTCAAGCTGGGTGCCATTACTGTCGGAGAAGCCAGGCACTTCCACGGCCAGGCCGGCGTTGGAATTGACGATCCGGTAGTGGCCGTCGGCTGTATGCGTAATGATGTATTCCTGATTGCTTCCACTCAGGTTCGACCACTGCTGCATCTTCGTTCCGTCGGTTTTGCCTTTATTCACCGCGTCCAGCACTTTATTGCTATTCACGTTGGTGAGCTGATACAGGCCATTGTTGAGGTAAGAGAGAACCCATTTCTGATTCGCCTGACTACCGCCCCAGATATATTGATCCACGATGCCGCCGTTGGCAGTGGACCAGCCGCTCACTTCCATGGCCAGGCCGCTGTTAACGTTCGAGATCTCGTAGGTGCCCGTGGCGGGGCCGGCGCCGCTGCTCTCCTGGCTCTCGAGATCCGAGGTGAGCGAAGCCATCGCGTCGCCGTTCCAGGATGTGTTCATGATCCCGTAGCCCTCGACTGTTCCGAAGCCTCCGCCGTTACCTGTTTCCGTCGTGCCATCGAAGGCCCAGTAATCCCAGTCCACGCTGTATTGCCACAGAAACTGGTGAAAGATCTGGTACCAGAAGCCGAGCTGGGCGTTGTTGGTGCTACTGACGCAAGTGCTGGCGTTATTGCAGGTGCCGAATTCGCCGATCCAGAAGGGCTGCGGATTGCTGCCTGTCACCAGGTAGCCCCACTTGGGGTTGATACGGCCGTACCAATCGCTGTAGCCGCTCAGTGGGTCACTGTTGTACCAGAAGCCATAATCGTGTGCTTCGTAGACCACGCGGTTAGAAGTGTTCAGCGTGACCGGCAGGCTGGAGACGCCGGAGAGATCGCCCGCGTAGCTGACGCCTTCCACAAAGATCAGCAGGTTCGAATTCACGCTCAGCACGTCGTTTCCGGCAGTGGTCGCCGCGGCGTGCCAATCGGCGCTGCCGCCGCCGCCCCACACCGCGGAGATGCGCGGCTCGTTGCGCAGATCGGTGCCGATGACCATGGGGTTGCCGGTGTAGCGGCCCACCATGCCCTCCCAGTCGCTGAGCCAGTTGGCTAGCGGGTAGCTGGAGTTGTACCAGAGGCTGTTGACGTCGTTGCCGCAGCACCACATCGCCGTGCTCACGTGATTGTCCAGAATCACCATGATGCCGGCGCTGGTGAGGGCGTTGACCACAGTGTCGAAGATGGTGAGAGCGTTTTCGCCTTCGAGGCTGGGATTGGCGGTGAGCGCGTAATTGCCGACCACGGGGTTGCTTTCGTACATCTGGTTGGACCAGGGCAGCCGGACGACATTGAAACCGCGGCTCTTGATCTCGCCGACGATGGTCGACAGGGATTGGGCCTGGAGGCCCATTACGACGTAGTCTTCACCTTCGGCCCCGTACCAGTTCACGCCGTTGAGGCGCACGCGGTAGCCGTTACTGTCGACGATGTATGGGCCCTGCGTGTGCAGCGGGACGCTCGGCGCGGCCGATACCCGGTGCGCGCATAGCGCCAGGACGACGAAGCAAGGAACGGTCCAGATAAGACCTTTGCGGCAGAGTATAGCGGCTCTGAGATGTTGCACAAGAGTTTTCATCAGCATTGGCTTTCTCTCCTGAGAGGAGTTGGGATGAGGCGCCGGCCAGCGGTGCCTTGACACATGCAGAAGAGGAAATGGGTGAAGCGTGAGGCCCGGGCAGTTTCGTAGCTGGATGCATGAAAACGTTTTCGCATGCAGGCGTTTACAGTTGCGTCCAACCCCTCCACCTTCTAAGTCGCAGAGAACGGTATCTCGCGATCCGGCAGCCAATCTAGACTGGATGTAGCAAGCTTGTCAAGCTATTTCTTGGGATTATCGCCAAGATCTGCGGAAGGATTCAGCAGACCGTTTGGGCATTTACGGGGACCGGTCAATGGGCCCTCAGCACGACCGTGATTCCGCGTCGAAGCGCCCCGGTCCTGAATTACGCCATCGGTTCAAGGTGCGCGGTAAAATGGCGGAGGAACGGCGCCTCGTAGGTGAGCTTCATGCCGCGGATGCGCTCGCGGTTTTTCCACACTTCGAGGATCACCTCTACGAGATAGTCAATATGGCTCTGGGTATAGACGCGGCGCGGAATGGCGAGGCGTACGAGGTCCATTTGCGCGGCGGCGGCGAACATGAGTGTGCCGATTTCGACGGACCGGACACCGCCCTCAAGATAGAGTTCGCAGGCCAGGGCCACGCCGGGGAACTGCGCCGGGGGAATGTGCGGCAGGAACTCGCGGGCATCGAGATAGATCGCATGGCCGCCAGGCGGCTGGACGATCGGCACGCCCGCAGCAGCAATGTGGTTGCCGAGATAAGCCGTGGAAGCGATGCGATAGCGCAGGTAGTCTTCTTCGACGGCTTCCTGAAGGCCGACGGCGATGGCCTCAAGATCGCGGCCGGCAAGACCGCCGTAGGTAGGGTAACCCTCGGTAAGGATGAGGAGATTCTTCTCCTGTTGGGCGAGCACATCGTCGTTGGTGCACAGAAAGCCGCCGATATTGGCCATGCCATCCTTCTTGGCAGACATGGTGCAGCCGTCGCCCAGGCGGAACATCTCCTGGGCAATCTCCTTGGGCGATTTGTGTTCGTATCCCGGCTCGCGCAGCTTGATGAACCACGCGTTTTCGGCAAAGCGGCAGGCGTCGAAGTAGAGCGGGATGCCGTGTCGCCGGCACACGTCGCTCACCAGGCGCGCATTCTCCATCGAGACAGGCTGGCCACCGCCTGAATTGTTGGTTACGGTGAGCATGACCAGGGGGATGCGCTCGCGGCCCACGCGCGCGATGAGATTTTCCAGCGCCGCCACGTCCATGTTGCCTTTGAACGGATGCAGCGAGGCCGGCTGGCGGCCTTCGGGAATCAACAAATCAACGGCCTCGGCGCCGGTAAACTCCACGTTAGCGCGGGTCGTGTCGAAGTGGGTGTTATTGGGAACCACGTCGCCTTTCTTGCACATCACGCCGAAGAGAATGCGCTCCGCGGCGCGCCCCTGGTGGGTAGGAACCACGTGCTTGTAGCCGAAGATGTCCTGAACGGAAATCTTGAAACGATCGAAGCTGCGGCTGCCGGCGTAGCTTTCGTCGCCTTCCATCAAAGCGGCCCATTGGTGCGTGGACATGGCGCCGGTTCCGGAGTCGGTGAGCAAATCGATGAGAACGTCATCGGCAGGCAGGAGGAAGAGATTGTAGTACGCGGCCTTGAGAAGTCTTTCGCGCTGGACGCGCGTGGTCCAGCGAATAGGCTCGACACTTTTAATCCGGAACGGTTCAATGATGGTTTTGGCGATCATGATGGGTCTTTCGCGGTTTCCGTTTGGACCTCCGCTTCACGCACGCGCAGCACGATAATCGTTTCGTCGTCGAAGCGGTCTTTGCTGCCCTGAAAGCGCGCCACATCCGCCAGGATGGCGTCGGCAATCTCCAGTGCGGGAAGATCGCGGCTGGCGCAGAGCAAGTCGGACAGGCGGTCCTGCCCGTACATTTCTTCTTTCTCGTTTTCCGCATCAAGGATCCCGTCAGACACGAAGACGATGGCGTCGCCGGGCTGCGTCGACACGCTGAGTTCTTCGTAGGTCACATCGGGAAACATCCCCAGTGGAAAGCCTTCGGCTTTGACCGTCACGGATTGGCCGGAGCGGCAGAAAACTGGCTGCACCGCTCCCGAATTCGCCACCTGCAGCGTCTGATTCTCATCGTTCCAGAGCGCGAAGAGCATGGTCACGTATTGCGATTCCAGTTTGCGCTCCTGCAGCGCGTCGTTGAGCAGGGTCAGCATCTGCGCCGGACCCGGCTGGTGCGCGGCCGCGGCGCGCATGATGCCGCTCACCAGAGCCGCAAACAGCGCCGCCGGCGCGGCCTTGCCGCTTACATCGCCCAGCACAATCACCGTGCGGTTCGGCCCGTATTCGAGAAAGTCGTAAAGGTCGCCGCCGATGGTGCGCGCCGGCAAAAAGCGCACCGCCAGCTCGGCATGGGGATGCGTGGGAGCCGCCGGCGGTAATAAGCGCAGTTGCACCTCGCGCGCCATGGCGATGTCGCGCTCCAGTTGCCGCTCCTGGCGGCGCACCGCCTGATAGAGGCGCGCGTTCTCGATGGCAATCGCAATTTGCGAGGCCAGCGTCGACAGCATCCGTTCGTGCTCTTCGTTGAAAAACGCCGTCTTGGTGTGCTCCAGGTCCAGCACCCCGATGATGCGGCCCTTGTAGAACAGCGGCGCAATCAGCTCCGAGCGCGTCTCGGGATTCATGGGGATGTAGCGCGGAT
>Ga0182014_10006432_pt1 | contig 12627 bp, 11 predicted proteins | sample 612S2DmetaG_FD_120489 | JGI IMG/M metagenome (GOLD analysis project Ga0182014, IMG submission 120489) | Permafrost microbial communities from Stordalen Mire, Sweden - 612S2D metaG | ecosystem: Environmental > Terrestrial > Soil > Wetlands > Permafrost | place: Sweden: Stordalen | collected... | reverse complement strand
GCCCGTGTTGCACTAACCACTTGACTTTGAGTCGAACTTTCACACGCCACTGTCGAATTCGGTCCACCCGCAACTAAGCCGAGGCGCCACCCACCCTGGTAATTCACAGACACACCACTAGGCGCAGGCTCGGCGCGCAGGAAAAGCAGCCCTCAGGCTGCGTTCCACCAATCGCGGCTTGCGTCACACGTCAAAAATGCTGAGAGAAGCGCGAATTCAGGATTAGGCGCAACCGTCATCCGCTGGCGGGGAATCGGCCGGCACTATCGCCGCGCTGATCAGCCCCGCTCTGACCGTTTGACCAGGGCGCCAGCCGGGTATCAGCAGCGCCATGACCATCGTGGACGTCCCCGCCCCCACGCCCACGCCCACGCCCACGCCCACACGCGAAGTGTGGCCGGGCAAGGCATATCCGCTAGGCGCGACGTACGACGGCGCGGGTACCAACTTCACCTTGTTCAGCGAGGTGGCTGAGCGGGTCGAGTTGTGCCTGTTCGACGCCGATGGCGCCGAGACGCGGGTCACACTCCCCGAGGTCGACTCCTACGTTTGGCACGGTTACCTGCCGGGCATCGAGCCGGGCCAGCGGTTCGGCTACCGCGTCCATGGCCCGTACGATCCCGGCGCCGGACTGCGGTGCAATCCGAACAAGCTGTTGCTGGACCCGTATTCGAAGGCCATAGACGGCACGTTCGACTGGAACCAGTCGCTGTTCAGCTACCCGTTCGGCGATCCCGACGGCCGCAACGACGACGACTCCGCGGCCAGCATGCCCAAGTCCGTCGTGATCAACCCCTTCTTCGACTGGGGCAACGACCGCCCGCCGCGCCACGAGTACGCGAACACGGTGGTGTACGAGGCGCACGTCAAGGGCCTGACGCAGACCCATCCGGACATTCCGGAGCAGCTACGCGGCACCTACGGTGCGGTGGGGCATCCGGTGATCATCGAGCACCTGAAGAGCATCGGCGTCACCGCGATCGAGCTGATGCCGGTGCACCACTTCGCCAACGACTCCACGTTGATCGACAAAGGCCTGTCGAACTATTGGGGCTACAACACGGTCTCGTTCTTTGCGCCCGACCCGAAGTATTCCAGCGCCGCGTCGCCCGGGGGACAGGTGCAGGAGTTCAAATCGATGGTGCGCGACCTGCACGAGGCGGGCATCGAGGTCATCCTCGACGTGGTCTACAACCACACCGCGGAGGGCAATCACATGGGCCCGACGCTGTCGATGCGAGGTATCGACAACGCCGCGTACTACCGGCTGGTCGACGACGACAAGCGCTACTACATGGACTACACGGGCACCGGCAACAGCCTCAACGTCGGGCACCCGCACGCGTTGCAGCTGATCATGGACTCGCTGCGGTACTGGGTCCTCGAGATGCACGTCGACGGTTTCCGGTTCGACCTGGCGTCGACGCTGGCCCGCGAGTTCTACGACGTGGACCGCCTAGCGACGTTCTTTGAACTCGTGCAACAGGATCCAACGGTCAGCCAGGTCAAGCTCATCGCCGAACCGTGGGACGTCGGGCCGGGCGGCTACCAGGTGGGCAATTTCCCGCCGCAGTGGACGGAGTGGAATGGAAAATACCGCGACACAGTCCGGGACTTCTGGCGCGGCGAGCCCGCCACGCTCGACGAGTTCGCCTACCGGTTATCGGGATCGGCCGACCTCTACGAGCACACCGGGCGCAGGCCGGTCGCCTCGATCAACTTTGTCACCGCCCACGACGGATTCACGCTGCGCGACCTGGTCTCGTACAACGAGAAGAACAACGAGGCCAACGGCGAGGACAACAACGACGGCGAGAGCCACAACCGGTCGTGGAACTGCGGCGCCGAGGGGCCGACCGACGACGCCGCCATCAACGAGCTGCGCTCCCGTCAGCAGCGCAATCTCATCACGACTCTTCTTCTATCGCAAGGTGTTCCGATGATCTGCCACGGTGACGAACTCGGCCGCACGCAGGACGGGAACAACAACGGCTACTGCCAGGACAACGCGCTCACCTGGGTCGACTGGGCCGATGCCGACGCCGGGCTGCTGGAGTTCACCCGCGTCGTCTCAGCGCTGCGCTCCAGCCATCCGGTGTTCCGCAGGCACCGCTTCTTCAACGGCAAGCCGGTGGGCCGCCGCGGCCAGGACGGCCTGCCCGACATCGCCTGGTTCGCCCCCGACGGCACCGAGATGTCCGACGAAGACTGGGGTGCGGGCTGCTCAAAATCGGTCGCGGTGTTCCTCAACGGCCACGGCATCCCCGACAGAGACGCGCGCGGGCAGCGAGTGCTCGACGACTCGTTCGTATTGTGTTTCAACGCCCACTACGAACCCATCGAATTCAACTTTCCGCCAGCCGATTTCGGCGCCAACTGGCGTGTGGTGGTGCACACCGGCTCCGAGGACACCGAGCACTCCGAGGACTTGGGCGCGGCGGCAGAGCTGACCGTCGGCGCCCACACCGCGGTGGTACTGCAAGCCGTACCCCGGAAGTGATGGGAAGCCGAACTGTAAGATCATGCGGTGATCGAACCGAACACCGTGCCGGATGACATCGATTTGGCGGGGCAGACACCGTACTTTCTGCGCGACGGAAACCATTACGTGCCAACCGCAATCGCGCGTGGTGGGTGGGGGCCCTCGCTCAGCGGCCACGTCGTCGGCGGGCTGCTAGGGTGGGCGGTCGAACGCGCCGTTGACGACCCGGAGCTGCTGCCCGCCCGGCTGACCATCGACCTTCCCCGGCCGACCTTGCTGGAGCCGATCGAGGTGCACACCAACGTGCAACATGACCGGCGGCGCCTGCGGCTGGTTGAGGCCGTTCTCACCCAGCAGGGCACCCCGGTGGCAAGGGCCAGTGCGCTGTTTCTGCGGCGCGGCCCGCAGCCCGACGGGCAGGTGTGGTCGCAGCCGGTGCAGATGCCGCCGCTGCGAATCGAGGACGAGGGTGCCCCGTCGCTTTTCATGCGGACCTACGGCTGGGGGAGTGGGATACAGAATCCGGATCCGGAGTGGGCCCACACGACTGGACCGAAATACACGTGGTTGCACGAAACGCGCTCGTTGATCGACGACGAACCGCTTACGGCGTTCACCCGCGCGGCCATGGCCGGCGACATCACGGCGTCGATCGCCAATTGGGGCAATAACGCTTTGCAATTCATCAATGCGGACTACACCCTGACCCTGAGCCGATTGCCCGAAGGGTCCCATCTGGGGCTGGCCTCACTCACGCACTACAGCACCGACGGGGTGGCCACCGGCTCGGCAGTCCTCGTCGATCACAAGGGCCCGATAGGCAATGCCGTGTCCGTCGCGATCGCGCACTCCGGATTCCTTCCACCATCGGTCAAGCCGCCGGTCGGCTAGTCAGGTCCGCGAAGCCCTCGGCGTGGCCGGCATCGCTAACGCCTGGGGGCTCACCGAGTTTCCGGTGGCTACTTCGCCGCCGTTTGACGCCGCGCCCGACGTGCTCGACCACACCGTCGGTCCGCCGGTGCCTGGGGTGAGCGTCCGCGTCGTCGACAACCGGCAAGCCGAAGTGCCGGCCGGACACGAAGGGGAGCTACGGCTCAAGGGGCCGCAATGCTTCCTCGGTTATGCCGATGCCGCGCTTGACGCCGACGCGTTCGACGACGACGGCTGGTTGCGCACAGGCGATTTCGGGCTGATCGACGCAAACGGCAATGTTCGCGTCACCGGTCGTATCAAGGATGCGATCATCCGCAACGCGGAGAATGTGTCGGCCCTCGAGGTGGAAAACGTGCTGTTCACCCATCCGGCGGTCGCCGACGTCGCGGTCATCGGAGTCCCCGACCGTAGCGCCGGCGAGCGGGTCTGCGCCCTGGTGGTTGCCGCCTCGGGCGATGGCGTGTCGTTGGAATCGCTGGCGCAGCACTGCCGTTCGCAAGGGCTCAGCCGCTACAAATACCCCGAGCGTCTCGTGATCGTCGATTCCCTGCCGCGCAATCAATTCGGGAAACGCGAAGCCTTCGGCTGAAACCGACGGCGGGTCTTACTGTTTGTCGACTTTGGCGCCGATCAGCTTGACGACCTTGACACCCAAGTCCGCCGCATCGTTGCGGCAGGCGGAGACATCGATCGCAACGTTGTTGCGGACGGTCAGGGCCCGCTGACAGCTCATGGTGTGGGTGACGGCGTTCTTGGTCCCGGTCATGCTCAAGGTGGCGGTCAAAGTTGAGTCGGCGGTGGATACTGGTCCCACCTTCCACGCCAATTCGGGGGTGTCCGCGTCGCCGGGCGTGGTGAATTGATGGTCGGCGCAGGCTGGCCAACGCTGGGAGGATGTGGTGAAGAAGGCGTTCGCCTCATCCGCGGAGGGGAATAACAACACCGCCTGGGTCACCTCGGGGTTGATATCTGTTGCGCCGGGGGGCAAGGGTGCAACGGAATCGTCACCACTGATCGCGGTGTATTTGGCGTCGGTGATAACGGGGCCCTCCGCAGGGCCGAGGGCGTAAAGGCATTCGGCCGGCCACGTCCAACCCTGCGGCCAGTGCTGCTTGGCGTTGTCGTCTTGCGGCTTGTCAAACTTTTCCTGGCTTGCCATGCCGGTGCTGCTCATCACGCCGTTGAGTTCGTCCGGGTTGAGCAAGAAACTCCCCAGTGCGGCCTGCGCGACGGGAGGCTTCGACGACGTCGTGGTCGTGGTTGTCGTCGTGGTCGATGACGATGCGGGGGTGCTCTTGTTGTCGCTGCCGCAGCCCGCGACGAACAACCCGATGGCGGCAACGGCGACCGTCGCTGTTAGGTGGCGCATGAGTCAATTCGCCCTTCTCGCTGGTGTGCAGGCAGCATACCGTCGTGGTCGCGACAGCACGGCGCCCGCTCGCCGAAGGGGCGAAGCGGGCGCCGTCCGAGTCACTCTTTACAGCGGGACCCAGACTCCGAAGAAGTCAAAGCCCCACTGGTTGAAACCCTGATTCCAATAGGGGGTCTCCTGGTAGCCCCAGTAGTTGATTGGGCCGTTGTTCCATTGCCCATAAGCCGGCGGGATTGGTCCGCCCCAACCCGACCTGGGCGGCTCGCCGTATCCCCAGGGCGCGGCTCCCTCGCCCCACGGGGCGCCGCGGAAGTAGCCCCGCTGGTCATCTCCATGCCAGGGGCCACCGGGGCCGCCGGGTCCGCCGGGCGGGGGTCCGCCCGGACCGTGCTCGCCGGGTCCACCAGGCCCACCAGGTCCGCCCGGGCCGCCCGGTCCACCAGGCCCGCCGGGTGGAGGCCCGCCTGGGCCGTGCTCGCCGGGTCCGCCTGGTCCGCCAGGGCCGCCGGGTCCACCTTGTGGTGGGGGTCCGCCGGGTCCGCCGGGTCCGCCCTGGGCTCCCGGTGAGGATCCACCCGGACCGCCGGGTGTGGGTCCGCCGGGTCCGCCGGGTCCGCCGGGTCCGCCGGGTCCGCCCGGTTCACCGGGCGCATTCGGGATGTGGGGGCCACCCGGAGCCATCGGAGGGTGCTGCGGAGCGGCGTTTGCCACGTCCACGCCCACGCCCAACGCCGCAGCGCCAAGAGCGCCGACGATGGTTACACCCCCGGCCAGTTGCCTAAATCTCATAGTGCATCGCCTGTCTACTAGTGGGGTGGTCGAGTACCCGCCCCGCGACTCATACACACGTTAGGAAGACTGTCTATGAATGCGCTGTGAGCGATAACGCAACGCCCCGGGGCAGAAGCGATTTCCGGCTCGGTAAATTTGAACGTTATGACCCGCTTCAAGACGGGTTTCAAGATGGGCTTCAAGATGGGCAAGGTAATCGCATGAATGCAGGTGTGGAGCAGTTGGAGTTCCAGGCGGAGGCCCGGCAACTGCTGGATTTAATGGTGCACTCGGTTTACTCCAACAAGGATTCGTTTCTGCGGGAGTTGATCTCAAACGCCTCCGACGCGCTGGACAAGCTGCGGCTCGAGGCTTACCAGAACAAGGACCTGGAGGTCGACACCTCCGACCTGCATATCGAGATCGACGTCGACAAGAGTTCGCGCACGCTGACCATTCGCGACAACGGGATCGGCATGACGCGCGACGAGGTCGTGGATCTGATCGGCACTCTGGCCAAGTCGGGCACCGCTGAGTTGCGTAAGCAACTGCGAGACGCCAAGAACGCCGCCGTGTCGGAGGACCTGATCGGTCAGTTCGGTATCGGTTTCTATTCGGTCTTCATGGTGGCCGACAAGGTCGAGCTGCTGACCCGCAAGGCCGGCGAGAGCGAGGCCACCAAGTGGGAGTCGAGCGGTGACGGCACTTACACCATTGAGGCCGTCGACTTATCCAGTGGAGGGGCGCCGCAAGGTACGTCGGTCACTCTGCATCTGAAGCCCGAAGACGCCGAGGACGAGCTGTACGACTACACCCAGGAATGGAAGATCCGGAACCTGGTCAAGAAGTACTCCGACTTCATCGCGTGGCCCATCCGGATGGAGGTCGAGCGGCGTACCCCGGCCACCGACGCGGGTGGCGACGACGTCGTCACCATCGAGACCGAGACCCTCAACTCGATGAAGGCACTGTGGGCCCGGCCCAAAGACGAGGTCTCCGACGAGGAGTACAAGGAGTTCTATAAGCACATCGCGCACGTGTGGGACGACCCGCTCGAGGTCATCGCCATGAAGGCCGAAGGCACTTTCGAGTACCAGGCCTTGCTGTTCATTCCGTCGCACGCGCCGTTCGACCTGTTCAGCCGGGACTCGACCGTCGGGATAAACCTGTACGTCAAACGCGTGTTCATCATGGGCGACTGTGATCAGCTGATGCCCGAGTACCTGCGTTTCATCAAGGGCGTCGTCGACGCACAGGACATGTCGCTCAACGTGTCCCGCGAAATCCTGCAGCAGGACCGGCAGATCAAGGCGATCCGTCGCCGGCTGACCAAGAAGGTCCTTTCCACGATCAAGGAGCTGCAGTCGGAGCGGCCCGAGGACTACCGCACGCTGTGGACTCAGTTCGGCAAGGTCCTCAAGGAAGGTCTGCTGTCAGACCCCGACAACCGGGACGCCCTGCTGGGCATCATCTCGTTCGTCTCGACGCACAGTGAAGAGGAATCCACCACCCTCGCCGAGTACGTCGAGCGGATGAAGGAGGGGCAGGAGCAGATCTTCTTCGCCACCGGCGAGACGCGCGAGCAGATCCTGCGGTCGCCGCACCTCGAGGCGTTCAAGGCCAAGGGCTACGAGGTGCTGCTGCTCACCGACCCGGTCGACGAGGTGTGGGCGGGCGTGGTGAACGAGTTCGACGGCAAACCGCTGCAGTCGGTCGCCAAGGGCGAGGTGGACCTCGACTCCGAGGAGGAAAAGACCGCTCACGAGGCCGAGCGCGAGGAGCAGTCAAAGGACTTCGCCGACCTGCTGACGTGGTTGCAGGAGACGTTGGACGAGCACGTCAAGGAAGTGCGGTTGTCCACCCGCCTGACGGATTCACCGGCCTGCCTGATCACCGACGCATTCGGCATCACGCCGGCGCTCGCGCGCTTGTACCGGTCGTCCGGGCAGGACGTTCCGAACGCCAAGCGGATTCTCGAACTCAATGCGGGCCACCCGCTCGTCACCGGTCTGCGCCAAGCACACCAGGACCGTAGCGACGATCCTTCGGTCGCTGAGACCGCGGAATTGCTTTACGGCACAGCGCTGCTCGCTGAGGGCGGCGCACTCGAGGATCCGGCTCGGTTCGCGGAGCTGCTCGCCGATCGGCTGACCCGCACCGTGTAGGAGTGTCCTCGGTCGTCAGATCCGCCACATCAGTCTCTGGCGGAAGCGGCAACATGTCTGCCCGGCTTGCAGCGACAACGGATGAGCTGGCCGGTTTGTCGCTCCAAGCCGGGCAGACATGTTGCCGGCCGGCGCGGTGACTCCTATGGCAGTTGTGACCACATCGCTGGTCGACTCATCTTGGCCGCGAGCGTAACGCCACTGCGAAATCCGGCTCGACTTTTCGCAGTGGGGTTACGCTCGAGGGGCGGTCGTTCAACCGGACCAACCGGAGGCGCACGATGAGTCCGACGACGGACCAGGCAAAGCGGCGGACGCCGCTCAATCGCTCCCAGATCGCCGGCTTCTGGGGCGCCTGGACCGGCTGGACGCTCGACGGGATGGATTCGTTCATCTACGCGCTGGTGCTCACGCCCGCGCTAACCGAGCTGCTGCCGCGTTCGGGCTACAAGGCCACACCGGCCAACGTCGGGCTCGCGGGATCGATCTTGTTCGCCCTGTTCCTGGTGGGCTGGGGCATGTCGTTCATCTGGGGTCCGATCGCCGACCGCTTCGGGCGCACCAAGGTGCTGGCCGCGTCGATCTTCACTTTCGCGATCTTCACTGGCCTTTCAGCCATGGCGCAAAACGTCTGGGAGCTGGGGAGTTTCCGCTTCATCGCCGGTATCGGGATCGGCGGCGAATGGGGCGCTTGCGGGCACCTACGTGGCCGAGGCATGGCCGGAGGACCGGCGTAAGATGGGGGCCGGCTATCTGCAGACCGGCTACTACGCCGGATTCTTTCTGGCGGCGGCGCTGAACTTCACGATCGGCGTGCACTACGGCTGGCGCGCGATGTTCTTGACGGGCGCGGTGCCGATCGTCGTGGCCATTCTGATCCTGACGCGCGTCAAGGAAACCGAGAAGTGGCAAAACGCCGAAGCGGGCAGCACCGCGAAGGTGAAGCCGTTGCGCGAGATTCTGGGCCCGCGCTACCGGCGTCGCACCTGGGTGGCTTGCGCGCTGGTGACGATCGCGATCGTGGGGTTGTGGGCGGGCACGGTCTACGAACCGACAGCCGTGACCCAGCTGGCGCAGCACGCGGGCATGGGCACGAGCGACGCGACCAAGACCGCCTCCTGGGCCACCGGTCTGTTGTCGATCGGCACCATACTGGGCTGCCTGGTCTTGCCGGTGATCGCCGAGCGCATCGGGCGTAGAAAGACGCTCGCGATTTACTTTGCGGGAATGGCGGTTTCGATTGTCGGCAGCTTTGGCTGGGCGTTCTATCTACCGCATGGGCTCGGGCCCTTCATCGCGTGGCTGTTCGTGCTTGGATTCTTTGGCGGCAACTTCGCGTTGTTCAGCCTTTGGCTGCCCGAACAATTCGAGACGCGCGTGCGTGCGACGGCGTTTGCGTTCTGCACGTCCTTTGGCCGGTTCGTCGGTGCGGGCGTGAACTTCTTGCTCGGTGCGGCGGTGCAGCGCACGCATACCCTCGGCCTGCCCGTTGCGCTGACTGCGGTGGTATTCATGTTGGGGCTCTTCATCATTCCGTTCGCGCCCGAGACGCGCGGCGAGGTGCTACCTCAGTAACCGATCGACGACAAGAATGGGCCGCGCGGTTCTTGGTAGAACCCCAGGGCCATCAGGTTCAGCATGAAAACCATCCGCAGCCGTTGCTCGAAGCACCATCGCAGCAACTCCGCGTTGCGTAACGGCACCAGGAATCCGTTCCCGGAGAACTGCTCGGCGTTCGCGATCAACGCCCTCAGATCTTCGTTGCTCACCGCCACCGAGTGACCGAAAAAGCCTATCTCGGTCGTGTATCCGGTGATTTGGCCGCCGCATTTGACGACCTTGGCGGACCCGAGCGCGATCGCGTCGCGCAGTTCACCGCCCCGATCGTGGCCGTGCACCCGCGAACAGAGCCGGTTGCATTCATCCATATCGGCGGCCACGGCGCTGCGCACATCAAATCCCTTGAAGCGCTTTAAGAGTGGCTCGCCCAGGATCGCGGCAAGCGGTTCGCGGGTCGCAAAGCCAAGCTTGGTGTACAGGCTCATCGACCCGGTGTTGTAAGCGACCTGAACCAGTCTTACGCCCAAAGCCTCCCGCTCGACGCTTCGGTCCAGCACCGCCTGCATCAGCGTGCGGCCGATACCGCCGTCGTGCTGATCGGGATCCACGGTCACCGGACCGACGGCGAAGATCGCCGAGCGTTCGTCGAGGAAGTTGCTGCCGACGATCCGATCGTCCGATTCCGCGACCACGCTGAAGAAATCCGGGTGAGATTGCAACGTGGCGACCAACTCTCGCGCGGGCTGTATGGACGGGAAGTCTGGCGGGAAGTTGTGCCGAGTGGCGATCGCGTGGAAGGCCTCGTAGCAGATGCGGCCGCAGTCATCGACATCTGTTCGCGTCATGCTGCGTAAACGGATCATCTGGGGATGCCTCCCTTGAGCAAGTCGAAGACCGTGCGGGTGCTGCACGGAATGCGGCTGCCCTGCTTAGCGCAGGGCAGCTTACGATCGCAGTTACCCGACGCATTATCCATCTCCGATGACAGTCATAGGGGCCTGACATCTATGTCGAAGCAACTCCACCACGTCGTCATGAGCAGCTATTCGGCCGACACGCTCATCAAATTCTTCAACGAGGTCGTCGGCCTGGAAACCCAGCACCAGTTCCCGGTGCCCGGCCACGTCTTCGAGACCAAGCCGACCTTCGCCGAGAACAGCAAGGCGTGGCCGATCTGGGCCGACACCACCAAGATGGTCGACCTCCTCGGTCCCAACAGGGTCTCCATCCGCGAAGGCGTACGCCGGACCATCGAGGCGGCCCGGGACCGGCTCAACACGTCGCATCACGTCATCGGCGAACCGGCCAAGGTCTAGACCATGATTACGTTTATCGTCCATCTCGATGTGCCGCCGGAGAACGCCGCGGCGTTCGAGGAGCTGATGACCTATGTCGCGGCGACGTCGCTCGAGCGTGAACCCGGAGTCGTGCATTACTCGTTCGCGAAAAGCGTCGACGACCCGCAGACCTACGTCGTTGTCGAGGTCTACCGCGACCAGGCGGCATGTGATGCTCATGGGCAGACCGATTGGGTGACGGAGTCGGTACCGGAGTCGTTGAATCTCATCACAGGCATGCCGCGGATCCAGCAGTACGTGAGCCCGGGTACCGCGCCGACGGTCAGGCGCTTCGAGGACTTGGGATGAGTCAGTCGCCCTTGTGCACTGTGGGCCAATTCAGCAAAGCGCTGGGGGACAAGGATCTGGAGCGGGCATGCGCTCTGCTGCACCGCGATCTCGTCGTGCACGAAGCGGGCGGCCTGCCGTATAGCGGCGAATATCATGGGCCGCAAGGCTTTCGCGAACTCTGGACAAAGATGAACGAGAGCATGGAGCTCACTCCGGGACCGGTCACTCGCGATTGCCTGTCGGATGACACGGTGGTGTCGCGCTTCCGGTTGGCGTTCACTGCGCGAACGTCCGGCGAGAGCGTCGAGATGGACCTCGTCGAGCTCTATAAAGTTCACGACGGATTGATCGTCGACCTTGATGTCTACTACAAGGATCCTTCGGCCGTCGCGGCGCTGTTGACCCGCAACGCCTCACGCGCGCCGGCGATTAGCCCCCGCTGAGCTGAACGGCCTTGACCACCAGCAGCAGCGCGCCGACGACCAGGTAGGCGCGCAGGGCGATCATGCCCAGTCGGGTACCGGCCGACCAGGTGACCGGCTGTAGCAGGGCCAGCGGCGGCATGCGCCAGGTGTTGCGGTCGACGTCGCGTATCGGGGCTGCTGCGACCGGTGCCGCGGGTTGGCGGCGGGCCAGCCAACGCAGCAGCGGTCCCGCCGCGGCACCGAGGATGACCATGGCCAGCGCCAGGTAGCCGGCGACCGTCACGACGTTGAGGTGCGGGAAAATGGTGGTGGCCATCAGGATCCCGGAAAGCAGCAGCAGGGTACCGACGATCAGCACGGCGACCCAGTTGAGCCATGCCCGATTGACCCAGGGCCCCAACACTTCCCGGTCGTTGCACAACAGCAGCAGAAATACGCTGGCGCTGGGCAACAGCAGCCCGGCCAGGGCCTGCACCGCGGTGGTGATCAGCCCGAGCGGGGCGCCGGGAATCAGCACGATGACCGCGGCCAGCACCACCATCGCGGTGTAGGAGAAATAGAACTGTTTGGCGTCGGAGAACCCGCGGTGCAGCGAGTGTTTCAGGCCGAACACGTCGCCGAAGGCGTAGCTGGTGGCCAGCGTCACCGCGGCCGCGCCGATGATCGAGGCATCCATCAGCACGATCGCAAACAACCAGCCGAGCGTCGAACTGTGCTGGCCGAGCAGGTGTGCGATGGCGCCGGCGTCGGTGAAATTGCCGACGCTATCCGTGGAGCGTGCCGCCCAGTCACCGGTTATCAGCAGCGCCGCGGCGCCGACCACCACGACGAACGCGCCCAGGACGGTGTCGACGCGCTCATAGGCCATGAATCGGGGAGTGATGCGTTTGTCGACGATGTTGGACTGCTGAAAAAACAGCTGCCAGGGCGCCACGGTGGTGCCGACGATCGCGATGATCAGTAGCACCGCATCCGAGCTGACGCCCCCCGAGATGCTGGGCACCACAAACGACTTCGCCGCATGGATCCACTGCGGGTGTGACATCAAGACCATCGGGATCTGCGCCAGGGTGACAGCGATGAAGACGAACATGGCCCGCTCCCAGCGCCGGAAGCTGCCGCTCGCCATGATCGCGACCAGCGCCGCCGCCGAAACCGGCACCACAATGTATTTGGAGATGCCGATGTATTCGGCGGCCAGGCTGATCCCGATGAACTCGGTGACGATCGTCAGGAAGTTCAGCAGGAACAGGTCGCCGACGGAAAACCAGCCCCAGCCGCGGCCGAAGCG
>Ga0182014_10006431_pt1 | contig 12629 bp, 7 predicted proteins | sample 612S2DmetaG_FD_120489 | JGI IMG/M metagenome (GOLD analysis project Ga0182014, IMG submission 120489) | Permafrost microbial communities from Stordalen Mire, Sweden - 612S2D metaG | ecosystem: Environmental > Terrestrial > Soil > Wetlands > Permafrost | place: Sweden: Stordalen | collected... | reverse complement strand
TTCGCAATGCCGATACCGCCATGTATCACGCCAAGGCTAACGGCAAAGGGCGCTCGGAGTTCTTCGACGAGGTGATGCGGGAGCGTGTGGTCACCCGTTTCGAGACCGAGACCGGTTTGCGCAAAGCCATCGACGCGCAACAACTTGTCATCCATTACCAGCCAATCGTTTCGGGTATCGATCACCACGTTTGTGCTTTTGAAGCACTGGTTCGCTGGAATCACCCGGAACGCGGGCTCATACTGCCGGGCGAGTTCATTCCCATTGCCGAGAAAAGCGACCTTATCATCCTGCTCGGTCGCTGGGTCCTGCGGGAGTCCTGCCGGCAGATGGCCGAATGGCACAGGAGTTTTCCCTCCGTCCGCCCTCTCACCGTCAATGTCAATGTCTCCTCCCGGCAACTAACCGATTCCCGCCTGGTGGAGGATGTGGAACTCGCGCTGGCTGAATCGGGGCTGGACCCTAGATTTCTGGCACTCGAGGTTACAGAAAGCTCCATCATGGGAAATGCCGAGCAGACGGTTGCAACGCTTGACCGGCTGAAGGCGATGAACGTGCGACTGGAAATCGACGACTTCGGAACCGGATACTCTTCGCTGAGCTATCTGCAGCGGCTCCCCTTCGATACTCTCAAGATCGACCGTTCCTTTATCCACGAGCTGAGTAAAGGGAGCGACAGCCGGGATATTGTGAGGGCCATCGTGGAAATGGCCCACTCGCTCAGGTTGGAGGTGATTGCAGAAGGCGTCGAGACAGAGGAGCAGTTGTGTCAGTTGCGCGAGCTAGGATGCGACTACCTTCAGGGCTTCCTGTTCTCAAAGCCGGTCGATACGGAGGCCGTCGAGTGGCTTTATCTGAATAACTGCGAAGCGGGTGTCCTGTTGACTTCGTCAGACCGCAACCAGGACCGAAGAGTACCGCCTGCAATCGGTATCGGTGGGCAACAGATCCGGGTCGGTGTCTAGCGGGATCAGGATCGGGTGCATCTCCCTCGCCGATTCGCCTAAGTTCCTCCCAAACGTGGAACCGGCCTCCGAAATCGCATCGGAAGCCGTTTAGAATCTGTAGGTTTTGGTTGCGGGGGCAGGATTTGAACCTGCGACCTTTGGGTTATGAGCCCAACGAGCTACCGGGCTGCTCCACCCCGCATCCTGAGTATACTGCCAGCAAGCGTGCAGGGTCAACCGTGTGGGCTGTGGAGAAGCTACCGCTTATTTGGTGCCAAGGTTGACAAGTTGGCATCGAACTTTCTGATGGCTGCGATGTTGCGAACGACGGACAATTTGCTAGGAAAAGCGTAACTTTCTCCTGAAAAATGAGTCTGCAAGAGTATAGGCCGCGTGAGAACCTCCCCCGGCCGATGAACCTTCGGAGGAACACATGGATCGTTGCACAAATCAGGGGACTTCAATTCCGCGGTTGCTGGGGATCATGTCGGCGGTACTGGCCGCGACGCTGGGTTTTGGCGTGGTTGCGCCTGCCCAGACACCGGCGCCGGCAGCCAAACAGATGCCCGACGCGCAGGTGGAGGCAAATGTTCTGAAGGCATTGGCCGCTGCGCCGGATCTCGCCAACCAGCCCATGACGACCACGACCGTCTACGGTGTCGTGACCCTCAGCGGATCGGTCCAAACCGAGGCGTTGCGAACTGAGGCTGAGACGATCGCGTCGCGTACCCAGGGCGTGCAGAAAGTGGTCGACGAGATGACCCTGAGTCCGGACACTGCCGGCGCGCAGACCCCGCCGGATTACTCCGCAATGGCGGCAGACCCCCAGGGCGGAAGTCCAGCCTTGCAGTCGGACGGCACCATGGCGCCGCAACCGCCGCAGGGCGCTCCCGATGCGCAGGCGTCGCCGAATCAGCCCAACGGGCCGAACTACGGTCCGGGCGCGCCGGAGTATCGACCGCCTTACGCCGGGCAGGCAGCTCCTCCTGCCGGTTCGGCTCCTCCTGCCGACTCGGCGCAGGGCAATTATCCGGGCGGATATGGTCCTCCGCCGGGATACGGCCAGTCGCAAGGCTACCCGCAGCAGCAGTCGCAAGGCTACCCGCCGCAGCAGTCGCAAGGTTACCCGCCGCAGCAGTCGCAAGGTTACCCGCCGCAGCAGGGATATCCACCGCAGCGGGGTTACGGCTATAACAGTGCGCCTCCGCCGGTCTTCGGCGGGCAGGAAGCCGGCCAGATGGTGACCATTCCGGCCGGCGCCATGCTGCGCATACGGATCAACCAGCCCCTGGACAGCGCGCATGCCAAGCCCGGCCAGCACTTCAACGGCATCGTGGTAAACGATGTCGTGGCCAGCGGCGCGGTGGCCATCCCCCGCGGCGCGGCGGTTGAAGGGACCGTGATTGACGCGAAGAAGTCGGGCGCGGTATCCGGGCGCGGCGAACTTTCGCTGCAATTGACCCAGGTAACGCTGGGCGGCAAGACCTATCCCATCGCCTCTAACGTCTGGGCCCACAATGCCGGCGATAAGGGCGTGCAGACGGTGGACCACGTGGCCGCCGGAGGCGTCATCGGCGCGCTGATCGGCGCTGCCGCGGGCGGTGGAGAGGGCGCGGCCATCGGCGCGGGTGCAGGCGCGGCGCTGGGCCTGGGCACCTCCGCAGCTTCGGGCGGAAGCCAGATTTACATTCCCGCCGAAGGGTTGCTGACCTTCCAGTTGGCGCAGCCGGCAACGGTCGCTACCGTGTCGCAGCAGGAGATGGATCGGCTCGCCCAAGGAGTTCCGGCAAACGGCCAGCCGGCACTGCAGCGGCGTCCTGCGCCATACTACGGGCCTTACTACAGGCCGTATCCATATCCTTACTGAGGCTGAGGTTCCGAAGTGGAGCAGAGGGGTCGCGCTTGCGGCCCCTTTGTATTGCGCATTTTTCCCTGGAATGACCTGATGTTTTGCTGCAAACAAAGTGGTTAGCTATAGGGGAGTCCCTTTCGAGTTAACAACATTCGGTGAAGCAAACGAGTTAGCGACGGAAATTACCCTGTCGTTAACCAGGCTGAGGGATGCGGCAGTTCTTTTTGATTAATGAGCTATCAGCTATGAGCTTTTCAGCTGACAGCTAACCAGGAGAATGAAGGATAGCAGCGTCGAGTTTTTCCCAGGGATGACCTTGTGTTTGATTGCAAATACAGATAGTTAGCACTAGGGGAGTCCCTCCTGAGTTAACAAGATTCGGCGAAGCAAAACGGGGACCCCCTACCCCGTATTTAGGCAGAGTCCTTAACGGCGAAAGACCCGGCGTGGTGGCCGGGCCTTCTCTGTTTAATTCCACTACGTTAAGTATAGCAAACGGAGAATAACTCAAATGCATCTTTGCGGGATTTTTGATCTTGCCTGGATGGTGCGACATGGACGGCTTTTGCACAGAGTGAGGGGCTTGACAACGATTCTTGGGAGGGTTGTGGCGCCACAAAAGACAACTACGGAGATTCTGGACTCCGTCCAGAATGACGACCTTGAAGGAACAAGCGGCAGGGCGAAGGGTGTAGCAGGTTTTTTTCAGTTAGCGAGCTATGAGCTGTGAGCTATCCAGCTAAGAGCTAACGGCTAATAGCAAACGGCTAGCAGCTGACGGTGCTGTCAAGCTAACGGCTGCCGCGCAGGTTGTGTGATTTATACTTATCTCTTGCCTTGCAGTGGCTTGGCGCGCGAAGGACTGTGCGCTCCAGGACGCGCAAAATCAACGGGCATGCGCTGTTCCAACTGGGATTCAGGGATTTGGGAGCGGCGCTCGAAGTCAAGGTCGGCAGTCAAGCATGATTCGTTTCCTTCAGCAGGACAATAAGATTGTCAAGATTATGTTCGGCGTCATCATCGGCGTCGCATGCGTTGCCATGGTGGCATACCTGGTTCCCGGGTTGATGGATCCCGGCGGCGGAGCGGACGCGGCCGCCACCTATGCGACGGTGCATACGCCGGGGGCGATGGGCCGGATCTTCGGGGAGTCCACGACCGTCAAGATGGAGGACGTTACCCGGCTGGCGGAGCGGCAGTTGCAGCAACAGATGCAGCAGCGCCAGATTCCCGATTCGATGGTGCGTCAACTGCTGCCCTTGATGATCGATCGGGTGGGACCGGCCCTGGTGCAGCGCGCGATCCTGCAGCAGGAGGCCGACCGGCTGCACCTGCAAGTGTCGGACGACGACCTGCGCACCTATCTGCGCACCGGGCCGCTGTCGCAATACCTGTTCCCCAACGGGCAGTATGTCGGCGACGACGGGTACATCAACTTCATTCAGATGGCCATGGGCCAGGACGTCAGCAAGGCTGACTTCGAGGGGCAGGTGAAGCAGGACCTGGAATTGCAGCGCCTGCAGGCGCTGATCACCGGCGGAGTCACCGTGCCCGATGCGGCGGTGCGCGCAGCATACCAGGTGCAGGGGACGAAGGTTAAGTTCGACTACGCCGTGATATCCCTGGACGACTTGAAGAAGACCATCAACCCGAGCGACGCGGACCTGGAGACGTTTTTCAAGCAATCCGCGACCAGGTACGCGCTGGCGATTCCGGAGACGCGGAAGATCGAGTATGTGGCGTTCACCGCCGCGCAGTTGCCCGGCGGCAAGGCCAAGGTCAGCGATGCCGAGATCCAGGCGTATTACACCGCGCACCAGGCCGAATACAAGACGGAAGAGATGGTGCAGACGCGGCACATCCTGATCAACGCGCCCACCGGGTCCGACGCCAAGACTGACGCGGCCGCGAAGGCCAAGGCGCAGGACGTGCTGAAACAGGTGCTCGCCGGGGGCAACTTCGCCGACCTGGCGAAGCAGTACTCGGACGACAAGCAGAGCGCGGTCACCGGCGGCGAGATTCCGCTGATTGCAACCGCGGGCCTCGATCCGGCCTACGCCAAGGCGGCGATGGCTCTGAATCCGGGTCAGACTTCCGGGCTGGTGAAGTCGGCGTTCGGCTATCACATCATTCAAACCGAAAAGAAAGTGGCGGCAGGAGTCAAGCCTCTGGCGGAGGTGAAGGACTCGATTGTCCAGGCCCTGGACCAGCAGAAGCAGGGTGCGGCGGAACAACAATTCGCGGCGCAGCTTACCGCCGAGGCCCAGAAGAATGGGCTGGACAAAACCGCGGCGGCCCATGGCCTGCACGTGGTAACCACGGACTACGTGGCCAAAGATGGCGTAATCGGCGGGCTTTCGGATCCGGCTGCGCTGCTGGCCGGGGCGTTCACAGCCGACAAAGGCGCGCCGGCAGCGGAGGTTTCCACAGGCGACGGCTACGCCATGTTTACAGTGGTCGATGTCAAGACGGCGCATGCTCCGCAATTCGCCGAGTACAAGTCGCATATTCTGGATGACTATCGCACCCAGAAGGCTCCTGCGTTGCTCGAGCAGCAAACCGACAAGCTGGACGACCGGGCCAAGGTACTGAATGACCTGAAGAAGGCCGCGGCGGAGATGAAGGTGCCGTTCAAGACCAGCGACTTCGTCGGCCAGGACGGCCAGGTTCCGGACATTGGCGCCATGAGTGGACCGGCATCGCTAGCCTTCTCGTTGCCCAAGGGGCAGATCTCTCCTCCCATCGACGCCGAACAGGCGGGCGTGGTGCTGGTCGTGACCGACAAACAGGAGCCCAGCGCGGATGACATCGCGAAGAACTTCGACCACACGCGGGAGCAATTGCTGAATGACCAGAAAGATGAGATCTACCGCGTATTCCTGGGAACGCTCTCGAAGAAGTACCAGGACGGCAATGGCATACGGATGAGCCAGCAGGCGCAGACTCCGGGAGGCATTCCGGGCAACTAATTCTTTTCGCGGATGGGGGCCTGTTCCCTGCCCTGCGTGGCATCGATCGTAGGCTGGGGGGCGGGCCTCTTGTCGTTTTCGCAGGTGCCCCGAGTCGGCGCATCCAAGTTACCGACATTCCTTGTTGATGCCGAGAGGGTGAGGGATGAACCAGGATCGGATGTCAGGAGTTCTGCTGCATGTCACCTCCCTTCCGTCCCATGGCGGGGTGGGAGATTTCGGCCCTGCGTCGTATCGGTTCGTCGACTTTCTGGCGGCGGCAAAGCAGCGCCTGTGGCAGGTACTGCCGCTCAGCCCGACCGGGTATGGCGGCTCGCCTTACTCCGCGCTCTCCGCCTTTGCCGGGAATCCTGTGCTGATCTCGCTGGAGCGGCTGGTTGAGGATGGGTGGATCGCGGCAGAGCAGTTGCAGGGATTGCCCGGGGGCGACAGTCCCGCGGATTTTGAAACCGCCGCGGCGCGCAAGCTTCCGCTGATTGAAGAGGCTGCCGCGAACTTCCTAGACCGTGCCGACGGCGCAGTGCGTGAGCGCTTCCAGAACTACTGCCACGAGAACATTAGCTGGCTGCCGGACTATGCCATGTTCAACGTGCTTCGCCGCAGATTTGGCTACGTAAGCTGGAATAAGTGGCCGGTGGATTATGCGCAGCGCAAGCACGATGTTTTGACGTCGGTGCTGACTGAGCATGGCCGCGAGTTGGCCATTGAGCAGGCCATCCAGTTCTTCTTCGACGAGCAGTGGGGCGCACTGCGCAGTTACTGCAAAGCCCGCGGCATCCGCATCCTGGGCGACGTCGCCATCTTTGTGAACTATGACAGCGCGGACGTGTGGACACATCCCGAGCTGTTTGAACTGGACGAAGAGCGCAGGATGGTCCGGGTCTCCGGCGTGCCGCCGGATTATTTTTCGGCGACCGGGCAAAGGTGGGGCAACCCCTTGTACAAGTGGGGCGAACTGCGCGAACGCGGGTTCGACTGGTGGGTGAACAGGATTCGCCGGACGCTGACCCTCTACGACATGATCCGGCTCGACCACTTTCGCGGCTTCGAGGCCTACTGGTCGATTTCGGCCGAGGACAAAACCGCCGTCGATGGCCAGTGGGTGAAGGCCCCCGGACACGAACTCTTCCAGAGACTGAAGGAGGTTTTCGGCGACCTGCCGTTTATTGCCGAGGACCTGGGGCTGATTACTCCAGAGGTGGACGAGCTGCGCGAGCACTTCGGAATGCCCGGGATGCGCATCCTGCAATTCGGTTTCTCCGACCGCGGGGCACATCTGTATCTACCGCACAGATATGCCCCCAACACCGTCGCTTACACCGGCACCCACGACAACAACACCACGCTGGGCTGGTGGCGGGACGGCGTAACTGAAGAAGAACGGGCTCACGCGCAGACTTACCTGCGGCCGATCGAGCACGAGTGCGACATCGTGGGGGCGATGATGCGGGCGGCGGCGGCGTCGGTGGCCAACCTGTGCATCTTCCCCATGCAGGACGTGCTTGGCCTGGGCAGCGAGGCGCGCATGAATACGCCGGCCGCCGCCGCTGGAAACTGGACCTGGCGCTATCGCGAAGAGCAGCTGTATCCCGGCGTTGCCTCCGCGCTGGCGGCGCTGATGGAGATGACTGACCGCGACGGGTACATCCCGCCCGGGCCGGAGCCTCCCACGGTTTAGACTGGTAGATGAAGCAACAAATTGACAGGAGCAACCATGCCTCTCTCTGGTGAAGCGATACGGACGATGAACTACGTGGACGATATCTCGGTGACGCTGCGGCGCATTCTTACGGTGCTGCCGTCGCTGACGGACGAGGAGCGCAAGCGGGTTGCGGACCACATCAAGGCAGCCGATCCCAGCTACGATGCCGTCGTCCAGGCCGTACAAGGCAAGAAGTGAGCGCTGCCGGCGCGAAAGACTCAGCCGGCGCCGGTTCGGCATTTGCAATTCGTACGGTGGCGGTGATCGGGGCCGGCGTTGCGGGGCGCAGCTTTGCGCTGGCGTGCGCAGCGGCGGGCTTCGACGTGGTGCTCGAAGACGTGATGCCGGCGAACCTGCGGCAGGCGCAGGAAGAGTACGCCAATCTTGGGATTCTGAATGCGCGCGCACAGGGCTTTCACGGCTGCCTGGACATTGCGCCAACCATCGAGGCTGCAGTGCGCACCGCGGATGTCGCAGTGGACTTTGTGCCCGACGAATTGGAATCGAAGCTGGAGATCTTTTGCCTGGTCGATCGCATGGCCCCGCCCAGGACAATCCTGCTGACACCGAGCGATGCGATGAGCATTACCGATCTGGCATCCTGCACCTATCGCGGGGACCGCTGCTTCGCCGTGCGCGGAGGCCTGGAGAATGCCGCCTCGGGTGCGCCGCTGCGGCTGCTGCATCCGGCGGGAGTTTCGCAGGCGGCGCTGAGCGCGATGGCGGATTTTCTGCGCGCGCTGGGCGGCGACCCGCGGGCCGAGGTCGATCCCGTTCCGCCGATGCTGGTGAAAAACCTGCGCTGATCGGCTCTACCCAAATCCATCGAGATCAAAACGCGTTGAATGGGCACCCAGGTTGGTGGCAATCAACCCACATCTCAAAATCGAGATGTGGGGCACCCGATTCAGTGACGCTACTTGTGGCCCATGCCGGCGAGAACGCCGCGCATGTAGGCGAAGCTTTCGACGACGCCGGACATGGGATCGTCGGCGTGGATTTCGTATTCCAGATCGACGTTACCGGGGTACCTGGTGTCCAAAAGCGCCTGGAAGATGGCGCGGACGGGCATGACGCCTTCGCCGACCGCAACCTGCGATTCCTTGGCGCTAGCGTCGGCGAGATCCTTGATGTGGAGGTCGTAGAGGCGCGGGCCGGCGGCGTGGATGGCGGCGACAACATCGGCGCCGGCGCGCAGGGAGTGGCCGAGGTCGATGCAGAGGCCGATGCGCGGGTCCATATTCTTGACGGCGGCGAGCACGTCGAAGGGCGAGGGGAAATTCTTGTCCTCCGGGCCGTGGTTGTGGATGGCGAGCTTGATGTTGTACTGCTTCACGAACTTTTCCAGGCGCGGAAGGTTCTCGTGGGTGGGTGCGCAGACGGCGATGGGGATGCCTGCGGCCTTCAGGTACTCAAATTTCGGGCGGATGTCATCGTCATCATCCTTGGCGAAGGTAATGTTGCCAGCTGCGGTGAGAATGAACCCGGCGGCGCGATACTCGGCGGCCTTCGCGGCAACCTGATCGAGAGGCGTCATGGGCAGATGAACGTCCTTGAGGTTGAGCAGCGGCGTCTTGAGCTGGTGCATGAAGTCGATGAGGTGCGTCGAATCGAAGCTGCGGAAGGTGTAGCTGGCGATGCCCAGGCGGATGGGCAGATCGACGTCGGGCGTGGGCGGCTTGAGCGTGGCGGGCGTGTAGGAGGCCGGTGGGGCGGCCTGGCTTTGCGATTCGGCAGGCAGGAGCGTGGCTGCGGCGGCGAGCGTGCCGGTGCGCATGAGGGTGCGGCGAGTGAGGCGATTCGCGGAGTTTGTCATCGCGCGCAATGGTAGCGCGGGCGAGTTGCTAAATGCAAAAGCAGATTCCTCCGCTGATCACCCCAGCAATCGAAGATTGCCGGGGACCCCGATTGATCACCCCAGCAATCGAAGATTGCCGGGGACCCCGATTGCGCTACGGAATGACAAGCAAGAAAGCGCCACGGCAAGCGAGAAAGCGCCACGGCAGGGACAGGATGGTTTCGGGCGAATTAGACTGGCGTACAACGATTTTTGAGATGAGGAGTTTGTGCAACGCGATGAAGATCAACCGAAGACGATTGATGGGATGGATGGGAATGGCCGGAGGGGCTGCCTTGGGCACGCCCCTGCTCAACGCCGGTAGCGCGATCGCCCGCGAGCCGCTGGCGCAGGCCGTTGCAGCCGGCGCGGCAGAGACGCCCGCCAGTCCTGCGGGCTCGACGCGATGGGCGCGGAGCGCCGCGAAGAAACGCGAGCAGACGCACGGAGTGGTGTGGACCACGCATGAACCGATCGACTTTCTTCTGCGCCGAGGCGACCGCGATGACGACCTGCAGGAGCACTACGCGACCATGCTGAGCGAGGAGAACATCCAGCGCATGGCGGACGCAGGGGTCAAGTGGGGGCGACTCTTCTTCTACAAGGGATTCGGCCTGGAGTACGAACGGCCGGCAATGGAGCAGTCGAAGAAGGCCGCGGACCAGATGCACAAGCTGGGCATGAAGGTGAGTCTATACATGGGCGGCACCATGTTTACGGAGACGCTCTACCGCGAACTGCCCGAGGCGCAGGGGTGGGAGCAGCGCGACCAGTGGAACCGTCCGGTGCCCTATGGCGCGCAAACCTACCGGCACTACGCTTGCCCCAATGAGCCGAAGTATCGGGAGTATTTGAAGAGGGTGATCAAGATCGGCGTGGAGGAGTTTCATGTCGATGAGTTCGCCTTCGACAACATCATGCTGCAGGCGGAGCCGCACTCCTGCCACTGTCCGCGCTGCGTGGCGGCGTTCTATGCGCTGCTGAAGCGGCGGTATCCGACGAAGGAGGCCGCGCTGCGGAGGTTTGGGCTGCCTGATACGGATTGGCTGGTGCTGCACGATTGGGGCTCGGAGACGGAGCCCGACAGCCTGACCGCGCTGAACGACCCGGTATTACAGGAGTGGACGCGCTTTCGCTGCGAGTCGCTGGCCCACTACGCGAATGACCTGTACGACTCGGCAAAGGCCCTCGATCCGAAGGTCGCGGTGCTGTTCAACATCAAGGGCGTGTACAGCTACAACCGCTACTGGACCAACGCGGTGTATCAGCCGCTGTACTCCGGACGCGTCGACCTGATGGCGTTCGACACGGGCGGCTATGACGAGCACATCGATCCGGCTACCGGCGCGTTGATCTCGCAGATCCGCTCGTACAAGATGGCGCGGCGGCTGGAGACGGGCTGCGAAGACGCGCTCTCGAACGATGTGCGCGCGGCGGTGCACATGGCCTTCGGCTACCAGAAGCCGGTGGCGGGATTGGCTGCGGCTCCGCTGGGGTCGGGCGCCTTCAACGTGTTTACGCCGATGCTGGAATTCTTCCGCGAGTACAACGACCGCTACTACACGGGCGTGGACAACGTGGCGGATGTGGCTGTGGTGCGGACGTGGGCTTCGATGGCGTACAGCATCAGCGCGGCCTACGTTCCGACGACGCTGGTGGAGCAGGTGCTGATCCAGTACAAGGTTCCGTGGGACCTGCTGTTCGAGGAGCAGCTCGATCGGATTTGCCGCTACGGCGCAGTGGTTCTGGCCGGGCAGGAGTGCATCTCCGACGCGCAGATCGCAGCGCTGCTTGCGTATGTGCGGGGTGGCGGGACGTTGGTGCTGGCGGGCAACACGGGACAGTTCAACCAGTGGCGGGAAACGAGGACTAAGAATCCGTTGCTGCCGGCGAGGAGCGAGGGCAAGGGGAAGGTTGTCTTTATCCCGGAGGTCGAACGCGCGGACAAACAGGCGCGGGGTGCGGCGGCGGACGAGAATCCTGAACCGGGAGCGACGGCGCAGCGGGGCATCCACATGAATCCGCCGCAGTGGGTGCTGCCAAAGAACGCGGACGAGATTTACCAGGCCGTGATTGCGGGGCTCGCGAATGGACCGTCGCTGACAGCGGATGCTCCGCTAACCACGGTGATGGAGATGCAGAAGCGCGCGGCAACGCAGGAGACGATTGTCCACTTCATCAACTTCGAGACGAGGCAGCGCCTGGCTCCGTTTGCGGTGACGCTACGAAAGCAGTACGCGGGCGCAGTGAAGAGCGTGGTGTGCTATTCGCCGGAACACGACGATCCCGCGAAGCTGGAGTTTACCGAAGCTGGCGGGTCGGTCAAGTTAACCGTGCCGGCGATGGGCGTGTATGCGATGGTGGTAGTCGGCTGAGGATGGTTAGGCGGCGCGGCAAAAGACAAATACGGGGATTCTTCGCTCCGCTCAGAATGACAGGCTAACACGAGGAGCGGCCGGCCCGGGGCTGAAGCCCTCATGTTTTGTCGGCTCGATACCGCGGGCTGAAGCCCGCTGCTACTCCGCGCTCCAACACATGCGCGAGTGTGCTATTCGGGTTTCTTGCGCAGGTCGACGATCTGGGGGTGGAGGAGCTTGGCGGTGAGGGAGCGCGTCAGCGCGTCCACCGCGGCCTTTTGCTCCGGAGTCAGGGTGGCCAGGCGCTTCTCGGCGCGGGCCAGTTCGGCCTGGCGGAGCGATTCCGCGTTCTGCTGCAGCGTAACAATGGCGGGGACAGACTCCAACGATTGCAGATGCTGCTGGTATTTCTCCACCTCCGCGCTGACGATGTTCTCGGCTGCGGCGGACTCGCGGCTGCGGTCGGCCAGATGCGCGGCGGCCACCTGCTGCAGGTCGTCGATGTCGTAAACAAAGCAGCCTTCCACCTCGTTCATCCCCGGGTCGACATCGCGCGGGACGGCAATGTCGATGAAGAACATCGGCCGGTTGCGCCGCCGCTCCAGAAACCGCTGGCCATGGGCGCGGCTGAACAGATGCTGCTCCGATCCCGTGGAAGTGATGACGATATCGGCGCGGCCAGCCTGCTGGTGCAACTGCTCGAACGGGATTACCTCCGTGGTGCAGGCGATGGCGTGCGGGTTGTTGTTCGCGATCTGCATGGAGATCTGGTCGGCGATCTGCCCGGCGATCAGCGCGGCTTTCTCCTGGGTGCGGTTGGCCACCAGGATGCACGTGGCTCCCTGCTGGATGAGGTGGCGCGCGGCCAGCTCGGACATCTTGCCCGCGCCCACCAGCAGTACGGTCTTGCCCTGCAAGCTGCCGAAGATCTTGCGCGCCAGATCGACCGCGACCGAGGCAATCGA
>Ga0182014_10006428_pt1 | contig 12633 bp, 7 predicted proteins | sample 612S2DmetaG_FD_120489 | JGI IMG/M metagenome (GOLD analysis project Ga0182014, IMG submission 120489) | Permafrost microbial communities from Stordalen Mire, Sweden - 612S2D metaG | ecosystem: Environmental > Terrestrial > Soil > Wetlands > Permafrost | place: Sweden: Stordalen | collected... | reverse complement strand
TAAAGTCTCGGGCAAACTCCACCAGGCTGCGCACCGCAATTCCCGACGGCCCCTTGGCAATCCAGGCTTTGTTCTCATCGATCCATGCCGTGCCGGCGATGTCGAGGTGCAGCCACGGGGTGTTCTCAGCAAACTCCTTCAAAAACATGGCTGCATTGACTGCCCCACCCCAGCGGCCGCCGGAGTTAACGATGTCGGCGATGTTCGATCGGATATTCTCCTTGTACTCGTCGTCGAGCGGGAGCCGCCAAAACTTTTCGCCAGCCTTTTCCAAGGCGCGAGTGAAACGCTCGTACATTTTCTCGTCGTTGGCAAAAACCCCCGCGTTCACGTAGCCGAGTGCGACGACGACTGCGCCGGTCAGCGTGGCAGCATCCACCAGGTGGGTGCAGCCGAGCTGGCGGGCGTAGCACAGGCCATCGGCGAGCACCAGCCGCCCTTCGGCATCGGTATTGATAATCTCGATCGACTTGCCGGACATCGCAATCTGCACATCGCCAGGCTTCTGGGCTTTGCCCGAAGGCATATTCTCGGTAGCGCAGATAATCGCAGTTACCCGCATCTTGGGTTTGAGCAAGGCAATGCCACGCATAGCGCCGATCATGGCGGCGCCACCGGCCATGTCGTATTTCATCTTTTCCATGCCATCGGCGGGTTTGATGGAGATGCCGCCGGTGTCAAACGTAATGCCTTTCCCTACTAGACCGAGCACGGGAGTTGCAGGCGCATCTGCAGGCTCGTAGCGCAAAACGATCAGCGCTGGGGGTTCGTCCGATCCCTGGGCCACCCCCCAGAAAGCTCCCATCTTGAGTTCTTTGATTTTGTTAGCACCGTAGACTTCACACTTCAGACCAACTTCCTGCGCCATTTCGCGGGCGCGTCCTGCAAGGATAGTTGGCGTCATGCGGTTACTGGGCTCGTTCACTAATTCCCGCGTGAAATTCTGTGACACACCAAGGATGCAACCTTCGTCCATCGCTTTCTGCAGTCTAACCGGGTCTCCGCGAGTTACAACGGTCACCGAATCGATCTTCTGATCTTTGCGGTCGCTCTTGTAAATATCGGGATCGAAGTTGCCTACGAAAGCCCCTTCGACAATGGTCTTCACCGCTTCATCGCTTGTAATGCTATCGGGAGCGAGAAAGGCGAAGCTGCGAATCCCTTTTGGCTTAAGGAAGCGAACTGCGGCGCCAGCCAGCTTGCGCAACTCGGAAGGAGTAAAGTTGTTAGCCTTGCCGCCGCCCAGCAGCAACAGACGGGCTGCCTTCAACTTTGCGGGATGGTGCAGCAGCGTGCTTTCAAATATCTTGCCCGTGACTTCGCCGCTGGCCATTACCTCAGCCGTGGCGTCCTTGATGGCGACGTCGCTGGTTTCAAGGCTGACTTCAGTCTTGTCTTTCGAGCCGTGATCGAGAACCACCACCACCAGGCATTCGGTTTCGATTTCTGCAGGGTTAGCAAGAGAAAGGTCGGTCTTCATAATTTGTGTGATTCCAGTATCGTCGGCAGCAGGGCAAAAGTGCAAGAGGGGTTTAGGCTGGAAATTTCCGGGCGCGTTCCTTTTTCTCTGTCCGGCATCTTAATAGAATAGGTCGTTTCAAAAGATCATTATGATGGTCTTCGAATACGAAAGGAGAAGTCCATGAAGAAACATTATGGGAAGCTTGCGCTTGTGATCGCAATCGTCGCGCTGTGGGCTGGTGTGCAACCGATTGCCGCGCAGGAGAACTCATCTCCAGGGGGGCCAGCCGTGAACCTGCTGGTGACAGTGGAAGCACGGCACGGTTCCAACGTGCCCGACATCAGTCGTGAAGATGTGATGGTTTACCAAGGCCATGACCGGGACAAGGTGACGGGTTGGCTTCCACTGCGGGGAGATCATGCGGGCTTGGAACTGTTCATCATGCTCGACGATTCCTCGAACACCAGCCTCGGCTCACAGTTGGAAGATATCCGCCAGTTTATCAGCGCACAGCCCGCGACCACGAAGGTCGGGGTGGCGTATATGCAGAACGGGATTGCGCAAGTCGCGCAGAATCTCACCAGCGACCATGTCTTGGCCGCGAAGGCCTTGCGCCTTCCATTGGGAGGTGGCGCCAATGCGAGTCCCTACTTCTCGCTGGCTGACTTGATCAAGCGCTGGCCGGAAAACGACGAACGCCGCGAGGCCCTGATGATCACGGACGGCATCGACCGAATCTGGGACAGTGGTCCGAGCGATCCTTATGTCGATTCGGTAATCGAGCAGGCCCAGCGCGCCAGCGTAATCGTCTTCAGCGTCTACACGCCAGGCGAAGGACACTACGGACATAGTTTTTGGCGGATGAACTGGGGTCAGAATTATCTCTCCCAGGTTGGGGACGAGACTGGTGGAGAGGCTTACTACCTGGGCTATGGCGCGCCGGTTTCGTTCGCCCCTTATCTTGAGGACATAACCCACAAGCTGGGCCGCCAGTACCTGATGACGTTTCTCCCTAAACCTGAAAAGAAAGCTGGGATGCAGTCAGTCAAGCTTCAGACCGAGGTGCCGAATGCTGAGCTCGTGAGCGCGGACAGGGTCTACGTTCCAGCTACTCCGCAGTAATCCGGGGGTAGCAAAGAAGCAGGGACTGCTCGGAAGAACAACCTCACTCGCCGGCCGCCTGGGCGTATCTGCGGAAGAAACTATCCGGCTTCCACTGTGGCCGGTGAGGATTCTGAGCAACTGAGACCATCAGCCCGCGAATTACTTCTTCATAGAGCGCGGCAGCCGGCAGATTCACCGGCTGGTTCACGTCGTCGGAAGGAGCATGATAGCGCTGGGTGAGCCACTCTTTGAAAATCTGCTGTTCGGGGGAACCTGGGGTGGCTCCAACCCCCATCGCGAGTGCCGGAATTCCACGCCGGATAAAGCTGTATTGATCGCTGCGAACAAAAACATTCCGCTGCGGCTCCGGGTCGGGTTGCACAGTAATGCCGTGCGCCTGCGCGACTTCGCGAGCCGCATCGCCGAGGTCGGATTCCGCCAATCCAAATACGGTAAGAATCTTCAGCGGAACAATGGGCAGGAACATGTCCACGTTGATGTCCGCTACCATCGACTTCGGGTCGACCGTCGGATGCGCGGCGAAATACTTTGAGCCCAGCAATCCTTTTTCTTCTCCGGTAACAAATAGGAACAGAATTGAACGCTTGAGCTTTTCCGGCGATTTCTTCAACGAGGACGCAACATCAAGCAGCAACGCGCTTCCGGATGCGTTGTCCATGGCTCCGTTGTAGATGCGGTCGCCGTTGATGGGCTCACCGATACCGAGATGGTCAATATGGGCAGAGAGCACGACGTATTCATTCTTTAGCTCGGGATCGTTGCCCGGCAGTTTCGCGATCACGTTGGCCGACGTCAGATTCTTCTTTTCAACTTTCGCTTTCGCCTTGATTGAAGCCGTTAGCGGGAATCGCGGAAGTTGTTTGCGGTCCTTGGCGATGTTCGAGAGTTCGCCGAAAGTGTGGCCGGAGCCCTCGAAAAGCTTTTCAGCGCTCGCGGGATTGAAGGTCACAGCGAGCTTCTCACCTCCGGTTTCATTAAGGTCCGGATCAGCTAAAGCCATGCTGGGACGCACGCGGCTCAGAGACATGCGGGACCATGGAATATCCATGGCTGCTGGATTAGGAATGGCAATGATTCCGACTGCTCCCGCTTTGCGGAAGGTCTTCCAACGCTCAGCTGAAGATTGATAATGGGACGCCAGTGGACCCGGAATCTCAGCCGGCGAACCGCTCAAAACCACCGCAACTTTACCGTTCAAGTCGAGGCCTGCCAGATCATCGTAGTTCTTCTCGGGAATGCTCAATCCGTATCCCACGAAGACCAGCGGTGCCTGCAGTTCGGGAGCAAGGTCCACTCGCGTGCTGAAGAACGCATCTTCGCCGAGGGTGAGAGGCTCAACTTTACCTTCGCGGACCAGAGCGAGGCTGGAATCCTTTTCGATGATTTGCCGGGATTGGAATTTCGCTGGTTGGTAATAGCCGTCAGTTCCGGCGGGCTGAACTCCCGCCTGTTTTAACTGATCGACGATGTAAGCCTCCGCCCGGCGCAAGCCTGCGCTGCCGGTCTCGCGGCCTTCCATGTTATCGTCGGCAAGAACTTTGACGTAGTCCCACCAGGTCTTACCGTCGAAGTGGGTGGGCGCGGACGATTGGGAAAGCGCCGAGATTGCAACTAACAAAATCACTACGGGCAGAAGCTTTTTCGGCATGGTACTGAGTTCCTCCGATTAATTCTTGAGCATCGTGCCGGCGAGATATTTCACCAGACCCTGCATTGATTGGCCCGTACCATAGGCGTGCCTTTCTTGCAGGAAAAGGCCTCCTGAAACTCTGGCATATTGGAGACCACGTTGTTAACCCGGTATTTCGGGATGGAGTGCGGGTTGGTCAGCACCTGGGTTCGCATGAATTCGGGGCGCACCTGCTCGCACCACGAGATGGCGTAGGACGCGAAGAACTTCTGCCGCGGTGTCCAACCATCCGCGTCCTTGGCGTCCACCGACTTGCCTTGATCTCGAAGCTTGTTGGTCAGCGCCATAAAGGACAGTCGCAGGCCGCCGTTGTCGGCCGTGTCCTCACCTTGCGTCAAGTGTCCGTTCTGCTTGACCCCAGCCTCCGGTATTTCCTCGGTGTACTCGTCGGCAATACATTCTCCTCGCTGGTCGTAGGCTTTCGCATCCGCTGGCGTCCACCAATCGCGAAGATTCCCTTGGCCGTCGAACTTCCGGCCTTGATCGTCAAAGCCATGAGTGATCTCGTGTCCGATGACCATGCCGATAGCGCCGTAGTTCACCGCATCCTCCATATTGCTGTCGAAATACGGTGGCTGCAAAATGCCGGCAGGGAAGTTGATGGTATTCAACTGGCCATCGTAGTAGGCATTGATTGTGGGTGGCGTCATGCCCCACTCCTCACGGTCGACGGGCTTGCCGATCTTGGCAAGCTGGCGGCGAAATTCGAAAGCGGTTGTCTGGTGAACATTCTCCAGATAGCTGTTGCGCGTGATTGTCACCGAGGAATAGTCGCGCCAGTGATCGGGATAGCCGATCTTGTCATAAACCAAATGCAGTTTGGACTTGGCCTCTGTCTTGGTGGCTGGTTGCATCCAGTCGACATTGGTGATGTCTTGATCCAATGCATGTTCGATGTCGTGAACCATCGCGACCGTACGCTGTTTGCTCTCCGGCGGAAAGGCTGCGGCTACGTAGGCTTGACCCAGGGCCATTCCGAGATCGCGGTCGGCAGCGCGCACACAGCGGCGCCAGCGAGGTTGCAGCTGTTTTGCTCCGAGAAGCTTATGAGCATAAAAGTCCCAATTCTCGTCGACGAACGCTTTGCTCAGGTAAGCTGCTGAACCATGGACCAGGTGCCAGCGCAGGTACACTTTCCAATCGTCCAGCGAATGCTGTTGGATAAGCGGTTCAAGTTTGCGGAAGAATTCGGGTGAACTCATCAGGTAGTGAGGCGAAGACGGCGGAGCGCCGATCACCTGGATGTAGTGATTCCAATCGAACGAAGGAGTGAGCGCTTGCACTTGCTCCAAAGTCATCTTGTTGTTCAGGTTTTTGGGGTCACGACGGGCGACATTATCCATCTGGGCCTGCGCCATGACGGTTTCAATGGCGACAATCGTTTTGGCATCGGCCGCGGCTTGTTGCTCGGTTTCCCCTGAAAGCGCCAGCATCTTGCTGATGTGGGTCTCGTATTGGCTGCGAATTTCCTTTGACTTCGCGTCGTCCTTTATGTAGAAGTCGCGGTTCGGCAAACCCAATCCACCCTGATCGACACCAGCGACAACTTTGGCTGCGTCGTCGTAATCCTGTTGTTGGCCGAAGCCGAAGAGCGCGGCGCGAGTCTGGTTATCGTCGCCCTGCCAGGCGCCGGGAACGGCCATATGAAGATGGGCCAGCTGGTCGGCGAGTTGGGACTTGCTCGTCATCTCATCGATGCGTTCCAGGCCCGCTTTCAAATCGCGTGTGCCAGCCGTCTCGATTCCCGGTTCGTCCATACAAGCGGCCCAATAGTCGCCGATCTTCTGCTCATAGTCCGTGCGGTTGCTGTTTTGCACCGCCGCTTTCTGCAAGGCTTCGCGCAGGATGTTTTCATTCCAATACTGCAAGCCGCTGCCAGTTCCCCAAACCACTTGATCCGCGGGAATGGGGTTGGCGGCGTTCCACTTGCTGCACGCGTATTGATAGAAGTCCTGGCATGGATCGAGCGACTTATCGATCAGGCTGAGATCGAAGTGCTCCAGCTTGGGCGCACTGTCGGACGCGCTCTGGGCACGGGCAGGAACGACAACAAGTATCCGAAAAAATAGAACGGCTACAATCACAAGTCTTGAGATATGCATAGAGAATCTCCTGGGATGAGGGCGCGACATAAGCCCATCGGATAGAACTCGCGAACCGATTTGGCTGGCAGCGTTATACAAAGTAACTAAAGGTTTGCGCTAAGAAGTTTACCGCAATTTCGCGAATGGTGCTCGTGTGGTTTGTGTGCCGAGTCCGCTACTCCTCGGGCGGAGTCAGCAATGCACCCGCGTTTTGGGTTTCAGGTGGGATTTCAGAGATGATCCCCAGTTTTCGGTAAATTGGGTGCACGAGCTCTCGCATGGCGCTGAGTTGGGAGGCGAACCATGCGGCGCCGGCGATGCAAACGATTCCGCTGATCATGACGGTCCGGGGCGCCCCGATGTGGTGGGCCAGCCCGCCAGCCAGCAGGCTGCCAAACGGAGCCATTCCGAGGAATGCCATCGAATAGAAGCTCATCACCCGGCCGCGCTTGTCATCCTGCACGATGGTCTGCAGAATTGTGTTGCTGGAGGCCATCTGAACCATCATCGCGCAGCCGACGAACAGCATGAGGATCAATGAGAGTCCCAGGTGGCGGGAAAGACCTAACGCGATCAGTCCGGTTCCAAAACCCGCGGCCGCCAACGGGACCAGCCTGCCCAGGCCAAGCACGTTTTTTCTGGTTGCCAGGAACATCGCACCAGCCAGCGCTCCCACGCCTGACGCGCCCATCAGGAAACCCAACGTGTGTGGGCCTCCATGAAGCACCTGGCCGGCGAAAATCGGCATGAGCACGGTGTACGGCATGCCTACCAGGCTCACCAAGGCCAACAGCAGAAGAATTGAGCGGATGGGGATGAAGTGGGTGACGTAGCTCCAGCCTTCCTTCAATTCGCGCAGAATCGCTTTTTGTGTCGTTCTCGGCGGGGCCGCGGCGATTCTCATCGCCAGCAGAGAAGCAATGACCGCGAGATAGCTGAAGCCATCGATGAGAAAGCAGTAGCCTTCACCAACCGCAGCGATAATCACTCCGGCAATCGATGGTCCGAGAAGTCGAGCTGCGTTTACCATGGAAGAGTTCAACGCAATCGCGTTGCCCAGGTCGGCGCGATCCTCCACCATCTGAATGACGAATGACTGGCGAGCCGGCATGTCGAAAGCATTGATGACGCCCTGAGCCAGGCCCAGCCAAATCACCTCGCGAACGGTGATGATTCCGGCCAGGGCCAACCCCGCCAGCGCGAAGGATTGCACCATGGAAAGAATCTGGGTCACGACCAGGGTGCGGCGGCGATTCCACCGGTCTACCCAAACTCCGGCAAACGGTCCGAGGAAAAAAGTTGGTATCCGTGATGCAAAGCCTACGATGCCCAGAAGCCAAGCCGAGCCAGTCAGCCGGTACACGAGCCAACTGGTGGCAATCTGGGTCATCCAAGTACCGATCAGCGAAACTGACTGGCCGGTGAAGAACAGGCGATAATTCCGGGAGCGGAGTGCTCGGACAGCAAACTTCCAGTTCGCGCCTTGGACAGCCGCTGCCGCTCTTGGCTGGCTCGGGAGCGAGTTCAACTCCGGAAGTCCTGAAGGGGGTCTCGGCATTGATGAAGATCCTGGTGACTGAGCATGGCGGCTGTGTTCAGCTCTGTGAGAGAATTCGAGTCCCAGGCAGCCATGGTCGAGTCTAATTGTTTTTCGGCGCGAAACTGATGCCAGCTGATGATCCAATTTCCAAAGACATTAATCCCTGGCTGATTGCCATCGCGGTCATGTCGAGCACCTTCATGGAGGTGCTCGATACCACAGTGGTCAATGTCTCTCTGCCTCACATCGCTGGCAATCTTTCCTCCAGTACCGACGAGGCCACCTGGACACTTACATCTTATCTCGTGGCCAATGCCATTATTTTGCCGATGACGGGATGGCTTGCCACCACGTTCGGGCGCAAACGCCTGCTCATGTTATCGGTGACCGGCTTCACCACGGCTTCTTTTTTCTGCGGGCTAGCGCCGTCGCTGCCGTTTCTTATTTTCTTCAGGGTGATTCAAGGGGCATGCGGTGGCGGTCTGCAGCCCCTGTCACAGGCCATTCTTCTGGAATCGTTCCCGCCGGAGAAGCGCGGCCAGGCGATGGCTTTCTGGGCTCTCGGTATTGTGGTTGCGCCCATGCTGGGGCCGGTGGCCGGCGGCTGGCTTACCGATAATTACAGTTGGCGCTGGGTTTTTTACATCAATGTTCCGATCGGTGTCCTGGCGCTGCTTTTGACCCAGGCCTTCGTCTTTGATCCTTCCTACTTGCGCAAGGAGTTGAAAGGTATCGACTATTGGGGGATCGGTCTGCTCGTGGTGGGCATGGGCTCGCTTCAGATCATGCTTGACAAGGGCCAGGAAGATGATTGGTTCAGTTCGCAATTTATTGTCACGCTGGCGGTGCTCGCGGTCGTCGGCCTCGGCGGTCTGATCATCCGCGAGCTCAAAGCCCAACATCCGATTATTGATCTCAGCGTCTTCCGCTACCGGTCATATGCCATTGGCACGTTCATCATGACGGTGGTCGGATTCGTGCTCTACGGGAGTACGGTTTTACTGCCGCTTTTGATGCAAGAACTGCTTGGCTATACGGCGACACACGCCGGCATCACCAACCTGCCTCGCGGATTGGCTTCGTTCCTGTGCATGCCGCTGATCGGGTTTCTCGTGGGGAAGGTGGACTCTCGAAAACTTCTGGCGGCAGGTTTCCTGACTACGGCCGTGGCCATGTACAAGATTTCGCTATTCAGCCTGGGCGTGGCTTCATCGAATTTCTGGTTGCCACTTACGATTCAGGGGGTGGGGCTGAGCATGATTTTTGTGCCCTTGACGACGGTTACCAACGACCCCATACCCAAGGAAAGGATGGGCAATGCCACCAGCATCTTCAATTTGATGCGCAACATCGGAGCCAGCATTGGCATCTCGACGGTGGAAACCATGCAGGTGCGCAGGGCGCAGACGCACATCAACATCCTGGGAGAACACGTTAACGCGGCGAATCCGGTAGCTCGCCAAACCATCGCTGGCCTGCGGGCGCTTTTTATGTCCCAAGGCAAGGATGCGGCAACCGCAACCCGGCAGGCTTATGGCGCGGTGTGGGCCATGGTGCAGCAGCAGGCTGCAATGCTCTCCTACAACGACACGTTCCGTCTTCTGGCCGGGATGTTTCTGCTGATGCTCCCGCTGCTTCTGCTGATGCGCAAGCCGAAAAAGGCAGGCGGCGCGGTGATGGTGCATTGAGATGACCGTTTTTTGGGAAAATCCTCGTGGCTATTCTCCAAGCCCCTACCCGATCAGTGGTTGAGCACAAGAGTTAATTCGTGGCTTGCCACGCCCGCGCCAGTCAAGCAGATTGATTTACAGCCTTCCACAATCCAATCGGCGCCAGCCGCTTTGAGTTTCGACTCCGGAACTGTGGTTGTGCAGGCGATAACCCGGGCGCCTGCAGCCTTCCCAGCGCGAATGCCGGCCGGGACGTCTTCCACCACGACGCAATCTCTTGCCGATACGCCCAGCAAGGATGCACCTTTTAGATATGGCTCCGGGTCTGGCTTTCCACTCTTCACATCGTTGGAAGTAAGCAAGCGTTCAGGAATCGGAAGTTTTGCCGCACGCAAACGGACTTCCGCCAAAGGACGCGTACACGAGGTCACGATGGTCCATCGATCGGCGGGAAGGGCCAGCAGCAGTTCACGCGCTCCTGGCAAAGTCACTACGCCCTCCAGATCCTCCATCTCGCGACGCTCAACCTCGCGGTTCTCGGCTTCATAGTCTGCGTGGGGAAGATACTCGCGAATGGTCGCAATGCTGGGACGTCCGTGCGCTTTGCGTACTACGTCGTCGGGATCGAAACCGTGCGCCATTGCCCATTGCGTCCAAACCCGAGTGACGGCGGGAGTGGAGTCGATCAGCACGCCGTCCAAGTCAAACAGAAGCGCGCTGCAAGTGATCGGAGTCATGCACCACGATAACAAAAGAATTCGCACTACGAGCCGCTATTGGGGCTCCTGGGTTAGTTCGGGATTCGGCATCGGTCCTGCCTCCAGTTCCTGATGCCGCTTTTCGCGGGCGGCATTCGAGATTTGCGTAAACGTCCGCATCTCAGATTTGGCCTCCTGGATGCGTCCCACGCGTTGCAATACTTGCCCTCGTAAGTAGTGAACGCCGGGGCTATCGGGATCCAGTTTGAGGGCTGCGTCGATCTCGGTCAGTGCTTCTCCGTATTTATTCTCGCGCTGGTATACCCTTGCGAGTTGAAAATGAGAGCTGGCGAGCTGAGGATCAAGACGCAGCGCTTGACGAAACATCTTTTCCGCTTTCTGATCTTGTTGCTGAAGGTAATACACCTGTCCCAGTTCGTCGTAGTTGTAGGTGACATCTGGCTCGATGGCGATGTCCTTGAGGAATTCCGCCTTGGCCGGTTCCAGATCCTGTTTTTTCAGGTAAGCCATTCCGAGATTGAAGTGGACGAAGGGGAGGGTAGAATCTTCCTTAACCGCACGTCCGAGCTCAGCGATGGCCTCATCGTATTCCTCGCGGTTGAGGTGAGCTTTGCCCATCAGGAGGTGGAACTCGGCAGAGTTTTGACCGGTCTCAACCAGATGGCTCAATGCTCTCTGCTCCAGGTCGGGGCGGCCGGCTTTGTTGGCCGCGATGCCCAGCACATATAAATAGTTCAGCTGCTCCGAAGCCTGTGGCCAGAGCGGCTCCAGCGTCGTTGCCGCATCGGCATAGCGCTCGACAAAGAAATAACACAGCCCCAGCAAATAGCGCGCCTGGAACGAGTCTGGCAAATCGCGCACGACCGACTCAAATGGAGGAATGGCCTTTCGAAAATCGTTCTGGCGATAGTAGACGAGCCCGATATTGACTCTTATGCCTGCAATCTGCGGCGCCAAGTGTTCGGCCTTGCGCAACATTTCCAGTGCAACCCGCCACTGTTTGCGCCGCATAGAGATCACTCCCAGATTCGCGTAGGCGCCCGCAACCTGCGGATTGATCGCAAGTACGCCTCGAAATGCACGTTCGGACTCATCCAGATTGCCGCGTTTGAGCGCCGCTTCACCCTGCTGAAAAAACTGCTGCGGGTCGGTAGTTTGCGGACCCGCCGCGGAATGCGATTTCGATGCTGGAGCCTGCTGAGTTGCTTGCGTGCGGCCAAGCTGCGGCCAGGCCAGCAGCAGGAGCATCAGCGGGAATCGCATAGTTAAACTTGACACTGGTTGCACTCTCTGCTGTAGTGTCCGCCAGCGGCAGCATGAATTCAAGCCACCCTCATTCATGGCTATGAGGCCCCAGGATAAAAGACTCGCGATGAAAATTGCGGCAATTACGATCCGCGACGTAGCGAAGGAAAGTGGTTTTTCGTCGACCACAGTCTCCATCGTTCTGAACAACGCACCGCTGGCACGCTACATTCCAGCCGTCACTAAGAAGCGAATTGAAAGAGCCGCTAAGAAGCTGGGTTACAGGCCAAACCTGTTCGCGCGTTCGCTTCGCAGCAAACGCAGTCACACCGTTGGCGTCATGGTGTTCGACATGACAGACCCTTTCTGCACCCTGGTGTTGCGGGGCATCGAGAACACTCTGTATCAATCCTCCTACCTTCCCATTCTCACCGACGTTCACAACGAGCGCAGCCGCTTCGAGCGTTACCTGGAGATGCTGCTGGACCGGCGGGTTGAAGCACTCATCGTGGTGGCGAATTGGCTATTCGTGGACATCGATGTTCTGGCTGATCTCGAAAAAAGCAGCATTCCCACAGTGATGATTGGACGTGAGTTGAAAACCGACTCCGTCAGTTCCGTCATGGTCGACAATGAACTCGGGGCTCGCGTCGCTCTCGAACATCTTTACTCGATGGGACACCGCAAGATTGCCTTCATCCGCGGTCCCAAGACTCTGGGAGACAGCGCTCCGCGCTGGAAGGGAATCCGGACCTTCGCCAAATCCAGCGGGCTGGAACTCGATGCACGGCTGGTTCTCGATCTGCCTGAATCCCGGGACCCGCTTTCGAGTTTTGAAGCGGGCTGCAAATTAACCGAGGAGCTGCTCAAACAGAAGCGGCCATTTACTGCCTTGATGGCTTTCGACGATATGACCGCATTTGGAGCGATACGCGCATTGGCGAAAGCCGGCTTACGCGTTCCGGAACAATGTTCGGTCATCGGTTTCGACGACGTCGCCGCTTCCAGCTTGTACACCCCTCCTCTGACCACGGTTCGTCAGCCGATGGAAATTATGGGGACGATGGCAGTCAGCATTATTGTCGATGGAATTAATGC
>Ga0182014_10006424_pt1 | contig 12641 bp, 11 predicted proteins | sample 612S2DmetaG_FD_120489 | JGI IMG/M metagenome (GOLD analysis project Ga0182014, IMG submission 120489) | Permafrost microbial communities from Stordalen Mire, Sweden - 612S2D metaG | ecosystem: Environmental > Terrestrial > Soil > Wetlands > Permafrost | place: Sweden: Stordalen | collected... | reverse complement strand
TTGGCCTTGAGCAGGCGGTTGATCACGATGAAGGAGTTGTTGATCTGGTGGCTCAGGAGGTAGCCGGCCGGGCTGGACGGACCGAAAATTTTGGCCGGCGGCGGAGGCAGCAATTCTTCGGTAATTTTGGCGAATGGGCCGCTGAAGTCGTCGAGAATGCGGTCGAACTTCACCCCCATCTGGAAGGCCAGGGTCCAGCCGGTGATGTCGTACGGGGGAATGGGCGGGCCGCCGGGGTAGCGGAAGTCGTTGGGATGATCCTGGGGCTCGAACATATCGAGGATGTGCGGACGGAAGGCTTGCGCGGTCTTGACGACGTAAGAGCCGGCCGGATAGCTCTTGCCGTTGACGGTGAAAGCGTCCGTGGCGCGGTCGATATCGATGCCGTTCTTGAGCAGGGCGTTGACGAACTCGGTCGCGTTGGCGAAATCGGCCTGGCCGGAGGGGATGATGTAGCCGCGCGGATCGCGCAGCTTGGGATCGTGCAGGACGGTGTTATAGAGCTGGCTGGGCAGCGTGCGTGCGCCCAGGCCGCCGGGCAGATCGGGATTGGCATCGGGCCCGGGCGGCGGCGCGGCTGCACCGCCTCGTCCACCGCGGCCGCCGGGAGTGGTTACGGCGGCTGCCGCGGCAGCTTCCAGGGCTGCGATCCGCTTCGGGGTAGTCGTCCAGTTATCCCGGCTACCCTTCTGAATGGAATTGCGGCCCATCTGGTAGATGTTATAGAGGAAAATCTCGCGATAGCGCGAGGCCAGGTCGAGGACCGCGCGGTTGTTCGTAACATCGTAATCGATGGATTGACGGTAGTGCCATTCCTGCGGCGCGATGGGCATGGGCCAGTCGCCCTGCGGCAACTGCTTTTCAGCCACCAGCGGAATCGACATCGGGGTGGGGCTGCCGATGATTTCGGTGAGCAGGCCGATCATGTTGTGGAAGTAGGTGACGGTTCGCAGACCACCGTTCCACCAGGTGGAGTAATTGGCGCCGCTGCGCATGGCGCTGCCGCCCTTGCCCTCCGCCACCAGCCGGCTGTGCATGGCGGTTCCCACCAGTTCGATGCCCAGCGGAACCAGCGGGTCGAAGTTGTAATTGAAGGGATCGCGGAAAGGAGGCATGAAGATCACCGCGCCGGCCGGGCCGGTCTGATGGTGGTTGTAGACGATCTGGGGATACCACTGGCGGAACATGACGCGGTTCATGTTGGTGGTTTCCGCCATATTGGACATGTAGAAGTCGCGGTTATCGTCGTGGCCGATGTACTTGTTGTAAAGGCGGGGCGTGCCGGCGAAGGTGCGCTTGTCCGGCGGCACGAGCGGAGCGTCGGGCTTTTCGGAGCGGCGCATGTACCAGTTGGCTTCGAGTTCCTGGCCGTCGGGATTGGCCTCGACGCAGAGGACGATGACGTCGCGCAGAAAGCGCAGGGTTTCTTCATCGTTGCGGCTGACCAGTTGATACACGGTTTCCATGAGCTGCTGCGAGCCCACGGTTTCGCTGGCGTGCAAGCCGCCGTCGATCCACACAACGGCTTTGCCTTCGCGCGCGAGGGCGTGCGCCTCGTCGCCGGTGAGGCCCTCGGCGCGGGCCAGCTTGTCGGAAATCTGGCGGTAATGTTCGAGTTTCTCGAGGTTTTCCGGCGAGCTGATGATAGCCATGTACTGATTGCGGCCTTCTTCGGTGGGGCCGATCGCGACCAGCTTCATGCGGTCGGATTCCTGGGCCAGCGTTTTCCAGTAAACTTCCAACTGGGTGTAGTTGGCCATCTGGTAATCGTCGCCGAGGTTGAATCCGAGCGCTTCCTTTGGGGTGGTAATCTTCGGGGCGGTTTGCGCGAACAACGTCGACACACAACAACCCATGGCCAGCGCGAGCGCCGGACAGCCGAGACGTCCGTGGATCATGGGTAAAAGTGTACTAAACGGCGGGGAAGGCGTGCCAGACGGGGAATGGTGACATCTGCCCTCGTATCCCTTACGCTAGGGGAAGGCAAGCAGGAGTAAACGCCCATGAACATTGAAATCCGCGATGCGGCCCTTGAGGCACGAATCCAAAAACAGGTTCAGGTAACCGGCGCCGCCAGTGTGGAGGAGGCGCTGCTCCGACTTCTCGAAACGCAGGAGGAGCAGGACCGATGGCTGATAGAACACCGGGAAGCCATCAACGCGAAGATCCGGCGGGGCATCGAACAACTCAACCGCGGCGAAGGAATTCCGGAAGACCGGCTGGACGCCTACCTGGCGAAGCTGAAAGATCAGCCTGAGTGAGGCGGCGCTACGTCCTTTCGCCGGAGGCCGCGCTCGATCTGGTCGACATTTGGCGTTACATCAAACGGAAGGCCACAGTCGAAATCGCCGATCGCGTCGAGTCGGTCGTTCGCGGCAGAATTGTCTTTTTGGCAGGGGCCCCCGGTGCCGGGCACTGGCGCAAGGACTTGACGGACGAGCCCGTGAAGTTTTTCCCGGCCTACTCCTACCTGATCGTTTATAGGCCCGAGACTAAACCTTTGCAGGTCGTTGCCATTCTTCACGGACACCGGGATGTTGAGAGGGCTCTCGCGGAGCGGTTGTGAAACCGGCCGACCTGAATGTCGGACGGCCGCGACTGCCGCTCCGGGGCATCGGAAAAGTCGATCTGCGAATCCGGACGACCGGCGAGCCGCTTCGGTTCCCTGCGCCGCTTGTTACTGATGGGAGTGGTAAAGAGCGCGCTCGCGGGGACTCGCCTTTCTTGCCGAGATGATACGGATTTCTTCTTCACCATGTTTTGCGACTCACTTGCTCCCCTACAGTTCGGTCGAAATCTGTTTTCGGCGATTCCGCTTCGTCACCAGACTAGCGAACTCCACCAGAAAAATATCCGGAGCACTCAGCAGGACCCACCGGAGGCGTAGCGCTCGAACCATCCAAGGGGCTGGTGCGCGGTCCGGCTCTGGCAGCACCCATTTCGCCGCTACGCTACAATCCAGAACGAATGTGTCCGGCACCCGTCAACGCTCCCGGTCGCCGCGAATTAGAGGCACACTGTCATCTAGTGGCGGCAAAGAGGCGGCGAAGCGGTCCGGCTCCTTGCGGAGGCTGGTCAATTGGCGTTGCCGCTCTGCTTCGGCGGCCTCCGTCTTCAGCGCCTGGATAATCTCCACATTGAGACTCCGGCTCTTCCTTTTCGCCTCTCGCTTCATCACCCGATAGATGGAGTCCGGAATGTTTTTGACGGTGATGTTCACGGAACCATTTTGGAACTGTTGGATCGCGCTATGCAAGCGGGCCGCCGGGAGCTAAGCCAGGGGGTCACGCTCGGAGAGGGTGGCCGGCAGAAACGAGCGGGAGCTGTCACGCACACCAAGAAAAGCCGAGATGACTCTCGGCTCAGCCGGCTCGACAGCCTGCGCCACGGGTAAGGCTCAGCGGGCCGCCGCCTGACGCTGCGGTTCCGCGGGTTGCCCTAACAGGGCCGACACTTCGGCGTAGAGCCGTTCGGTGAGAGCGTCGTGGGCCGAAATTTTCATGCCCTTCGTTGGGATGGGGTTGCCGATGCGCAGGACGGCGCGGCCGCTGCGCAAGTGAATCGAGCCCATGGGCAGCAGTTCGCGCATGCCGACCAGCGCCATGGGAACTACCGGCACGCCGGCCTTGATGGCGATATACGCCGCGCCTTCCTTGAACGCGCGCAAGCCCTGGGGTGCGCGGCCGCCTTCGGGGAACAGGAGCACGGAAACGCCGCGCTGGGCCACAATGCGCGCGCCCTCGCTCATGCTCTTCAGCGACGCGCGGGGGCTGGAGCGATCCACCGCCAGATGGCCGGCGCGGCGGAGATGCGTGCCGAGAAACGGAATCCGGTACAGGCCCGTCTTGGCGAAGAAGCGGAACTGATAGGGCAGGCGGGCCAGAAGAGCGGGAATGTCCATGTAGCTGGCATGATTGGACACGAAAACGTAGTGGCCGTGGGGGTCGAGCTTTTCGAGGCCTTCCACGCGCACGCGGATGAAGCTGACTGCCAGTAGTAGCCGGCCCCATAAACGAGCCAGTGCGTGTTGTGTTCGGCCGCTCGGGTCGAACCACCCGGCCACTACCGAGCAAGTGCCCAAAACGATCGTGGCCAGCGCGAGCAGCGGTGTGGAAAACAGCAGCGAGCGCAGGAAACTCATGGCTTGCCCCCGATGATAGCGCGCGCTTCGGCCACCAGGAAAAGAGAGCCGGTGATGAAGACCACGTCGTTGTTATCGATGGCGGCGGCGCCAGACACCATCGCCAGCGCCTCCGGGAGGGTGCGGGCAATGCGGAGATTGGGATGGGCGGCGACGCGGCGGAAGGCGTCCGGAGAAAGCGCGCGCGCCTGGGCCGGAGCCGTGGCGACGACTTCGGCGGCGAGCGGAAATAGAATGCCGCTGATTTCGGAGATGGCTTTGTCGCGCATGGCGCCGAAAATCAGACGGACGCGGCGCGTGGAGTAGAACCGCTCGATGTGGGCGGCGAGGGCACGCGCGCCAGCGGGGTTGTGGGCGCCGTCGAGAATGATCTCCGGATGGAGGGAAACGCGCTCCAGCCGGCCGGGCCAGAGGGTATCGGCGATGCCGGTTTCGATGGCGCGATCGGAAAGGCCCAGCCGCGCCAGAGCGATGGCGGCGGTGGCGGCGTTTTCGACTTGATGGGCGCCGGCCAATGGACAAGTAATGTGCAACTCACGGGGGCCGGAGAGTCGGAAGCGGCTGTGGGTGGCATCGATTTCCAGCTCGCGCACGGTCCAATCTTCCAGGCGATCGACCGGGATGTCCAACTCCGCGGCGCGGCGCGCGAGCACGGCGGCCGGTTCCGGACGCTGGCGCGCGAAAACCGCCGGGACGCCGGGCTTCAGAATGCCGGCCTTTTCGCCGGCGATGGCTTCCAGACTCTTGCCGAGGAAGGCTTCATGGTCGAAATCCACGGGGGTGATGACGGTGAGCTCGGGGGTGACGACGTTGGTGGCGTCGAGGCGTCCGCCCAGGCCGGTTTCCAGCACCACCTTATCCACGCGCTCTTCGGCGAACAGCAACAGGGCCATGGCGGTGACGGTTTCGAAATAGGTGGTGTGCAGGTCGATGGAGCCGGCGGCGAGCAGATCTTCCACCGCGCGGTGCACCCGGTCGAAGGCTGCGGCAAAGCGCGCGGCCGAGACCGGCGCGCCGCCGATGCGAATCCGCTCGGTTGGTTCGGCCAGGTGCGGGGAAGTGAACAGGCCGGTGCCCAGGCCGGCGGCGCGCAAGGCGGATTCCATCATGGCGCAGGTGGACCCTTTGCCGTTGGTTCCGGCGACATGCACGAAGCGCAGCCGATCTTGGGGACGACCGAGAGCGTCGAGGACCTTGCGGATGCGGTCGAGGCCGAGCTTGGCGGTCTGAATTTCGTTGCCGAGCGCGTAAAGAAACTGGACCGAATCGGGGTAATTCACCGGATGGACTCAGGCCGCCAGGAAGCGCAGGGCTTGGGAGACGTAGGCCTTCATCTCCAGCCGGGGCACGATCGCGTCCAGCATGCCGTGTTGCAGCAGGAATTCGCTGCGCTGGAAACCTTCGGGCAGTTTCTGGCGGATGGTTTGCTCGATGACGCGCGGGCCGGCAAAGCCGATCAACGCCCCCGGTTCGGCGATGTTGAGGTCGCCGAGCATGGCATAACTGGCGGTGACGCCGCCGGTGGTCGGGTCGGTGAGAATGCTGACAAAGGGCACGCGGGCTTCATCCAGGCGCATGAGCGCGGAAGAAATCTTGGCCATCTGCATGAGGCTGACGGCGCCCTCCTGCATGCGGGCGCCGCCGGACGCGGATACGATGACGAGGGGCTTACGGCTTTCGAGACAGCGTTCAATGGAGCGGGCTATCTTTTCGCCCACCACGGCGCCCAGGCTGCCGCCGATGAAACGGGGATCGTGGACGCAGATCGCCACCGGCCGGCCGTCGATCTTGCCTTCAGCGGCAATCACGGCGTCGGAGAGACCGGTCTCCGCCTGCGCCGTCTTCAGGCGCTCGGTGTAAGGTTTGCTGTCGACGAAAGCGAGGGGATCGGAGGACACCAGGCCGCGATCGTATTCGCGATATTCGCCGCCATCGAGCAGCAGGCGCAGGCGGGTGGGAGCGTCGATACGAAAGTGGTTGCCGCACTTCGGGCAGATGTTCCAGTTGGTTTCGAGTTCCTTTTTCCAGATGATCTGGCGGCACTTGTCGCACTTCTGCCACAGGCCTTCGGTTTTGACTTTGCGCTCGCCGCTTTCCGGCCGCGGAAGTTTTTCTCGATCCGGTATGTCGCGCCTGAACCAGGACATGCAAGTCTACGTTAGCGCGGGTAGGGATGGCCCCGCAAGGTCGCGAAGGCGCGATAGATCTGTTCGGCCAGCATGGCGCGGGCCAGTTCATGCGGGAAAGTCATGGGCGAGAGGGAGAGCAGCAGGTCGGCGCGGGCGGCCCAGCCGGGGGGCAAACCGTCGTGGCCGCCGACCAGGAAGACCAGATCGCGGGCCTCGATTTCAGCCCTCCCGAGCAGGTGGGCGAAGGCGGCCGAATCCATGGGCTTTCCGGCGGGGTCGAGAAAGATTTTGCGAGCGCTGGGATGTTTGGCGAACGGGTCGGCGCGGCCGGGCCGCGTTTCGCGCATTTCGCAGGGCGCGTAGCGGGCGGCGCGCTGGCAGAAATCGGCGGCTACGGAATTGGTATGCGGGTCTTTGGGTTTGCCGATGAAGTACAGGTAGAGCTTCACTCGGCGGGGATCCCGACCGCTTTGGCGCCGCGCCAGAGCCGCTCCAAGTCATAATACTCGCGGGACTTGGGGGAAAAAATATGAACGATCATATCGCCGTAATCGGCCAGCACCCATTCGGCCTGCTGATAGCCTTCCAGACTGTGAGGCAATTCACGCGCCTGGTGTTTGATGGCGAGGCCGACTTCCTCCGCGATCGCCTGGATCTGGCGCTGGTTGGCGCCGGTGCAGATCACGAAGTAGTCGGTGAACGAGGTAATCCCGGTTAAATCCAGGACTTTGATGTCGCTCGCTTTCTTGGATTCCGCCGCGCGAACTGCGATAAGCCAGGTGGGGATGCCGATTTCGTTCGATTCGATTGGTTTCGGGTGCGTTTGAGTCAGAACACGCTCCTAATGGGTATCGTACTACAGCCACGCAGGTGGCGCTCATTTCTTGGGGGCCTGGGGTGATGCCGGGTGCGGCGGTGCAGGGTGGGGCGCAGGCGCAGCCCGCTTCTCAATGGCGGCCAGGCGCAGCACGGCGGCGGCCGCGCGCAGGCGAACGCCTTCGCTCTCGTCGTCGATCATGGGGTCGAGATCTTTACGCACAGCGGGGTCGTTCCGGAGCGCCAGGGCGTGGACGGCGGCGGCGCGCACGCGCCAGTCCTTGTCGTTGAGCGCGTCGCGGAGCGCGGCGGCGGTAGCGGCATCCTTTTCACCGCCCAGCAACAGAGCGGCGGTGGCGCGGCCGGAGACGCCGTTATCCGCCAGGATCGCCTGCAGCGAAGAAATCCCCATTCCGAATCCCGGCAGCGGGACAAAGCCGGCGCCCTGCCGGACCGCATAAAGCAACGTCACTTTCGGGGTGTGCATCATGCGTATGGCCTGGCGCATCTGCTGGCTGAAGTAGTTGGAGTTGGTTTTGGTTTCCCCTTCCAAAACCGCGAGTAGGGCCTGTTTGCCAGGCGGGTCTTTGATCGCATAGAGCGCTTTGGCGGCGGCGAAGGCGACCTCGGGAACAGTGTCGGCCAGCATGCGCTCCAGGGTCTTGCGGGCTTGCAGGGTTTTGACTTCGGCGAGGCTCAAAACCACGGCCAGGCGCACCTCGACGTCCTTGTCGTCCAGCATGCCGGCCAGGGTATCGAACAAAGGGCCGGCGGAGGCGGCCAGGCTGAGCGCGACGACGCCCATTTTCCGCGTGTCGGGATTCTTGGAGGTGAGGGCTTGCTGAAGAATGTCGGTGGCCTGGCTCTCGGTGGCGGCGCCGGCCGGAAGCGCCAGGGCCAGGGAGATCGCGATTCGAAGGAAAAGAGGTCTCGTCATGGCTCCCGATTATATAAAAAGCCGGAGGGCTAGGGCGGGGGGGCGCGCAAGAGTCGCAATCGGAGAAAGCGCGACCCGGGGGCAGGGTTACTCGCGGCCACGAGCTTCTACGGCGAGGTAACCGTGGACCTTGGTCACCATCTGTGGCCACCTCGCACACAACCGGCGGGGATTCGGCCCGCGGGTAGCCGGGACTTCAACCATGCGGTCCGCGTATCCTGGTTTTTGGGAGCCGCGCCCTTCGCGTGGCCCGGAAAATGCACTTGGGTTTGCACTTTCCATGCGACACTCGATGCCCCTGCCGTTTGTTTCGTCATCCGCATGGCTTTCAGCGCGCCCTCGGCTCCGGGGTGAACAAGCTGAACGCGGGATTGGCGCTCGGGCGCTCACGACGGTGTGCGCGCCCCTGCTTAGTGTTGCGATTTGGTTCGGTCTCGGCGCCGGCGCTTGGGCTCAGCAGGTATATTTCGGCGCCGCCGGCGGAACTAACCTCACTTCCAACTTCCCCACTACTGATATCTTCACGCCGGCCGATGCCTTCGGTAATCCGGCGAATCGCTTTCAGTACTTGACGGGTCCCAGAAGTCCGATCTTCGGCGCGCTGGTGGAAGGCCGCCTTTCCGAACGTTTCTCAATTGAAGCGAATGCGCTGCTCCGCCCCATGAGGAATACCATCGTCTACACTGAATTCCTTGCGAACGGCTCGAGCCGCGCGACTACCAATCAATACACCGCCGTGCGGGCCTGGGAATTTCCCGTGATGCTGAAATACACGCTGCCCCCAGCGCGATCCGATGGGCGCCTCCGGCCATTTCTGGAGGCTGGACCCTCTTTCCGAACGGAAGAAGATGCCCGGGCGGTAGAGCCGTCTCCTTTCGGGGTATCTGCCGGCATCGGCGTGGCATTCCGCCTGGGCAGGATTCGCATCGCGCCTATGGTGCGCTATACGCGATGGGAACATGAGTCGATCTATCCACGCTACGCTACCAAGCCCGACCAGATCGAGTTTCTTACCAGCATCGCGTACCAGACGGATTCCGGCTCGCGACGCCTGGCCGGTAGAAAGCTGGAGATCGGGGCGGTCGCGGGGTACCCATTCACCAGCGGCTTTCGGCCGTCTGAAGTCGAGGGTGCGATTGTCGAGCGGATGCGTTATCTGGCTGGCCTGACAATGGAAATGCGTCTGACGGGCAGAATCTCGGTAGAGTCGGATGCCATTTACAAGCCTCTGCGCGCCGGCAGCGACACTCCCAACGTGCAGACGCCGTTCTCGGTATTGACATGGCAGTTTCCCGTCCTCGCCAAATGTCGCTGGACCAGGCACGGGTGGACGCCGTTCGTCGAAGGCGGCCCATCCTTTCGGACAGCCGGCAATTTGAACGGCTACAATCCTTCGCACTATGGGATCACCGCCGCGGCAGGTATTGAAATGCGCGCCCACGGGATTCGGCTGTCTCCGGCGTTGCGCTATACGCGTTGGGCCACGGACGCGCTTCCCTATCCGGTCCCGCCCGGCGTCCACTTCGACTATTCGCGCACCAACGCCAATGCCCTGGAACTCGTCGCTGGTGTTTCGTTCTAAGAGAGAACAAACCGGCGTGGGGAGCCGGGTGGGACAGACGATCGTTTTTTGTCGTCTGTCGGGCGCGGGCGGCGTGTCGAGGCCTGACAGACGACAAAAAACGATCGTCTGTCCCACCTCTGGGTCGCCGAAACTGGCTCAACTCAAATTCCACGACATCAGGAGTTCAAAATCTCCTCGCTGCAGCCAGGAGTTGCGACGCCACGTTTATGGTCAGAAAACGTAGCTCACGCCGAGCATCGGGGTGAATTGCTGAAAGATTCCGCGGGCGGTGCTGTAGGCCGCGGGTACGATTTGCTGTTTGGGGAAGGTGGTCAGGTAATCGCGGAAATCGAATCGGAGCTGGACGTGATCGGTCAGACGGTATTTCAGGCCGGCGCCGAGGTCGAATACGGGCTTCCATTCATCGCGCTCCACCAGGGTCGCCACGGCGGCGAGCGGGTTTTGCTGCGGCGGAGGTCCGTTGGCGATGTAGCCCTTGACGCCCGCTCCGGCGGCGAAGAACGGGCGCAGGCGGCGGTCGCGGCGGCGGAAGTGAAACAAGACGTCGTAGGTGACGGCATGAGAATGTCCGTCCATTTCCTCGCGCACGCCGGCGGCGGTCAGCACGGCGTGACCATCCTGGTAGGTCCAGCGCAGCTCGCCGGAAATGAACTCGTAGGGCTGTTGCCCGACAACCGCGCCGGCGGTGAAGCGATTCAGAATCTCGGCGGTGGCCGTCTGGCCGTTCGACCCAAACACGGTTCCGCTGCGGTAGGCGCCATAGCCCACGCTGCCGCCGAGTTCCCAATCCTGAGCCGCGCCGGCGGATGCCAGCACGACCGCGATCACGACCAGCTTCGCCCGCATACTCCCAGTACACACCCATGCGCGGGCGTTCGGCAAACCGATCGGGCACGCGCCCGGCCTCTGAGCTATTTTGAAGGTAGCGCGATCGCCATGCGGACTCGAGAAATCTTAATGTGTCTGACGGCTGTATTCGGGCTGTCGATGGCGCCGCTCGATGCCGCGGAACTGGCCTGGACGGGGCGCGTGGTGGATGAAAACGAAACCCCGGTGAGCGGCGCCCTGGTCACGGTTCGATTGGCCTCGGTGCCAGCCACCGGCTCCTGGCAGGCACGCACGGATCCCACCGGCGTTTTTGCCATTTCGCTGCCCGCGGCCGGCGATTACCTGGTGGGAGTGGAATGCCCGGGCTACTACGCGCTGCACGATCAGCCGGTGCATCCCTCCGAGAACACCCCGGAAACCACCCTCGCAGTTGCCAAGGTCCGGGAGGTGTTCCAATCGGTGGACGTGAATGAGCGGCCTTCCCCGGTGGACGTCGCTCAGACTCGCAACCGGGAACAGCTCACCGGCACCGAGGTGAACGACGTTCCCTATGCCAACAGCCACAGCCTGTTGAACTCCATCGCTTTGATGCCGGGCGTGCTGGAAGACGCCACCGGCACGCCCCATTTCAACGGTTCTTCGTCCAACCAGGTGCTTTATTCGCTGAACGGCTTCAACATCACCAACCCGATTTCCGGCCAACTGCAGACCGTGCTGGCGGTGGAGGGAGTGCGCTCCATGGAGTTTTCCTCGGGGCGCGATTCGGCCGCGATGGGCAAAGGAACCGCCGGTGCGCTCTCGATTGCGACCGACTCCGGCACGGACACGTTTCATTACACCGCGACCGATTTCATTCCGGGGTTGACCACCCAGGGCGGCCTGCGGCTGGGCAACTGGTACCCGCGCGCGGGAATCTCCGGCCCCATTGTGCGCGGGCGGGCGTGGTTTTCCGATACCGTTTTCCTGCAGTACGACCAGGGTTTCGTCACCGGCCTGCCCTCCGGTCAAAATACGCGTAGCGGGTTCGCCGGCAGCAACCTGCTGCACACGCAAGTGAATCTCAGCCCCGGCAACATCTTGTTTGCGGATTTTCTGACGACTCTCGACAACGAAGGCCGCTACGGCCTGGGGCCGCTCGATCCGGTTTCCACCACCACCACCACGCGGACGCGCGAATATTTCGCCAGCGTCAAGGACCAGGTATATTTCGGCCACGGCGCGCTGGTGGAGTTTGGCTACGCGCACAATTATTTCTTAGCCAGCCAGACGCCGCAAGGCGACAACCTCTACCAGTTTTCTCCGCTGGGCCGGACCGGCAACTATTTCGTCCAATCCCGGCAGACGGCTTCCCGCGACGAGGGGACGGCGCAGGCCCATCTGCCCGAGTTTCATCTGGCCGGTACGCATCGGGTGGAAAGCGGCGCCGACGGCGATCTGCTGGATTACCATGCCGCTTTTCACCGCACCGGCTACGAGTCGATCGGCCTGACCGGACAAGTCCTTTCGACCACCCTGTTTCAAGGGAGCGGCGTGTTCGGGCTCCATGACCGCGAAATGTCGGGGTATCTGCTGGACGACTGGCGTATTTCGAAACGCCTGCAGTTGAACCTCGGGATCCGGCAGGATTGGGACTGGCGTTTGGACGCTTGGGCGTGGTCGCCGCGGGCGGCGTTTTCCTGGGCGCCGGCCGCCTCGGCGCGGACCCGCGTTTCCGGCGGTTACGCCGTCACTCACGATGCCGTGACCATGCAGTTGCTGGGATTGCCTCTCGATCAGAGCGCCGTCACCACCCAGTACAACTCCAGCGGCGCGCCCGTCGGCGCCCCTGCCCAAACCGTGTTTGCGCTGGGCCAGGCTCCCTGGGCTCTGCCGCGCGCGACCAACTGGACGCTCAACCTCGACCACAGCCTGACCTCGCGCCTCCACGCCGGCGCCAAGTACCTGCGCCGCCGCGGCACGGACGGCTTCGTGTACGTGAATACGCTGGCGCCGGATGCGCCGCCCTACGAGCTGCCGCTGCCCAACGCGCAAGCCCCCGGCTTGTATCGGCTCACCAATTTACGGCGCGACGACTACGACTCCTTCCAGGTCTCGGTGCGGCAAAGATTTTCGGGCCAGTTCGAATGGATGGCGGCGTATACCCGCTCGCGCGCGCTCAGCAACGCCGTGCTCGATTACAATGCCGGCGAGCCCCTCTTCGTGCTG
>Ga0182014_10006422_pt1 | contig 12643 bp, 6 predicted proteins | sample 612S2DmetaG_FD_120489 | JGI IMG/M metagenome (GOLD analysis project Ga0182014, IMG submission 120489) | Permafrost microbial communities from Stordalen Mire, Sweden - 612S2D metaG | ecosystem: Environmental > Terrestrial > Soil > Wetlands > Permafrost | place: Sweden: Stordalen | collected... | reverse complement strand
TTGCTTGCCAGATCGGAACGCGACATAGGTCCACCCTCGAGAATCGCTTCGATCATCGCCGAGCGAGAGGTTCCTATACCGTTGTTAAAATTAGACTTTTTGCTCAAAACGGTTGTCCTTACAAGAGCCTATGGTAATTCGTTGAAGAAGGGATTGGCACTTATTTCTATCGCCGGAATTAATAATACTATTATCTGGCCATTGGCGGGGCGAAAAGTCAACTATGCAAGCGCCGCAAGGCCCAGAGCGAACAGGGACCCGATCGCGATTCCGCAACGCAAATATATGTATTCAGACATCTTATATAAGAGAGTAAAAATGTGTGAAAATATATCTTGACAATGCGCTCGACTGAGCGTAATTATTTCAACCTAGTAAACAAAAAGGGTGATATGATTGTTGCGTCAGCGCGCACCTCGAGTTTACGTTTCCAGAAAATCGTTAAAGAGGGGGGCGCTATAACCGGTTGTTGTCAAAGCGAATGTTGCACATCGGCTTGATCGCGCTTCTAGCGGAAGGCATCTCTCTTTGGGCGCAGACTTTCAATGCAAACATTGTTGGAACTGTCGCGATGAGCAGTAAGCGGTCGTTCCGAACGCGAGAGTGACCATAGTAAATGAGGAAACTAGCTGAACTGTTTCCACAATTACCGGACGCGATGAGAACTATCAGTAGATAGGGCAGGCAAGGGGCAAATTTACTTTTGCCCGCGTAATCAGCCTTAGGCTCGCGTATGTACGTTGATGAAGTGGAATGTATTCGTTGTAGCATTCCCTCCCTCGTAGTGGCACTTTCACTCCATCAACCGGCCATACGGATGTAAACCAGACGCGGAGACTTATATTAAGGCGCCGCGGCCTGAGCTGCGAACACAAGAACGATTTTCGGCAACCCAAGCGCCCGAATATTGGACTTCAAGCAGCTAAACGGGCGAAAAAATCAACCCCCGCCTTTTTCTTATCCGGGAAACAGGCGGACAACATTTGGAGGCAGTATGCGATCTATGATTCAAAGGGCCCTTCTTATAGTGCTCCTTGCGGTGACCGCAGTCTGGGTTCCCAGACCTTGCAATGCACAGGAGTACCGCGCAACCATCACTGGAACTGTAACCGATGCGGCGAAGGCCGTTCTTCAGAAGGCTGCCGTAACAGTACGCAACCTGGACACGGGTGAAGTGGTTAACACCCAGACAAGCGCTGCTGGAGCTTACACGGTGCCGTATCTTCGTCCCGCTCAGCGGTATGAAGTCACGGTAGAGGTGCCCGGCTTCAAAAAGACGACGCATCCAGCCGTTGTGCTTCAAATCTCGCAAGTCATTACGCTGGACTTTGCCCTCCAGGTTGGGAATGCGGCCAGCGAAGTAGTCACGGTTGTAGCCACCGAGAGTCAGGTAGCCCTTGATGCGGATACAGCCGACCGCGGCACCGTTGTTGACAACAAAACCATCACCGAACTGCCGATCGACGGCCGCAACCCGCTGGCACTGCTTGATGCCGTGGCTGGCGTGACCAATGAGAATGGCCCTGGATCTCAGGGCGTTGCTGCAGATATGTTTAATGCCTCGTTCTACACCATCAATGGCGGAGTGGCGCAAAACACTGAGTACACTGTCGACGGCCAGCCGGATAACTCGATTCCCTGGTGGTCCAGCGGTCCGTCCTCCATTCCCTCGGTGGACGCCATTCAGGAATTCAAGATCATCACCAACCCCTACGACGCACAACTCGGGCGCACCTCCGGCGGCGTTGTCAGCATGGAGCTGAAGTCGGGCACCAACAGCCTGCATGGATCAGCCTATGAATTTGCCAAGCGCGGCTATATGGACGCCAATCACTGGGTCAACAATCTTACCGGTACGCCGCGTCCCGCGCACACGGAAGACCAGTTCGGCGTTGAAGTCGCCGGTCCTGTCCGTCTTCCTCACCTGTACAACGGCCGCGACAAGACCTTCTTCATGTTCAACGGCGAGTTTTACCGGCAGAAGCTGCCCCAGTACGGAATGTACGACGTTCCAAATAAGGCGTGGGTGAACGGCGATTTCTCGGGCTTTACAAATAGCAACGGTGATCTCTACCCCGTTTACGATGTCAATACCGCGAACGCCGCGAACGGCTATGCCCGCTCGATGTTCCAGACCGCGAATACCGGGTCAACGACCTGCGGCAACGCGCAGGGATACAACTGCGTGCCGACCAACCGCTTCAATCCGATTGCGCTCAAGATTGTCAACATGGTCATCGGTGCCTTCACGCCTACACCGAACGCGATTGCTGGCGAACAGTCCTGGGAAAACATCTGGGTGAATCGGCAGCCGCAAAACAACACGATGAACAATTACATCGCCAAGGTGGACCAGGTTCTCGGCGCGAAGGACCGCTTGTCCTTGAACTACATTCACGACGATAATGTGGTGAATTCCCTCGTCACGCCGCCGGGAGACTGGGCGAACGGCGAGCACTTCGAGGAAGCCCACCAGAACGCAGGCATCGACTGGATTCATACGCAGCGTGACAACCTGCTCTTCGACGTGCATGCCAGCTATCAGCGGTATTGGAGATCTGACGGCCAGCCACAGACTTGGAACTACGATCCTACCCAACTGGGATGGTCCTCCGCGTTCATCAACTCACTTCCTCTGACGAAGGGCTTCCCGCAAATCAGCTGGACCATGCAGCAGCCTTTTTCGGCTCAGGGGCAGGGGTACGGGAGCTGGCCGCTGTTGTCCAGGGACCGCTTCATGATCCCCGACGACACCTTCAGCCTTGCGCCAACAGTGACCTGGAACAAGCAAAAGCACTCGCTGCGCGCCGGAATTGACCTGCGCACCACCCACACCTCGGATGACACGAACTGGACCAACGTGATGCAAATTGGTTCCAATGGCCAAGCAACCCAGGAGTACTGGGACGCCGGTAGCTACGACGACGGCGCTCAATTGCCCGACGGCATGAATTCCGCCGGCAAAAGCGGCAACGCATTCCTTGACTTCCTGCTTGGTCAACCGAATACGGTTTCCGTATCGAACTATGTAACTCCCACCTATACCTGGCATTACATTGCACCATGGGTGCAGGATGACTGGAAGGTTACGCCCCGGTTGACCGTGAATCTGGGCTTCCGTTATGACCTGGCGCCAGCGCCTACGGCGCGTCACAACTGGCTGAGCACCGGATTTGACCTGAATGCAACGAATCCCCTGGATTCATTGGCGCTCGAATCTCAATTCCCCAACCTGCAGGGCGGAAAGCTGGAGGGCGGTTATACCTTCGCCACCTCGGGCAGCCGTTCCGCGGCATGGAACACGGACTACACCAAGTACCAGCCGCGTCTGGGATTTGCGTATCTGCTCCGTCCCACCACGGTCATTCGCGGTGGCGCCGGACGTCTGGTGATGGCGCAGATGGGTGATCAACCGTCGACGGTAGGATACTCACAGGCTCCGAACTTCGTGAACACGACCACCAGCGGAGAAACGTACGTCAACTCCGACACTCCGGACGGCATGCTGAGCAATCCGTATTTCAATAGCGGCGGCATTCCCAAGATTCCCGGCGTCTCCGACGACCCGGCAACCAAGGTTGGCTTGGGAACCAACGTCGGATTGGGCGCCAGCTTCATGAATCCGAACCATAAGTGGCCTTACGTCTATCAATATTCGTTTGGCGTTCAGCAAACCATCGGCAGCACCGGCAAGCTGGACATCAGCTACGTGGGCAGCAGCACCAGGGGGATGGATGAGAACAGCCAAAACCTCTCGTATGACGAAACCCTGCGGGCGACGTGCAATGATCTGCTCGGAACAACGTCGAATCCGGAACCGCGCATGAATTGCCAAGCGAGGGTTCCCAATCCGCTCTATGGAGTTTCCGGAGTTCAGGGTACCTGGTATTCTTCTCCGACCATCAGCAACTTCAGTTTGAACGCAAAGTATCCTCTGTTCGCAAATTCAATAACCGAAAATGGCATGAACTGGGGAAAGAGCTGGTATAACTCGCTGCAAACCACTTACTCGCAGCGCACGGACTGGGAGCAGTTCAACGCTTCCTGGACCTGGTCGAAGACCATGCAGTCTGGCGGATATGTGGACACTGATTATCTGGTTCCCATGCGCTCCATCGCCGGCACGGATCGTACCCATCGCTATACTCTTACAGGCGTGGTCAATGCACCTGTAGGACGCGGCAAAAAGTACTTCTCCAACATGAGCCGTCCGGTAGATGCGGTGTTTGGCGGATGGGAAATCGGCGAGAGCTTCTTCCTGGAAACGGGACAACCCTTCTCAATGCCGAGTGGCTATAACCTCGTGGGCGATATTCATGGTCCCAAAATGAATCAATCGGGCAACTACCTGAAGGACCTGGGCGTGAACCACTGTGTGTGGCAGTGGAACCCGTCCACGACTACAGCACCCGGCTATTACAAGCCCGACCCCAACGTCACCGAGCCGTACATCTGCAACCAGGGTACTGGATGGTATTCGACCGCAGCGCCCTATTCGCCAGTCACCGAGCAGCCTTACTCGGCGGCTATCCGCGCGCCGGGAACCAACCAGTTGGACATGAATGTTGCCAAGATGTTCAAACTGGCCGAGCACGTCAATCTGCAAACCCGGATGGAAGTTACGAATGTACTCAATCATCCGACGTTTTACTGGGATGTCTCCAACAGTCCTGAAGCTTGGGATTTCGGTACGGTTGACAAGAGCTGGGGACAAAGCAACAATCCGCGTTACGTGCAGATCGCCGTCAAGCTGCTGTGGTAGCTGGACAAATTTGCCTTGGCAACACAACCGGACAGCCGAGCGTTCTAACTCACTGACCGTTTGTTGTTGCTCCAACCATGAGTGTCCCAGGTTTCCTGGGACACTCGAACTTGATACACGAAATCGCGCTTGGCAGGGATTCGGCAAAATATAGCTGAATCTCTGCCAAGCGTTGATTCTGCCGAAATCATTCCGACAAAAGAGAATATTCCATGAACCGAAGAACCTTCCTCAACGTCACATCCGCTGCCGTCACATCCGCCGCCCTTTTATCGAAGGGGTTGCATCCCAACGTGGTGTTCGCTGACACGACCCCATCTCCGCTAAAGCCGATGGAGCTAGGCCTGCTCGTCAGCCCTTACAGAGCCCCTGAGGCAACCTTCAAGCGCGTGCACGATATGGGGTTCAGCAACTGCTTTCTTTCGCTGGACGGCTACCTCAACAAATTCACTGTCGAGCTGGCGACGCAATTTCGCGAGCTGCTGGCCAAGTATGAACTGACGGCCACAACGGTCGAGGTAGTTGGCCCCTTGCCGCTGGAATGGAACTTTACGCAGGGCCCCTCCACCATCGGGCTGGTTCCTCCTCAATACCGCGCTGCGCGCATCGACTCGCTGCGCCAGGCGTCGGACTTTGCCAAATTGCTCGGTGTAAATCAGGTGCAAACCCATTGCGGCTTCATGCCCGAAGACCCTGCCAGTCCTCTCTATCCGGGCACGGTCGAAGCCGTGCGCACGGTTGCACAGCACTGTCAGGGGAATGGGCAGTATTTCCTGATGGAGACGGGACAGGAGACGCCGACCACAATGTCGCGGGTGTGGCGCGATGTGGCAATGCCCAACCTCGCCGTGGGGCTCGACACAGCCAACCTGATTCTCTATGGCAAGGCCAATCCCGTGGATGCGGTCGATATTCTTGGACCCCATGTGCGCAGCATTCACGCCAAGGATGGCAGATGGCCTACCGACCCCAGCGAATTGGGCGACGAGGTCAAAATCGGCGAAGGACTGGTCGATTTCCGGAAGGTCTTCACCAAGCTGCACAAACTGGGCTACACAGGCACGGTCACCATCGAGCGCGAGACCAGCGGACCGGAGCAGATCGAAGATGTGCGCCAGGAAAAGCGATACCTGGAAGGGATTCTGCGCGAGGTTTTGGTGTAAAACAGCAATTTGAAGGAACTTCAATGTCATCAGAACGAGCGAATCTCACGACTTTCGGGTCATGAACTTCGCTCGTTTTGAATAATTTTACCCTGCGCCTTCAGGTCGTCACCTTCTGCGGGGAATGCAAGAACACTCCTTTTGAAAAGAGGCATTATGAATCGTCGGCAATTTCTTCAAAACAGCGCGGGAGCAGCCACCGGCCTGCTCCTGCTCAAGCCGCTCACGGCCTTTGGTTATGAGGCCAACTCGGCTGTCCGCATGGGATTGCTGGGCTGTGGCAATCGGGGATCCGGGGTAGCGGCGGCCTTCTCCGCAAACACCACCGCCCAGGTTGTGGCGTTGGCTGATCTCTTTCCTGACCGGCTCGAACGCAGGCGCGGTTACTTTGATAAGTTGAACGCCGGCCTCGGCCGGGCGGCGATTGCCAGCAAGCTGCTCTTTCACGGTCCGCGCGCCTTTGAGCAACTGGCCGCGTCGAAAGATGTTGATATGATTCAGATTTCCACCCCGCCCTTCTTCCACGTCGAGCATTTGGAAGCGGCGGTTGCGGGCGGCAAGCACGTCTACTGCGAAAAGCCGGTGGGAATCGATGTTCGCCAGGCGCGACAGGCGCTGGAGATCAGCAAGCGGGTGAAGCCGGGGCAAAGCGTGGATGTGGGCTTCCAGTGCCGCTGCGCGCCGCCCATTGCCGCCATTGCCGAGAAGATCAGGGCCGGAGCGCTGGGCAAGATCGGCTCGGTGACGGGCAACTATAACGCCCCCGCCTCGGTCGAAGTGGTCAGCGCCGGGGCCGGAGCCGATGAGCACCGCCTGCGCAACTGGCTCTGGGATCGCGCGCTCTCCGGCGACATCTTGGTCGAGCAGAACATCCACATCATCGACCTCTGCAACTGGATTTTGGGCGTACGGCCACTGAAGGCGACAGCCACCGGCGGACGCAACATTCTCACCCATTCCGGCGACTGCTGGGACAACTATCAGGTCGATTTCACGTATCCAGACAACGTGCATTTCTCGTTCTCCTCGACGCAGTTTGGCGACTACGGTGATTTCGACGCGGGACTTAATTTCTATGGCGCCATCGGCGGGGCAACCGTTCCTTACTCCGGCCCGCTTGCGATTACGGGCGCTCAGAAGTGGGCGTGGACGAAAGCGGCAGAGACGGCGGCCGGCGGGGGCAAGTTTGCCGCCGACGGCGCGTTCACCGACAACCTGGCCTTTGCCGACCGCGACAAGGAACGCGGCTTTATCGACAGCATCACCAGCGGGAAGGCGCATAACCAGATTGCCGACGGCGTGGATACCGCGTTGAGCTGCATGTTGGGCCGCATGGCCGGCCTCAAGCAGCGCGAAGTAACGTGGGAAGAAATGCTTGCTCATGGGGAAACTTATGACTTGGGGATGAGCCTGAAGCAGTTTGCATAAGTGCAAGGAGAAGAGCCGTTTCACTCACTCGTTGTCAAATCTACAGAAACCAGTGTGTGAAACGGCTCAACTGCATGTACTTTGACGATCTTCATAGCGATACAAGATGTCATGTGAGTGCTACAATCTTTCTCGCAGTGCCGGCGACATAGCGATCTTATCCAAGTACGAGAGCCGCACACGTCTTGTTACAGTGCAAGACGACGACATTTCGAGCACATACAAACATCTATGCCTCATTTGCACGCAGTTGCGTCTCGCGCAGCATCATGACGCCTGGCAGTGACAGCAGTTTTCTAAAGAAACAGGAGAGAATTGTGCGTTTTTCATTGAACCGATTTGCCGCGCTCGCGCTTGCACTCGGCCTATGTGCCGGATTAGTCGCGCAGACGCCGGCCTTGGCGGCGGAACAGCCCGCACTTGAGGTTGTTACGAATCCCGTAGCCGATCCGAACGCAGTTGTAACTCTGGGCCAGGCGCGCTTCACCGTGCTGACGCCGCAGTTGATTCGCATGGAGTGGTCCGCAGACGGCAAGTTCGAGGACCACGCTTCGTTCGTCTTTCTCAATCGGCGGCTGCCGGCGCCGAAGTTCGAGCAGGCCGTGGCTGGTAACAAGCTGACCATCAAGACCAGCGCGCTGACGCTGACCTACACACCCACGGCCGGCGGCAAGTTTACAGCGGAAAATCTCGTGATCGAACTCATCGTGGACGGCAAACAAGTTATCTGGCATCCAGGCGATACCGACCCCGGCAACCTGCAAGGCACTACGCGCACGCTGGACGGCGCGCTGGGCAGCGATACCGAGGAGCCGATCGGTGAAGGGCTGGTTTCGCGCTCCGGCTGGGCGCTGGTGGACGACTCGACGCGGCCGCTTTTCGACTCTGCCGATTTCAGTTTCAAAGATGGCGAGAAGAGCCCTTGGCCGTGGGCGATGGAGCGGCCTGCGGGCGAGCGCCAGGATCTTTACTTCTTCGGCTACGGACACGACTATCGCCAGGCGATGGGCGACTATGTGCGCGTGGCTGGGCGCATCCCGCTGCCGCCGCGCTTCGCCTTCGGCGCCTGGTGGTCGCGTTGGTGGGATTACAGCGACCAGGAGCTAGACGAACTGGTGCGCGGCTTTCGCGAAAACGATGTGCCGCTCGACGTGCTGGTCATCGACATGGGCTGGCACATCAACGAACACCAACTCCATGCCGCCGGCCAGGTGGATCAGTCCGGCCAGAGCCTGGGCTGGAGCGGCTACACCTGGAACAAGACGCTATTTCCCAATCCCGACCGGTTTTTCGCCAATCTGCACGCCGAAGGGCTGAAGGCTGCGCTGAATATGCATCCCGCCGCGGGCGTGCAACCGTGGGAAGAGGCGTATCCGGCGATGCCCAAAGCCATGGGCATCGATCCGGCTACGAAAAAATACGTACCCTTCGACATCACCGACAAAAAATTCGCGACCAACTACATGAATCTGCTGCATCACCCGCTGGAAAAGCAGGGGATCAACTTCTGGTGGCTCGACTGGCAGCAGGAGCAGAGCACCAAAATGGCCGGCGTGATGCCCACCTGGTGGCTCAATTACGTTCACTTCACCGATCAGCAGCGCGAGGGCAAGCGGCCGCTGCTCTTCCATCGCTGGGGAGGGCTGGGCAACCACCGCTATCAGATCGGCTTCAGCGGCGACACGATTTCCGCATGGGAGTCGCTGGCCTTTCAGCCCTGGTTCACAGCTACCGCGGCTAACGTGGGCTATGCCTACTGGAGTCACGACATCGGCGGCTTTCAAACCAGCGCTGTGGAGCCTGAACTCTTCACGCGCTGGGTCGAGTTCGGCGCCTTCAGCCCCATCCTGCGCACGCACTGCACCAAGAGCCCTGAGACCGAGCGCCGCGCCTGGGCGTACCCCGAGCCGTATTCGTCGGTACTGCGCTCGACTTTCCAGCTTCGCTACGCGCTGCAGCCTTATATCTACACCGAGGCGCGGCGCACCTACGACACCGGCGTGGCCTTCTTCCGCCCGCTCTACTACGACTGGCCGCAGGAGGATGCGGCTTACACCAGCAAGGGCGAATATCGCTTCGGCGATCAGATGCTGGCCGCGCCCGTAACCGCGCCCGCCGACAAGACCAGCGGTCTGACTACGGAAAATGTCTGGCTACCCGCCGGTGAGTGGATTGAGTGGCCCACCGGCAAGCATCTCACCGGCCCGGCGAGCTTCACGCGCAGCTTCTCCATCGAGCAGACGCCAGTCTACCTGCGCGCCGGAGCCATCGTGCCCATGCAGCCGCCCATGCGCTATACCGGCGAAAAGCCTGTCGATCCGCTGATCGTGAACGTCTGGCCTCTCACGCCGGGCACAAGCTCCAGCTACTCGGTCTATGAGGACTCCGGCGTCGCGGTCGAGTACCAGCGCGGTGTCTTTGCACGTACGCCGGTCAAGGCTACGCAAACCGGCGACACGCTCAAGGTCGAAATCGGCCCGGTCGCTGGCAGTTATTCGGGAATGCCAAAGTCGCGTGACTTCGAGTTGCGTTTGCCCGCCGACTGGCCACCGGCTTCGGTTACGGTAAATGGCGTGGCGATCAAGCAATCCGGCACCACCGGCAAAGACGGCTGGAGCTTCGAGGGCAACACACTGACCACGGTGATTCCCGTGCCGAGCGGCAGTGTTGCAGCCAAGGTCACGATCGAGGTGCGTCGCGCTGCCGGCCTCACCGCACGGCGCAACGAGCTGGACGGTTTTGCCGGCGCCATGGCTCGGTTGCGCGCGACCTACGACGCACTAAACCAAGTCTATGGTCCGCCGGAGATTCTGGTGGACGCAATGCAAACCGGCGACCGGCTCGGCTATTATCCCGAGACGGCTGTCGCTGAACTGGCTCACTTCCGCCAGGTACTGCCCCAGGCGTTGGAAGCCGTCACGAAGGTCGGCGCCAGCTTTGTTGCCAACGCGGACACGAAAGCCAAGACACAGCGCCGCCTCGACGCCATGGCCAGGGCGGAAAAGCTGGCGGCGGAGATGGCCAAGTAGGCGTTTGAAGACGCCGGATCGGTGCAGTCAGAGACGCCAAACTATTGCTTCAGCGTCTCTGACTGCACACTTTACAGCGAAGTGATTCAGACTCTGAATCTGCGGTTTCCAATATCCACGAACTGCTGAGCCACTTGCAAAATTCCCTTTGCGGAATTGCGACTCACAGGAAAAACTACCGGGGCTAAACAGACTGCGAAAAAACTCAACTTACGATTACCAGCGGGTCTGAACACGACTTTAGTCGTGCCGAAAAAGCCATAAAATAAGCGGCTCACTTCGACTGCGCTCAGGGCAGGCTTTGGAGCCGTGCCCTGGTACTTCGTGCATCGCTGGCGGCCTTTTTCCGCAGCCTGTAAAGCCGGCAACTGAACGGTCTTCCGGGTTGGTCAGGCCTTGCGGTTGCGCGCCCCCCACAGTGCGCCGACGGGCGGATCGGCGGGCGTCTCCAGCACTTCGATGCCTGGATACTGCTTGCGCAGAGCATCTTCCATCGCCTGGCGAACCTGCGACACATGCTCCAGGATGCTGCCGGCGACGGCCACCGGCGGCGGCACCAACTCGGCGCCGGCTTCCATCGTCCGGACGCGCTCGATGACCAGACCGGCCAGATAAGCCAACTCCTTGCCGCCCTGCACCAGAACCTCTCGCGCCACTTCATCGCCCTGCTCGGCGCAGCGCACCACAAGCGGCGCTAGCTGCGAGTAATCGGGCGCCGGATTGGCGTTGGCGTACTCGATCAGGCCTCCAATGTCGGTAATCTTCCAGTGCGCCTTGGCCGCCTCGAGCAGGCGCGTGGGGCGCTGCTGATCGATGGCCAGAAAGCCGCGGCGCAGGCCTTCGCGGCCGATAAAGTAGCCGGAGCCTTGGTCAGCCATCGCCGGGCCCCAACCGCCGGCGGTGACGATCTTGCCGTTGGCCGCGCGGCCAGCCACGTGGGAGCCGGTTCCGGCCAGCACCAGCACGCCGCGCTTGCCGTAGAAGGCGGCGTCAAGCGCAATTTCGACATCGCCAATTAGCGCCAGATCGCCGCCCACGTGGCGAGCAAAGGCCTGACGCAGCCAATCGACCACCAGAGGCACGGTTTCGCCGGCCGCGCCTATGCAGCAGCGGGTGATGGCCTGCATGGAGACGCCGCTGGCCGCAGTGAGATGCGTCAGCGCATCGACCAGGTTGGCCTCGGTGACCGCTTCGTTGGCGCGCATGCGCTTGATGGTGCCGGTGCGCACGCGAGCCAGCGTGCGGGTTGCATCGCCTAAAAGAAATTCAGTTTTGGTGCCTCCGGCGTCGACGCCGAGGAAGTATTGCATGAGTTTGTCCTTTTTATGATCAAAGTAACTGCGCAATGGATGGAGTTTGGTACGCTACACCAGAGGATCTGGCAGCGAAGACTCCATTCTTTAGATTAGTGCCTTCGGGCGGAAAACCGCGAGTAAGGGAGGATAATCTGTAACATTTTTTGAAGCCGATGATACACGGAGCGATTCGAAGCCGGCGTTAAACGAAATACCGCCATCAAGCCGAAAAAAGTATCGGTGTTTTTCGAGTTACTTGCTTCCACTCCTCACGCCATGGCGCAGGAACTCCGCGACAAAGGCAACAGGCCGAGCGATCGAACAATATTCCGCAAATACCTACTGGGCCAGCAGTTTTACAACCTACACATGGAAACTGCGTGGTGCGGCTTTCTGATGACGGAGAATATTTTTCCCCTCGGCAAGGTCTTATCGGGACCCTATTGGCAGGCCAACGAAACATATGGCCAGAGAATTCATAGATTCTGGGGGTCGGTATTTGGAAAGTACGTAAACTAGCTCATGAGACGCGTGCTTGAAGGCACCAATAGCCAACAAGATCGCGCTAACCAGAACCGCCAACGACGCCCTTTGAAAGGAAATCGGCGACCTGCTCAATGCCGTTAGGGTAGGCTAGTGTTCAAACTTCTGCCCCACCCGCCGGATAAGTAAACACTTAAATCGAAAACTCTCTAGGGCCTCACTATGGCCGACCTTCCCGTCTGCTCAAAAAGGAATTTATGAGCTGCAATGCAGGCTGCTCCGCGTGCCAGGAAACTTGGTCTGACATCGTGAAAGAGCAGGCGAGTGGAAGCGAGAAATCTTGGCAAAATGTTGTTTTCGATTGTCTGTCGCGTAGTCACAGTAAATAAGCCTGTGGGAAAACCGGCGACGTTTGCAAATAAGACAAGTTCGGGATTGTTCACCTGGATGATACTGGCCACCGCAAGTCCAAGTGCCTCCCCT